>Ga0105164_10000481_pt1 | contig 28224 bp, 26 predicted proteins | sample VDWuncwatermetaG_FD_89674 | JGI IMG/M metagenome (GOLD analysis project Ga0105164, IMG submission 89674) | Wastewater microbial communities from Netherlands to study Microbial Dark Matter (Phase II) - VDW unchlorinated drinking water | ecosystem: Environmental > Aquatic > Freshwater > Drinking...
TATTTATGTTGTTCTAATATTTTGTAGATAGGTATTTTATGACCTTTTATCATAAACTACCTAGCGTTCTTTGAATTTAATAGGATTTTTATTTTATCCGCATTTTTATTTATCTGCCTGATTTTTCCAACATATTTAAAAAATAGGTTAGGTATTTATTATGTAATCTTCTCTGTATTAAATTTTTACTAGAAAGGAAGATATACATGGTAGGTGGACGACTTAAAGGTTCACAACAAAGGGTTGGTATTTTTGTTGATGTCCAAAATATGTTCTATTCAGCAAAGGCATTGCACCAATCAAAAATAGATTATAGTAAGCTTTTATTAGAAATAGTAAGTGACAGGAATCTTATTCGCGCAATAGCGTATGTAGTACAAAAACCCGATGTAGACCAATCAAGTTTTACCGATGCATTGAGCCGTTTAGGATACGAAATTAAATCAAAGGAGCTAAGACTGAGACCCGACGGCACTGCAAAAGGAGATTGGGATATGGGCATCGCTATTGATACAATCGCAATTGCTCCAAAGCTCGACACCGTAGTACTGGTCAGCGGCGATGGAGACTTTGTACCGTTAGTAGAAATGTTGAAAGCGCACGGTTGTAGAGTAGAGGTTGTCTCATTTAGGCGTAGTACAGCTATAGAACTTATCAGTGCTGCCACGAAGTACACTGCTATAGAAGAATCAATGCTGTTTAAAGAAAAAAAATTCCAAAAAAGTGATACTCCAAACGAATAGTCATATAACCCCAGAAAAACTCAATGAGTGTCAATCAGCAATAGGATACTCCTTTAACAATGCTGGAGTTCTTGAAAAAGCATTGACACATACCTCCTGCAGATTAGAAAATAATTTTTCTAATGAACGATTAGAATTTTTGGGGGATGCTATACTGGGTATGATTATTTCTGATTATCTTTACAGAAACTTACCACAGTGTAGTGAAGGTGAATTAACAAAAATTAAATCAGTGGTAGTAAGCCAAACAACGCTTTCGAAGGTTAGCATGGAAGCCCACCTAAAGGATTTTCTTTCGGTAGGACGAGGTTTAAACGACCAGAATTTTTTCCCAAAGTCTTTACTTGCAAACGTGTTTGAGGCTGTAATAGCCGCGATATATCTTGACGGAGGGTTCGAGGCAGCATACAGCTTTACAATAAAATATTTAAAGAAAGAAATCGATATTGTCTGCAAAAATCAGCATGAGCAAAATTACAAATCAATTCTTCAGCAATACAGCCAAAAGGAATACGGCATTACCCCTAATTATCGTGTATTACAACAAATTGGCCCAGATCATGGGAAGTCTTTTGAAGTAGTAGTTTTAATAAAAGATAATGAATACGGTACAGGATGGGGCAGAAGTAAAAAAGAAGCTGAACAATCCGCCGCAAAAGAGACACTGAAAATTCTTATTCCCAGTTTAATTTACGAATGATGATAAGTTCCAACATTTAAAATAAACAAGAAAGGAGTTCATTCATGACAAAAAAGATAAATAAAAAGAAAATTGTGGGTATCTGCCATGCGGGTATCAATAAAACAGCATGTCCAAGCATTGGGAAAACGAGACACATTCGCATTAAATTATTGGCATTACAAAGGCAAAAAGATTTTGATATAAAAAAAGTAATGAAACTCAGGGCGGAGTTAAAAGAAAGGAAAAATCAAGGAATTGCCGCAGACTGCGAAAGCTGTGGATTCAATACCTCCGGGAAAGCACCAGCCACAGCAATACAATAGTCGGTGTCAGGTATTGGTTAATATTTCTTGCTCTAAATATGGATAGTTCAGAAGCTGTCCCATTTCAGACGTAATGGCCTCAATTTCGTTTTCCTTTAGATTTGGATTAAATACAGTAAGTTCTCGATCTTCTTTCGGATAATAGAGTGTAATAATTTCTTCGCCATTTTGCCTTTTAAGAGATTTTAACTTAAATATTTTTTTTCTTATTAAATATAGTGCCAACACATATCGAAGATTTTTTTGATATATCTCATTGTTCCCTTCCAGTCTGATAAACATATCTAAAAGAATCTCAATATTTATAAACCGTCCCGTAGGTTTATCTTTCTTGGGCATCTTTGTCTTCCAAAATGAAAAAAGGCTATCCTCTCTTTCTTTATTCCAACATAAATTACAAAAATCCTTGCGTATGAAAACATTCCCCTCATCAAAGAGGGCTGAATAATATTCCTCCTCTTCACAAAACTCCTTATCACAAATAATACATCTCCTTGAGCTCCTGTTTATTTTCCATTCCATTGTCAGTACTCAAATCTCATAAATTAATGCCCTAGAAGCAAAGTACAATTGCTTATCCTTGTATTTTTGCCTGAACCGCTTCTTTTATCTCATGGAAGAAACTTTTTGCCTTCTTTTCAGCGTGACTTATTTCGCTTTGCACCTTTTCGATAAGACTCTGGTTCTTGATACAAGCGAGGTTTATGGCTACATTTAATTTTGCACATTGAAATGCCGCATCCGCTAAAAATCCGGCAACACCGACATCAGAAATTAGATTAGGATTTGCGATGTCTACTAATTCGCGTGTCAACTCAAGCACATAGAGACAACACATCGTCGCCTTTAAGGGAACTTCCATGGCAATAATTGTTGCTTTTTGTATTGTCTCAGACCGTAACTTTTTTTCTGCTTCGGTTGATTTTGGCAACGCATAGGCGCTACTAACCTTGCTATATACCTTAATATCTTCTTCCATCAACGACAATAAAGTTTCTCTGCTCTTTTCGCACTCTTCGAGTATTTTTTTCAGTTGAGGTTCATATTGTTTAAATTTCTCTTTACCAATAGTAAAATTAGCTGACATAGAGGACATCGTTGTCGCTAAAGCGCCAACTAACGCTGCTACACTTCCACCGCCTGGAGTTGGTTTTCCTGAAGCTGCGTCCTTCAAATACGTCTCCAAGGGTTCATTCCTATACATAAATTGTTATCCTTGAATAATAATTTCAGTGTCTAAGGTTACAAAATCATACAATTCTTCCGCATCACTATTTATCATTCTAATGCAACCATTTGATGACGCGGTGCCAATTGATTCTGGCTGAGTCGTACCATGGATCCCAAACCCAGACAGAGCTGGTTTATCTTTAAAACCGATCCATCGCGTACCAAGAATATTTTCTTTATGCCCATAGGGAAACACGCCACCAGACGGTGCATACCATGTAGGCTCTTTCATTTTATTTTTTACTTCAAATGTACCCACTGGAGTTTTGTCGTCTTTACCTATGCAGATAGGATATTGCTTAATATAATAGCCATTCAGAAGTAAGGTCAATGTGAAACCTCTCTTACTAATCAATATTTTTGTCTTTCCTGTCAATACCTTGAGCTTCTCCCCTACGTTTAATTTAGTATTTGATTTGCCGTTGATTCTCGTAATCAACTCATAATTCGTATTAAATTGCCTTGCAATGCGTGAAAACGCATCACCGGGTTGGACCGTATAAATTGTAGCGTCGGGGGAAGGCAGAGGTGAAAAAATTAATTCTTCATTTAATTTATCCAGCAGTTCTTTTATTTCTTTTTGTTTTTCCGGTATTTTTTTATTAATAAAAAAATCGGAAAGGAGATTCCTAGCCTCATATTTTTTACCCTCTTTTAAATATTTGGCAACAGTGTCCAATCTGGGTGTATCTAAGTTCTTTACAGCAGGTTTTTCAATAACTTTTAATTCTTTAGCATCCTTTTTAGATTCCGACTTGAGTTCCCCAGGACTAGCAATAATATCCTTCTTATAAATAACGATATCTTCGCTTTTTGCTAATAAAAGAGGCAATTCTTGATTGCGATCACTGGTAAAAGCCCAAATATTCGCGGTAATAAAGCTATGGGACAAAATAATCGAAAGATATACGCTGAAGATAACTACTAAAGAATTTTGAATCATTTTCATGGAGGTGAATTAATATCACACCTCTATTACGTTGTCAAGCCAAAAGAAAAACAATATGAAATTTTACACAAGACGAACATAAATATCCCGTGCAATGGCGCTGTCCAAAGCAATTTGCGTCTCACCTACCGTGATAACATACGTTGGCTGTCTTTGATGGAGACTGATTTGAACACCGGGCAATAAACCCATGGAAGACAGCCTGTCTAACCGTCCATGATATTTTGTGACAATATAAGATATCTTCGCTTTATCCCCTGACCTCAATTCTGTTAACGGCATCACAACAGGGCCTATTTCTTTACTCGCCTTTTCACAACATTCACCAGGCGGAATAGATTTTCCATGGGGGCAACTTACAGGATGTCCCAACAAGGTACATATACTTGCCGTAACTTCCTCGTCAAGAAAATGCTCAAACTTACAAGCGCTGGAATCCATAGTATCTTCTTTTACCTCGAGGACGTCGTTCAACAATCGTTCCGCAAGTCGGTGTCTCCTGATGATCAATTTTGCATCTATCCTTCCTTTGTCGGTAAGTTCTACTTTTGTATCTTTTGTTCTGATATACCCCTCTTGTGTCAGGACTTTCAACTGGTCTTCCGCCAAAGGAGGCTCTAGCCGTTTCAGTAATAAATCCCTCTCGACCTTATCGCTTTCCTCTTCTATCGTCCATATTAATTCTAATATTTCTTCTAGATTGGGCTCGGTCATAATTAAGTTTTTCCCCCTTCTACCCTCTCAATCCTTAAAAGATACCGCGGCTTCCTGATCCGCGAAACAATTAGCAGAATTATAGTTAATATCATGCCTCCAAGCAAATCCACTTCTTCTCTGTATTGACCAAACGATACGACCGCGGATATACCTTCTGCCATTATAATACCCAATACAAAAGCAATTACTGCAAACACAACTTTATTCTTAATAAACCAATTTTTATTATCGCATAGCACAACCTCTTGTCCAATTTGAACTCCCTTTATTGCAGCCACTTTTACGATATCGCGTATGCCCATCTTCTTTGGACAGGTAGAACAACTTCCACATGCAGTATTTTCTCTGATAATACACACCTCTACCTCATCGCCTGAAATGGACACTATTTTTCCACGTATTTGCATTTATTAAAACTGCTGTAAAATGATCCTTAAGATTCCTCCGATAAGTATAGAATAGGGTAATATAAATGCAAACATCAAAAATGCATTCCTTGCGCCTTGTTCCTTGATCATTACAAAAAAATTGGCAAGGCAGGGAATGAATAACGTAATTACAACTAATGAAACCAATAGTTGCTTGGGATCTATACCGCGACTCCCCCCTGTTTCTTCGAGCGCCCTAAAAATACTCACGGCACCGTAATCCCTCCTTAAAAACCCTAAAATAAAACCTTGCGTCGTCTCCACAGGCAATCCCAAAAAATTTTTAATAACCGGCGATGCCATTCTTTCTGCAAAGGACAGCGCTCCTAATTTTGTCGCTATAAACAACACAAGCGTACCGAGCATAAACAACGGCACTGCCTCTTTTAAAAACCAATGTATTCTATAAAATGTTTTGATAAAGATATTAGATAACTTCGGCATGCGGAAGGGAGGCATTTCCATTAAAAAATCGGAAGGAGTTCCTGGCAAGACCTTGGATGATAAATAACCAACAAAAAGGAGCTGTGTACAGATAACGAAAATATATATGGCAAAATATACTCCAGAAACTCTTCCTAATACGCTCGAAATAACCCCCAATTGCGCAGAACACGGTATGGCTAATGCCAAAAGCAAGGTAGCAATAATTCGCTCCTTTTTCGTGTTGAGGATACGGGTTGTTAAGGTTGCCATGGTATCACAACCCAGGCCTAACACCATCGGAAGAACAGCCTTCCCATTTAGCCCTATACGTTTAAATATCTTATCCACCATAACAGCAAGACGCGGAAGATACCCACTATCTTCCATAATGCCAAATGCCAGGAAGAAAAATCCAACTATAGGAAAAACAATGGCAATTGCATACGTAAGTCCTACCTGTATTAACCCTGACTGTTCATTTAAAAACAACTCAAACAAAATATTATTCTTACTAATTACTTTTTGTGCAAGCAACCCCCAATAATAATTAAATCCCTGGAAGTTTACATGGGTAATAATATATTTTTTTTGAATAAAAGGAATATATAAGTAGATATCAAATCCCCCTGAGGGTATTAGAGAATTACCAAATATCTTGTGTTCAAAGAAATCCACGCACGTTCCCGCTCCAAATTGCCCTACCAGTTTGTAAACAACCCACAAAATAATAATCAATATAGGGAAAGCTGCTATCGGATGCATCGTGATTCGTCCTAATATATCCTTGATGGTGTTCTTCTCCTTGTATTCTGTTGCATAGAGGTACCATGAAAAACACACCGACGATACACCGCCTGCGATAAACGGAGTACCAAAAATCAAAATATTATCTTGAGCAAGTTTAAATGAAATTAAATACATCAATAATGTCATGAGTTTATAGCCCATGAAAAAAGAAGCTGAAGGAACTACGCAGAAAAAAAATATACTCCGTATAAATGGATGAGTTGCACTTTCTTTCGTAATGGTCGAAGTAACCTTTTCAACCAGCGCATCCACAAAATTTGCCCGTTTGATGCTAATCACATAACTCAGAGGATTTCCAAAATGTCGTTGTATGTTATCTCGAATCTGTCTAATATTACCAAGAGAATCTTTTGCAAGTTTGCCTTGCAGTTTTTCCTCTAAAGCTTCATCTCCTGATAAAAGCATGATTGCCAACGCTCGTTTATCTACAATCATATTCCCTTGCAATATCTTATGTATCTTTGAAATGCCTTCTTCGATCAAACTTCCGTAATCAATACGGAGATTAGGTGTTTTTGCCTCTGGAATTGAACTTAGCAATGCACTTATGCCAACCCTATGAGTCGCGATGGTTTTTATAACAGGTACATTCAATACTTTCTGTAAGGTATTTATATCAATGTTCATACCTCTATCTAAAAGTTCGTCCCACATATTCAACGCTAGTACAAGAGGCAATCCCATTTCTGCAAGTTGGGTAGTAATTTGCAAGCTACGGCGAAGATTCTTTGCGTCAACCACCTGTACAACACACTTGTCATACTCTTCTAATAACATATCCCTTGCAACGCGCTCGTCTTCCGAAAGTGGTATCAAACTATTGGCCCCCGGTGTATCCACTATCTCGACCTCACCATCCAATCCTTTGCATATGCCACGAGAAACCTCTACCGTTGTCCCTGGATAGTTCGATACCGTTACATACTTTCCCGTCAATAAGCCAAAAATCACGCTTTTCCCAACATTCGGATTTCCCACCAACGCAACTTTATATTTATTTGTTCCATTCATAGACATTCATTGAGTCCTATTGAAATAGCATTACTTAATTGAAACTGAGTCTTATTAATCAAATATAATTAATTTCTAATCAAAGTCAAATGTTTAATTGACTTACAAGAAAAAACGTGAAGACATGGAACAGGTTAGGCTTATCAATAAGTACCTGCCGGTGAGTCTGATTTGAATTTTGCAAGTTGACTGAGAAAAGGTTGGTACTTCCAGATGATGTTATATGCTGTGCTCAATTCTTTAATTCTACGATGATACTTTTCATATACATCCTGAGAAACCGCTTGGTAATAGGGATCGCAATAAAAAACGCGACACCCAAGCATCCGGAAATTCCTTATGCTGCATTGGTTATCTTTCAGAAAGGGACAAATATTGTCTAAAATATTAAAATTCGGCACCTTTATGTGTTGCGTAATAAAATTGACTTCTATACTACTAGCATAAAGAACATGGTCAAATTTGCTAAAATCACAACAAATTCCACACCCACTACAACCCGGATTTAACTGTATCAATTCTTCTTCTAAGCGTTGATACAAGATCGTCAATTCCGAATAGACATTTACATCCCATGGTACATTTGTTTCCATCTTACAGATTCTCCGTCAATCCGCTATCGGCAAAGATGTAATCAGAATAATTCACTTCCCTTATGATACAGGAAAAAAGGCACAATCGTCCATCAATCGAAACGACTTTCGTACAATTCCAAACCAGCCCGTATATCTTGCAGGGTATGTAATTTTCCTTTGTCTATCCCAGGACACGTCCTCTTTAACTTTTCCCACTCTGATCTACTTTCCAGATTCCATTTCCAAAATGGAAATGCTCTGCACTGACACGGTCTAACAGCATAAACCTTGCAACCGTTATCGTACATAATACAGTCCCCATTACCATATTCCAGAAGGCTCAACTTCTCGTTAATACTTCTTAAATAATTTCTAGTAAATACATCTTTTTTAATACCCATACATGAAGAGATTTCTTCCAATTCCCTTTTGTTGACCCATACCACGCCAGGTTCACCTCGGCAACACCTGCCGCATCGATGGCATTCAAATCTTAACCCATCTTTGAACCAGGGCAACGTATTGGATTGATTATCATTTTTTCTATTTGATCTATCCATGCGTTAAACGAACCTAATTATAGTTAGAAAAGATGTATATTTACCAAAATCGTGAAAATATCATATCTTTCGGGAAAAGGCAAACGGCATTTCTAAACAACAGAATCCCCCGCAAGATAGCCGGTAGAAAACGCGGTTTGGAGGTTGAAGCCCCCTGTCGGACCGTCTATATCCAGCACTTCCCCGGCAAAATACAATCCTCCTAATAGTTTAGATTCCATTGTTTTTGAATCGACCTCATCAAGACAGACACCACCTGCCGTTACAATTGCCTCTTCAATAGGGCAATGACGAACTAATGTGAGACGTAGTCCCTTGAGTTGCCTCAGTAACCTCTTTCTTTCCGGTGTCGATATTTGAGATGCCTTTTTTTGAGGTTCAAGATTACAAAGATTCAGCAAAACCATGGCTAACCTCTCTGGGACAAAAAAAGTCAAACAAGATTTGATAGATCTACCCCCCTGTCGCTTAATCTGGTTCAGTAGAATTTTATCAAGTTCTTCAGAAGTATGCTTGGGTTTAAAGTCGACATACAATTGAACATGTTCATGAGGTAAACATTCGACAATCCGTTTGCTCATATCCAAGACAGCCGGACCGGAAATACCATAATGAGTAAAAAGCGCCTCTCCAAAATGCTCTACAATCTTTTTACCATGTTGAGAAGCGGTAATATTTGCATTTTTGATGGGAATTCCCTGTACGGATTTTACCCAAGTTTCTGCTGTTTCGAAGGCAATAATCGCTGGATATGTGGGAACAATTGTATGACCCACAACTGCAGCTAATTTATAACCGTCTCCCGTACTTCCTGTCGCCGGATAACTCAGTCCCCCTGTAGCAATTAAAACATTGTGTCCAAAAATATTACCGTGATTTATTTCTACCCCACATACATAATTGTTTTCAGATTTTAGTCGTAAAACATGCGTATTTGTCTGTATTGTTACATGAAAGTCTCTCATGTAAGTTTCAAGCGCCGTCAAGATAGAATCTGCTCTCTGGCTCTTTGGAAAGACGCGTCCTTTGTTCTCAACAACTGTTTCCACATCATGAGATAAAAGGAATGAACGTAATTTCCCATTGTCGAACGTTTCTAATGCGGTGCGCAGAAAAGACCCTCCCCTTCCGCACGCCTCTATAAACATACGCAATGGGGCTGTATTAGTTACATTGCATCGACCTGTGGCACACATGAGGAGCTTTTTACCCAATCGATCCGTTTTTTCTAAAAGAATGACCTTCTTCCCACGTTCTCCAGCACGACCAGCGGCCATCATTCCTGCGGGACCACCGCCAACAACGATGAAATCATAATTATCCGTCATATTCAAATAGAAGAGTAAAACTGTGATATTATAGGCGATTAAGAATATCCTTACGGCAGAATTAACGAAGATAAAAACTTGTTTCTGAGTCTAATCTGTGGATGCCTTCTTCTTGTGCTATTCGAAGGGCGGTTTCGAATTCTTCTGTACTAATGCGCCGATTGATCTCAGGATATTTGTGGGCAAGATCACAGGGACGATATTGATCCATGATATTAACATAGGTATTTGATGAAATTTCTTGAGCCAGAAATTTCATAACCCTACGTGTCCCAGCCAACCCATTGGGCATAATAAGATGGCGAACGATTAGTCCTCTTTCCGCAACGCCACAATCATCAACCACAAGGTCGCCCACCTGTCGGTGCATTTCCTTAATGGCACGCATAGCAACTTCTGGATAATCCGATGCCTTACATAATCTGGCAGAAACATCGCTGTCGAAAAACTTAAAATCTGGCATATAAATATCAAAAGCTCCTTCCAACAACCTCAAGGTTTCAACAAGGTCGTAGCCTCCAGTATTATATACTAAAGGTATCTTCAAACCGTCTTTAATGGCACGGGGAAGCGCTTCTAGTATTTGAGGTACGACATGTGTAGGTGTTACAAAATTAATGTTGTGACAGCCCATGTTTTGTAGTTCAATCATTATTTGCGCGAACCGCTCTAGAGAAACTTCATACCCCTCTCCGAGATGACTGATATCGTAATTTTGACAAAATACACATCCCAAGTTACACGATGTAATGAAAATAGTCCCGGAACCATGTGTACCAACCAATGGTGATTCTTCGCCAAAGTGTGGATTGTAACTTGAAACCTTCGGGAATCTACCTACCTTACATACACCAAATTTGTTTTGAAACCTATTAACCTTACACTTTCTTGGACAAATTTGGCACTCTTTCAACAACCTTTGCGCTTGTTCAATCCTTTCATAGAGAGTGCCAGTTTTATACAAATTTATATAGCCAGACTGGAACATACAATATTACCTAAATTCTCTATACTTAATTTCCTGTACTTGATTTTATGGTTATGAATTCTACCCGTCAACAACAAATAACATTCGTAAAGATACTAGCTTTCAAATAATATAAAATTATAAGTTGCCAAGGAAGCAAACAATTTGATATATTTCTGCATTATATATAATTCATACTCTTACTTACTTGATAAAATAGATTCTTTTAGAAAGTAATCCTATAAAATCTAATAAAATGACCAAGAAATATCCCTATAACATCGCCGTGTTTTTCTTATTCTTCTTGTCCATCGTGACAACACCCCGTATCGCGTTTGCCGTATTTCCACCAACAGAAAAGATTCCTTACAGTGATTTTAAAAAACTTGTTCAGGAAGATAGGTTGGAAGAAGTAATCCTGAGCTCTACCACGATCAAGGGAATTTTAAAAGCTGAAGATGATCAGAAGGTAAAAAAAATTGTAACAACGGGGAAGATAGATGACCCAGACCTGATTAAAAAATTAGAAGCACATAATGTAAAATTTTCTGCAACAACTGAGGGAGGGGGAAGTCAATACCTGTCGCTCATATGGTTTATTCCCATGATAATATTTTTAATTCTGATAACACGCATGCGGAGAGGAACCACGACTGGTCTTATGTCCATTGGGAAAAGTCGCGCTAATGTTTATATTGATAAAGACACAGGTGTCACTTTTGATGATGTAGCTGGAGTTGATGAGGCTAAGGAAGAATTAAAAGAGATAATAGACTATCTTCAAAACCCGCAAAAATACCAAAGGCTGGGCGGAAAGATTCCCAAAGGAGTATTACTGGTTGGACCAACTGGAACAGGCAAGACATTGCTTGCCAAAGCAGTCGCAGGGGAAGCGCAGGTGCCATTTTTCTCAATAAGCGGATCAGGATTTGTCGAAATGTTTGTAGGGGTCGGCGCTGCACGGGTACGTGATTTATTTGCGCAAGCGCAAGGAAAAGCGCCTTGTATTATATTTATCGATGAGCTTGACGCACTAGGAAAGGTGCGGGCAGCAGCACCCATCTCCGGCGGCCACGAGGAACGCGAAAACACTTTAAATCAACTTCTCGTCGAGATGGATGGTTTTGACACCCGAAAAGGTGTAATCCTTATGGCAGCAACAAATAGGCCCGAGATACTGGACCCTGCATTGCTGAGACCGGGCAGATTCGACAGACACATCCTCGTAGATAGACCTGATATCAAAGGGCGGGAAGAAATATTAAAGGTGCATTGTAAAAATATAAAACTTGGAAAGGATGTAGATATAAAAGTCATTGCTGCAAGGACGCCAGGATTTGTAGGGGCAGATTTAGCCAACGTAGTAAATGAAGCTGCGCTTCTTGCTGCACGAATGGGTAAAGATGCTGTGGGAATGGATAGCATTGAAGAGGCCATCAACCGAGCAGTTGCTGGTCTCGAAAAGAAAAAGAGGGTCATGAGCAAAAAGGAACAAGAGATTATTGCCTACCACGAGTCTGGTCATGCCTTGGTCGCAGAGTCTGTTCCTGGTGCAGATAAAGTCCACAGAATCTCCATTATTCCACGCGGAATTTCTGCGCTTGGATATACGCTCCAATTGCCTACCGAGGACCGGTATTTATTGACAAAATCAGAATTATTAGATCGACTCGCTGTGCTCCTGGGTGGCCGAGTAGCAGAAGAAATTAAATTTAATGAAATCTCTACTGGCGCACAGAACGATCTGGAACGTGCAACGGATATTGCAATGAGCATGGTCAGGGAATATGGTATGAGCGAAAAAATGGGCCCTATGACATTTCAAGATGGAAGAAAACCACAATTCATGGATCTTGGATTTCGTAAGAGCCGTGAGTTAAGTGAGGAAGTTTCAAAAGATATTGACGGTGAGGTTAAGAAAATAATCTTCGACACGTACGCACGGGTAAAAAGTATCCTCGAAGAGAATAAATATCGTTTGGAAATTCTTGCAAAACTTCTTTTGGAAAAGGAAGTAATTGAAGGTGAAGAACTAAGGAAGATCATTTCCCAAAATGTTCTTACCCCAAAAAAAGAATCACCTGATTAAGAAGATACCTCGAAGAAGAATCCAAACCCGTTCTTCGATCGTATGGTAATCTCTCCAACGCAGTAAAAATAACGACCTGGTGGTAAATTTATCTTCCTCATACCAACGTTGTCGGCAATCTTTGTATAGGTATCTCTTTCTTCGTTCAGTGTATACTTTTGAGAAGGATAAAAAGTAATACTTCCTAGTGAGCCTTTAGAATCAACGCTGTAAAGAGTCTTTCCCACAACTAAAGGGTTATCCGTTTGAAAATCAAGGAACGTTAATTTTTGCCTTTTAATAACTGCGGGTGAACCTTTCACGTAAAAACGCCTTTCCTTACTATTGCTTTCGGAATAATACGCAACATTGCTAATTTCTATGTAATCCCCATCGCCCACAACAAAAAGTCCCCCTTTAGGTGGTATTTTCCATAAAGTAATATCACCTACTGAAAGATCCGTTTTCTCATCAAGTGATAATGGTATATACACTGAGATATATCCTTGCTTATTGAAAGTAAGCTTAACGTTGCCAAGATTATAACTGACGGAAAACTGACCAGACGAATCAGAACTAGTTTCTGATTTTGATCCATCAGATACTGCCACAGTATTCACAAAAGGAAGCGGCTTAGCAAAACCATCAATAACTCGACCTCGAAGAGTGCCACTTTCGAAGGCGTATAATATTTCTGGTGCAAGAAGCAAGACAATTGCAAAAACATATATTTTTCTTAACATTCCTTGTGTATTCCTTTTATTAAATTTACGTAAATCGATGTAAGTAATGAGTGAAAATAGATAGTATTTTTAACACATCATTGATGTAATTGTCAAATATTTTAAATATTTATGAATCATGCCTCTTCATTCTCTAAATCCACCCTTAATAAATGGGCGCGCCCAATTTATTTAATTGACAAATATCATCATTGTTTATATACTCAATTTTCTTAAATTTAATTTTATTTCAAAATTATGTAATGGACAATCGCCGTAGTTATGGCGCAAAAGCAAATATGGGAAGGAAAGAGAATTATGAAAAATAAATTGTGTTTTGTTCTGCTCTTTTCGGGATTGATGAGCATGTGTCTTTTTCAGAGTAATAGTTTATATGCAAAAGAAGCATTAGAGGATGGTATCATCGGTTTAACCAAAGCAGAGGTAAATGAAAAGCTTGGTAATCCATCCTTTTTATATTGTGAAGAGGAACCCTACAGGCGCTACGTAATAGTAAAACCAGAAAATGAAAGTCTCCTGCGAGCAACTTTTTTATACAATGTTGTAATTCATGATTTTTATAATATTAAAAGGGACGGTAAGAATCTTGAATATAGGATTTACTATGGTGAGGATGTCTGTGATGGAAAAAGTGTATTACGTGCCAAGGAATATTCAATAAATTTTTTAGACAATCCAATTCCGCTCGGGAAAATTGCTGAGGTTGTCCCAGAGTTCAAGCCGGCTTACACAAGTGCAAAGGTATATCAGGAACGCTTACTCAATTTTAATAACATCCGACTCATATTTGTAACTCAGAAAATCAACGACTTATCGAAACATATCGGGCATTTGTTTGTAGATCCAGACAAAGACATACAAGATTGGTCATTATCCTATGACATAATGCTTTCGGATGGCGAACCCGAAAATGTGTCTGTCAATAGTATGGTTAAAGAAGTTATCGTGGCAGTTGACGGCGAATACCGTATTGGAAAAACCGCACACGTTTTTGGTACAAAATTGATAAAAAATCCTTTGCAATAAAAGTCAACTATTTTTAATTTTAAAAAGCAGTAATGATTAATGTATAATGCATTTTTCTTACTGCTTTTTTTATTTACACTAACTTAAGGAGAAAGTTGTGAAAATTTGCTGTGTCGGCAGTGGGTATGTGGGGCTTGTTGCAGGTACATGCCTAGCAGATATGGGTAACGATGTGATCTGCGTAGATGTGGACGAAAACAAGATAAACAATCTTAAAAAAGGGATTGTGCCTATCTACGAACCTGGGCTGACAGATATGCTAGATAGAAACGCGAGAGAAAAAAGAATTACCTTTACTACAAATATTAAAGAAGGTATTCAGAAATCAGAGGTTGTTTTTATCGCCGTGGGAACACCTCCCGACGGTAACGATTGCGCAAATATTTCTGCAGTTATCTCCGTTGCTGAGAATATTGGACGGTATATAAACGGATACAAAGTTATTGTGAATAAGAGTACGTCTCCTGTAGGAACTCTAGATAAAATTGGGAAAGTGATAAAATCATTCAGAAAAAACCCTTCGGTTAAGTACGATCTTGTTTCTAATCCAGAATTTTTGAGAGAGGGTGAGGCCATTAAGGATTTCACAAATCCCGATAGGATTGTAATTGGTGTACAAAGTAAAAGAGCAAAGAACACAATGGCATCCATCTACGACGGTATCTCCAGAACAGATAAACCCATAATGTTTACTGACATTCGCAGTGCAGAATTAATTAAATATGCCAGTAATGCCATGCTTGCTACAAGGATTTCTTTCATGAACGAGATGGCACAATTATGTGAAAAGGTGGGAGGGGACATTAAAGCCATCGCACGGGGTATTGGTTTAGATTCCAGGATTGGGCCTCGATTTCTACAAGCAGGCGTTGGGTATGGTGGTTCATGCTTTCCTAAAGATGTTAAAGCCCTTATTCAAACCATGAAATCAAATGGGATAGAGGCTGGAATATTAGCAGCGGTAGATAAAGTAAATGAAGAGCAAAAGCGGTCTCTCATCCACAAAATTAAGAAACTCGTCCCAACATTAAAAGGAAAGAGTATTGCTATTTGGGGATTAGCATTCAAACCAAAAACGGATGATATGAGAGATGCGCCATCTCTTGTAATCATTGATCAATTACAAGAGGCAGGAGCGAAGGTTAAGGCATTCGATCCAGAGGCACAAAAAACTGCTAAAAGGATTTTAAAAGGCGTAACATATTGCAATGACCCCTATTCAACAGTAGCAGGGTGTGATGCGCTAGTTATCGTAACAGAGTGGAATGAGTTTAGAGATATTGACCTGAAGAAAATTAAACAATTATTAAAGCACCCTAATATAGTCGACGGTAGAAATATATACGAACCTCAAGAAATGAAAAAACTGGGGTTTAACTATCTCTGTGTAGGCCGAAAGTAAGGGACGTTTCAGCAAAAACAGAATTGTTCTTACATTTTATTAGCCGACACACATTCAAGAAATTGACTCGCCGCTCACATTCTATCGGAAGATGAGCCTCCTCTAATAATTCATCAAGGTCAATGTGTTTGCCTAAACCTAGTTTTTCCCGAAAAGGGGAAATAAATTTTTCGAAACGGGAAATAATTCGGTTATTGCAACCAGTATAATTCAAGATAAAGATTTCTCCATCTTTTTTACACACCCGCTTTATTTCGTTCAGCGCGCTTAACGGGTTAGGCACTACTGTAATAACATGAGAGGCAATTACCTTATCAAAAGTATTATCCGCAAAGCTCATGGACGATGCATCCATATTATAAAGACTTACATTTGATAATCTATAATATTGTTTTTTCCTCTCAGCTTTATCTAACATTTCTTTACTAATGTCTATTCCAGTTACATGAGCCTCTTTTGGATATAAAGGTAATGATAATCCAGTGCCCATGCCCACTTCGAGTATGCTTTCGTTAGGTTTTACGTTCATCATGCTAAACGCGGTATATCTTCCGTGTTCAAATATCCTTCCAAAAAAGGCGTCATAAATCCACGCATAAAAGGAATATACTTTTTTAATATGTTCACTCATAAAAATACTTAATTATAAAAGTCTACCAATGCCCGGCAAATATCATCCTGCACTTTCCGAATGGCACTCAGATTTTTAAAATTGTTCATTAAAATTGAAAAAGCAAGTTTATCTCCATTCGAAGTATCGATATATCCAGAAAGCGCAGATGTTTTAGCAATATATCCAGTCTTTGCACGCACTCTACTATTGTATTGCGGAGAAATCATTCGATGTCGCAATCCTCCATCTATCCCTGACATAGGCAAGGAATCATACAATACCTTTCCATACGGATGTTTGTTCATATATATCAGTAGGGAAGTTATTATTCTCGGCGAAAGTCTATTACCTTTCGATAATCCAGACCCGTCCTCAATTTGATATTCATCAGAGTGGAAACCTAATTTACTCAAAAAATTATGTAAGACCTCTATTCCTGAGTTTAAACTCCCCTTACCATTAATCTGAGCTCCTAGGGTTTTTAATATCTGTTCTGCATAAAAATTCTGACTGCGTTTATTTGTCACAAGAATGGTTTGCTCCATGGTAGAAGTAGTCTGTGTAATCTTTCCCAAATCAGAATTAACAGAATCACTTTCGCTAATTAATCGAGCATTTCCACAGACGGCAATCCCGTTCTTCTCTAAAACTTCTTTGAAAACTGTCGCAAGGTAAAGGGCTGGACTGTGCACATTCACCCAATGTTTTTCAGGAAATGCATTAATCCAAAACTTACCCTTAATAAATATTTGATTTGTTCCGGGTTTACGATAAATTGAATAAGCATGCTCTTTTTTGTTAGTGGTATAAAAACAATTATTAAAAATGGTAAAATACGATGTGTCAGGAACTATTAAGAGCGTTACCGCACCACCAGGTTTTTTGTCAGGAATGAGCGTAATATCGACACAATTATCATTGAAGGACAACCCGCAGCTCTGTGCACAATACCATTCAGATAACTGATTTTCTCGCCAATTGGGATTGGTATAGAGACGATCGAAGATACTGTCATCCGCAATAATATCTCCTGTAATTTTATGGATGCCTCTGTTTTTGATGGCATTAGTCCAAGCCTCAGGAACAGCCAGGATATTACCATCATAAAACCTACCTGAAAGATTAGGATCACCGCTTCCTTTGATAATGATATCTCCATTAAGTTCGCCCAATGCTGTAATTGTGCCCCTCGCTTCAATACTTGTTTTGTACTCAAAATCGGGTCCTAGATATTCCAAGGCAGCAGCAGTGGTGAGGAGTTTCATATTCGATGCGACGCAGAACAAGTCATCACTTCTATAATTAAATAACGGTGTGTTCTCTTTTATCGATACAATACTAATACCATATGACACGTTTTTCAAAGACGGGTTTTTCAGCAAAACCAAGAGGTGTTTACTGAGATTATTAGTGTCTGTTGTATTTGCTTCTAAGGATATAAGAAAAAATGCGGCACTAATAAAGAGAAGTGCTGTCGTATAGTATATTTTAAATACGAATTTGAGGCAGTCCATAAATCGCGCAATTGACGAGAGGAAAATTATTTCTTACTTTTTGTGTATGCCTTTGTTTTTTTTGGCGCAGCAACAGCAAGTCGTGCTTCTAATAAATTCTCGATTGTTTGCAGGACAAACGCTTGATCTAAAGGCTTTACAATAAAAACATTTGCACCTGCTTTAAGGGAAGCTGTTTCAACACGTTTTGATTTTTGACTACTTATCATGATAACAGGTAAATTTTCGCTTAGTTTTTTTATTTCAGACAAAACCTCTATACCAGAATTCTCATGGATAGTTGTGCTAATGATTGTAACATCCATCTTTCTTTCTTGAAGTATAGCCAAAGCGACTTGTTTATTAAGGGCAACTTCAGTTTCGTAACCATGCTGTTCAAACAAATCCCTTAATGCATCAACCGTTTGACGTTCATCCTCTATAATTAATATCCTTGCAGAAGGCATGTTACCCCTTTCTTTTGTCTAGTGGACTATTATGCAAGGCACAGTACAAAACGAAATCACTACCATTTACCTTGATTTAGAGAATGAAAACAACCTAGCCCTTTCCTTCAAACACAAACGGAAAGGGACATTTATGAACTATTATTTTCTATTTTATTGATTACTTCAAAGTCCTCAAATTACTTACACGGAATTTCAAAACTATCTCATCGCTCGCTGGATTTCCCTTTCTACCGCGCGTTTCTTGATATCATCGCGTTTATCAACCTTCGATTTTCCTCTAACAAGCGCTAACTCGACTTTAACAATGCCATCTTTAAAATAGAGAGATAAAGGAATCATCGTATATCCTTTTTGATTGACCTTACCAATGATTTTATCGATCTCTCTTTTGTGTAAAAGCAGCTTCCTAAGCCTCTTTGGCTCGTGATTTTGCCTATTTCCTTGCTTGTACTGGCCAATATGCATTTCATAGATAAAAATTTCACCATTGTCAAGGTGGGCAAAGCTTTCATTAATACTTACATCTCTATTTCGTATGGATTTAACTTCTGTTCCGGTAAGTACTATACCCGCCTCAATTTTCTCAATAATTTCATATTCAAAATATGCCTTCCTATTTTTAGCAATGATCTCCATTTAGTAATAACCAGTCAAATTATTATGAATATTGCCAAATAACAATAAAAATGTCAAAAAATCGTAGCAGATTATTAACTTTAATGCAAGGTCAATCTATAAAAATCAATTGACTTGATCATTTATATTCTTTAGAATCCTTTGTTACCTTATTAGCCGAAGTGGCGGAATTGGCAGACGCGCTAGATTCAGGGTCTAGTGGTGGCAACACCGTCAGGGTTCAAGTCCCTGCTTCGGCATTTTTCTGAATCTGGCAGGAACAGATTTACCTCAACTTAATCCGCATTTTTCTTCTGAGTTCTGCTTCTTCCCGTAATTTTCTTGCCTCTTCTTGCATATCACTCAAATTCATTTGGAGTTCTGCCCAGCCGCGCAGGTGTGCGTAGTCAGGATTCATGTGATACGCCCCCTTCCAGGTAATGGCGGCACTACAAGTCAATTTTGAAAACAAACGCTCCACTTTGGATTTACCGCTATATAACTGCGGATTACCAAGGATAAGGGCGTGACCAAGGAGTCGAATACTTGACGTTTCACTGATTGGAGTAACGAACAGCCCTTCCTTTTCTAATCCGAAAACGATGTCCTTTGCCTCTTTTACAACATTCCCGACATCCTTATGAATGGCATCGGCATCAGCTAACGTTTTTTTTGCGAAGCTTGGTGAATGACATGCACTGCAAACCAACAGCATTGCCTCGCGTCTCTTGACCAATTCAACTTCATCTACTGGATTGCCGCTCCTGTCAATATAAGATGGTTCGCCGCCCACAGGCCCATAGGCAAGCCCAAAACTAACATCGTGAGTGCCCTGAGGCATATGACAGGTAATGCAAACTGGCGCCCGCAATGCGTGGATGGATTCAGATTCTTTTAATATGCTGGACTGAATTGCAGTATAAACAGCCCCGTGCTTGGAAGATATATAAATCTCATAGTGAGGATGATCTGACCCCATGTGGCAGGTTCCGCAAGCCTCAGGATTTTTTGCCTCAAGGGTACTAAAGGTATGCCGTGTGTGGCATGAGTCGCATTTAAACTGAATGTTATGACACTGTGCACACTTGGCAGTACGGACATCTTTGGGAAGCATTAAATTTTGACTGCACTCCAGCATACGCTTCCAACCAATAGAATGTCGGCTCTTCATAAACTCGTTGTATTGTTTGATATGGCATTTCCCACAATTGTCAGCAATAACCTGACGATGTACCCTTTTGTCCTCACAATTACTCCCCTCGGTACTGAGGTACTCCAACTCTGCTGCCTCCCTTACCGCCGCTCCCAGAGCAAGGTTGATATGACACGCCTCGCAACCAACGCCCTTTCTGGCGTGCATGCTACCTTCCCAGTCAGCAATCCAGCCATGAGTCACGCCTCGTTCCTCATGACACGTAATACATTTTAAAGACTCTTCCGTAATACCTTTTTCCGCTTTACTAGATACCGCTTTTCCTTTAGTTGTGGCAGTTATTATATTTTTTTGCGCAGTACTACAACCCATGAGCCAGAATAACACGGCAAAAAAGCTAGCAAAAACAAGAGGTTTAATAGCCTTATTCAAACGCCTGAAGGGGAAAGTCATTGTTTTTCTCCTTTGAGAAATATCACCTGCTTTTGCATTTTCGCCTTGCGAACGGAAAGATATTTAATTGATAACGGCACTTTGATTATCATACAACTGACGCAGTATTATACACACGAAATTTGAAAATAAAAGAGGTTATTTTCTACGAAATGCCTACTAATGAAGGATATCGTAATTCTTGAAGAGTGGATCAGTGGATAGTTTTTCTTTATACGAGATATTGAGTTGCACAAGTTTAGATAAGGTATCCGAGGTTTTGCTCTTATTTCCCATCAAGGCATAGGTACAAGCCATATTATAGAGGACGTCAAGGAAATCCGACTTCACGGCAAGTGCAATCTCGTAGGCTTTGATGGCTTCATCATATTTGGCAAGCTTGCTTAAAGCCATACCCTTGATGTTTAGTATCTCGTAATATTCGGGTTTTAAAATGAGGGCATTATCAAAACTCTTTACGGCATCATCATACTTGCCCAGAAAATACAGGACAAGTCCTTTATTATACCATACCTCAAATAAGTTGGGATTGATTTCGATCGCCGCATCAAATGCCTTTATCGCCTCGCCATATCTTTTGAGTTGAGCAAGCACTTCACCCTTATTGACCCATGCCTTCGTGTAATCGGGTTGTAATTCGGTAGCTCTATCGAACGCCTTCAGCGCATCTTCGTATCGGTTCAGTCCGCTGAACGCTAAACCCTTATTGGTCCATGCAGGGAAAAAATCTGGGGATAGCTGCAATGCTTTTTCAATAGAAACAAGGGCAACTTCATAATCTTTCAGAAAAATTTGGGAAAGCCCCTTATTGCTCCACACCATGTGGGCATTTGGATTCAGCTCTAATGCCTTATCAAATGCAACAATGGCTTCAGCGTATCGGCCTTGTTGCGTCAATGAGAGTCCTTTTACATTCCACCCTTCTACAAAATCAGGTCGAATTTTTAATGCCGCGTCAAAGGCTTCAATCGCTTCATTCCCTTTGCCCATATCATCCAAAGACATGCCTTTATCGATCAATGCGACATAGTGATTTGGATTGAGTTCCAATACCCTATCGAAGACAGATATAGCCTCTTCATACCGCTTCAATCGTAGAAACATTAGCCCTTTCCGATAGACTAGCTCATCATTGGTGGGCATGAGCGCCACTGCCTTTTCGTAGACGTCAAGCGCCTCTTGGAATCGTCTCATCTGTGCAAGGGTAAGCCCCTTCAAATCAAGTGCCTCCACAAAGTCTGGTTTAAGTTTAAGTGCCTTATCAAAGGCGTTAATGGCCTCCTTTACCTTCCCCAGTTCGCTCAGGACCAGGCCGATATTGTAGCAGACCTCATGTGAGTTAGGCTTAATCTTTATGGCGTGGCTAAAAGCCTCAACGGCCTCTGGATATTTTCTCAGACGAAGCGACAAAAGACCCTTATTATTCCATCCTTCAAATTTGTTAGGATTAATCTGCGTCGCCTTCCCAAACGCCTCAATGGCATCTTCAAATCTGCCGAGGTTGAACAATGAGTTGCCAACCCCAATCCACGCATTATAATGATCTGGATTAATCTCTGCTATCTCTTTGAAGATAGTCAAAGCCGTTTCATAGTCCCCCTTTTTGTATGCATCCCTTCCCTCCGTCATTAACGAAGATTTCGTATCGACGGAAAAAAGACTTTGTACCGTAAAGATATCGCTTGAAGGGTCATCTGCCAATTCAAACGAATTTTCCGCCCGTATATTTTTGATAAGAGCAAGAACAATTAGAATGTTTAATATGAGTAAGATAACCGTGTTTTTTAGATGTTTGTTTTCTTTCAAAATATTTTCCTTATTTTGAAATATGCATTTCGCTTCATGAAGCATACTATCTGATGTCATCCCTCTATCATTCTGAAGGGGTAAATCAACCGAAGAATCTCAACATATAAATTCGTTCTTGTGGTTAAAGTTACAAATTAAGTGCCAACAAACAAAAGAAATCCAATCCTCAAATCGCGAAAGCCCATCCTTGAAAATAAACTTTTAATTTTTTTCCCGATTGATTTACCAATAGTAAGGACAAAATATACTACTCTATTTCAATAAACAGCACTACTTTAGCACCTTGCAGTGTTTTAAAAATCACAATCAATAACATCACTTAAAATAAAAAATTACAAACGCATATTTCTCATTTTGCAATCTTACTCAATCTTTACACACAAAGGTGCAGAACCCCTACTGTTATTCTAAAATAAGCCATTTATGCCCGTTCTCAGGCATTTTAATGACACTATCTAGGCAATTTAATTACCAAGCAATGATTATGCAAAATCAATACGATTAGTGAGGGACAACTTAGTGTGAAAAAATATGGAAGGTCACATTGATGAGGACACTGATTTATTATTGAATTATTGTTTTGCTTGTGGATGAATCTATCAATATTCTAATCAAACACCAAACTAAATAACCTACAAGCTGATTTCCGTTGACAGCGCCGCCATATCAATGATAGGAAGTTTTATGGTCTTCTCCACCAAAAGTGCATCTACAACATCCTGGGGCGCACTTCGATAATGTAAAATAGCCTTGATCTTTAGTGGAAATTTAATACCAGTCGGAACTAAGCACGCGAAATGTTCTTCCTTTTGACCCTTCGGAGGAATGCGATTATCTGAAATGACGTGTGTTGCGCTCCACACGTAAAGTGTCGGTTCACCCCTCTCATTCCCGAATACTGTATGATAGATAGCGGCATTTGAATCTATATTTCCTTTTTCATCCACCATCCCACTTTGATAAACCATTTTACCTTCTGCATCAGTTACAGAAACCTCTAACCACATTTGCCGCATCTCGGTAAGCCCTGTGGGTAAATAGTGCCCTGCGCCCGTATTTTTTATGATGATCTGGAATCTTAGTAAATCACTTTTTTTATAGCTGGGGTCTATAAAAATCTCCAGATTTGCAGCATTCTTAAGTCTATCAAGCGCCATCTGTGGTTGTAATTCCGAATTGGGTGGCAGAGACAAAGGGGTAACACTCCCACCAACGAAATAATGAGTCCATATATGAGGACGTTTCTTGCCACCCATAATTTCAGGTGATGCTAAACCTGGGTTATCTGGCCTATCTGTGCTGCCAGTACTTGGAAAACCCGGACGTTGTCTCATATGGCAATCCTGACAATGTACCGTTGTTTTGGGGTCGGTCGTATTGTAAGGACCCTGTCGCCACTCAGTGTATGTCTGTTCTATAGGAAGATCATTCCCCGCGTGTGATACATCATGGCAGCCTCCACAAAACTCCGAACGCGTGTGTAATTCAGAATATTGATTTTTGTGAATCGTATCAGGAGAATCGTTAAAAGGACCGTATTTCGTGCCTCCCTCCATGGCCTCGGCATTCCCGGGACTCAAAATGTATGGGGCATTTCCAATACCGGTAGTCGCCTTAACGGAATGACAAAAATCACAGATGACGCCTCCCTTTTCATCCTCAAGAGGTAGATTGACTTCTCCACTACTATGACCAATAGGGAAATGACATCGAACACAAGATTCTATATTTCGTTTTTGTGATTCTCCCTCTGCAGTTTTTTTACCCAAATTATAAAGGGCTTGGAAAAGTGGATTTCGCCAAGCGTTGGCATGCGTGGAACCGCTCCACATCTTAAAAATCTCAGGGTGGCAGGCACCGCAAGATATTGGACTAAAAAATTGACTTTTCTTTACATCCCCAGGCACTGTAATAGCCTGATCCACAATATTCTCAGGCTTCTTTCCAGGAGGGAGTTTCCACGTAGGCGACCATTCCCGTGGATCGCTTGCATGAGCAATATCCAAAGAGACAAAAAGCAAACTTAATAATATTACTAATTTGAAATATAGACGCATAAAGTTTAATATCCTCATATTGTATTTAATTATACTGAAATTTTCTGTTATATACAGAAAGTTATTGGGAGAAAAAACTTTTATAAAACTTTAGTTGTCGGATATGAATAGTCCAGAATTGAGTAGTGTCATCTATTGATTGATTCTTGTTTCAGATAGTATGCTTACGAAACAGAAATCACGTAACACACTCACGGCATACACAAGATGGAACGAATGAAGATTGCTTAAATTCGGCAGAGAAAACTAGAACTAAATTGCGGTAAACGGGTGCAGAAGAACTCTATCTTACGCGAAGTAAACACATCAGCACTAGTTTATAGCACGCAGAGTAAAAACGAGGCTATTTAGTTTATTTCTTTTTATCTCGTAATGATTCTATCACCTCATCTACAAGCCCATACGCTTTTGCCTCTTGAGAGGACATATAGAAATCACGGTCAACATCCTCTTCGATACGGTTTAATGGTTGTCCTGTATGCTTCACCAGGATTTCATTCAAACTTTTTTTCATCCTCAAAATCTCTTCTGCCTGAATACTAATGTCTGTAGCAGTACCACGCATACCACCCCATGGTTGGTGTAACATAATTCGGGTATGGGGCAACCCATGCCTCTTTCCCTTCGTCCCACCGGCAAGGATGATAGCGGCCATACTATACGCCTGGCCTATACAGAAAGTTGCGACATCGCATTGCACAAATTGCATTGTATCATAAACAGCAAGACCTGCCGTAATTGAACCACCCGGAGAATTAATATAAATATTGATGTCTTGATTCTTGTTCTCGTTCTGGAGGAATAGTATCTGCGCTATGACCAGGTTTGACAGGGTATCCTCTATGGCTGAACCAATAAAAATGATACGGTCTTTAAGTAATCTAGAAAATATATCATAATGTCTCTCGCCATAGCTAGTTTTTTCAACAACATAAGGCACAAAAAGACTGCCATAAGCTGCCGTAGATTTTACAACGGGAAATTCACCACTTTCTAACTGCGATAAATACTCTTTATACACAAAATCTCCTATTCATTTTTATTTCCCATTTCAATTCGATGGGTTTGTATTATTCTTCGATCTTAGCTTCTTTAATGAGTAAATTTAACACTTTGCCTTCCCGCATATCATTTCGCAAATAGGACAAACTTCCCTGACGTTCTAATTGTTTTCTGACGCGCATCGTGTCTGTATTGTACGCCCGTGCAATACCGGAAATTCGCTGTTCTACTTCATTTTCAGTAACAAATATCTTCTCTTTTTCAGCAATATAATCTAAAACAAGAGACGCCTTCAATTCCCGCATCACGGATTCCGCTGACGCATTTTTTATCGCTTCCGTTTGCTTTTGAATCTCCTCTAAGGGATACCCCTTGTTTAATAAATCCAATTGGTGTTTGTATAGTCTTCGTTCTGTCTGATAATTCAAAAAATCTTGCGGTAATTCAAATTTTGTTTGATTCAAAAGTATATCAAGTATTTGGTTCCTCAAATCATCTCCAGCCCAATTCTTTTTATCAATCTCAATCCTCTTACGCAGGCTGGATTTTAAATCTTCCACAGAATTAAAACCCAACGTTCTGGCAAAACCTTCATTAACCTCGGGTGGAGTTAGACGCTTTATTTCTTTTATCGCAAGTTTGAGTTTTGCATCCTTCCCGCGATATTCCTCTTTCTCAAAGGCATCCTCCAGCTTTACATCAATACTACATTCTTTACCGGACTTTATACCATCCAATTTCGCAGCTAAATCAGGAATTTTTGTATTGGCAATCACAGCGTCATCTACCACCAAAACTTCTATATCGCTATCTTCTAAGACACACTTCTTGGCTACTTCTATCTTATAATCGCATATTACGCGGTCTCCCTTCTCTACCTTTCCGTCTTTTACCACGGCTAATTGCGCTTTTCGGAGACTCATGCCCTGTAAAGCCTTTTCTACATCTTCGTCAGTTACAGCAATTGATTTTTTCTTCAATTTTAGACCCTTGTATTGTTCTATTTCAAAGGTAGGCCAAACCTCAAGCGTAACATCAAAGTTAAGCGGTTTCCCAATCTCTAATTTAATCTCGCCAAATTGGGGATTTGCCACAGGGTTTAGTTTGTGCTCTTCGAGTGTTTTCTGATAACAATCACTAACAACTGATTGCTTCACCTCGTCTTTAATCTGAGTGTCAAACCGCTTTTCAACTAATTTCCGAGGAGCGTGCCCTTTCCTGAAACCTGAAAGTTCTACCGTACTACAAACCTCTTTAATCTTCTTCTCCAGTTCGCTCTCAATAGTTTCCTTTGGTATCTCAAATTTCAAAACCTTTTTACAGTGACCAGCGTCTTCTATCTTTACGTTCATAATATCATTATCCTGCAAATACTTTCCGTAATAAGTTAAAAATAAATGGAGCGGATGATGGGGTTCGAACCCACGACATTCACGTTGGCAACGTGACGCTCTACCGCTGAGCTACACCCGCTTCTTATTCCTGCAATTATAATGCGAGGGGGGGGAATTGAACCCCCACGCCGTGAGGCACAAGATCCTAAGTCTTGCGCGTCTGCCAGTTCCGCCACCCTCGCCCAATGTGGCAATTAAACTCGACTCCGGCGGAATTGCTAACCACTCATCTTCCCCTTCCTTGCGTAAAAATAAGAAAAGGTAAAGATGAGTATACCACATCACAGAACAAACACTGTTGAGAATAATAAATGGTGCGCCCTGAAGGATTCGAACCTTCGACCCATTGATTAAGAGTCAATTGCTCTACCAACTGAGCTAAGGGCGCTTCTATTTGCAACAAAATAACAAGGCTTATGGATGGCGCGCCCGGCAGGACTTGAACCTGCAACCGTTGGATTCGAAGTCCACCACTCTATCCAATTGAGCTACGAGCGCAAATTTACAATTCATCACAACAACCATAAATATTAAACGAATAAAGCATCAAAAATAATAATTTAAAGTACAGATTATAATTAATTTATTAAAAAAGTCAACTGCATTCCCATACTACGGCGTTTGTGATTATATAAATTAACATTATCAATCCTATAATCTTTTTGTCACGCTCGCCACAGAAATAATACAATATCTAATAAGCATACTTATCAGGCTGTTAATTTTTGGTGGGAAAATTTAAAATTGGGAATGGAGTCGCTGGCTAAAGCAGGTTAGAACCTGCCTGATAAATTAAGTCTCGCATCCACGAAATCTCTTAACTATGGCCCATCAAAAAGCTCAAAATTGATTTCTAATAATTAAAATTTGCTTCTATTAATTTTTTACGTTCGGCTAAAAACTTATCGAAGCTTCCGATGTCCCATGATCCTTTAGGAATAAGGTGCTTTTTCAGCTCAGATTCACTCTTGCCGACAGATCCCATCCACTCATTGAAAGGAGTTTTTGATTTTGTCTTATTCTCGCTACTGCCTATATACCTGAGATTATAGACAGAGTTAATCTTTTTTTCATCAACATCAGCTTTTTTAAGCTCATCCTGAGAAAAGATATGATCCTGCTCGGGTAAATTCCCCTTCATTCTTGGCTGAAAATTAATGGCTCCTTTATAGCAAACTGA
>Ga0105164_10000482_pt1 | contig 28159 bp, 32 predicted proteins | sample VDWuncwatermetaG_FD_89674 | JGI IMG/M metagenome (GOLD analysis project Ga0105164, IMG submission 89674) | Wastewater microbial communities from Netherlands to study Microbial Dark Matter (Phase II) - VDW unchlorinated drinking water | ecosystem: Environmental > Aquatic > Freshwater > Drinking...
ATATCGCCCAAAATCGGTATCTTTCGCGTGGTCTTAAAGTTATTCGACTGTATCAATCCTCCCACCACTACCGTATCACCGTCTCTGACCATGACGGTGGATGACGAGCTGCGGTAGCTGGGGTCCATAAATTGAGTGGAGAAGAAGGCCGATGCCTGGGCCCTTGCCACGGAGGGCTCTATGAACATGAATATGTCGCCCTTATCATTCACCTGGGGCGTTACTTTAAGTACGATCCCCGTTTCGGCGCGTTCTGCGGTAGTGATGCTCTGGCCGGTTTGGGTGACGCTTGAACTGGTTATGCCTATGGCTGTATTGGCGGATACGGATATGATGGCCGATTCGTTGTTGATAGTCATTATCCGCGGCCTGGACAGGTATTTGGTGTCATCGTCCTGGGCCAGCGCCTTTAGGACGATGTCGGTGTCGGATATGTTTATAATCCCGTATTTGAATAATCCTGATGCCGCGAGGTTCGTATTATAAACATCTTTTATAAAATTCTCAGTGAACGGAAAAGGTGTCGGGAATGATGGCTTGCTTGTGCTTGACTGGCCTGTATATGTGATCTTGGCCAGATATGACGAGGAGCCGTATTCTAAGCCGATACGCTTCAGCGCATCCGTCGTTGTCTCGATGATCTCGGCCTGAATCATGATCTGTATTGGTTCGACATCCAATTGTTTTATGGTCTGCTCAATATTCTCGAAGACATCCGGGATATCCGTTATTATAAGGCTGTTATTCCTCCTGTCCGCCACGATCTTTCCGTATCTTGACATCAGGCTGCGGATGACCTCGATTATGTTTTTCGCCTGGCCTGCCTTACCGGATGTCGGTTCGCTCGCGGCAGGGGCATTTGCAGTGGAAAAGGCAGTGGAGCCCGCCTCGGCGATCGCCGGCTGGCCTATGATCGTGATATTAGAAGTCGAGGCGGTCGGTTCAGACGGCAGGGACATCTTGTAAACCTGTATGTAGTTGAGTCTGTAGACCTTCGTGATCGTCCTTATCGCCGCCTTTCCTCCGGGCTTTATCAGATATACGTTGCCCTCCTGTTTTTCATAGAGAAAGCCATTTGCATCTAAGATGGAGGACAGGGCCTCTTTGATCGAGACGCCGTTTAAGAAAACGGTTATCTTCTTGTTTTCGATAGTGTCATTAGCGATAAAGCTGATGCCCGTCTGTCGTGAAAAGGCCTTGAGAATATCTTTCAGGGATGCACTCTCGAAATCCATGGACACCTTGCCGGTTTGTCCGTCGGCAGGAACGCGCGCATCCACGACTTTGCCGTCGCTTATGAGCTCCTGCTCCGTGCGTCCCGAAGGCGTTGCTAATATAAGCGAAGATAAAGCAAATAAAATCAGAATGAAGCTAATCTTTTTTCCCATAACAGTCACCTCGTCAGTTTTATCTCTCTACCGTCTTTTGAGAGAACGACGCCGTTTTCGCCTATTGCCAGCACCCTGGCGTCTTTGATCATTTCGCCTTCCGATACTACCTCGCCTGAGATTATGGCGAGGTTCTTTTCCCCGCCCCAGATAACGCCTTCCAGAACGAGGGCGTCAGTCTTCTTGGTCCCGACAACCGAGGCGCCCTTATCTATTTTTTGCGCGCTCCTTATCTCGGCAATGACCGAATCCGGTATCTCGAACGGATCGCGAAGAGCGGTTTTTTCAGCCGGGAGGTTAGCGTTTTTCGTTAAAGAGATATTGAGCCGCTCGCTCGCCTTCGCTGCGTTAATCTCGGAGGCGCCCGGCGCGGGCGGAATCGCAGGCTTTTTAGCATTGCGGCTCTTCGAGTACATCATACTGCCCGCTAAAACAAGGAGAAGCATGATGACTATTATCATGTCTCTGTGTTGTTTTTTTGAATCGTTCATCTCTTCACACTTAAAAATGATAAGACGAGCTCAAATCTGATAAGCCCTGCTCCGGGCTCTTTAGCCATGGTTAACCGCTCTATAAATAATCTCATTTCATAATTTTCGATCTTTCTTATAAAGCGCAAAAGGTTGTTGTATGACGCCTCCCCTTCCGCACTTACGCTTCTTATCCTGTAATCCGATATTGCGGCGCCGGAAACAGGTTTCAGCGAATTGATCCTCACGTCCGCATCGGCGGCAAGATTCGTCAGGATATCTATCAGCCAATTGGCGTCCTTATCGGTAACGTAGTTTGAATCAAACTCGCTTAAATAGGCCTTATAGCCGGAGGCATACCGCAGGATCACAAGGTTTTCATTAACCTTTCTCAAGGCGGAGTCAATCCTCGCGAAATTGCCGCCGTCTATCTTGACCAAGAGGATATATGCGAATACTGCCAGGATCGAGAAGGCGATCACATGCGATAACTTGACCCTGTCGCTTAATATATTTTTTATACTGATCGCTTCCATACGCTGCGCCTAGCGCCTCTTGTGCCCTATTTTAAGACGATCTCAAACTCATTTATATCCCCATCGAGAAACTTCGCTTTTTTTATCGAGGCCATCTCGGCCTCTTTAAATCCGCGCATCATAATGTCATCCCTCTTCAGGCTCTGCACCATCGCGTTTGCGCTGGCCGCGCCCGTTTCAGCGCCGGCATAGATTGCGCCCCGCAGATTAAAAAATGTCTTAGGTTTCTCCTCCAAGGTGCTCATGTATTCGGCCTCATTCAGCCAGGCATTCGCGCCGATATCGTCCCCCAGGCGGCCAAGCTTTTCGACGAGCGAAAGCCGCCTGGTAATAATGTTGTCTATGAGCATCGCTTTTTGTTCGATTGATTCCTTATACCGTCTTATATCCGCCGGCGAGATGTCGGCTCCGACAGTCTTGTATGCGGCGAATTCCTTTTTTAACTCGGCTATCTTATGCCGCCTGGCTGAATATACCGGTTGAAGTAGCAGATGGATGGCTATTATGACAGTCATGGCCGCCGCCGATTTTCTAAATACCCCTTTAAGCGCCCAAAGATCCTTTCGAATGGTTTCGTCGAACGCCAGGTTTAAAAGCGGTTGGTTGAGGCAGTCGTATATGAGGGCCAGCGCCGGAAGATACCTGTCCTCGTTCTCTATGTTACCGTCTTTTGCAAAGGAAAGCCTTGTCCTCTCGAAAGGTATTCCGAATTCCCCGGATATATTATTTTCATCCGAAAAAAAAGAGAAGCCGGATATAAATATTTTTTCGATCTCTTTCTTCGTCACTTTCTTCATGTATTCGACTCCGCCGACCACGTCCCTTTCGATTATCGGCCACGCGTCTCTTAGCGGCATGTATCCGAGCTCGGAGGTCTTGAACTCCTCGTCGCCGGGAAAGATGCTGATTTCTCTGAAGAAGTGCGGGTGCCGGCGGTAAATGCCGGTTATCATTGCCTTGTTTGGGGGCTCAAAGTGGATCGAGACATAAGCGTCGTCTTTCTTTATCGAATCCCCTAAAGTCAGCGCCCGCGCCATGAGGATCGGCGCGGCCTCTACGATCGACGGCAGCATCTTCCTCTCCCCGTAATATTCGGTTATAAGACGGACGTCTTTCTTTTCTGCGGCTGCGAATATGACCTCCGAGGAATCATGCGTCGTCATATATGTCCGGAAACTGTATACGAGATCATCGATGGCATAGGGCACATATTTCTGGGCTTCAAAGGATATCGCGCCCTTGACCTCATTTTGCGGCACCCCCTTTAGCGTGAAATAACGCAGTATCACCGAGGCGTTTCGCAGGTTTACGGCAACGCGGTAAGGGATGTCCGCCTCATTCGGGAATGCCTTGTCGAATATGCTTTCAAGCTCTTCTTGCGCGTCCGAATAGGGCGTATCTTTGATGCTCTTTAAAAGCGGGTATCTCTGAAGAAAAAATACGTCAATGCCTTTTAAGGTGCGCCTGGCCTTTACTATATCGACAAAATCATCGCTTATGTATATAGCCGTGCCTGTAAAAAATACCTTCTTTATAATTGTAGGTATTGTCGCCATGGTCTAATAGCTTACCGCATCCCCTTTTCTTACAGCGTCCGTCACGGCCCTATAAAGAGTCTTAGCGACAGAGATCTCTTCGGAGACTTTTTCCACTACCACCCTTCCGACCACGGTCTTATTTCTGAAGACGGAGAGCGAGTCACCGTTTTTGATATCGTCTTTTATGCCCGCGTCTATCACGATGAATCCGTAATCCTTGTTCACATCCAGCACTTTAAATTTGTCCCTTTTGGGCTGAGGCGCCGTCACTGTGATCGGCTCCAAGGTGGCCGTTGATCTTGCCGCGTCTTTGGCGGCCTTCTTCGCATCGGAGGCGCCTTTCCCCGCCGCCCGGCCCCCCTCAATATACTGCAGTATCCTCTTATTGAGCGCCCTGATCGCCTGCCTGTATCCTTCCAGCGTCTTTTTAAGGTCGGATAGCTCCGAACCTTTCTTCAAAATCTGGTCTTCCTTAGCGGCGGCTTCGGATCTCAACCTGTCCGCCTCAGACGCCATTTCCCGTATCTTCTTTTCGTAGTCGCCGACGCCCTTTTCATAATCGCCGATCCTGGCCTCGTATTCGTTGATCTTTCCTATCAGGGCGTCTCTCTCTTTATTTACGCTTGCCATCTCCTCCTGAATGGTATTTTTTTCAAGATTCAGCTCCATGACCTTCTTTTCCGCGGCATCCTTCTCGTTCTTCAAGGCCGCGACATTCTTCTTGACTGTGGTATCGAATTCATATAGATACCATAGGGCGAATCCGAGCAGGAATACCAGGGCAATGCATAAAAGCCGCCAGATATTAAATTTCATCATTCCCTCCCTTATGATGATCCTTCAAATTCGTAAGATTATTCCTTTAAAGTGCCGATAAATATTTCAACTAATTTTGGGTCAAGCCTGTTTCCGGCATAACTCCTCAGCGTCCTTATCGCCTCTTCTACTGTCATTGCCTTTCTGTATGGCCGATCGGTCGTTATGGCGTCGTAGATGTCCGCAATGGTGAGAATCCGGGCCGTGAGCGGTATGTCTTCTCCCCGGAGACCGTCCGGATAGCCTGTGCCGTCATAAAATTCGTGATGATGCCTGACGAGCTCGCTCAATTTTGACATGGATCGCAGGGGCCTTAAAATATTTTCCCCGATTATAGAATGCTGCTTCATCACCTCATACTCTTCTCTTGTGAATTGATCTTCCTTCTTCAGGATGTTGTCCTGGATGCCGACCTTGCCAAGATCATGGAGTATTGCGCCTCCGGTCAGCACCTTTTTTATCTCCAGGTCGAGCCTCAATTTGTCCGCCATCTTCGCCACGTATTTACTCACCCGCTCCAGGTGCCCCGCGCTGTAAGCGTCCTTAGCCTCCACGACCCTTGCCAGCATGAGGAGGGTCTGGTAATATGTTTCTTCTATGTTCCTGTTGAGCGTGAAATTTTCTATAGATGTGGCGATCTGGCTGGCTATGTTTTCCATGAGGAACAGGTCATCTGTGTCTATCTTCTCGGTGTTCATAAGGTCTGTGACGCCGATGACGCCTTTAACGATGCCCTTTTCGATGATAGGAACGCAGAGGATCGTGGTGTAGCGCAGGTACTCTTCGCTTGACGGGACGAAGAGGCTCGCTTCATCACCGCCTTTTTTTATGATCATCGGCTTTTTATTCTTTATGGCAAAACCTATGGCCCCCTTTTTGTCCGGCAGCTCCAGCCCCTGGGATAAATCCTTCTGAGGGCCTGAATACGCCTTTAGATAGAGCCTCGTGGTATTAGGCTCATAGATGGCTACAAAGCCCGCCTCCCCGCGCAGGACCTTGCGCACGCTCTGGACGATCAGCGCAAGAAGCGCGTCTATCTTCTGGCTCGAGGTTATGGCATGGCCTATCTTCTGGAACAGCTCGCGCGTGAGGCTGCGGGAATATTCCAATTCCGCTATCTTCTTTTCCAGGTCTGCCGTCAGCCGGTTGAATGCCGCTGCGAGATCCTTCAGTTCGTCCCTGTGATCCGTGACAATCGCGCCGCACATATTTCCGTCCGATATCTCCTTCGCCTTTTTTATCAGATCGAGCAATGACAGGATGGGCCTTTTCGCCAGAATGAAGCCGAAGGTGCCGGAGACGACCATCCACAGTATTACAAAACGCGCGTAGCCGGAAAGTGCGTTTATGTTCTGCCGCAAGATGATATTGACTATGACATAAAGGGCAAGAAGGAGCGGTATGATGAACATGAAGATAGAGGCAAGGAGAAATTGGGTATAGAGGCCTTGATCCCGAATCAGAATTTTTTTATCCATTATCTTTAACATTGTCCCGAATCACTGGCTATCAAGTCGCATGACATCCTACAAATATTATCATATAATAACAAAATAGGCAATAGAAAATAAGCTTACATAAGCTTAACTTTACTTCGCGTAATATTTTATGTTTTCTCTTGGAGAAATCAACCCGATAGAATATAATATCAAGGTGATATACGACCGGTTTCAAAACGAAGCGATCGGGCATATAAACGAAGGCCGCTCTGTCATCGTCGCGGCGCCCACCGGCGCCGGCAAGACGGCAATAGCGGAGCATGTGATCGAGACGTGCCTTGAGAGAAATGAGGCGGTGATATACACGGCGCCGATAAAGGCGCTCTCCAACCAGAAGTTCCGCGATTTTCAGCGCCAGTATCGGGATCGCATCGGCATATTGACCGGCGACGTATCGATCAATCCCGAAGCATCCGTCCTCATAATGACTACCGAGATATTCCGCAACAAGGTCCTCGATGATCCTGAAAGCCTGAAAAAATATTCGTGGATAATATTTGACGAGGTGCACTACATCGACAATCCCGAGCGCGGGACCGTCTGGGAGGAATCCCTGATATTTCTTCCGAACCACATGAAGATCCTGTGCCTTTCGGCGACGATACCCAACATAAGGCAGTTTGCGGGCTGGATAGAATCTATACACAGGAAGGATGTGAAGATCGTGATCGAGGATAAACGTCCCGTGCCGCTCCACTTCTTCTTCCAGTGCCAGGACAGGATCGTCGACGATGTAAATAATCTTCAAGAATCCCGCGGGTACAGGCCCAATAAGATGAATACCTTAATAAGGTATATCCAGTCCAAAGACGGCCTGCCATGCATATATTTCGTCTTCGGAAGGAAGCGGGCGGAGTATCTGGCCTCCGAGCTGTATAATTTCAATTTCCTGAACAAGGATGAGGTCGGCGAGATATCTTCCATGTACGAGAACTTATGCGAACGCTTCGATCTGAAGCATGAGCGTAGCGCCGTCGATATGCGGCCGCTCGTAGAGCGCGGCATCGCCTTCCACCACGCCGGCATGCTTCCGACGCTGAAAGAGGTTATCGAGAGACTGTTTACGAGCAGGTTATTAAAGGTGATATTTACGACTGAGACATTTGCCCTTGGCATAAACATGCCGAGCCGCTCGGTCGTTTTCGACGAACTGCGAAAATACTACGGCAGTTTTCACGCCAACCTCAAGACGCGGGACTTCTATCAGATGGCAGGCCGCGCGGGAAGGCGCGGGATAGATGTGGAGGGTTTCGTCTACAGCCGGGTAAATCTGCACAGGGTGCGCGGCGAAGAGGTAAAAAGAATCATATATGGCAGATCCGAGGATGTGCGCAGCCAGCTGAACGCCTCTTACGCGACGATACTGAACCTTTACGCAAAATACAAGGAAGGTCTTTTCAATATCTATCCCCAGTCGCTGCACTATTTCCAGACGAAGCCCCACCAGCAGAAGGCCGCCCTGCGGCTCATGGAATCGAAATTAAAATTATTGAAGGAGATGGGCCACATAAAGGGCGGCAGGCTTTCCGCTAAGGGCGAATTCGCCAGGGCCGTATACGGCTATGAGCTCGTCCTCGCCGAGCTTTATGAGGAAGGGGTCTTTGAATCACTCGATGAGATCGCCCTGGGCGCGATAGCAGTTGCCACAGTCTTTGAACCGAGGAAGAGTCAACATCTAGCAGGATTATCAAAGACCAGCCAGCGCCTTAAAGTGATTTGCGAGAACCTCCATGAAAGGATCCGGCACAGGGAATCGCGCGCGAATATCCATCCTTTCAGTAAGCTGCCGCACTTTCATTTGGCAAAGGCGATGGAGGGATGGCTGCACGGAATGAAATTTACGAAGATATTGGAGCTTACCGATACCGATGAGGGTGAAGTGATACGGTATTTCAGGATGGCGATTCAAATCTTGCGTGAGATAAAGGACGCGCCCATATCCGGGCTGCTGGGCGAGAGAATAACCAGGACCCTCCATCTTATAAACCGCGACATCATCGATGCTGAGAAACAGCTGCGTGAAGGCTGATGGCCGATCGCGTCGGCCGCGATGGGTTGAAGTAGCCCATCATAAGATCCGGAAAAGTTTCTTTAAGCGTGTCGATAACCTTTCTTACGCCGATCAATCTATCGCGTGCCGGCCGGAGCATCAATATCTTAAAATAAAGAAGAGGGTCGAAGTTGAGATTCCGCCACTGGATCATGTCGATGCGGCTCGTCTCTATAAATTTTTTAACTGCGGCGAACTCTTCCTCGATGTCCGTAAATCCGGGCATCGTCAAATAATTTATCGATACGAATCCACCCTTACTCTTCGCGATCGCTATAGATTTTTTTACATCGGCAAACGAATATCCGGCCGGTTTATAATATCTTGCGTAATATAACGGTCGGACGCTGTTCATGCTGACCCTGATGCTGTCAAGTCCGGCATCAAAAAGTCTGCGCAAAATTTCTGGCGCGCTTGCGTTTGTGTTCATATTGATTACACCTTTGGATGTTTTCGCCGTATGATTTTAATGGACCTCTCGATGACATCCGCGGCCATGAGCGGTTCGCCTTCACAGCCCTGGCCGAAGCTCGCGATAGGATCTCTTACTTTCCCGATGTGGAATAGCGCGATCTCGGCCACTTCGTCCGGGGTCGGAACAAATTTAATTCTCGGCTGGCTCACCGCGCGTATCTTCTCTTTTTGATAGGATATGCACCCGGCGCAGGCAGCATTGCACGAAGGTGACGTAGGCAGCGGACATTCGTATCTGGACAAGAAAAAATTTTGAGCGCCTGCGCATCCGTAGCTGATGGCGCAGCGTTCAAGGTGCCGCACGAGCCTGTTCGACGCAAATACCTTGCGAAAGGCCGCGATATTTTTTCGCACACGCGCCATATCGATGAATCGCGGATCGTGGCGGCAGTCTTTGTCGACTCGCATAGCCGCCGCAAATATCTCGTTTTTGTAAAGGGCGGCGGCCGCATATGAAAAGAGCGGAAGCGGCCTTGGCCTTGCGATCGCCTTATATGCCGTGCTGTAAATGGCAGTGTGGCCCGGCGTAAGATGAGCCCCTACGGCAAAATGTTTATCTTCCGGGATTTTGAAATTATCTACGGCGCGGTCATAGCCGACAGGCGCCCTATCCGGCATCATGAACAATCTGCTGCCGGGCGGAAGTTTGATAAGGTACTTTGCGCCGAGTCTTGAGAGATAGCCCGCCTCCATGCCGGTCGCCTCCAGTTCCGGATGGCTGTAGACCCTGCCCTTTTTGTCTGACAGAAGTAGTTGCGGAAAATTCCGTTTCATTTTTTGATCCTGCCCACGAGAATACCCCGGCCTGGCCGCGGATACTTTAGGGGTTGATATTGGCTTAAAAAGAACTTCTTTTTAAGGTCGAGCCTGTTTAAGATTGTCAACGCCTCAATGACGTATCTCTTATTTTGCGGCTGACTGTACTGGATAAGCGCCCTTTGAAGCTTCCTCTGTCTCTGTCCCTTTGCCACATATATCGCCCTTCCTGTTGAAATGTCTTTCCCTGTGTAGTACATGCAGCCTGAGGCCGTCATGGGAAGAGGCAGAAAATCCTGGATCTGTTCGGGATGAATTCCCTTGTTCATCAGGACGAGAGCCAGGTTCAGGGCGTCTCTTAAAGTCGTGCCCGGGTGGGCACTTAAAAAATAGTTTACGAGAAACTGCGACTTGCCCGCGCGCAAGTTAGCCCGGTTATATCGATCGACAAATTTTTCATACGTCTTGAAGGAGGGCTTATTCATGAGCTTTAATATCGAATCGCCGCAATATTCGGGGGCGACTTTGAGCCGGCCGCTGACGTGGCGCGCCGAGAGCCTTCGCAGGTATTCGTCGGACGATTCATCGACGAGCAGGTCATATCTCACCCCGCTTCCGATAAATACGTGCTTTACATCGGGGACCTTTTCGCACTCATCCCATAAGGCCATCGTCTCGTCGTAGCCGAGTTTCAGATTTTTGCACCTTGACGGAACGAGGCATGACTTATCTTTGCATGCGCCGCCGCGCCTCCAGAATTTACATTTGGCCATATATAGGTTTGCGGTCGGCCCGCCGATATCGGTTATCGTTCCGCCAAAGTCCTTTAGAGCGGTCAGGCGCATTATCTCTTTTAATATGGATTCAAGGTCGCGGCTCTGGACGATCCTTCCCTGGTGCAGGTATAACGAGCAGAAATGACATCCGCCCGGGCAACCCCTGTGCGAGGTGACGGAGAACCTTACCATCTCAAAACCGGGGACGCCTCCTTCTTTATCGTAGATAGGGTGCCACGCGCGCGCATAATCGAACGAGTAGATCTTGTCCATCTCTTCGGCGGTGAGGGGAAGCGCCGGAGGGAACTGGATTATGTAGCGTTGGCCGTGTTTCTGGATTATCGTTCTACCTCTGTAAGGGTCTGATTCAGAATATATCTTTTTGAACGCGTGGATGAATCTATCTTTGTCGACCGCAATTTCTTCGAAGGATGGTATCTCGACAGAATCTTTTATCCCGTCGATGCTGTTTTTGATGATGACAGTCCCTTTGATGCCATCAAGCCCCTTTTTGCCTTCGCCCCTTTTCAGGCGGCCGGCGATCTCCAGGACCTGTGTCTCTCCCATTCCGTAAACGAGGATATCCGCCTTTGCATCTAGAAGTATCGAACGCCTGACAGTGTCGGACCAGTAGTCGTAGTGTCCCAGCCGCCGCATGCTCGCCTCCATGCCGCCAAGGACTACCACGGCGCCGGGAAAGGCCTCGCGGATCTTATTGGTGTAGATTATGCTCGCCCTGTCGGGTCGCTTAAACGGCTTACCGCCTGCCGAATAGTCGTCCGACCTTCGCAGTTTTTTGTTCGCCGTGTAATTCGCGACCATCGAATCGAGGTTTCCGGCGGTCACCGCGAAAAATAAGTTCGGACGGCCGAGCGATTTGAAGTCGTCGAGATTTTTGGCGTCCGGCTGGGCTATTATACCGACTTTAAAGCCAGCGTCTTCCAGGACACGCCCGATGAGCGCGGCGCCGTAGGTGGGATGGTCGACATACGCGTCTGCCGTGACGAGGATGACATCAAGATCGCCCCATCCACGCTTCTGGAGATCCTCTCTGGATATGGGTAGAAATTTATTCATGACTCGGCTGAGTCGAGAACAAGGATTGCGTTATTTTTGGAAACTTCCATGAACCCGTTGCCGGTAGAATTGAAGGCCCTGGTCTCGCCGGAGACATCTCTTATCGATATCTTGCCGGGCACCAGGGCCGCTATGATAGGCGCGTGATTTGCCAGTATTCCTAAATAACCTTTTTGCGCCGGCGCAACGAGCGATCGGATATTGCCGTCGAATATAAGCTTATCCGGCGTCGAGATGTTTACGTGAAATATGGCTGCCATATATTATTTGGAGTTTGTCGCCTGCCCCAGTTTACCGGCCTTTTCAATTGCCTCCTCGATCGCGCCTACCATGTAAAAGGCCTGTTCAGGCAGGTGGTCGAGCGAGCCATCGAGTATCATGTTGAAGCCTTTTATTGTATCCTCCAATTTTACGTACCTGCCTTTCGTGCCGGTGAATGCCTCCGCAACGAAGAACGGCTGGGAAAGGAAGCGTTGTATCTTTCTGGCGCGCGAGACTATCAGCTTGTCCTCGTCGGACAATTCGTCGATGCCCAGGATGGAGATTATATCGCGTAAGTCTTTATATCTCTGCAGTATCTTCTGGACGTTTATCGCGGTGTTGTAATGCGCCTCGCCCAGGATCCTCTGGTCCATGATATTGGAAGTTGAGTCGAGCGGATCTACCGCCGGGTAGAGCCCTAACTCGGCTATCTGGCGCGATAAGACCATCTTTGCGTCGAGGTGCGAGAATGTCGTCGCGGGCGCAGGGTCTGTTATATCGTCGGCAGGCACGTATATGGCCTGGACAGAGGTGATCGACCCGCGCTTTGTCGATACGATCCTCTCCTGCAGTTGGGCCATCTCTGTTCCCAGGCTCGGCTGGTAACCGACGGCCGAAGGCATCCTTCCGAGAAGCGTCGATACCTCCGAGCCCGCCTGCACGAATCTGTATATGTTGTCAATAAACAGGAGGACGTCCATGCCTTCCTCATCCCTGAAGTATTCGGCCATGGTCAACGCGGACAGCCCTACCCTGAATCTTGCGCCCGGTGACTCACTCATCTCTCCGAAGACAAGCGCCGTCTTTTTTATGACTCCGGACTTGATCAGCTCAAGCCAGAGCTCATTACCCTCGCGCGTCCGCTCGCCTACGCCGCCGAATATCGACACGCCGCCGTGCTCTGTGGCGATCGTCCTGATGAGCTCCATCACTATGACCGTCTTGCCGACGCCGGCTCCGCCGAAGAGGCCGATCTTTCCGCCCTTAGGATACGGGGCCAGGAGGTCGATGACCTTGATGCCGGTCTCGAGCATTGCTGATACGGGCAGCTGCTCCTCGAAAGACGGCGGCTCCCTGTGTATCGCGGCCCTCTTCTCGGGATTTGCAACCGCGCCCTTTCCGTCGATCGTCTCTCCGAGGAGATTGAAGATGCGTCCGAGGGTTTGTTCCCCCACCGGCACGCTGACGGGCTTGCCCAGGTCTTTGGCCTTCATCCCACGGACGAGGCCGTCTGTTGAACCCAGCGCCATGCATCTGGCCGTATTGTTTCCTATTAATTGTTCGACTTCCAGGGTCAGGTTGATATTTCTCTCGGCCTCATCTATCTTTACGGCGTTCAAGATCTCCGGCAGCTCCCTCTCCGGAAACCTGATATCTACGACAGGTCCTATCACTTGTATGATCTTGCCATCTGCCATAAATTACCCTTTCAATGCCTCCGCCGACATGGCTATCTCGACGACCTCTTTTGTTATCGCTGCCTGGCGGGCCTTATTCCTCATCAATGTCAGCGTCGTTATCAGCTCCTTGGCATTATCCGTTGCTGTCTTCATCGCGAGCATCCTGGCGGAATTTTCCGATGTGAGCGCGTCGAGCAGAATGTCATTCATCTTTGCGCCGAGATATTTCGGTATCAATATATCAAGGATCCTGTTTTCATCCGGTTCCAGGATATAGCGCCTCTCACCCGTCCCTGCGCATTCAATGCCGAGGAATTTCTCCACGACGCTGGCGTGCCTGAGCTTTGTGCACAGATGCGTATACACAATAAATGCCTGGTCAGCCTCTTTTTTCAAGAACATGCCGATGATTTCGCGGCTCAGGTCGCCGGAGAATTTCGGCGAATACCGGCCGTAAAGGGCCAGGTGCGAATGCGCTACTTTATAACCATGTCTCTCGAAATAGGTGAATGCCTCTTTGCCAACCGTGATAAGCTTCAAAGCGCCGGCGGGATATTTTTTCAAAAACATCTCCGCAGTCGTTATCACATTATGATTATATGTCCCGCAGAGACCCGTATCGGATGATATTATACAGACGGCAGTTCTTTTCGGCTCGGTCACGTTCCCCATCAGCGGGTGCGATACGTTTTTAAGGTCAGCCAAAAGGCGCTTCACTATATATTCCAGGTTCAGGAAGTGCTGGTGGGACGAATAGAAGGTGTTCTTTATCTTGTTGAGCCTGGATGACGAGACCATCTCCATGGCCTGTGTTATCTTCTTGACATTCCCGATGCTCCGGAGACGGTTCCTTATATGCCGCAGCGTCTGTATCATATATTAAATCGCTGTTTAGCCTCTTCCTTGAAAGAGGTTATTGCCTTGTCGAGCCGTTCTTTCAATGAGTCGGTCAACTCTCTTCTCGTCTCGATCTCGCGCTCTATATCCGGATAGCGGTTGCGCATATACTGATAAAACTCAGGTTCAAGTTTTCTTATTGCGGGCGTGGGGAGGTCGTCCATTAAGCCGCTTACCCCGGCGTATATGAGCATTACCTGTTTTGATATCGGAAGCGGCTCATATTGGGCCTGCTTCAGGATCTCGACCATGCGTTCGCCGCGGGTGATCTGCGCCTGCGCGGCCTTGTCCAGCTCTGAGCCGAATTGCGTGAAGGCGAGGAGCTCGCGATATTGCGCGAGATCCAGGCGCAGCCTTCCTGCGACCTGCTTCATCGCCTTTGACTGGGCGTTTCCGCCCACCCGGGAGACTGAAAGACCGACATTTATCGCAGGCCTTACCCCCGCGTAGAATAGGTCTGTCTCAAGATATATCTGCCCGTCCGTTATTGAGATGACGTTTGTAGGTATGTAGCTGGAGATGTCGCCGGCCTGTATCTCGATTATAGGTATGGCGGTCAGCGAACCGCCGCCGCGGTCATCCGACAGCTTCGCCGCGCGTTCCAGAAGCCTTGAGTGGAGGTAGAATATGTCGCCGGGGTATGCCTCTCTGCCCGGAGGCCGGCGCAGAAGAAGCGATAATTGCCGGTAGGCCTGCGCGTGCTTCGACAGATCGTCATAGATCACAAGGGCATGCCGGCCGGAATACATAAATTCCTCCGCGATAGCGCACCCGGCATAAGGAGCCAGATATTGAAGCGATGCCGACTTGCGCGATGACGCGCTCACTATGATCGTGTAGTCCATTGCGCCGTATTTTTTCAGGACTTGCGAAACGGCGACTATATTTGACATCTTCTGTCCGATCGCGACGTATACGCAGTAGACGCCCTTGCCCCTCTGATTGATGATCGTGTCGATCGCGATCGCGGTCTTGCCCGTCTGCCTGTCGGCGATTATGAGCTCGCGCTGTCCCCGCCCTATCGGGATCATGGAGTCTATCGCCTTAATGCCGGTCTCGAGGGGCTCCTTCACAGGCTGGCGTTCGACGACATTCGGCGCCCTGGCCTCTACCGGCCGGCGCTTATTTGTCAATATCGGCCCTTTCCCGTCGATCGGCCTGCCGAGGGCGCTTATTACCCGGCCGAGGAGCGCGTCGCCCACAGGGACCTCGACGATCTTTCCGGTCCTCTTCACCTGATCGCCCTCGCGGATATTCTTTTCGGTGCCGAATATCACGATGCCTACGTTGTCCTCTTCGAGATTGAATACGATGCCGGTGATGTTGTCTGGGAATTGGACGAGCTCGCCAACCATCACGTCATCGAGTCCGTAGACGAGCGCGATGCCGTCCCCGACCTGAAGCACGGTGCCGACAGACTCTGTCCGCAGCCGCGCCTGGTACTTCTCAAGCTCTTTCCTTATTATCGATGTTACTTCATCCGGTCTTATAGCCATGTCACACGACCTTCAGCGCCAAAAGTTTTTCCTTCATATCCTCGAGACGCTTCCTGACGGATCCGTCGATTATTATGTTGCCGATCTGCGCGGATACGCCGCCGAGAAGATTCGAGTCCAGCTCCACATATAAATGTAATTTCTTATTAAGCCTCTTCTCAAGGGCCGATTTTATCCTATCTATCATGGGCGTCTCGAGCGGATAGCTCGTCTTGAGCAAGGCGTCCGTTTGAGCGCCGTGCGCATAATTTATCCGGGCATACTCGGCTATATCCAAAAGCTTGCTTATCCGACGGTTTTCGAGCAGCAGTTTCAAAAAATATCTGGCCTCCTTTGAAAGGTCTTCTGCGAAGACCTTATCGATGACAGGGCCTTTTTCGGCATTGGCGATGTCTCGGCGTTCCAGGAAATTCTTGAAGTCCGGATTGTCGCGAATCGACCGCTTTAAGTCCTGCAGTTCTTCTATACCTTTATCAAAACCTATGGTCTCTTTGGCATAGGCCAGGAACGCGTCGGCATACCGCTTTACCACAACTTCATCGGTCATTTTTTAGTTTCCAATCTGTTCAGGAAATCGAGGGCGAGCCTCTTCTCCCCTTCTTCAGATAGCTTCTCCTGTATCACTTTTTCCGCCACGGCTATCGATAAGTCCGCGATCTGGTCTTTCAGATCTTCTCTGGCTTTGGCGACTTCCGCCTTGATATTCTCCCTGGCACCCTTAAAGATCTCTTCGCTATCCTTCTCTGCCTTTGACTTTACTTCCGCGGCAAGGCGTCTGGCCTCATTTACGGCTTGAGCGATCCTCTCTCTTGCCTGGTCCTCTATCTTTGCGAGTTTTTCTGCATACGCGGACTTCATACCTTCCACATCCGCCTTTGCCTTCTCTATGTTATTGAGCTCCGTGGCTATCCTTGCCTTTCTCTCGTCGAGGAGTTTCAATAGTCGTTTCCAGGCGAAGGCCCGCAAGAGCCAAAGCAGCAAGAGGAAACTTACTACCTGAGCGAATATCTCGCTTGTGCTAAGTAGTTTCAGCAGTTCCATATTCTAAATATGACCGGTTTATATCTTCCCGGCAAGCGCGAACGCGAATACCAAGGCGTATATCGTAAGCGCCTCGATGAATGCGCAGCCGGTCGCCATCGCGATCAGTATCTTCGTCGATGCCTCAGGCTGTCTTCCGGTCGCTTCCATTGCCGAGCTCACCGCCTTGCTCAGGCCCAGCGCCGAGCCGAAGGCGGCTATCGCCACCGCAAACGGAAGCGCAAATGCCAACGCCATTCTATAATCCATCTTTAAGCCTCCTTTTTGATATCTTCTTCGTTAATGATGAGCGTAAGGTAAATGGTCGTCAATAGACAGAAGACCACTGTCTGCACGATCGAAGCTATAATTGTGAGGAACGTGCTGAACAACAGGAGCGGGACCCCTTTCAGGCCGAATCCCGCCAGCATGCCAAGCAGCATGTCGTCGCCCCATATGTTTGAGCGCAGACGAAGCGACAGGCTGATCGGCCTGACGAGCTCAGTTATTATATGCATGAAGAGCATCATGAGCGGAAATACTACGGTCATTGCCATGATGCCTCTCGGCCTCCCAAGCAGGTGGTCCATATAACCTATAAACCCGAGTTCCCTGAATCCCGTATACTGGACATAGACAAATACGCACAAGGCAAGGGCCAGTGTCGTCGACCAGCTTGAGGTAGAGGACTTCATGAAAGGGATGAGCCCTGCGAGGTTCATGAGGAGTATGTATATGAAGAGCGTGCCGATAAAAGGCGTGTAAGCCCTGCCCTTAGGGCCGAGTATGCCGCAGACGAAATCGTCTATGCCTCCCACAAAAAGTTCCGCGGCGGCCTGGAGCCTGCCGGGGACGAGCTTCGGCCTTCTCGAAGCGAAATATGCCAGGAGAGAGATGACCGCTACGATGATAAGCGAGAATATGACGTTTTCCATGGTATCATCCGGTTGTGTCGAACCGCATCACCTTTTTAATTATCTTGATCGTCTCGCTGATGCCGAAGACCAGGCCTATCGATGTCATCGCCACCACTACGGCATTACCAAATCCGAATTTTTCTTTGAGGTAATTTCCTGCCGCGTATCCGATGACCGGGCCTGTGAGGAGGACGAGCGGAATGAGCGAGGCAAGGCCCCCTATCTTGATATATCTATAGATATCCTCTTTATTTGCCAATGGATGGCTCGCTGCCCCTTTTGTCATAAGATTATACTATATTAAAGGAAAAATGCCAAGAAAGTGCGCTTATTTGGCTGGGCGCTTATTTGGCAACAATTTCCTACGCCGGCTTCTTACTGTGTAAAATAGCCCAGACGAGGCTTCCGCAAAGCGCCGATACCGTGACCCATCCCCACATTCCAAGCTTGCTGTATTGAACGACTATGGGAGCGATTATTACCGAGACGAGGTTCACGACCTTTATCATGGGGTTCAGCGCAGGCCCTGCTGTATCTTTAAGCGGATCGCCCACTGTATCGCCGACCACGCCGGCCTTATGCCGTTCAGAGCCCTTGCCTGTATTATTCGCGATGCTGGCCTCTTCGTCTTCGATCGTCTTTTTAGCGTTGTCCCAGGCGCCACCCGCATTTGCCATAAAGACTGCGAGCAGTTGCCCTGATATTATGATGCCTGCGAGAAATCCGCCAAGAGCCTCTACCTGCAGCACCAGCCCTACCGCTATAGGCGTCACGACGCTAAGTATCGCCAGACTCACCAGCTCTTTCTGGGCGGCGGTAGTTGATATGGCGACCGCCTGCCGATAATCCGGTTTTATCTTTCCTTCCAGGACGCCCGCACGGAACTGGCGGCGCACCTCTTCCACTATCAATGAAGCCGCGCGGCTGACCGCCTGGATGGAGAACGAAGAAAATAACCACGGCAAGGCAGCCCCTATCAGGAGCCCTACAAATACCTGCGGCACCGATACGCGTATGCCGATGGAACTTAGCTGGTCTGCGAGCGGCATTCCCATGGCGGCCTGGACCTTGCTTACGTCGACCATGTATGAGCCGAACAATGAAACCGCCGCTATAACGGCAGAGCCTATCGCGACACCCTTGGTGATCGCCTTCGTCGTGTTGCCTACCGCATCAAGGTCAGCCATTATCTTGCGCGCGGATTTTGTATCCTTGTCTGTCTTTCCGTGCCACGCCATCTCGCCGATGCCGTTAGCGTTGTCCGCTATCGGTCCGAACGAATCCATGGCAATGTTGTTGCCGGTAAGGGTCAGCATTCCTATGCCTGTCATCGCTACGCCGTACAGAACGTATGTGGCCCGCTCAACGGCTGAGAGGCCTGCCATGCTTCCGAAGATCAATATTGAGCTGAATATAGTCGCGGCGATAACGAGCGCTGCCCACACGGACGATTCGTAACCTATCGCTATCCCTGACAGAATGGTTGTGGCAGGACCTGTCCTGGTCGCCCTTCTTATCTCTCTGACCGGCTTGCGTTCAGTGGCTGTAAAATATTCTGTCAAACGGTCGATCAATATAGCGAGCAGCACGCCGGTTGTCGTTGCCAGGAACGGCCTCCACCAGCCGCCGGGGATCTTGCTCATATAGGTATATGCCAATACGCCGAAGAGAGCCACAGATATGAAAGCGGATGTCAGGTATCCTCTGAATATGGCATGCAGGGCGTTTCCGCTATCGTGCGATTTGCTCTTTACCGCGTATGTGCCGATTATGGAACAGACCACGCCGATGCCGCGGACGAGCAGCGGATACACTATCCATTCGAACCTGCGCGTGATATTATACAGCGCGAGTCCCAGTATAAGGCCGGCCACTATCGTGACTTCGTATGACTCGAATATGTCGGCCGCCATTCCTGCGCAATCACCGACGTTATCTCCGACAAGGTCGGCGACGACCGCGGGATTTCGCGGATCGTCCTCCGGTATGCCGTGTTCGACCTTTCCGACAAGGTCGGCGCCGACGTCCGCGGCCTTTGTGTATATCCCTCCGCCAACCCTCATAAATAACGCCAGCAGCGTTCCGCCGAAACCGAATCCTAAAAGCGCATCGGGAGCAGCGATGCCAAAGATGATAAATATAATAGTCCCGCCGAAGAGCCCCAAGCCGTCGGTGAGCATTCCGGTTATCGTCCCTGTCCGGTAAGCGATTCGCAGCGCATCGCCGAAAGAAGTCCTCGCCGCCTGGGCAACACGCACGTTACCTTGCACGGCCATGCGCATGCCGAGCTGTCCGACCAGAAGCGAGAATACGGCTCCCATGACGAACGCAAGAGCCCTTCCGATGCCTATGATGAGACGGACGATCGATTCGGATTGGCCTGCGAACCTCTGCATTGCCTCTGACGAAGGCGGCACTATATATACCGAAAAAAAGAGCGCGAATGTAAGGAGCGCTATGAGCGGCAGGATGCTGAATAGCTGCTTACGAAGATAGGTGTCCGCGCCCTCCCGGATCGCGCCCCACACCTCCAGCATCTTTGCATCTCCCTTCTGTTCGCGCAGGACCTGTTTGCGCAGGAACGCGGCGTATAAGAGGCCGAGCAGCGCGATCCCTAAGACGCTCCATATCGCTATCTGCTCGAAATTATTAAGCCCGTACATCATCTTTCGACTCCTTTGTTAAATATAGCTGTACTTATTCGTTATGGGCATCCGTCTATCCCTGCCGAATGCCTTTGGGGTGATCTTTATTCCGGGCGGCGACTGCCTCCTCTTATACTCACTGCTGTCCACCATCCTTATGACCTTGACGACGGTCGGCTTATCAAAACCCATCTTTATTATCTCATTCAGGCCCCTGTCTTCCTCTATATACGCCTTGAGGATCCTGTCGAGCATCTCATATGGCGGGAGGGTGTCGCTGTCCTTCTGGCCGGATTTGAGCTCGGCCGTCGGCTCCCTGTCGATTATTGATTCAGGTATCGCCTTGCCGACAGAGTTCCTGTACTTTGCAAGTTTGTAAACGAGCGTCTTCGGCACGTCCTTGATTACGGCAAATCCGCCTGCCATATCGCCGTAAAGAGTGGCGTAACCGGTGCTCATCTCGGACTTATTGCCGGTCGTCAGGACAAGCCATCCGAACTTATTGGAGAAGGCCATCAGGAAGTTGCCTCTTATGCGCGCCTGTATGTTCTCTTCAGTTATATTCTTTTCCAATCCGGAGAACTTCGGCTCGAGCGTCATCAGATAAAGTTTGAATATCTGTTCGATCGATAGCTCAATAAAACCTATACCGAGATTCTCGGCCAATCGTTTGGCGTCCAATCCCGATTGTTCGGAAGAATAATGAGTAGACATAAAGATGCCTGCCACATTCTCTTTGCCCAGCGCGTCAGAGGCCAGGACCGCAACGAGCGCCGAATCTATCCCGCCGCTTAAGCCCATGACGACCTTAGCGAAGGAGTTCTTACGGACATAGTCTTTCAGTCCCAAAAGAAGGGCCTCATAAACTTCAGCCGTTTCGTCCAAAGACTCCGTCTCTCGTTTTGGAGCCTGCGGCCTATCTTTTACCGGCAAGTTATTAGATACCAGGACTGCGGACTTCTGGGCCTGCCTCATCTTGCCGACCGGTATCGCGACATCGGTTATGAGGAGGTCCTCTTTGAAAGCGGATGCGCGATTTATGACCGAGCCTGCGTTATCAACCACCATGCTCTGCCCGTCGAATACCAGCTCATCCTGGCCGCCGACCATATTCGTATAGGATATGAAGAGGTCGTTTGCCCTGGCATCATCCCGCACGACCTTCTCCCTCTGCCTTATCTTTCCGGCGTAATAGGGCGAGGCATTGATATTTATGATAAGTTTAGCGCCGGAGGATGCCTGCTCTTCCGTAGGGCCGTCCGCATGCCATATATCCTCGCAGATATTGACGCCGAAGACTATGTTGCCCAGTTTAAAGACGCAAGCGTTCGTCCCGGCCGTAAAATAGCGTTTTTCGTCAAAGACACCGTAATTTGGCAGGAATATCTTTTGGCAAGTGCCCCTGACTTTTCCCTGGTATATGACGGCCGCGGCGTTATAAATATCTTTGGCCTTCTTATCCACAAATCCTACAACGCAAGCGATGTCACCGACTTTCCTGGTCGTCCTCTTCAGGCACTCGATATTGTCCTCGATAAATTTTGATTTAAGCAAAAGGTCCTCAGGGGGATAACCTGTTATGGCGAGCTCAGGAAAAGAGACGATGTCCGCGCCGAGATCCTCGGCCTTTTTCGCATATTCGATTATCTTGGCAGAGTTGCCATCAAGGTCGCCTATCGTGCAGTTGATCTGAGCTATGGCCAGACGTAAATTTTTTTTCATTTTTTCTTCTTCATGTTATCAATTAGTATTATGGCCTCGGATATCTCGCGCATCGATTTTCGTAAATCCATGCTCTCCTTCTGGATCTTGCGGAAGGCATCCTCCTCTGACATGGCTTGCTCGCGCATCAGGATGCCCTTTGCCCTCTCAACGGCCTTTCTCGTTTCGAGCTCTTCCTGTATGACGCTGGTCTTTACCATAAGCTCGGCGTTCTCGATGACGATTGCGGCTTGATTGGCTACGGTCGTCAGTATATTTATTTCGCTCTGAGTAAATCTGTGCGGATACGATGTATAGCTGTTCAATACGCCGATGACCCTGCCCTTTACCGCAAGCGGCACCGAGACGAGCGACTTGAGAGACTCGTTAATCGCGATATTCTTTGACTTATACTCCGGCTCTTTCGTGATATCGTAGACGGCCATCGGCTTGTTCTCCTTGGCGACACGACCGGCTATTCCCTCCCCTGTCTTCAGCGGCGGCTTCTTATTATAGGCATCGCTCATGGACTGCGTTGCCTTCAGGAGGAGCGCGCCGGTCTTTTCGTCTATGAGCATCAACGAGCATATCTTGGAGTCCATTATCTCGGCCGTTACGGTTACGATGAGCTTCAGTATCTCCTCCAGGTATAAGTTAGATGTTATCATCTTGCTTACCCTGGATATGGCCTCCAGCTGCTGGCCTATAGACATCCTTTTCGTTTTTTTATCGGACATGATCTCGTCCTCTAATATTTTGGCGGAATCTTCGTTCCGAAGAATTTATGGTCGTTTTTCACGCGCCCCTCCTGGACCCAGCCATTATTTAATCCCAAAAGCTTTGCGCAGTCAACTACATTTTTGTATTCTGTGACGGTAGGCCTGCGCGATATATCGGTATAATTATACGCCTTGAAGGTCGGGCGATACTGGTTCATGATGCTCAAATAACTGTTCGGACCTATCCCCCCTTTGATAAATTGCAGGGTATCGTTTGTCCCCGATATATTTTCAGGTAATACCAAAAGCCTTATTATAAGTCCTCTCTCTGCTATCCCTCCGTCATCCACGACCAGATCACCGACCTGACGCTGCATCTCCTGGACAGCGGCCCTGTTGACTTCTACGTAGTCAGGCGCATCAGAATATTTTCCTGCCATCGCATTATCGGAATATCGCATATCCGGCATGTATATATCGACGATCCCTTCGAGGGCTTTCACTATCCCGGCCAGGTCATAGCCGCCGGTATTGTATACTATAGGTACGCCTAATCCGCCTGCGATCGCTTTTTCCAAAGCCAGGAGTATCTGCACAGCGAAGTGGGTTGGGCCGACGAGGTTTATGTTGTGGCAGCCGGCATCCTGCAGTGACAGCATGATCTCGGAAAGCCGCTCTATTGAGACCTCTTTTCCCGCATCAAGCTGGCTGAAACAATAGTTCTGGCAATATGCGCACTTCATGTTGCAATGCGAGAAGAATATGGTCCCTGAGCCGCGACTGCCGGAGAGGGGCGGCTCTTCGCCGTGATGAGGCCCATAGCTGTAGACAACCGGACTTGCCGGCGCCCTGCAATAACCAATTTTGCCCTTCTTCCGGTTGACACCGCATCTGCGCGGACAGATGAGGCATTTTTCCAGCGAGTCCCGAAAGGACTCGTTAGCTTTTTTTAAAAGCCTTAGCTTTAAGTTATTTGCCATCTCTTTGCTAAAAGGGTTCTGCTCTGTGGGTTATGTTCTTATCGATGAAGTCTATTATGGTTTTCTCTTTTTCAGGGGTGAGATGCATGAAGGAGGCTCCCATTCCGGGATAGTGATGCGGCTGTATTTCTTTGTCCGTGACCCAGACGACCCTGCCACCGGCCTCGAGTGAGAAAGGCTTGTCCGGCAGATTGAATTCAAGGTCCAGCATGGTATTTACGGGGAAGGTGTACGGCGTATATATATAGATCCCGGCTGCGCTGATATTCAATACCTGACCGTCGAATATCTTTGCCGACTTTCCGTCCGTCATCCTGTATTTGACGACCAGGTGGATATCGAGCCGTTTGAATTTTCTTCTAAGGCGGGCCTTGTCAACATCCTCCCGGTAAAAACTGCTTACCGCCGACTCTTCGTCGGAGTAGATTTCGAAAACGGCATCCAGCTTGACCACCTTCAATAATTCTACGACGCCGAGCCCGACATGGAGAAACTTTATCCGCCCCTTATGGTTGGTGACGTTTTTGTATGCTATCGCCAGCACCGAAAGGCCGCTGTAATCGACCATGTCGACGTTCTCCAGATTCAGGATGATATTCACCATGCCGGTCGTAGTCAGCCACCCGACAGTCTCGATTATATCCGAAGAGTTTATGTCGATCCTGCCGTCGAGATCAAGGATGCTTATATTATTGAGCTCTCTGATTCGTATGGCCATCTCTTAAGAAGCTTGCCTGAAGAATAATGTATTGACGCCCCTGCCCATCCTGTTTACGTCTTTTCCGACTCCTGATATCGTCTCGCCGCATCCGGCGAGGTGTAAGGATAGAGCGACAAGTATTAACGAAAGAAGGAATATCCTCATAGAGCACCTCCCCTTTTAGTACTTCATTAGAGCGCGCGGATCCTGCGCCTGGCCGTCACGTCTTATCTCGAAGTGCAGGTGCGGTTCGATATATTTACCGGAGGCGTTTCCGGTCCTGCCAACGAACCCTATCAGCTCGCCCTTTTTCACTTTGCCCGCGGGCGCGATAGCCCAATTCGAAAGGTGCCCGTAGAAAGTCTGCAGACCGTCAGGATGATATATCATTACATATCGTCCGTAGCCGGTAGGGACATTTCCGCAAAATGCGGTTCCGCTCCCGGAAGCGAACACAGGCGTGCCGATAGGCGCCTGTATGTCTATGCCTGAGTGAAAGCGGCCGTTCCGCCTTTTGGCGCCGTATTCGCCGTCACCCACGGCGTCGTTTCTGATTACGGGCACCCCGGACGCAAGCTTTATGGGGCAGCTGAAATACGGCTCCCGTATTTTATAGATCGCTATGGAAAGAGGATCGTATAATAAAGCCGTCGCGATCGCCGTAAGGGCCGCGCATAGAAATAATTTATTACGTCCCTTCATGAAATTCAACATATGAAAAAAGCCATATCTCCTCTTCCAAAATATGGCTCTTTTCGTTTTTGTCACCTACATGCTTTAAATTATTTCTTCAGCTCATCTTTTGTAGTCTTCGCCGCCTTTATCGGGACTTGCACCGTCTCTTCAACGGCCGTCTTGCCCGTTTCGGCAGTGCCTTCAAGCGGCTCTGTCACCAGCTCCTTCGTCTTATCGACTTCTCCGGTCAGGACCTGGCCGGCCCTCTTCGCCGTCTTAACGACTACGGCCGTGCCCTTTTTGCCGGTATTCGCGACAGCATCGACAGATTCCTTTACCACGTTTGCTGAATAATTTACCACCGCCTGTCCTGCCTTCTGGGCCTTGGCCGCGGCAGTCTCTTTTCCAGCTTCAGCAGCAAATGAGACCGATGTCACTACAAAGCACAATACAAGCGCGATGCATAAATGGCCTAATAACTTCTTATTCATCTTTTCCTCCTTTCTTGCGCATTTACTATACTATACCTTCATTCAACAATCAAGGACAATGTGATTTTGGTCTATTTTAACAAGCCCGCGACAAGTCCAATTACGACCTTGCCGTCCGACCGGCCTTTCACCTTCTCCGTTACGGCCTTCATCACCTTGCCGAGGTCTGCCTTGGTGGAAGCTCCCGTTTCAGCTATCGTCGATTTTATTATAACGAGGAGCTCCTCCTCGCTAAATTGTTTCGGCATGTATGTTTCGAGTATCTTCAATTCCTTTGATTCTTTATCAGCCAGGTCCTGCCTTTTTCCATTTGTAAACTGATCTATCGACTCTTTGTGCTGTTTTATCTGCCTTTGAAGCATCTGCAGTATATCCGCATCAGCCGGCTCCTTGATGTTCTTCTCTATAGCGAACGTCTTGACTGCCGAAAGCAGCATTCTCAATACGGACAGCTTTACAGAATCACCGCCCTTCATGGCTGCCTTAACGTCATTTTCTATAGTCTGGTATAAGCTCATAAAAACACCCTGCCCTCATCATTATCTTTTTGGTGATAATTTATGGTCTGGGAAGGTAATGGAATCCTGTACGGTAAAACCGCCAGCTTCTTAATCCTGGACCTTTACTACCTTGGTTGCCTGGTCGCCCTTCGGACCGTTCACTATCTCGAATTGGACCTTGTCGCCTTCTTTCAGGCTCTTGTAGCCCTCTCCCTCGATAGCGGAATGGTGGACGAACACATCCTTGCCGGTATCAGCTATTATGAAGCCGAAACCCTTTTTGTCATTGAACCACTTTACTGTGCCCTGCGCCATTTAACTTTTCACCCCCCTTCAATAAAAAAGCCATTCGAAGCTTAAGCTAAAAGCTTGAAATGGCGCTATATCTTTAGTTTTAAAGGTCTTTCGCACTAAAATAACTCATTTACAATTGAATAAGTATATCATATATTGAGTGTTTTGTCAAGCATATTCAACAAAAGCTCAGTGCTTGACCCTAAACGATAGCGAAGGGCCAAGTCGTTTTGGCCGTAATAGCAGTCTTTTCACCGGATTAAGATAATCTATGATTAGGGTCCCTGAGAGGTGGTCTATTTCGTGCTGGATGGCCCTGCCGAGCAGCCCCGACGCCTTCAGCTGGACAGCCCCCCCGTCTTCATCCAAAAAATTTACGGTGATTGTCTTTGCCCTTTTGACGTTGACATGAAGATCCGGAACGCTGAGGCATCCTTCTTCCAGGGCCTCGCGCCCCTCTTTTTTGACTATTGTCGGATTTATCAGCTTTAAAAGGCCGCTGCCCGTATCTACAACAGCAAACTGCCTGTCTATGCCGACCTGAACGGCCGCCAACCCCACCCCCCGGCTCAGATACATGGTCTGGGCCATCCTGGCCAGGACAGCCCTTTCGGTGTCGCCAACACTCGTCACTTTTGCCGCCTTTTTCCTAAGGATCGAATCCGGGAATTTTCGAATCGTAAACGCCGTCATAGCTTCATTTTTTCAATCTGTTCTTGTGACCGACCTTCACTGTCCTCATCTTAATATTTCGAGATCTTTTGTCTTCGACCAAGCCGTAAGATAATATTATCACGATATCTCCTACCTTGCCTAGATGCGCGGCAGCCCCATAAAGTCCTATTGCGCCGGAAGAGGCCTCCTCCTCTATGGCGTATGTTTCAAATCGGGCGCCGTTATTGACATTGACCACCTGAACTATTTCGCCGGGATAGATATCGGCTGCCTTCAGAAGTATCTTGTCTATGCCCATGCTCCCCTCGTAATGGAGATCGGTCTTTGTAACTCTTGCCCTGTGTATCTTTGATTTGCACATCATCCTGAACATTTATGTGACCTCTTAAACCTGCCTCATTCGCCGATTTCTGTGAGGTTATCGCCGTCAAAGTAGAGCTTCTTGGTCTTTGACAAATAGCCGGCGTCTACGGGGATGGCGCCGTACTGGGCGTAATAGATCCACACCTCCCGCGGGCCCTGCCACTTCTCCTTGTCCTCGACTATCTTCATGTCGTTGGGCTTGCCCCACAGGTTCTCTACCTGCTGCTTCGTCATGCCGATCTTTATAGCCTCGGTGCCGAGTGGATGATCGACCACTTCTCTTGTGGTGGGCACGGTTATCGCGGAACAACCATAGAGGACTAACGCAGATACAGCTATTGCCAAGACAAATACCGAGCTACCTCTTCCGATTTGCATGTTCTGGCTCCTTCGATATGGTATACAGTAAGTCACAAAAAAACTTTAAAAAGGTGTTTTTATTGTCTTCTTCGATTTCGATGAATTCTACCCCGAAATCGAACGGCGAGCTGTCCTCGAGCGAGATCTTCTTTTTCCACATGATGGCGCCCTTGGCGTGGACCGGATTCGGTGCGCCGGGGATGGTCAATTTCATCTCGATGGCATCCGCCTCCGTCAGTCCTTTATCGTGCGTCTGGAACCTGAGCCCATCCGCAGATATATTTTTTGTCGTCACATTATGGATCCTGGTATCGCTGGGTGAATTATAAGATATGTCTATAGGCGTTTCGAGACGTATAGACCTTCTTCTCTCGATAGCAGCGTCTTGCGATTTTACCATTCTCTAACCCCAAAGCCCGTACCCTGCCTCGCATTCAACACTCAGCAGGCTGAATGCTTCGCAGAGGTTATCCGCCTACGTCTTAAACGCGCAATAGCATGAAGACTACGGCGGATAAGAATATAACATATCACGACGGTGGCGTCAACTCGAAACCGAAAGATGCTGTGCAAGCCATTTTCCTATATCTTCCAGCACCTTGTTTTCAGGTTCGTAATGTATCCGATGCACACCGTCGTTAACATCTTTTCCGAAATACCTTCCTATATTATCGTAATATATCAG
>Ga0105164_10000483_pt1 | contig 28136 bp, 30 predicted proteins | sample VDWuncwatermetaG_FD_89674 | JGI IMG/M metagenome (GOLD analysis project Ga0105164, IMG submission 89674) | Wastewater microbial communities from Netherlands to study Microbial Dark Matter (Phase II) - VDW unchlorinated drinking water | ecosystem: Environmental > Aquatic > Freshwater > Drinking...
CTCCAGCACCAGTCCTGCCATGCCATATATACCAGAATCGCCGCTGCTTACAACAGCAACCTTTTTGCCTTGCATGGCAATATCAATCGCCTTCTGACACCTCTCTATCTCATGCATCATTCCTGTTTCAAAAACCTCTTTGCCTTTTATCAGGTTCTTTATCAAATCAATATATGTAGTGTAGCCGACAATTATATCAGCCCTTTTGATTGCATCCTTAGCCCTCTGTGTTAAATCCTTTAAACTGCCGGGACCAATGCCTATGATATAAATGGCGCCTCTGCCACTGCTATTGTTACATTTCCTATCTTTTGTTTTTTTACTAATAGCGTCTTTGCCCATGAGCTTAATATTGATGCTGGCTCGCATACACCCTTTGCCCCCACATTCTTTAAGGTATTCTCAGACTCGCCTGACGGCGGTTCAATCTGGTTTAACTCGTCCTTTGTATAATAAATAACATCAAAATTATGTTTTTTTATAAAACTATTCAGCCCCTTTTCATTCTTCTTCACATCTATTGTTGCAATATTTCTTACACTTAAAGGAGAAAGGTTATTATCCTTAAGCGCCTTGAAATAGACCTTCTCAATCTCTGATGCCTTTGTATTACGGTTGCATCCAATGCCAACAACAAGGTTTACCGGCCTTAAAAAGAGTATATTACCCGCCTTTTTAAAAAGTGCATTATCCCTGTTTGTTAAAAAGACATACGCAGAGGCATTCACATTCACAGCATAAGTAACGGAGCTGTAATAGCGGACATTGTCTTCGTCTTCGCCGGAAAAATATCTTTTTAACAAGCCGTATCTGTCAACAATACCAATCCTTTCATTATTTACTATGGCTGCATTTATTATCTTGATTGCCTTATAATTCTCAACAGCAAGATTCAGCTCCTTTGAAATAATATCAATGCTCGGCTTATTGTTTACATCAGTTGCAGTGGTAATTACAGGGATAGCTCCGACTGCTAATGCGCACTTTCTTGACAGCTCATTTGCACCGCCAAGATGTCCTGATAAAAGGCTGATTGCATAATCACCCTTTTCATCCATAACAACAACTGCTGGGTCAACACGCTTGTCCTTAATCAGACCAGCAATCATCCTCACAACAATGCCTGCTGCCATGATAAAGACAAGGCCTCTATAATTTGGAAATATATTTACAACAAGGTTATCTAAATGGCCGTCAAAAATATTTGCATTCGTCTTTACCTCGTCCCTGAATCTTTCAGGGATAAAGAGGTCTGCATCTGCCTTCATCTTTGCTATCAGCCTCTCACCAAGCTGGCAGCCATTTTTTGTTATGGCAATTATTGCAATCTTCACTTCTCAACTACTGCCTTTCTATATCCGTGTTCAAATCCCTTATCATATAACTTAGACTTTTTAGCAATCTTTAAAATATCCTTATCCAATACCTTTCCAACAATTATCAACGCCGTCTTATTAATCTTCTCATCCTTCACTTTATCTGTAATATCCTTTAGCAGACCGCGAATTATTCTCTCCTCTTTCCACGATGCTTTATATACAACTGCTACAGGCATATCAGAAGAATAACCCTTCAACAGCTCATCAACCACATCTTTTATCTTCTGCACACTAAGGAATATAACCATTGTTGCATTATGAGCAGCAAGGGAAGACAATCTCTCAGCATCAGGCACATCTGTCCTTCCTGCAATGCGCGTGTATATTACGGTTTGTGTTATCTCAGGAAGTGTATACTCAATATTTAAAGCTGCTGCTGCTGCAGAGGCAGAAGAGACCCCGGGAACAATTTCAAAGCCTATGTCTGTCTTTTTTAGTTCAGCCATCTGCTCAGCAATAGCGCTGTAAAGGCTTGTGTCGCCTGTATGAAGCCGCACAACTATCTTTCCATCTTTTACACTATTCACCATTATCTTTACAATCTCATCAAGACTCATAGAGGCGCTGTCATAAATAGCTGCGTCTTTCCTTGCATACTTCAAAATCTCAGGATTTATAAGAGAGCCAGCGTAAATAATAATATCTGATTCCTCAAGAAGCCTTTTGCCTTTAACTGTAATAAGCTCAGGCTCGCCAGGGCCTGCGCCGATAAAATATACCTTCATCCCTGCTTCCTCACTATTATCATTGACAGATAATCCAGTTCCTTGCCTTTGAGCGTCTCTATATCCCTGATTATCCTTTCATCTTCTGTCCCGCACCTGCTGATAAATACAGACTTGTCCTTTAATCCCATTTCTTCTAAAACAGCAAGCACATCATCAAATACCCTGTTCACCTTCATCAGGACAATTGTATCATAATTTCTCAATGCATCACTCAGCATTTCCTTTTCATAAGTCGCTGGAAGAACAGCAACCCTCTCATTTGCCTTTGCAAGCGGAAGGACTGCTGCTGCTGACGAGGCATTAATAGAGGAGACGCCAGGGACTATTTCAACAGCAAGGCCTTCTAGCCGCTCATTTAGATTTTCAAATACATATATAAATGTGCTGTAAAAAAAAGGGTCGCCAATGGAGATGCAGGCAACATCCTTGCCAGCCTTTAATTTCCCCTCAATTATAATTGCAGACTCATCCCAGAATTTCTTTGTAACCTCTTTGTCCTTGCTCATGGGAAATATTAGTGGAATAATCTCCTGCCGTGTTTTATCAACAACACCCTCTATAATAGACAAGGCAAAGCTGTCTGAGTCATGGCTTGACCTTGGCACGCATATAACAGGCACACTCTGTAATATCCGTATTGCCTTTAATGTCAGCAGCTCAGGGTCTCCGGGACCAACGCCCACACCGTATAACTTAGCCATTCTTTTCTCCTGATATTATATAAACTGGATTCTGAGCCTCAAAAAAGATGGAGTCTGCAATATCCTTTGACCTTGCAATATTTACAGAGATGACATCAAAGGACATGCCAAGCCATTTTAAAGAATCTGTTGCTGTCTTTAATGTATCCAGCGTAATTGCATTAATAATGATACGGCCATTAGTCTTCATACTTTTACTGCACGCCTCAAGTATAGATTTGAGCCTGCCACTGCTTCCGCCAATAAATACTGCATCAGGCTCTGTTAATCCCTTCAGGCAGTCAGGCGCCTCTCCTTGCATAACCTCAATATTTTTCATTGAGAATTTTTTTATATTCTCATTTATCTGCTCAATCCTATCATGTTTCTTCTCTATTGCATAAACCTTGCCCATTTTTGCAATCCTTCCTGCCTCAATGGCGATTGAGCCAGAGCCTGCGCCAATGTCCCAGACAACGCTGTCATCTCTTAGCCTCATCCTTGCAAGGCTGATAGCCCTTATCTCCCCTTTTGTAATCAGGCCGTTTGAATGACTGAAACAAATATCAGGAAATCCAAATACACTATCTAATTGCTCTGCATTAACGACTCCCGCATCACTTTTAATAAGTATCATGATATTCAAAGGAGAAAAGGTTTTTGCTGCTATATCCTTTAATGAATATAATTCTATTCTTTCATCAGGTGAACCTATTTTTTCACAAATATAAGCAGTAAAATTATTAAGATTACTCTTTATCAATGTCTCTGCAATCTTCTTTGGCTCATCACCGCTGCTTGTAAATATGCCGATCTTATTATTATACCTTGCAGCCTCAATTATATTTTCAATGCCTCTCCCATGAGAGCTTACAATCTCTGCATCATGCCATGGTTCTTTTATTTTTGCGAATGCCCACTGCATGGAGCTGATATTTGGAATTATTTCTACGTCATCCTTTCCAAGATTTTTTATAAGATAATCTGCAATGCCGTAAAAGCACGGGTCTCCAGAGGCGAGAACAGTTATTCTTTTATTTTTATTTTCCTTGATATGATGAACAACCTCTTTTAAATTAGACTTAATTGCAAACCGCTCACCCTTGAAATCAGAAAAGTAAGATAGGTGTCTTTCCCCGCCAAAGAGTATATCAGAGTTTTTGATAATCTCTAATGCCTTATTTGAAAGGTCACCTTTACCATTAATACCTATGCCTATAATGTATATCATATTTTATTGCTGTGGAATAACCGGCGCCGGCATTGAGGCGCTGACTGTAAAAAGTCTGAACCTTTCAAAATTATACGTCTTTGAAAGACCCAGCGACTTAACTGTATAAGGAAACCTGACAGTAAGTTTTTTTGTTTCCACCTTCATACCTGCCATGCCGACAATAGAACCTGCAACTGTCTTTTCTTCTGTATCCTCTATGCTAATTAAAATTTCATTAGGATTAACAATAATACCTCTATTGTTTGCCTTCTTTAATATCGCTGCTCTTATCATTTCCTCATTTGGTGTGCCCATCTGTATTACGCCTTCAACATCTTTTTCAAAACCCTCTGAAATCATAAACCTGTTAAAATGTGCATAAGAGAAAAAACCTATTACACTAACAATCACTAAGATTATTACCGCCTTCATTTAAGCCCCCTATTTCACATCAGCCATAACAGACCCGTTTGATGATAAAATAATACACCTGATTTCAATATCTCTTTTCAACAACCCTTTTATCTTCTCTATAACTCTCTTTGCAAGCAACTCAAAAAACTTCTTATTCCTTTTCTCTTCAAAGAAATCAGAAACCTGCCTTGCGGTATTGCTATGTTTTATGCCTTCGCAAATTTTATTATCGTATCCCCATTCTTCTGTCCATTTGGCAATATGTAAAAGATTAAGGTTTGAGTCCCTGACATGGGTCTTGAAATTTCCATCTGCAATCTTTGCCATCTTGCCGAGCTGGCCGACAACATCTATCTTTTTAATGCCTTTCTTAACTGCTGTCTTAAATGCAAAGCCTGCATAATCGCCCATCTGAACAAATGCATCTTCTTTCAGCCTTAATATCTCTTCTGCATATTTCTCACTGTTCCTGCCCGGTGTAAAAACAATTTCATTTAGTCCTGCAGCAACTGCCATATCAATGCCGAGACTTATTGTATCCTTATAGGCATCAACAGACATTGGCTCAACTATGCCTGTTGTGCCGAGTATGGATATGCCGCCGACAATTCCGAGCCTGCTATTCAATGTCTTTTTCGCAAGCTCTTTTCCTTTTGGAACAGAGATAGTAATTTCTAACAGAGGCATGGGGCATGGGGCACAGGACAAGTCTGTTTTCCTCCTTGACCCTTGACCCTTAACCCTTGACCCTTCTTTTACCGCTTCCATCGCTGCCTCTCTTATCATCTTCATTGGCACAGGATTAATCGCAGGCTGACCTATTGGCACCGCAAGCCCCGGCTTTGTCACAACACCAACGCCTTTGCCGCCCTTTACTACAAGAAAGGGGGAATCGGGGAATCGGGGAATCGGGGAAAAAGAACTAAAAAGTTTCCCCCTTTCTCCGTTTCCCCCTTTCTCCATTTCTCTTAGAAAAGCTGCCTCTGCCACAATCTCTGCACCATTTGTTATATCAGGGTCATCACCTGCATCCTTGATTATAGTAGCCTTTGCTACCTGTTTGGAGTTTTTAGTCATGAACTGAGAGTGATGGACTTTAAATCTTATCCTGCTGCCGTCAGGAAATGGAATTTCAATAAAGGCTGGAGCTTTTTGACCCTTGATCCTTGACCCCCGACCCTTTAGCAGCAGTATCACCGCTGCCTTTGCTGCTGCTGCAGCACAGGCTCCAGTGGTATAGCCCTTGCGAAGCTGCCTATTTAATCCCTTTTTCATTCTTCTTCTTTTTTCTTATCTTCCTCGTCTTTCTTGCCTGTAATCCTGTATTCTTCACTTGCCCATTTGCCAAGGTCAATCAGTTTGCACCGTTCAGAACAGAAAGGCCTATATTCATTTCCCTCCCACTCTGTCTCTTTTTTGCAGATTGGACATTTGACCTTCATAGAAATAAAACACCAAATACAAAATTCAAATAACATAAACAAGGGGTTGTAACCACTTGTTGCTTAGCAGGTTGTTGAAAAACTCACAAAAGGCCCCTCAATGTCATTCCCGCATGTTTTTAGCGGGAATCCAGAGTGTTGTAAATTCAAGAGATTCTGGATTCCTGCTTTTGCAGGAATGACAAACAAAAGCATGAATGGATACATTTTCAACAGCCTGTTAGGATTTAGAATTTTACACATCAACACTCCTCTTTAAGCAAGTTTTTATTGAAATATGCCACAAGTCCACCGAGGGATAACCAAAAGATAAAGGCAACAACAAAAGAGGCAATTCTGAAAATAGTAATAATGTCATCTGGCACAAGGCTGTATTTAATGCCAGCAGGAGAACCAAATATAAAAGGGATGCTGATTACTACAATAGATACCAATGCTGCTGCCGGAGCTGCAATAGCTTTGTATGAATTCCATAGAATTTTATAAACAAACCAAAATGCGCCTATACCCATTATCTCTGCGCCAATAAGTAAAAACCACCATAACTGCCTGTTTTCAACCTCTGTAATTGCCTCAACACCAGGCGGGTTTGGCGGAAGCCAGATGCCGGGTAAAAGATTTACAAGCAAGAAACCTATAAATCCAAGTATAAGTCCTCTTTTAATGCCTTTAGTTTTAATAAAAAAATATATTATGCTCAGAATTATTCCATAGGCAGAGCCGAGGGTTGTTGTGCCAACCATTGTAAGGAACAGCCTTTTATAAAAAGGCATCTCCTCGCCATCTCCATGTTCATGGCTGCTGGCGCCTTCCTTTATTACTGTTACTGAGCTTTCAAAAACCTCTGCCTTCAGGATAAGGGGTGTAATAACTGTTAATGTCAGGATGCCGAGAATAACACCTGCAATTAAACCTGCAATAACACCATTTAAAACAGAAGCCTTCATTAAAAAAACCTCCAGATGCAAAAAATACTGAATCGGAGAAACGGTGAAACGGAGAGAGGGTGAAGCAATGAAAGAAAAAGTCCCCGCTTCCCCCCTTCCCCGTTTCGCTCCACTACGCTTTTAATCTTAGTGGCATGGAAACCCAAGCCCATGCCTGATATCATGAAACGCATCGTGGATTGCCGGATAAGGCGCAAAACCTACAATGTATACTATCCCTGCTGCTACTAATACAGATGTTAAAATAAACATCGCCTTTTTATAATCAACTGCAACAATACTTCTTAATCTCGCTATTCTCTCCAAGGTATCACCTCCTTTCAAATAAAAAATCCCCTGCCTTCTTAATTAAGTAAAGACAGGGGATTGATTTAAAATACATGTCATCACCCTTCCCTTCTTTACCATCGAAGATGCGGAAGGAATACACAGGCAGGTCTTCTGGCTCTCCCAAACCTTTACTGCCTTCCCATCCCTTTTCTTCTGGACAGTGGCTTTGCAATGTAAAGGTCTTCCCTCAAATCAATGAGGTCAGGATTACAGCGGCGGGTCCGCCCCCGATTATACGGGGTTCCCATTTAAAACCAATGCGGTTACCTGTGTAATTCTTATTAAATTTTCAGTTAATACATATCATATATAACAATTATATGTCAACCACTATTTACTAAATCCGTGCCTCTTCAAGAATTCAGCGTCTATTTTCTTATCCTCCTTTAGCAGCATCTTCTCTACATACTTGCCAATTATATCTGTCTCAAGATTTACTGTATCACCCGCGCCCTTTGTCCCGAGTGTGGTTACAGACATGGTATGTGGAATGATTGCAACACTAAAGAGCCTGTCTGTTACCTCAACAACTGTCAGGCTTATGCCGTCAATTGCAATTGAACCTTTAGTTACAACATATTTTAATAAATCCTTTGGCGCTTCAATAAAAAATAGATAGGAATTGCCTGCGCTTTTTTTCTCTTTTATTTTACCTGTTGCTTCAATATGGCCTGTTACAAGATGGCCGCCAAGACGGTCAGATAATCTCAATGCCCTTTCAAGATTTACTTTTGAACTGTTTTTAAGTTCGCCAAGATTGGTTTTTTTTAATGTCTCCGGGGCTGCATCTGCTTCAAAAGAGTTATTGGAAATGTTTACTGCCGTAAGGCAGGCGCCATTAACTGTTATACTGTCGCCTGTCTTTAATCCCTCAAGAACAGTTTTTGCACTAATAGAGAGCCTTGCGCCTTTTGAATCCTTTTTTATATCCTTTACTGTTCCAAGCTCCTCTATAATGCCTGTAAACAATACTATATCTCCCGATACTTGCTTATAAAGGCGCTTAATATGCCTCTGTCATTATCAGCAATTTCAATAAAGGATATGCCGCAATAAAATTCTTCCCTTTCATCCTGCGTCCAGACAACCTTTCCTTTTGCTTTTAGATTATACAATGCAGTAGATGATTGACTCATATTCGGAAGGAATAGACTTAGATTTAACTTTGCTTCCAAGGGAATATGTTCATTAAGATTCAGCATCAGTCCTCCCTCTCCGACTGTTTTAGCTAAAACCCGTTTAGTCTTCCCCTCAGACTTATACTCAACTGGCAAGGTAATATTAACCCGCGGATACCGCCGCCTTTGAAATGTATCCATCTCCACCCCCTGTTACCGTCCCTTTTACCCTGTTTTTAAAAGAACCGATATAATTATACCATAATATTTTGACATTTCAAGAAAATTTTAGTAAATTATTTAAACAAATGAATCAGAAAAAGGGAAAAAAAAGATTAGAGGCTCTGGATAAAAAATACATCTGGCACCCCTTTACCCAGATGAAGGACTGGTTGGAAGATGCCCCTTTAATTATAGAAAAAGGCAAAGGAAGCTATTTGATTGATATCTACGGCAAGAAATATCTTGACGGTATTTCATCGCTCTGGGTAACTGTCCACGGCCATAAGAAAAAGGAGATTGATGCGGCAGTAAAAAAACAGATTGATAAGATAGCCCATTCAACGCTCCTCGGCCTTTCAAATGTCCCTGCAATAATCCTATCAGAGAAGCTGATAAAGATTGCGCCAAAGGGACTATCCAAGGTTTTTTATTCAGACAGCGGCTCAACAGCAGTAGAGATAGCGCTTAAGATGGCATTTCAATATTGGCAGCAAAAAGGTGCAGAATACAAAAATAAAACAAAATTTATCTCCCTTTATAATGCCTATCATGGAGACACCATCGGCTCTGTAAGTGTCGGCGGCATTGATCTATTCCATCAGATATATAAACCCCTGCTTTTTGATACATATAAAATAGAGTCCCCATACTGCTACAGATGCAGCCTGAATAAGACATATCCTGACTGCAATCTTGAATGTGCTGATTATGCAGAATCTGTGATAAAAAAACTTGCTGATAATACAGCAGCGCTGATTATTGAGCCGATTGTGCAGGGCGCTGCTGGTATGCTTGTAGCCCCTGAAGGATATTTAAAAAAGATAAGGGACATTTGCGCAAAATATAATATCCTGATGATTGCGGATGAAGTGGCAACAGGATTTGGCAGGACAGGCAAGATGTTCGCCTGCGAACATGAAGGCGTGTCGCCTGATATAATGGCAGTTGCAAAAGGAATTACAGGCGGTTATCTTCCTTTGGCAGCAACGCTTGCTACATATGAGATATTCAATGCCTTTTACGGAGAATACAAGGATTTAAAGACCTTTTTCCACGGCCATACTTATACAGGAAATCCTTTGGCATGTGCTGCTGCAATTGCAAATATAGATTTGTTTAAAAAGGAGAAAACACTTCAGAGGCTTCAGCCAAAGATTAAATACCTTACAAAAAGACTAAAGGAATTTGAATCACTCAAACATGTTGGAGACATCAGGCAAAAAGGGTTTATGGTTGGGATTGAGCTTGTGAAAGATAAAGAAACAAAAGAGCCTTATCTATTAGAAGAAAAAATCGGCATAAAGGTAATTAAAGAGGCAAGAAAGCATGGCCTGATTATCAGACCACTCGGCAATGTCATCGTCCTCATGCCGCCGTTGAGCATCAAGATGGAGGAACTGAAAAGGCTGTTGGATATTGTGTATTTTAGTATAAGGGAAGTAACAGAGCCTCTTCTGTTGTAATGTTGTGTTTAAACAGCAATTCAATTCAACTCAAAAATCCAATGGGCTTTTTGCCTCTTTCACGGTTCTGCTTGGGATGCAATGGGTGTAGACCATTGTCGTTATATCTGTCAATATAGCATTACATTTCCCTTGATTTTATGATTTAGCTAAGTTAATATAGTGTCAAGTTTTTTAAGGAAAGAAGGTTGATAGGCAGAATAGAGCAGAGGCCGTGAACAATGAAGATTTGACCCTCTTACTGTTTTCCTTATGTAGTTAATTTTACACAAAAAACAGGAATTTTGCAAACCTTTCAAAAATCCAGCGGGCTTTTTGCCTCTTTTAAAGTCCTGCTCGGGACGCAATGTGTGTAAATCATCGTTGTCCTTACAGAGGAAATAATATTCAATTTTGCGTATTAGTCATTATAAAAGTGTAATAAATTTAAGCAGATACGTCAAGTGAGTTTTTCTCTTGACCGAAAATAAGCATCCTGCTATAGTCTGACACTGTAACTGGATAATAACTGGTTAGCGGAGAAGAAACATGCATAAGATAATTGCTTTTGGTTTGGTGCTTCTCTGTGTGTCGGCGTTCGACAGCGCGGGCATGGCTGCCGAAGGCTACGAAATACTTTTCAAAGGCACTACATCAAAGCTATCCAAGCAAGACAAACAGCGGATATTCAAGAAACTGGGGTTTCGCTTGTCCAAGAACAAGAAATTCATAGTCGATGATACCTGCGGTGAGGATGTATCGCCAAGCGTCGAGGTCGTTGACCTCAACGGGGACGGGGTAGAGGAAGTCTTCGTCAACTGGGGCAACACGTGTACATCCGGCATGGTTGGACAGTCGGTTACTCTTTTCGTTAAGGACCGAACTGGGCAGTTTGTTGAAAATCTCGGTTTCCCCGGTAGCTACGAGAAGCTTGCAACCCAGAATAAAGGTTTCTCAGATATATTGATCGGCAGTCCAGGTTTTTGTTTTGCTGTCTGGCAGTGGAATGGAGCCAAGTATGAATACAAATGTAGCCGCGAAGAGGAGCCAGACGGTTGCTCTAGAAAGGGTATCAAGAGTATCTGCAAATAGGCGCTAACAAATCAATGCAGCCGACTCGTTATACTCGCGGCTGATTTTTTCAATAGGCGTATGGAGCTTTATCCCCTCATTTTCCTCCTTGTGATACTGCTACTCGGCATAGTAGCTGCCGGAACAGCTTCGTTTGTTCTGAGCTTTACGAAGCTCCGGTATTCTTGGTTCGTGCTTGCCTGTGCATTACCAGCTTTCGCGGTTGGCGGCTTTTACACAGGCGGTTTTTTGTTGGCACGGCGGCCATTTTCCCCATGGTTCGTTCTCTTCTGGGTGCTTCTCTTTCTCGGTGCATTTAGTATCTTCAGGTGGTGCCACAAAAGACCGTGAGACAGCCTATCCATTCAGCGCAGCGAACACGGTAATAATGAATGACAAATAATAGGAATGAATAATAGGGACACTTCCCATATTTTTCTTGACAACCCCTCTTTATTAATATAATCTCTTCCCATGCCAAGGATTGCAAGGGTATGCGCTGTTGGTTATCCCCACCATATAACACAAAGAGGAAATAATAAAGAAACAGTCTTTTTTGAAGATAAGGATAAGGAATTCTATCTAAATACCCTTAGCAAATACAGCCAAAAATGGGCCTTTGATAAGGGAGTAAGAGGGTCAAATCTTCATTAGTTACATTTATTTGATGCAATTAAAAAAAGCTTCTATTTTTTAGTCTTTAGAAAATAATTGAAATAATTATGGTAGCCCCCTTGCCTTAAGCCGGACTTCACAATCGTAGACACGCATAAAAAACCTTCATCAATACCCATACTTTTATATTGCTATTTTTACATATTTGTAGTATATTATTTCTATGAAGAAAACCCATTTTGAATGGGATGAGGAGAAAGATAAGGAAAATCAAATTAAACATAATGTTTCTTTTTCAATGGCACAATACGCTTTTCGCGATCTCCATCGTGTTATAGTTGAGGATGTCAGCCACAGTTCAGATGAAAAACGGTTTTACTGTATTGGCCGTATCGGCGACGGCGTAATGACCGTGAGGTTTACTTATAGAGGAAATATCATCCGCATCTATGGCGCCGGATATTGGAGAAAAGGGAGGAAGATATATGAAGAACAAAATAAAATATACTGATGAGCCGATGGGCAGGTTGAAAGTAATTAAAGACTTTCTTCCAACACCGGAAAAACTGGTCTTGAAAGAAGAAAATGTAAAGGTAACTATTGCATTGAACAAATCGAGTATTGAATTTTTTAAAAGAGAGGCGCAACGTTACCATACTTCGTATCAAAAAATGATTCGACGGCTGATAGATTTATATGCCTCAAAACATAAAAAGAGTGCTTAACAAAAGTATCTGGCGGACAGCTTATAGCTACCAATGATTTAAAGCGTTACACCCTTTCAGGAATCAAAGAAAACCGCTTTCTGTGCCTTGGCCTGTATATTTCAAAGTCGGGTTCAGATTATCTACCTTTTCTCATAAAACCTCATATAATCCTCTACAACCTTCTTTGCATCAAGGCCGAGGAATCTTGCATATTGGGAGAGGTAGCTTTTTAAAAAGACCTCTGCAGGAAGCTGATGATATTTTTCTGCCTCAATATTCTCTAAATAGTTTATATTAATCTTTGTCTTCTCTGCAACCAGATTCAGGCTTATACCCCTTCTCTCTCTGATTATCCTGAGTATGCTCCCTTTAAATTCAACACCCTCAAAAGACTCTATCTCTTTAAATGTTTGCACCGCCTTTGGTATTTCAACATCCGTTTTAATTGTTGCAGGGGCAAATTGCAATGTTTCCTTATTCTCAGGGACAATCTCCTTCCATGATTCAGCAACAATCGGCTGCACTGTCTTTGCAGGTACTTCAATATGAGAGGACGCAAGGTTCTCAACACTAAGGCCGGCGGCCAACCTTTTGTTATATTCTTCCCTTGTCTTGCTAAAACTTAATATTTTGTATGCATCTTCAACAGCATCTAATATCTCCCTGCATTCCTCTGCTGTGAAAAGGGAATAGGTGGCGAGGGACTCTCCGCTATATGTCTCCTTTGCCCTTTTATAGGCGTCCTCTATCTCTTTATATGAGACATCCTGCTTTACCTCTAAAATTTCATAATAATTCTGATTATTAAATTTCTTCATAATATAAATTCTTCTTCTAATTCCTTATTCATAATTATATTTTTGGTAATCCTCTCCAGACACTTTGCAGGCCTTGAATTGGGATATTCAAGCAAAAACGGCCTCCTCCGGCGCACTGCCTGCCAGATACTTTCATCATATTCAACATAACCAACATAACTCATATTTATCCCAAAATATTTAAGGCATGTGCTCTTAATAGAAAAACCTATGTTAATATCACCCCTTGTCCTGACACTATTGATTATCAGATTTGGCTTGAACTTAAACACCTCTTCCTTAAACCTCTGGCCAATCGCTTTGTCAATAACCTCAATATGGCTTATCAGCTCTATCGGCGTCTTTATCCCAAGTTCATTTTTTCTATCCATTACCTCGGCAATAATCTCCCGAATGCCTTGATTGTTAACAATCCTCTTAAGCCGCCTGTAAAATACGCTCTTTATGAATCTGTATGCATTCTCTATTGATGTAGGCTCTGGTGTAACAACAATTATGCCGCTGTCTGCAATCAAAAAGAAATCCAGTGTATTAAAGGATGTTCCAGCGCCAAGGTCTAAAAGGATGTATTCGCTTTCTACGTATGTCAACTGCTTTAGAAGCCGCATCTTCTGCGCATAATTTGTATTTGCTACCTCAAGATAGTCCTCTGCGCCGCTTATCAGGCTCAAATGCGGGATCCCAGTATTTATAGTGACATCCTTGATGCTTGGAACCCTTTTTCTAATAAAATCCGAAAGGGTTACATTTGGAAAGGATGTGCCCAAACAGGAATGTAGATTAGCGCCGCCTAAGTCTGCATCTACCAATAATACATCCCTTCCAGTCTTGGACAGGCAGATGCCAAGATTTGAGGTTATCAGGCTTTTTCCAGTTCCGCCCTTGCCGCCTCCAATAGCCCATATCTGCCCGTTAAATGAGCCCTTTCCATTGCCATTGTCGCCTGATTCAAAAGACATTTCTTCTCCTTATAAAACCTAACAGGCTGTTGAAGAAATCATCAACAGCCTTGATTACACAGATTAGAAAAAATGATTACACAGATATTTCAAGGAGTTTTAATCTGTGTAATCTTGTCTTTTATCGGTGTAATCAGAGATTGTTGGTTTTTTCAACAAGCTCCTAAATCTATCCTATAAACTGCCTGTTTTCAAGTTAATTATACCACAAAAATTTATTTTATAATTATATGGCAACATATTAATTAATATGATAATATATTCGCAGTTTGGTAAATCATGATTAGATTTTTATTTTCATTATTAATAGTTGTAAGTCTTTCGTCCCCTTCTTACGCTGCAATAACAGCAGACTTCACTCAAGAAAAAAACAGCAATATCCCAAAGGGATGGGAATTAAAGGAATGGAAAGGTAAAGGCGAAATCATTATTGAAAATGAGGATGGAATCTCCTTTATCCATTTAAAAAGCAGTAAAAACAGCTTTGCCCTTCATAAAGAACTCAATTTCAATATAAAAGAATACCCAGTAATAACATGGAGATGGAAGGTTTCGAGGCTTCCTGACGGCGCTGATGTCAGGAATAGCAAAACCGATGATCAGGCAGCACAGATATACATAGTCTTTCCAAAATTCCCGGCAATGATAAACAGCAGGGTTGTCGGATATATATGGGAAACTTCTGCGCCTGCGGGCTCAGTCATAACAAGCAAGAAACGCTCCTATACAAAATATATTGTACTCCAGAGCGGAAAAGAAAGGCTCGGCGAGTGGCTTGAGGAAAAAAGGAATGTTTATGCAGATTATAAGATGCTGTTTAATGAAGAACCGCCCTTAGTCGGCAAGGTATCGGTTATGATAGACACAGATAATACAAAGAGCAGCGCTGAAAGTTTTTTCAGCGCTATCAGGTTTGAAAAGGAACCAGTTATGTTTGCAGAGGCGCCTAAGCCGGTTGAAAAAGGAGCGGATATTTCAATAGGCAGCGCTAATCCAGCCTCTAAAGAACCTTCTATATCTAAGGATAATCCTGATGCTGCAGCAGCTAACAAAAAAGAAGAAATTAAAACAAAAAAGGGTAGATTTGCTGCAATTAAATCAAGGATTATCCCCCAAACTGCCCCTGATGCAAAGGCTCCAGAACCTGTAATAACTGCAAACAGCAGCATTTTATACATATCTTTTGCAGCCATTATTCTAATATTCATAGCTGTTGCCGCAGCAATAGCTGTAAAAAGGCCAAAAAACCTAAAAAAATAATAATGTGAAAAAAACCATTTTTTTATAGACAAAGCCGCCAATGATGTGTATTATAATATGGTTTTTTTATAAGGCATCCTTGAATAAGTTTTAAGAACCTTGATATTTGTAGTGGCAACAGAATCTGTTTTTAATGGAGTAAAATGGTGGCTTTAGAGAATCAAGACAGGTATACTACAGGTATAATCACAAAACTGAAAAATAAGGTCAGAAGACTCGTAATATGCAATCTCAAAGAAGATTATTTAAAAAAGCAGGAGGCAAAACGCAGAGGCGAGTGCCTCCAGTGCGGTAAATGCTGCCGCCTTGTTTACCGCTGCCCTTTTTTAAAGGGTACAGGCGAAAATATCTGGTGCCAGATATACCACAATGGCAGGCCAAAACAGTGTATTGCATTTCCTATAGATGAAAAAGACTTGGCTGATGTAAACTTTGAGTGCGGCTACTACTTTGAGAAATAACCCTGCTTAATATCCAGTCCAAACAATCCTGCATTTCTTTGAAGTAAATCAAAATACTTGGGGCTCTGATTATAATATGTAATCGCCCTTTTAATCCTGTTAAAGTCCTCTTTTTTATAACCATAAAGTTTTAGATAAGACGCCACAGTAGTAACAGCATCTGCCATGTCCCATGGATTTACCATGCCGTCGTTGTTTCCATCCTTGCCGTATACAAGCCATGTGCTTGGTAGAAACTGGAATGGCCCCATCTCTCCGTATCTTCCGCCGAATTGTTTTCTGATGTCAAAGCCATTTGCCTTGCATATTGCAATAAATGCCTGCCTCTCCTTCTTCTTCCATCCCTTTATCTCAGGTGAATCATCCTTTTTTATCTTATATACATCAAGTATCCTGTAATCACCAAGATTCCTGCCCATTGATGACTCCTGAAACCAGAGGGACTCAATCAAGGCTGCATCAACCTTGTAGGTATTGTCTGCTAATTCAAAAAGCCGGTAAGGATTGAGCCCAGAAACTTCTACCTTCAGCGCCTCAGCTCTTTTATCATCCTCAATTAAATTTTCGCTCTGCCTTCCAGAGACCTCTGAAACAGCGCCGTAATCTATATATAAAAATGAGAGCATCACCAAGAAAAGGAATCCGCCTGTAATCAACACTCTATTTAGAAACAGCCGTTTCTGCGGCATTATAATACCTGCGGTTAACTGCTGATGACTTGAGACTGATGAGGCTGTTTGAACAGCCCTTTTTGCATAATGCCTGATATACGGCTTTTCTTCAGCATTATTTGCAATAGATGCAAGTATTGCCTTTGCCTCTTTATTATCAATCTTATTCAAGGCATTAATCGCCCGCATCCTGCTGCCAATATGTTTTCCTTCTAATGCCTTAAGACACTCTTTAATAGTCATTTAAACCTCGCTACTGAACCACTTCTTTATCTTTGCAAATTCTGTTCCTTAAAATCAACACAAAATCTTCTTTAAGATTCAATCATTATACAAAACTATAACAGAAAAATCACACAGTATTAACAAATTTTTATAATCTGTATACCAATTTTTGTCACTTTTTTAATTCCTTTCCTATCCTCTTTTCTATAGCAGCAACCTTTCTGTTTATACTATCAACTGCCCCTTTTCTATCATCAATAGTAATTGATGTCAAGACCCTGTCTGAATTCTTTAGAACCTCATTATGGCATTTTTTTATAAGCTCAAATATCTTCTCCATATCACCTTCCACAACCGTGCCCATTGGATTCAATTTATAAGGCATGGCGCTATCATCAATAATCTTTAAGACCTTTGCTACATAATCGCCTATACTGCTGCCAACACCGATTGGAACAATGCTGAATTCGCATAACATGGCACACCTCCTGATAAAAGATTATGTTTCCCTAATTTTAAATTTTGCATTTTGCATTTTGATTTTTTTTACCCCTTCCTCACCCTCTTTGCCTGCAATACGCCGTCCACCCGCTGGACCTTCTCAAGCACTGTCTTTAGATGTTCAAGGTCATTTATATCTACTATAAAATTCAATACAGCCTTCTTATCCTCTCTTGTAATAGCCTCTGCATGCGTGATATTTGCATCTGATGTTGTTATTGCAGATGACACATTTGCCAGAAGCCCGGGCTTATCTAAAGTAAGCACAGATATCTCTACATGGTGAGCCTTCTTCTCTGTCCTGTCCCACTCAACCTCAATTATCCTGTCCTTATTATAATTAAACTCGTCAATATTCGGGCAGTCTGTAGTATGTATAGTGAGCCCCCTCCCCCTTGTGATAAAACCAATTATCTTATCCCCTGTCACAGGGTTGCAGCATTTTGCAAAATGGACAAGTATATCGTCTATATCCTTTATCCTTACGCCAATCTTTGCAGATTTAGGCTGTTTTTTAACAACCTCCTTTTCCTGCGCTATTTTTTCAGGGACAAAAACATTTACAACCTGACGGACTGATACCTTGCCGTAACCAATGGCAACGATTAAATCATCAATGCTGCTGACATGATGGTGTTTTAAGACCTCTGATAGTTTGGGATGCTTTTGCAAATCATTTGGAATAAGGCCGTTTCTCTTCAACTCCCTTTCAAATATGTTCTTGCCTATATCAAAGCTCCTCCGCCTCTCCTCTATCTTAATCCACTGCTTTATCCTGTTCTTTGCCCTCGGCGTCTTTACAATCTTAAGCCAGTCTTTATTCGGAATATGCTTCGGGTCTGTCATTACATCAACAGTGTCGCCGCTTCTCAATTGATATTTTAAAGGAACTATCTTTCCGTTAATCTTTGCGCCGACACAATGGTTTCCAACATCTGAATGGATGCTATAGGCAAAATCAATTGGCGTTGAGCCCTTTGGAAGCTCTCTGATATCCCCTTTTGGAGTGAAGATATAGACGACATCAGAGAACATATCAACCCTTAATGTGTCCATAAACTCCTTGCTGTCCTTCACATCCTTCTGCCATTCCACAAGCTGTCTCAGCCAGTTGAATATACTCTCATCCTTCTCGTCAATATAACCCTTTTCTTTATACTTCCAGTGCGCAGCAATGCCTTCTTCAGCAACCCTGTGCATATCCTCTGTCCTTATCTGAAATTCTACCCTTTCACCGTTCTGGCATATAACAGTTGTATGCAGCGACTGATACATATTTGACTTTGGAACGCCGATATAATCCTTAAACTTGCCCGGCACAGGCGTCCAGAGCGAATGGATCATCCCGAGTATGCCGTAGCAGTTGAATTTTGTATCTGTAATAATCCTTATCGCAGTAAGATCGTAAATCTCATCAAAGGTAATCGCTTCCCTCTGCATCTTTTGATAAACGCTGTTAAAATGCTTGGACCTTCCCTGCACATCTGCCTTAAATCCATGCTCAGCAAGGCTCTTTCTCACAATTTCTATAACTTCATTTATATATTTATCCCTCTCATCCCTGCGCTTAGCTACCTTATCAGCTAATTCAAAATATATCTCAGGCTTTAAATATCTCAGGCATAAATCCTCTAATTCCGCCTTAATCCATCCGATGCCAAGCCTGTTTGCAAGCGGCGCATAAATATCAATGGTCTCCTGCGCAATCCATTGCTGCTTTGATGTTGTATGGTGCTGTAATGTCCTCATATTATGCAGCCTGTCAGCAAGCTTGATAAGGATAACCCTTATATCCTTTGACATGGAAAGAACCATCTTCCTGAAATTCTCCGCCTGCCTCTCCTCTTTAGTCTTAAAGACAATCTTGCCTATGTTTGTAACTCCGTCAACTAACAGGGCGACAGTCTCGCCAAATTGTCTGCCTATCTCATCAAGACTTACTGATGAGTCCTCTACAGTATCATGCAGGATGCCTGCGACAATGGAAGGGACATCAAGTTTAAGCTGTGTCAGGATATCAGCAACCTCCATTGGATGGGACAGATATTGTTCCCCTGAATGGCGCACCTGTCCTGCATGGGCCTTTTCAGCAAATGCGTACGCCTTTCTAACAGGCTCCACATCAGCCTTAGGATTGTAAGATAATATACTGTTAATTATGTCATCTATTGTCTTCATAAGATTTAATTACCCGGAAATTTTATATCCTTAATCTTCATCTGAACAGTCAATGTTCCCTGCCATTCATTCAGCTTTGGTGTAACTGCAACATCCACCTTATCATCGTTAAACCTGTCAGCAAATTCGCCCATATTAAAACCAATGGCATCTGCGCCGGCATTTCCCTGCCGCAGTTTAAATTTAAGATGATTACTCCCTACAATCTTAGGATAGAGCACTTCAGCGTCAGTTATAGCAAATACAGGTTCAGGATTCCCAACACCAAAAGGCTCCAGACGCTCTATCTCTTTAAGAAGGTTAAAATTAAGATCCTTTACATTTAATTCTCCGTCAATATAGAGTCTTGGGATAAAATCCTCTTTTTTCAGACTTGATGCCACTACCTCATTAATCCTTTCAGAAAATAAATCAATATTCTCTTTCCTGATTGACAGGCCAGCAGCATATTTATGGCCGCCGAAGGCCTCTAAATAAGACTGGCATTCAGAAAGCCCCTGATACAAATGAAAATTAGGGATGCTCCTTGCAGACCCCTTGCCAATCCCATTCTCATTAACAGAGATAAGGATAGTCGGCCTGTAATATCTGTCAACAATCTTAGAGGCTATTATACCGATTACGCCCTGATGCCATTTGTCCGATGAAAGAACAATGGCATTTGTATGTTTAATATCAATCTCGCTGTCAATTCTCTCCATTGCCTCATTTAGTATCTTATCCTCTATCATCTGCCTCTCTCTATTTTTCCCATCCAGAATCTTAGCGCATTTTATAGCCTCTTCTTCTGATGTTGTTGTAAGAAGCATAACGCCAACATTGGCTTCATCAAGCCTTCCTGCTGCATTTATCCTCGGCGCCAATGTAAAGCCGATCGTGCCTACGCTAATATCGCAACCGTCAAGATTAGAAACGCGTTTTAAAGCAGCAACGCCTTTTCTATCAGCCTTTGATAATAGCTTAAGCCCCTCCTTAACCAGTTTTCTGTTCTCGCCAGTCAAAGAAGAAATATCTGCAACAGTGCCAAGTGCAACAAGGTCAAGGTATTTGTATAACATTGGCTCCAGAGGACAGCTCAAACTGCTTAAACTGTTTGAGCTGTTTAAACTGCTATAGATCCCTTGCGCTAATTTCAGCGCAACACCAACACCTGCAAGGCCATTAAAGGGATAGACAGAGTCAATCCTGTTCGGATTAACTATCGCATACGCCTCTGGCAGGCTCTGGGGCGGCTCATGGTGGTCTGTAATAATAACATCAATACCGAGATCCTTAGCCTTCTTTACAGCAGAATGTGATGTTGTGCCGCAGTCAGCAGTTATTATTAAATCTATCCCCTGCTCCTTTATTCTGCATACTGCATCCTCCCCCAGGCCGTATCCGTCTCTTAACCTGTTCGGTATATAATATGATGCCTCACCGCCTATCTCCTTAAAAAAAAGATATAAAAGCGAGGTTGCAGTAACGCCATCTACATCATAGTCGCCATAAATTAATATCTTTTCACCTGACTTTATTGCCAGCCCTATCCTCTCCACTGCCTCCTTCATATCTGAAAGCAGAAATGGGTTATAAAGCTCGTCAAGCGACGCTGCCAGAAAATCCCTTATCCCCTCTATTGTTTTTATACCCCTGTTTATAAGAATCCGTACTATTAATGGGTTAATCTGTGATGTCTTAGAGATATAATCCTGCAGCTTAAAATCTTGTTCAGACTCAATCCACAACCTCTGCATCCTTTTATCCTTTCTTCAAACTATACCTACTTCTTCTTATTATTTTTCCTGCATCCCTTCTCAATCCACTCATCAATAAGCCCTCTTTTAAACCTCCACTGGCCGAGCACCTTCATTGAAGGAACCATCCTGCTTCTCGCAAGCTTATAAACAGTGCGCTCATCCATTTGAAGATATTCAGCAACCTGTTTTGCAGTCATAATCTCCTTTACCATTATTTACCTCCAGAGATACAGAAATACAAAATTTTACCTTGTATTACATTAAATTATATGACTAAAAAAAAGGTTTGTCAACAAGCATATCATATGGTATTATAATATACATTCAAATAAAAAATTAGCGGAAAAGGGTTAACTTTGCAAGATATGCAAGAAAGAGGGAAAAATGAGCGCTATACATTTAACCTATCTTCAAAAACTATCAGATAAACCTGTAAACACCCTTGATGGCTTGATGAAAGAGACAAGGCTTTTAAAAAGCCTTTGGCTTGAGCTGATTTTTAATCCAGAGCTTGTAAAAGAGTGCGAAAAGAGAATTACAAACCCTATAATTAATAATGCTCTTATAAAAGCGCTAAGCTGGTATCTTGCTTTTAGGTGGTTATTCAAAAAGAATCCTTCTATTGAAAAATTGGCGCAGAAAAAAATAATAAACCCTTTTATAATAAGAGATGAGGCATACAAAAAAGACTACAGGGCATTTTTAAAAAGTATATTGCCTTTACTTAATTAACCTTTATTATATGGATAATCCATTACAGAGATATATTGATGCCTTTGAAGAATTTTCAGCTGAAAAAAATGAGGTTATTGAATTGCTGCTCATTGGCGGTCTTGCAATGTCAGTTTATGGCATCCCTCGTTATACTATTGACATTGACGCTGAAATTAATTGCTCTGATAAAGCCTATTACGAACTTATAGACTATCTTAAAGCAAAAGACATAGCTTTTAATCTGAGTGAAAACATAGCAGGATGGGGAATAGTGCCTTTGCCTGAAGGATACCGAGAGAGGGCTGCAATTGCATATAAAGGCAAACAGCTTGTATTAAAAGTTCTGGAGCCTACAGACTTTATTTTCAGTAAACTTCTGCGAGGCACAGAGCAGGACTTCACTGATGCTATAGAGGTAATTAAGAAATACAACTTAACTTCTGATATGATAAAGAAGAGGGAGTCATTAATAAAATACCCAAAGGACTCAGAAACCCTGTTTTTTAAAAAGAAGCTGCAGCACCTCTTTGAATTATTAGAAAGGAATTAATCCTTAAACCCTGTTATGGCATAGATTGCATTGCGCTCAAAAGGCTCGCCTGAAAGGATATTCAGATAAAGCGCCTGTCCCTATTTTTATATTTCCCTTGAAGCAGACATTGTCATGGGTGTAGACCAGACCCTTCCGACCCTTCTTTCCCCTCTATCAAGAGGGGATTAAGGGGTGTGTTTTCCCCCCTCGTGAAATGTCAATTTTGGTGTCTGACCCTCTTAGTTCGGTTAAAATTTTCAATTTCTGCTGTAACCAGAGGAAATATTTCATAACGCCATGCCCTGCCGCCTAAAAGGTTGGCTTGTCCGCGTTTTAATTTTCTGGCGCTTGAACCGCAGAGGATGAACCTTAATCCCCTGTTTTCTATCAGCCAATGCACCTCATCAAGCGCATGGGGAATCTTTTGAACCTCATCCAATATTATTGGATATTTAAGTAATGCCTTATCTTTTGCTAAAATCAACTCCCGTAACAGCGCTGGATTCTTAGAAATCTTAAAATATAAATCGGTTTTAAGAAAATCAAATACTATGCTGTCAGGGAAATGGTTTTTTAAATAGGCGCTCTTTCCTGTCTTTCTTGCACCCCATAAAAAGGCAGACTGTTTGGACGGGAGTTTGATATTAAGAATTCTATTGAATATTTTCATTCTGGAATATACTCCATTTTAGTTTAACTAAATCGGAGTATATCTCATTTTAGTAACTGTGTCAAGGTGGTATGTATTTTATATTGGATATATAGCAAGCTGTTGTTATATCATCTGGTTTTCAATCGCAATAATAATCTCATTTGACAGGTCTTTCTGCCTGTCTTTTTCTTTTTGCAGAGAATCCTCTCCGAGCTCATTTCTTAAAGATGATATTTCCTGAAAGGCTTTTTTGCGATTATTATCATCTGATGTTTTTCTAATGATTATTTTATTTTCACTAATCAGTAGAACGCATCATCTATTTTTATATGCCAAATAATATAAGGGTTTTCTAAACCTGTATAAAGTGCTGTATAGGCTCTTTTATGCCACATTTCCATTTTTTTTAATAGAAAAAGGGTTGTCTTTATTACCCCTCTTCCTGCCTATTTACAGACTCGGAACTGCCTGATTCTTACGCCTCATTTTATGTCAAACTAAATTATTTTTCCAGCCTTCTTTTACTCAGGACAGGGTGGCTAAGTTGAAATAACAAGATTATGTCAATAAGGAGTAAAAAAGAGAGGCAAATATTCAGAAGCTTGTCATTTCTGTGAAAAAAGAAATCCAGAAAAAAACTATGTAGTTTAAAAAAGGGGCGTCCCATCTCATTTCTCATTAAAAGATGGGATGCCTGTTTTTTATATTTCTCATGAAGCAGGCTTTGTCATGGTGTAGACCAGACCCTGCTGACTTTTTCGAGCGTTCCTATATTTTCCCATCGATCCGTAAAAGTCGATTGTAATTTTACTTCATTGCAGCTAAATATTTCATCTCAGACTGCACTCCACAGCCTTTATGGCATCAGCGGCCGAACTCGTTATACCGCCTGTATAGCCTGAACCTTCGCCTATTGGGAACAGGTTTTTTATATTTACTGACTCATATTTTTCGCTGCGTTTAATTCTTACAGGGCAGGAGGTTCTTGTTTCTGCGCCTAACAATATCGCATGATCTGAAACAAATAATGGATAATCCTCTTTCCATTTATTAAATGCGGTTAAAAGCGTCTCGTTTACAAATGCCGGGAAAATATCATTCATATTAACAGATACGGCCCCCATCTTATACGAATTTTCATTTAAGTCAACAGAGATGCTCCCGCATAAAAAATCCACTAAATTCTGAGCAGGGGCTTCCCATCTTCCTCCTCCTGCATTAAAAGCCTTTCGCTCTATATCTTTTTGGAACTCAATACCGGCCAATGGATTTGTTGATTTATAATCATCCGTATGACAGGTTACAACAAGCGCTGAATTTGAGAATGCTGAGGACCTGCCTGAGTAGCTCATACCGTTTACAACCATCAGGCCCTCTTCAGATGAAGCATTTATTACCTCACCACCGGGACACATGCAGAAGGTATGCACACCCCGACCTGTTTTTCGATCGGTGTAGGTGAAAGAATAATTAGCGGCCCCTATGCCGGGGAAGTTCTTATATTTATCTCCATATCGGATAAGATTAATGATCTCAGCAGGATGCTCTACTCTCACACCGACTAAAATCGGCTTCTGCTCAACGGCAATACCCTTATTGTGGACCATCTCGAATGTATCACGCGCAGAATGCCCCAACGCGAGATAGATAATTGAAGAACGATATTCCATATTCCCATTTATCACTACGCCTAAGGCCTTGCCGTCTGATATAAGCATATCCGTCATTTTTGAGCTATAGTGTATCTCACCGCCTCTTTCAAGGATATAGCTCCTTATATTTTTGACTATTCTGCACAACATGTCTGTTCCCAGATGGGGCTTGCTGACATACCCTATTTCTTCAGGCGCGCCAAATTTAATAAAAGTGTCTAGCACCTTGTTTGCATATTGCGAATTCTTTATCTTGGAAAACAGCTTCCCGTCCGAGTATGAACCGGCGCCGCCTTCACCGAATTGGATATTTGATTCAGGGTCCAGCGCCCTTTCTTTAATAAATCTTTGAACATCAATGGAGCGTTCTTCTATCTTTTTACCTCTTTCAAATATCAACGGTTTGATCCCATAATCAATAAGCTCAAGGGCAGCGAACATGCCGGCAGGACCGAAACCTATTATGACAGGCCTCTCCCTAATATTGGTTGACTTTCTCTCTGCCTTTATTTTTTCAATGTATACAGGAAAGTTTTCCCTGTTGTCGAAGCTGTCAGGAGTGCTTACCACTATTGATATTTCGTAGTAGAACTGTTCTTTACTGCTCACGTCAAGTGACTTGCTCAGTATTTTAGTGAATTGAATATTATCTTCGCTTATGCTTAGTTTTTGTGAAGCGGCTTTTACATATTCATCCATCCCGTCTTTTTCAACAGGTATTCGCAAATTGCTTATTATTAAATCCAAAAAACGCCTCCATGTATATTGGCGGCTTTTGCCTTATGCCTGCAAGGAGATGATTAGGATGATTAGGGTCAAACCGACATTATACATTTTAACCTCACTCTGCTTTGCCTCTTTGTAAAGTGTATTTTATAGGTCTGACCCAATTTCCCTTTTTTATTTTCACTAATCAGTGGAACGCATCTTCTATTTTTATATGCCAAATAATATAAGGGTTTTCTAAACCTGTATAAAGTGCTGTATAGGCTCTTTTATGCCATATTCCCATCTTTTTTAATAGAAAAAGGGTTGTCTTTATTACCCCTCTTCCTGCCTATTTACAGACTCGGAACCGCCTAATTTTTTACGCTTCATTTTATATCAAACTAAAGTATTTTTCCAGACTTCTTTTACTCAGGACAGGAGGGCTATGTTGAAATAACAAAATTATGTCAATAAGGAGTAAAAAAGAGGGGCAAATATTCAGAAGCTTGTCATTTCTGTTAAAAAAGGAATCCAGAAAAAGACCATGTAGTTAAAAAAAAGGCATCCCACCATAAAAGATGGAATGCCCGAGTGTTGGGAGAAAGAGTAAAGAGGAAGAAACTAATTATGGAACCCTGTTATGATATAGGTTGCATTACGCTCAAAGGGCTCTTCTGAAAGGATATTCAGATAAAGCTTCTTTCCTGTTGAATCAAATAGGATGCCTGACGGCTCAGCGCCGCAGGATTCAATGCTAAGAAATCTATAGAGTCCGTCGCTCATTCCATCGCCATCTCTATCCGGAAGGGCAACCCAAACATCATCTGTACGATTTGTTGCTGTAACGAATGAACCTGATGGATCCTCTGCGATATAAAGATTTCCTTCTTTATCAAATACAAGGTTATCAGGCATGGTGAATTCATATTTGCCTTCATTATAATAGCCATTTGCAAAGACCTGAATTACAGGCTTTGAGCCGTTATCATCAAGCCTCATTATCCTGCCATAGTTCTTATCACTTGCACTCCCTGTGACAGCAACATAAATCAAACCATCTATAGGGCCAAGTTCCATATCCTCTGGCCTGTAATAGCCTGTTGCGCCTTTAGCTTTTGCCTCTGCCCTTGCATTGTTCGGGTCAGTAATCAACACCCATTCACCAATACCTGTGTCACCTGCCTTGACCTTTAAAGCATAAAGATTCCCGCTGCTTAAATCGCCAAAGCTGCTTGGGATAAACTTATAAATAGCGCCTGCCTTGTCCTCATCACCAAGATATACAGTCCCGTTGTTTAAAACCACAATGCCTTCATGCGAAAATTTGCCAAGAGCATCACGGCGCACCTTTACATCTGCAGCATAGGGATTTAGTATCTCCCACACACCACCGTTTGAATATTCCTCGCCAACAAGCAAAGTGTCCCATGGTGTAGCCTTTAGTCCGTCAGTAGCAACAAAGCCTGTTGCAACTACATCGTATTTGCCAGTATGAAGGTCAAAACGGGTTACAGATGAAACAGTTGCTGCGAGGGCTGCATCAAATATCTCATGTGTCTGGAAAAGATACCTCTCTGACGGGTCAAGCACATTCATATCTGCCTGTGTTGCAAAATTTGCCTGCTCTGGCCTTGTGGTATCTATAATTGCCTCTGCCTTAAACCCTTTTGGCAGCTTTAAACGGAGCATCGGCTGGTCGCATCGGTTTGATTCTTGTACTGGCCTGAAGCCAAGGTCATCCACAACATCGCGCCTATGTTCACGCTCTTCTGCAGAAGAAATTACTGGAATATCAATGATTAACATAAGAACAAGAAACATTATCGTCTTGATATAACCTGTTTTTTTGATCATTTTTACATTCTCCTTTCATAATTTAAATTGGTTGAACAAATAAAACACCGCATCCTGTTACTTATTGTTCTGTCCCTTTTTAACCATCTCATCCCCCCTTTCCATTTTTTTTGTTTTAAATAATAAGCATTGTCTATGTATTGCCAATTAAGCCTGTTTAAATTCTGTGTTAAATCTTTGTCTGTCAGCATTACCTTTAACCGTGGGGTGATAAGGTTGTTTTATGCTTAATATCTCCATATATATTGCTTATAGAAACAGTAAGATTGCTTTTTTCATCTACTCAAAACATCAGCGCTATGAGTCACATCTAATGCTTCATCAGCATATATAATGGCAGGCTCGTCTGGAATTGTCATAATCGCTGAGATACCAATCAAAAACCATAAAATTGCATATAATATCCTTTTCTTTTTCATTATTTTTATCCTCCTTTCAAAATAAAATCCCTTACCTGCGGCCATTTTTATGTTTATCTCTTTACCCCCTTTCCTGTTTTAATCTTACGGCTCAAATTATAAAGACCTCTGATGTATTTTTAATTAAGCCTGTTTAAATTTTGTGTTAATTTTTTTCCACACCTTTTGCCTTTTAAAACCAAAGAAACGCATCTTGGCTGTCTTTTAATAAATTAAAATTTAACCTTAATTTCACAATAAGGTAATACTCATGCAATATATATCGGGTAATCTTTGAAAGTAAAAATAGAAGAAATAAGGAGGTGAAAAATGAACATAACTTTAGACAGTCTGAAAACTAATTATGATGTGTATGAAGCAATGTTGTCTTGCTTCCTTCAAACGGAACAAAAAGCCGGTTTGAAATAAGAAGTAGTTTTCCCTATTTTTAACATCTGATTAAACTCTCTATTCGCAGCCAACCTCCTTTCTTTGGCAATTGCCAA
>Ga0105164_10000484_pt1 | contig 28068 bp, 26 predicted proteins | sample VDWuncwatermetaG_FD_89674 | JGI IMG/M metagenome (GOLD analysis project Ga0105164, IMG submission 89674) | Wastewater microbial communities from Netherlands to study Microbial Dark Matter (Phase II) - VDW unchlorinated drinking water | ecosystem: Environmental > Aquatic > Freshwater > Drinking...
GCGCTGGAGGGCGGCATCGACCGTCACCAGCCGCGCATTGGCAATGAACTCGCCAATGGTGGCGGCCAGCACGCGCGGATCAGTCGGGCTCGCCATCTCGACCGGCCCAATCGCCGTCGCATGGCCATGGGCATCGACGTGGTAGAGAAAGGGAATGAACTTCGATTGGCTCCCGACATAGGCGATGCCGCCCACCGAGGCCAGGGTAATGAGCAGACAGAGGATCGCGATCAGTTCCCACGACCGCCGGGTCGCCACTTGCGCCTTCATCAGATCGTTCCAGGTTCGTCGAGCCGAGAGATAGGGATTCGTACTCTCCCCGGTTCGCCGTCCACCCTCCACCGGAACCTGCGACTGTCGTTCGTCCTTCGAGGTCCGCTCCCCTCCCAAGAGGTACTTCACGTCCTTCCAGGCTTCGATCAGGTGGCTCATGCTGTGACCTCTTCATACGTTCCATAATCACGCAGCGTGAGGCCACGACTTGCGAGCCATTCGTCGATCCAGGCCTCGCCGCGTTGTTCGACCAACGCACGGATCTCCGCGATGGACTCTTTATCCGAGGCGCCGACGAAGGCGAGGGCCAAGGGTCCTAATGCGAGATCGTAGAGCCGATGGCCATATTCGGAACTGTAGTAGTACTGGCGCTTCGGGATCGCTGTGGCCAGGATCTCAATCTGCCGCGAGTTCAATCCCATTCAACGATACAGCGCCGACGTGTCCTCATCGCGGGCGAAGACGTTGGGCAAAAAGATCTTGGTCGCCGTGGATTCCACGATCACATCCAAAATGCCGGAGTTGGCTGCGTCGGTGAGGCTCTGTGTCGCCAGCACCACGAGGCAGTTGGCCTTGCGCAGGACTTTCAACCATTCCCGGATCTTTTCACGGATCACCGGATGCCCGAGCATCAACCAGGCTTCATCCACGATGATGGCGCTGGGCTGACCCTGTAAGCTCCGTTCGATCCGACGAAAGAGATAGAGAATGGTCGGGAGGGCATATTTATCTCCAAGCCCCATCAACTCCTCGATTTCAAATACGGTGAAATCCGCGAGCGCGAGGCCGTCCCGTTCGGCGTCGAGCAGATGTCCCAAGGCCCCGCTCACGGTGTATTGTTTCAATGCTTCGCGGATCGCTTCGTCCTGCACCATATTCACGAAATCGGAAAGCGAGGCCGGCGGTTGGTTCAGTCCATTGTTGTGGTCATGACTTAACGCATTGGCATGCAGCGCCATGACCGTTTCCGCGATGGCGTTCCGCTGGAGCGGCGTAGTCTTTACACCGTTCAGGGCGAGCATGGTCTCGATCCATTCCAACGCCCAGGCCCGATCTCCTTTGGTCTCCAAAAACTGAAGCGGGCAAAAGGCCAATTCGTTGGCATCGCCCGCCACGGTAAAGTGCAGTCCGCTCCGTCCGTCCGTGTGGGCTCGAATCGCCGCCGCCAGGGGATACATCGATTGGCCCTTATCGAAGACAAAGACCGACATGCCGTCATACCGGCGCAGTTGCGCGGCGAGCATCCCGAGATGGGTCGATTTGCCTGAGCCGGTCGGTCCGAGCATCAACGTATGGCCAACATCGCGCACATGGAGATTCAGCCGGAACGGCGTGGCGCCATGCGTGACGCACTGCATCAAGGGAGGGACGTTCGGCGGATACATGGGACAGGGCGCGGTGGCGCTGCCGGTCCAGATCGTACTGGTCGGCAGGAGATCCGCCAGGTTCATGGTATTCAACGGCGGACGCCGGACGTTTTCCACGCCATGTCCCGGCAAGCTGCCCAGGAAGGCGTCCATCGTATTGAGCGTTTCAATCCGTGCGGCAAATCCCAATTGATGGATCACCTTTTCGATGTGTCGTGCCGACCGTTCTACTTCACCTCGGTCTTCATCCATGAGGACCACGACGCTCGTGTAATAGCCCATCCCGATCAATCCACTGTTCACTTCCCCGATGGCGGCCTCCGCATCGGCCACCATCGCCATCGCATCTTGGTCTAGTGGACCTGTTTGCGAGTTGGTGATTTGATCGAGGAACCCTCGGACCTTCTGCTTCCATTTCCGTCGATAGCGCGTTAATTCGCGCACGGCTTCGTGTTGGTCCATGAAGATGAAGCGGGAGGACCAGCGGTACTCGATGGGCAACTCCCCGAGCGATGTCAGGAGGCCGGGGGTACTGTCCAGGGGAAAGCCTTCGATCGCCACGACCTGTATGTATTGACGGCCGATTTTTGGAATGACGCCCGTCCATAATTCCTGACCGCCGATCACGGCATCGAGATACATCGGATGGGCGGGTAAGCGGACCGGTTGATTGATACCGGTCACACAGCGTTGCACCCACCGCAGGAATTCGTCATGGGTGACGGTGGACCCATCCTCGAGGATGAGGGATTGTCCGCGGAGGCGTTGCAGGCGAAAGACCGACGACAACCGTGATTCAAATGACGCGCAATCCCGGGTGAATTGCTCCACCAGTCCCTTCGTCCGGTCTTGTGCTGTGACGGCCGCCTGGTCATCGTCGAACATCAACTCCACCAACTGGCGTTGCGCGACCAACGGCGGCAGATACGTGAGGGTCACGACAAAGTACCCGTCGTACATGGCTCCCAGTCCTTCGAAGAGCCGCCGCCGTTCTTCGTCCAACGCGGCCGTCAGAGCATCGGGAAAGTGGGAGAGCCCAGGTGCGGCATAGCCGGCCGCCCGTCGCCGCACCGCATCCACATGCACCATCCAGCCGTTGCCGAGCTGACTCAAGGCTTGATTGATCCGAAACGACACCGCTTCGCGCTGAGGTTCCGTGCTGCTGGCCTGATCGTCTCCGCGGTAGATCCAGGCCGCCAGGAGCGAGCCGTTTTTCCCGACGATGACGCCATCCTCGACCATCGCCGCGTAGATCAAGAGATCCGACAGGCCCGCGTCCTGTGAGCGATGCTTCTTCACCGTCACCTGTGCATCGGCTTCTCGAACTCGTTGGATCAGCATCAGGAGGAAGACGAGGCCCAACCCGGCAATCAGGACCGTCAGCGTCACCATCATGAATACTGGTTCCCTTGCCTCGTGGTGTTGGCCCGCCAGGGGGTACTGCGCGCGGGATAGTAGGGTTTGTAGAGCAACTGCCGCAGATAGACATATCGCAACTTCGGATCGGCTTTGGCCATGAGTCGCAGGAGATACAGAAGAAGAAACCACAAACTCACACCGACGATGCCGGCCCGTAGCTCTTGCGCGGTGAAGACCAGCGCAAAGGCGACCGCCCCACAGAACAGCACCAGTTCACGGTCCCCGCCTAAGAACAGATTGTCTCGGTGCATGACGCGACGAATCGGGATCTTGCGGAGTGCCATGGTTAGCTCCACCTCATGAGATCAGACTGGGGCCATGACACAATCATCTCTCTCCCCTCCTCCATCCATGAGATCTCAGCTCCCGCGGCAAAGAGCGTGGTCAACACGTTTTGGGCGCCCACGAGGATGGCGATCAACAACACGAGGAAGACCATCATGCGGAGAAATCCGGTCAACTCGCCGCCGAAGATCAACGCCCCTGCAGCGCCCACAATCCCGATCAAGGAGAGGGTAAAGGCCACGGGGCCGGTGATCGAGGCGCGCAACCGGGTCAAGGCCGATTCATAGGGAAGCCCTCCCCCGGCCGTCCCCGCCGCGTAGGCCTCGTGCGGCATGGTGAGGACGCACAGCGTCAGCAGGATGCCGACGCACCACAAATATTGTTTCCAGTGCGATGCAGTGCTCATCAATCGTGCTCCTTCGGTTCTATCAGTGACCTGGTAATGTACTGTCCTTGCTCATAGCCCTGGACTTCGAGAATGTCGTCGACGCGGCGCCCCTCCGCACAGCGGGTGATGTGCACCACGACCTGCACGGCTTCGGCGATCAGCGGTTCGATGGGTTTGGGATAGTCCTGATTCATGCTGATATACAGCGCCAGCTTCGAGAGCCCGGCTCTGGCGTTGTTGGCGTGCAAGGTCGCAATGCCACCTTCATGTCCGCTGTTCCAGGCCATGAGCAGATCCAACGCTTCCGGTCCTCGGACTTCCCCGACCAGAATGGTGTCGGGCCGCATGCGCATGGAAATCTTCAAGAGCGTCGCCATCGTGACCTCCACGGTGGTGTGGTATTGCACGCAGTTGTCGGCACGGCATTGAATTTCAGCCGTATCCTCGAAGATGAACATGCGCAGATGGGGAAAGGTGCTCATCATCGTGTCGATCAGCGCATTCACCAGGGTGGTCTTGCCCGATCCAGTCCCGCCGACCACGAGGATGTTTCGTCGAGCGGTAATGGCGGTGAGCAGCACGTCTCGTTGCCGCGCCGTCATGATCCCCTGCTCCACATACTGCTTAAGCCGATACACCGCGAGCGCCCGTTTGCGGATCGCAAAGGTCGGCGCGGGGACGATCGGCGGGATCTGGGCCGCAAAGCGGGAGCCGTCGAGGGGAAATTCCCCATCGAGGTAGGGAGACTGACGCGTGATTTCTTTGCGATGAAACCCCGCCACGGTTTTGATGATGGCTTCCGCACGGGCGGCGGGAAAGGTCCCAAGACACTCCATCCCCTGCCCGAGTCGTTCACACCAGAGCCGTCCATCTGCATTCAACATGACTTCCACGGTGCGTGAATCATTGAGGGTGTCGAGTAACAGTGCCCCCATATCCCGCTCGATCATCCGGCGGGCGCGCGCGCTCGTCGAGGGTTCGTTATCCATGCGAGTCCTTGTGCGACACGTGTCCGATGTCGGCATGCACAGCACTGTATGTAGTTCTACTAATATATTGCCCTTAGTTGTTTGTTGTGTGCACTACTACGCGGATATATCTCGCCTGTCAAGACGAGATGATGCCTAGCGCGATAATTATTTTCGCCGTGTATAGCGGTGTAGGGACGAGCCTCTACAGAAAGGCTGGACTTGCTTACAAGTGTATGCGAGGGAGGACACTGAAACGGACGGATTATTTCTGCAGCGCTTTGGACATGTTCACGATCATGATCGGCGCGTGGGTGTGGCCATAGGCGATATGGGCCGCCGTCCCCAGATTTATCAAGGCACGAGGCGTCGATTTATTTCCGAAGGGTGGCGAGATACCATTCATGCGCGTGATTCTTGATCCGAAAACTCACCTGGTATTGTTTTATTCGGGATTGCCCATAATATGATTTGTTCAACAGGCGCATCCGCTAAGGCCCGTAAGACATCGTAGCGGGCACAGACGATCATCTGTTGGTCAGCACGCGTGGTATGGTCCCGAATAGCGGTCTCGTTCACACCCCTCATGCTCCGACTCGGGACGCGCGATCGTGTCTTCCTTCTCGGTCCTACGGGTTGGTGACGAGATAGCCCTGGCACGTCTCTTCATCCTTGGTCAGGAGCCAGGTGCGTCTGCCGTCAGGCGTAGGCTGTTCATCACGTCGATGCCAAGAGGACCAACAGTCTCATGCTCACATTCTACGCCTAAATGATTTCAGGTCTGCGAGGTCGTAACTCGTCGGACAACACATCTGCTCGCCTGTCGCGGCAACACGCGCGCATCGGTCACTCACGGTTTGGGTGATGGCGTCGATCGGCATAGTCCCCTCCTTTAGGAAGATAAATATCTATGGAATGATCCGTCCATGTATCGTTCGCAGATCTATCTAGATAGATTGATACATCCATATACAGGGAAAGGCATATCACTTCTGTGAGCTGGCTTACAGTCCCACTGCCGCCAGTTTCTGGAGCCAGCTCAGGAAAGTCACACGTTAAAGGGATCCCTATGGATTGCAAGAGGATGAAAGACACACAGCCTTCTTGACTCGGTACTATGGTACAGGGTGTATCGTCATCAATGAGGTGGACATGCCGGCCGAACTCACAATTGGACAGCTCGCAAAAGATGCTGGGGTGCATATCGAAACGATTCGCTACTACGAACGACGCAATTTGCTCGGCCCCACCTCGCGGCTGCCGTCCGGCTACAGGCTGTACAACTGTGAGGCGCAGCGACGTCTCCGCTTTATCAAGAACGCTCAGACGTTGGGCTTCACGCTGCATGAGATCGCCGAGCTGCTAAATCTTCGTGTGAGTTCGACGGCGCGCTGTGGCGATGTGCAACGAAAAGCGGGGGCCAAATTGAAACAAGTGGAGGCCAAGGTGAGTGACTTGCAGGCACTGGCCCGAGCGCTTCAAGTCTTGATCCGGACGTGTCGAGCCGGTCAACCCACTGATGCCTGTCCGATTCTGCAGAGCTTGGAGGAACAAAGGAGGGGTCGCGATGGTAACCGTAAAGAAAAGAGTTGAGGTATTTACGGCTGGTTGCCTTGTGTGTGATGGCATAATCGACTTGGTCAAGTCGCTGATTTGTCCAAGTTGTGAACTGAAGCTGTATGACCTCCGGGAAGGCTGCGCGACAATGAATGCCGAGAGAAGGCGGCACGCTACGGCATCATGGCTCTCCCGGCTGTCGTGGTGAATGGCACACCGCTGGACTGCTGTCGCCGTGGTCCAATCGATGCCGCCGTGCTCCGGGTCGCAGGTGTCGGCCAGGTTAAAAAAAAGAAGGGCATGGAGGAGAGAGACGGACCACACGACTGCTCAGGACAGGCCTGAGCAGCTCGGTGATCGCAGCCGTTTGCTGCTTCACCACGATTTTGGTGGTCCTGTTGGGAGCAATCGGTCTGGGGGCCATTACTGGATATTTGGATTATGTGATGCTGCCGGCCCCCGGCGGGCTTTCTGGGGCTCACGACTTACGGAGTATATCGACAAGAACAAGCGACGACGGGCGCACGCTGCGCTAGTCATGAGCCCAATGAACGGGGGCGATGAATTTGGGAGGGGAGCATGATGTCTGACTGCTGCCAAGCACTTGCAGAGCCACAGAGGCATAGAAGTCGACTTTTGTGCCGCCAATGTGGCAGCGAAGGCCAGCCGGTCGATCGGACCACCATTGAGGCCTTACTCAAACCCGAGTCGCTGAGTGAGGTGAATGGCAGCCAGTATATGTTCTGTGAGACGCCGAACTGCCCGGTGGTGTACTACGCCGCGGATGGGATGCAGTTCAAGAAGGAGCACGTCCGGGTCCGGGTTGGGTTGAAGGAAACGGAGGATCCGGTTCCGGTCTGTTATTGCTTCGGGGTAACGGAGCGCATGATCGACGAGGAAGTGCAACAGACCGGACGGTCCTCGGCCTCGATCCGCATTCGGGCCGAAGTCAAGGCGGGGCATTGCCGCTGCGAGGTGGAGAATCCGTCAGGACAGTGCTGTTTAGGGGACGCCATCCGAGTGGAAAGCGTGCGGCTGCCGAGCGCTCAGGGAGCGATCATGCCGTCGCACGTTCGGGAGGAAAGGAGGTCGAAGATGCGGCCATCTGTCAAGACTCTGGAACGGATCGGGCCTATTGAGCCGCTCGAAACCGAGGCGGCCACACAATTTCTCAGCCTGGCTAAGTCCCTGCTGGGATGGGACAGTGCTCAACTCGATCAGAAGGCAGAAACGGTTTGGAAATACGTCCTCACGCAGTACCCAACGCTTGGTCGTGCTCCAACACGCCAAGAACTGATCACTGCGCTCCAGGGCGGCAGTGTGGACGAGATTCAAGCGGCGTTAGCACGACTGCACGAACTGGACATGCTGTGCCTGGGTTCTGAGAGTCAGGAGATTCGTGTAGCGTACCCCTTTTCGAGTGTACCGACCAGACACCTGGTGCGCTTCCCAGGCTGGGACGACGCAGCACCGGTGTATGCGCAGTGCGCGATTGATGCACTGGGCATTCCGTTCATGTTACGACGAGACGTTGCCATCGCGTCATCGTGCATGCATTGTGCCGAGTCTCTCACCATCGAGATTGAGAGTGGAGCGATCGTCACTGCCGATCCCCCCACGACCGTCGTATGGGCTGGAACAACCTGGACAGGACATGCTGCTGACTCCGTGTGTCCCACCATCAATTTCTTCTGCTCACCCGATCACGCGATAGCATGGCAACAACAGCCGGAGGCCGCCGGACAGGTCCTGAGTCTGGGCGAGGCGCTCTGTGTCGGCAAGGGGATCTTTGAGGATCTTCTGAGGCCGAACCCTGACGCAACGATCTCATCCTCCCCCACCGCGGCGCCCCCATCCAAGACAGCAAAAGCCGCGATCACGGCCGGCACAGCTGGGGGACTGCTGGCAGCCTTCCTCGCGTCGCTCTGCTGCATCGGACCAGTCGTCTTTGCCGCCTTGGGCGTGGGGATCGGCGCGACGGGATTCCTGGCCGGCACAGCCGGGAATCTGAAAACCTTGTTGCCTTACCGGCCGTGGTTTATCGGCCTGACACTGCTCTTGCTTGGCATGAGTTTCTATTACGCGTACAGGAAACCTTCATCCACGTGCGCGACAGAGACCGGATGTGCTGCTCGATCAGCGAGTGGGCTGAACCGGAAGTGGCTGTGGCTGATAGCGGCTCTGGCATTGCTGTTGGTCTTGGCGCCTTATTGGTTAGCCCTGTGAGAGCGGGGGTGGCGCGTGATGAATTATGAGTTCAGCCTGATGCGGCCGGCACGACTATTCGCTCAGAGTTATATCGTGAAGGGAGGTGATCAAACATGTGGCAAGTGATTCGGACATGTCTCCTTGTCGGGGTGGCGATGCTTCCGCTGATTGAGTTCTCTGGTCTCGCGGCTGAGAACCAGGGGGTTCAGACGGTGACCTTGCAGATCGACGGCATGACATGCGGGGCTTGCGTCAAGGACGTAAAGGCAGCGCTCGCCAAGGTCCCGGGCGTCAGCGCGGTCGAGTTCAGAGTGGGAAAGAAATGGATCTTTTTCTCCGATTATTCGGACGCGCGCGCCTCGGTGACGTTCGATGCGAACAAAGTGGGGACGGAGGCGTTGGTCAAGGTCATCGAAGGGGCTGGCAGCCCGCTGTCGGCGTACAAAGCGCGGCTGGTGCAGCCATAGCTGGCAGCTACAACGAGCAGTTCCCCCCACCTTCCCCCTCCCACCTCAAGGCGAGGGGGCTCTTCGCTACATACCGGAGGTGCTTTAGGCGAGAGGAAGGAGTAAAGCCGTTATGGATCAAACAACCAATGTTGAAACGGGACTATTCGCCGAACTCAGAAAGTTGAGTCCCAAGGTCACGGGCGGTCTTTTGCGTATGCGACAGGAGGCCTATCGAGATGCAACGGTGGCCGCCAAGTACAAATGACTCACCGCCATGGCGGTTTCAATCGCGATTCGATGCGAACCCTGTATTCGGGCTTACGTCAAGATGGCGCATGCCAAGGGTGTCAGCCAGGACGAACCTGATTGATTCCTCGAGGTCGCCATGACCATGCAGGGCTGTCCCGGAGAGGAATGGGCGCTCAAGGCCTACACAATCTATAAGGAATGTATCAGTGGGGATAAGCTGCCACTGAAGCAACCTGCTGCACTCACTGAGATCTGCACGAGAACGGTCGAGCCAATCATTCGTTTGTAGGAGGACCACCGATGTCGCAGAGTATCGATTACGATCTGATGACCATCGGCGGCGGGTCTGCTGCCTTTTCCGCGGCCATCAAGGCGGCGGAACTGGGAGCCAGAGTCGCTATTGTCGAGAAGGGAACGATCGGCGGGACCTGTGTGAACATCGGCTGCGTGCCTTCGAAGATGCTGATCAAAGCCGCTGAGCTGTGCTATCACTCAGCCTACCCGCAATTTGAAGGACTCACGGCCTGTCCCCCGCCCTCAGACTGGCAACGCGTGGTCCAGCAGAAGGATGAACTGGTCGCGGCCTTACGCCAGGGCAAGTACGTTGACGTCGCCGCCGTATATCCCACCATCACGATCATCCGTGGTGAAGCTCAACTCTTGGGCGGACGCCGGCTACGCGTCACCGGCACCGTCTATCAGCCGGAGAAGATCCTTGTCGCGACCGGCTCCTCACCCTGGGCCCCATCGATACCCGGTCTGCAAGAAGCCGGTTTCCTCGACAGTGAGCAGGCCCTCAGCCTGGACGCTCTGCCGGCTTCGATGATCATCATCGGGGGCGGCAGCATCGGCCTGGAGTTTGCCCAGCTTTTTGCGCGATTCGGGGTGCAGGTGATGGTGCTCGAGACGGGGCCGCACGTGGCACGAGCAGAGGAACCGGAGATCGGCCAGGCGCTCGTCCGCTACCTGGAAGACGAGAAAGTCCGGATCTGCACCAACGCCGCGATCAGCCGGGTGGAACGCCGAGATGGGGAATACTTCGTGCACACCGAGACGGACAGGAAGCAGGAGATTTGCCGAGCGGAGCGCCTGCTGGTCGCCACCGGTCGGCGCCCGGACACAGACGGATTCGGGTTGGAACTGGCCGGGGTGCGGGTCGGAGCCAAGGGCGAGATCATAGTGAACGAACACCTGCAGACCACCAACTCGGACATCTATGCGGCCGGCGATTGCATCGGCGATCCTATGTACGTGTACGTCGCCGCGTATGCCGGCGGACTGGCGGCCGAAAATGCGCTCACCGAAGCGGGCAAGGTCTATGATCTCAGAGCCTTACCGCATGTCACCTTCACCGATCCGCAGATCGCGAGCGTCGGGCTGACGGAAGAGAAAGCCACACAACAGGGGTTGCGCGTACAGACCGCCGTCCTCCCGCTCCATCATGTCCCGCGTGCCTTGGCATCTCGGAACACCAAAGGCCTGATCAAACTGGTGGCCGAAGAAGTCACCGGCCGGTTGCTCGGCGCACACGTGCTCGCGGCCGAGGCCGGGGAAGTCATTCAGGAGGCGACGCTGGCCATTCGGTTTGGGCTTACTGTCCAGGACGTTGCTGACACGTTTCACCCATATTTGACCATGGTGGAAGGACTCAAACTGGCCGCGTTGACCTTCAAGAAGGATGTCAGCAAGCTGTCATGCTGCGCGGTTTAGCAACAGTGGGTCATATGAAAATTCCACTGCGAGGAGAAATGCCATGATGGACGGCGGATGGATGCCCATGATGGGTCTGGAATGCTGTTCCTCGTGCTGTTCTGGGTGTTCGTGATTGCGGGTGTCATGTACCTCGTCAAATGGCTGATGGGGCAGGGTATACCCGGTCGATCGGAATCAAGCCTGGATATCCTCAAGAAACGGTATGTTCGCGGTGAGATCAGCAAGCAAGAATTTGACACGATGAAGCAGGATCTACAGGCATAAGTCCAGCAGATCCTGCCGCTGATAACAATCTCTTTCCTGAACAAGGAGGTTATAGACTATGCGACGCACGATCAGCGGTCTTCTGGTAATTGCTCTCCTCACTCTCGTCACAGAAAGCGTTGTTGTGGCGCAAGAGGCGGCGCCCTCACGCATACTGATTCATATGAAGACCTCCCTCGCCGAAGATGATGCTCAAATCTGCGCGGTGCCGAACGTCGCCTGGGCGGCCGTCAAGGCCGGCCACAAAGTCACGATTCTGGTGGACGCCAGTGCCGTGACGTCGGTCACGAAGGGCTTCGGCTGGTTCAGAGGGTTGATCGGATCAGACTCAACTGCGCTCGATCGTGCGGGGCTGCCGGAGCGGGAGCGCCAGAGCCTCTCGGAGCAGATGGGTGTGCCGCTTGACCAGATCCCACACCACTACGGCGAGTATTTCGACTTCCTGAAGAGCAAGCTCGGGGTCGAGATTTACGGCAACCGGACCATGATGCTGCTCTACAACATCGATCCGGCTCGGGTGGCCTCTTCGGTAACCCCTATTCCGCTGGCCGAGATGGTAGACGTGTTCGCGGCCGCTGATCGAGTGATTGTTTATTAGAAATACCGTTGACGGCCAAGTCGACAGAAGGATAGACTGATGCCATGCGATTAGGCTCCTATCACTCCCGATCCTTTCTCGCCACGACCATCGTCGTGTTCCTGCTGGCGTTTAGTTTCAATGCGTATGCCTGTGTCCTGCCCCTGTCATCTATCAGCGATGCTTCGATGGCCAACGGCTGTTCAACTCCTGTCGAACAACCCAGTCGGCAATTGTGTGACGCCTTCAAGATCTTGGGAGTCGAATCCCAGTCATCATCGCTGCTCATGGACCATCACTGGTCGGCAGACCATGCATTGCCGACGCATCCAACGGTGAGCCTCAGGCTCATACGAATTCCCAGTTTATCTCACGCTTTCGAATCGAGTTCTCCTCCGCATCAGTCTCTCGCAAGCACCGTGCTTCGTATCTGATCTTTCCGGTTTTTCCTAATACCATTCACCATCGCGTTATCGGTCCGGCGCCGAACCTCGGCCCATTCGATCGCTTTTCTGCAGCAAGACGGGGCAGAGATTGACGACAGGCGCGGGCGGAAAAGCACTTGGGGGAGGACCATCACATGACTTATTCAATCCGGGTTTTATCGCTCGCTATAGCGATAACAGTCACGAGCCTGACCTTCTGGCCAGGCGGACGCCATATTGCGCATGCCGTTGATCAGGCTACACAACCGACCTTGGTATTACCGGAATTGATCCAGGAGGCCTTAGCTCGAAATCCAGAGATTGTGGCGGCGCGGCAACAATGGAAAGCCGCCAAAAATCGGATTACGCAGATGCGGTCATTGGATGACCCCACCGTGTCCGTCGAATTGTTTAATGCTCCGAAGACCTTTAACGTCACACGGACGGAAAACAGTATCTTCGGTCTCTCACAGAGTATCCCTTTCCCCGGCAAATTGGCCCTGAAGGGCGAAATAGCAAGTCGCTCGGCCGAGATGACCGAGCAGGCGGTCCGCGCGAAGGAACGGGAACTCATCGCTCGCCTCAAACAGGACTACTATCAACTGTTCCTTGCGCATAAAGCGATCCACATTCACCTTGAGCAGATTGATCTGCTCAAGCAGTTTTTTGAGATTGCAAACGCGAAGTTCCGCTCAGGGAACGGCAGCCAGGTCGATGTCCTCAAGGCCCAGGTTGAGCTGTCCCTGCTCCACCAGAATCTTCCAATCCTGGAACAGCGTCGAGAGACGGCTCAAGCTATGCTCAACACGCTCTTGGATCGGGATCCACGGTTTCCGCTCGCGCCTCCGCAAGCACCGCTGGAAGGGCGATTCGATTTTGGTCTTGACGATCTCTATCAGGAGGCGACGACCGCCAAACCTGAGCTCAAAGCCGCCGAGCTGGCCGTACAGCGGAGCGAACAGTCTCGCGCATTGGCCAGCGCCTGTACTACCCGGACTTTAATGTATCGTTTCGCCGCTTCGTGAACTTTCAGGCCGAGGATGGATTCGGCGCCTACGTGGCAATGAGCATCCCGTTCTCGTTCTGGACCAAGGCGAAGTACGACGCGGGTGTTGAGGAAACCGCTGCGGCCATTGCGGCCGCGCGCGCAGACCTCCACACATTGGAAAACATCACCCGCTTCCACATTCGGGATCTGTTGGCCAAGGTCCGAGCCAGTTGGGAGGTAGCAGTACTGTACAGGACCACCGTGTTGCCGCAAGCCGAACAAGGCGTAGCGGCCGCACGGGCCGGTTATCGCGCGGGGAAAACCGGCTTTTTGGATCTCATCGAGGCCAACCGGGCCTGGCGAGGATTTCAGCTGGAGTATTACCGGGCGCTGGTCGAGCGGGAGAACCGACTCGCCGAACTCGAACAAGTAATCGGAACTGATTTGCGTGGGAACGGATAAAAAGGGAGGAATACGCCATGAATCACAACATGAGGAGAAAGACACTCGTTATCAGCATCGCTGCAGTCAGCCTATTAGTCGGAGTCATCGTCGGGTCTTTCGCCGCTCATCACGCAATGGGTGACATGTCTAGGATGAAGGACAGCAAGGGTATGGAGGACATGAAAGGGATGCCGATGGAAGGCACGATGCCCATACAAGACACAGAATCTATGCCGGGCATGTCCGGCGCTCCGTCCGGGGCTGTGGCTGTTCCGGCCGTGACAAGACAGTTGATCGGCGTCCGCAGTGCTCCGGTTGTCCATGCGACGCTGGAGGAAGAGATCCGTACGGTCGGCACGGTCGGCTACGACGAACGTGGCTTTACGCAAGTGACGCTGAAAACATCCGGATGGATACGAAAGGTCTTCGTCGATTCAATCGGTCGAGCGGTTCGTAAAGGTGAACCGCTCTTTACCTTCTACTCGCCGGATCTCTTAGCCACGCAGGACGAGTATCTCCTCGCCGTGAAAATGCAGGCGCAACTGGCCGAAAGCCCTCTCGACGAAGCGAAAGCCAACGCCGATGCGCTCGTAGCGAGTGCGCGGGAGCGCTTAAGACTCTGGGATGTAACCGATGCGCAAATCGCGGCTCTGGAGCGTCGCGGCCAGGCTGAACCGATTCTCACGGTCTACGCCCCCTCCTCTGGGATCGTGATGAAACGTGACGCCTTGCCGGGGAAGTATGTGGAGCCAGGCGTGACTCTATACGAGATCGCGGATCTCTCCATGGTCTGGATCTCTGGCGATATTTATGAATCGGAAGTGGCTGACGCCAAAGTCGGTCAGTCGGCAACGGTGACCTTCGCCGCCTATCCGGGAAAAGCATTCCACGGCAGGGTGGCCTATGTCTATCCAACACTGAACACCGAGGCCCGCACGGTAAGGGTACGTCTGGAATTACCGAATCCTGAGCTGAAATTGAAGCCGGGCATGTATGGGAACGTGACGTTGCAGACGAATGTGGTCAGGACTTTAGTCATACCAAAGGAAGCCGCGCTGAATACCGGGCTTCGCCAACTCGTATTCATGGATCGCGGGCAAGGCCGGTATGAACCGGTGCCAGTCAAGCTGGGTCGCAAGAGTCAGGATTCGGTTGAGGTGATGGAAGGGCTCAAAGAAGGGGATCGGATCGTCACCTCGGCCAATTTCTTGTTGGACGCGGAAAGTAAACTGGCATCGGCCTCGAGCATGCAGGGCATGATGGGCCGGATCGGCATGGGCGACTGGCAAATGCGCGGCGCCTATGAAGCCAAGATGGAAGAGATGGAAGGCATGAAGGGCAAGGGAGGCATGTCCGGCATGCAAGGGATGGAAGGTATGTCCGGCATGAGGGGAATGGAGGGCATGAAAGGCATGCAGGGCATGGGTGATATGCAAGGGATGGAAGGAATGCCAGGCATGAAGGGCATGGAAGAAATGCAAGGAATGAAAGACATGAGCGGTATGGCTGGTATGGAGTCGGGTTCAGCTAAAGCCATCTCCGAAACCCGTAAAGTAGCCGGACATGTCCTGACCTTCACGACCCTTCCCGAAACGCCCAAAGCGGGCCAGGTTCTCCTCAGGCTTAGGGTGACGGATCAGAGCGGCAAGCCTGTGACCAATGCGCAAGTTCTGTTTATCTACACCATGCCGATGCCGGGCATGACCGATTCCAAGGTGACAGCGCAGCATACGAAGGAAGGGCTCTATGAAGGCAAGGTGATGTTCGGCATGGGCGGTACTTGGGTCGTAACCGCCAACGTCACTATCCCAGGAAGACCACCGGTTATTGAAAAGTTTCAATTTATGGTCGCAGGGAGTGGCATGTAGTTGAGAAAGGCGGGCGTCTCGGGCGGGGGGATAAACAACAATGATCGCACGACTCATCGAAGGGAGCGCACGTAATCCGGTCCTCATCATCCTCTGTGTAGTATTGCTGGCAGGCTGGGGCCTGTGGGCTTTGTTTCAAGTCCCGCTGGATGCCATTCCGGACCTTTCGGATGTTCAGGTGATCGTCTACACCGAGTGGCAGGGGCGCAGTCCCACGCTCATTGAGGATCAAATCACCTACCCGGTCGTGACCTCTCTGCTCGCTGGACCTCAAGTCAAACAGGTCCGAGGAGTCTCGGAATACGGTGTCTCCTACGTCTATGTGATTTTTGAAGACCGGACCGATCTCTACTGGGCACGAAGTCGCGTTCTGGAATATCTTCAGAAGCTCACCGGCAAGTTGCCGTCAGGCGTGACGCCGACACTGGGGCCGGATGCGACCGGTGTCGGGTGGGTCTATCAGTATGCGTTGGTGGACGAGTCCGGGACGCACGATCTGGCGCAGCTCCGAAGCCTTCAGGATTGGTACCTGCGTTACCAACTGGAGAGTGTGTCCGGCGTGGCAGAAGTGTCGGCGATCGGTGGATTCGTCAAACAGTATCAAATCGAAGTCGACCCGAATACCTTGGCGGCCTATCGGCTGCCGATTCAGAAGGTTATCGAAGCCGTCCGCAACAGCAACGCGGAGGTAAGCGGCCGGGTGTTGGAGATGGCCGGCACTGAATATGTGATTCGAGGGCGGGGCTATCTACGATCGGTTGACGAGATTGAGCTGATTCCGGTCGGCACGGATGGACGAGGCACGCCGATTCTGGTGCGAGACATCGGGCATGTCCACCTTGGGCCGGATCAGCGGCGGGGCATCGCCGAACTAGACGGCAAGGGCCAAACGGTCGGCGGCATCGTGATCATGCGGGCCGGAGAGAATACGCTCGTCGTGATCGAGCGGATCAAAGCCAGGCTGGAAGACATCGCCCCGGCCTTGCCCAAAGGAGTACACATTGTTCCCACCTATGATCGGTCCGATCTCATTCATCGCGCGATCGCCGTCCTCCGTGAGAAACTGATTGAAGAAAGTGTGATCGTCAGTCTGGTCGCGGTGCTGTTCTTGTTTCACTTTCGAAGTGCTTTGGTCGCCATCCTTATTTTGCCGGTTGCGGTATTGCTGGCGTTTATTCCGATGGCCTACTTGAAGATTACGTCCAACATCATGTCGCTCGGCGGGATCGCCATTGCGATCGGCGCCATGGTCGATGCGGCGATTGTGATGGTCGAGAATGCCCATAAACGGCTGGAGCAATCTCCATCAGGCAACCGAGCGGAAATCATCATTGCCGCCGCGAAAGAGGTGGGGCGGCCGCTCTTCTTTTCGCTGCTGGTGATCGCCGTGTCGTTTCTGCCGATCTTTGCGCTGGAATCCCAGGAAGGACGACTCTTCACGCCGTTGGCCTACACCAAGACCTTTTCGATGCTTTTTGCCACCGTGCTCTCGGTGACATTGGCGCCCGTGCTGATGGTGTTGTTGATTCGCGGGAAGATTCGCCCTGAAGCCAAGAATCCGCTGAACCGGTGGCTCATTGCCCTGTATCGGCCCATCCTTTCAGGTGCCCTGCGAGTTCGGTGGCTGACCGTGGGAGTAGTAGTTGCGACCGTGGCCCTTACGGTGCCGGTGTTCTCTCGACTCGGCGCGGAATTCATGCCGCCGCTGAACGAGGGTACCATCCTCTACATGCCGACCACCGTCCCAGGCCTTTCGATCCCCGAAGCGACGAAGGTCTTACAGGTTCAGGACCAGTTGCTCACGACCTTCCCTGAAGTGGAACGGGTATTCGGCAAAATGGGGAAGGCTCCGACTGCGACAGATCCAGCTTTTGTAGGAATGGCCGAGATTACCGTCACTCTCAAGCCAGAATCGCAGTGGCGGCCAGGCATGACCTGGGACCGGTTGCTGGATGAGATGGATGCCAAACTGCGTATCCCCGGGTTTCCAAACATCTGGTGGATGCCGATTCAGACTCGCACGGAAATGATCACGACCGGTGTCCGGAGTCCGGTCGGAATCAAGGTGCTGGGCCCTGATTTGAAGACAATTGAGCGAATCGGCCTTGAGATCGAGCGGACCTTAGCGACCGTGCCCGGCACCAGAAGCGCCTTTGCCGAACGTCTCAATGAGGGGTACTACTTGGATCTGATCGTCAATCGACGAGAGGCGGCTCGCTACGGCCTGACGGTGGGCGATGTGCAAACGGTGATCACTTCGGCCATCGGAGGAGAAACCGTGACCACCACGGTCGAAGGGCGGGAACGGTACCCAGTCAATGTTCGCTACAAGCGCGAGTTGCGCGACGATCCTGACCGGCTCAAACGGGTGCTGATTCCCACGCCGGCCGGCGCGCAGATCCCCCTTGGACAAATCGCGGAGATGATGATCACGCAGGGCCCCCCGTCGATCGCGGATGAAGCGGGATCGCTGGCCGGTCTAGTGTCGGTGTCGGTGAGTGGGCGTGACTTACGCAGCTATGTCGAAGACGCCCAGCGGGCAGTCCACGAGCTGGTCACACTCCCGTCCGGCTACCGGCTGATTTGGACCGGACAATACGAACATCTGGTGCGAGCGGAAGAGCGATTGAAATTGGTGGTCCCCGTGACACTGGCCGTGATCCTATTACTCCTGTATCTCAATTTCCACTCGCTCGCCAAATCACTGATCGTGCTCTTGTCCGTTCCCTTCGCCGTGATCGGAGCCATCTGGTACCTCTATTACCTCAACTACAACCTTAGCGTGGCGGTGTGGGTGGGGATCATTGCACTGGCCGGCGTGGCGGCGGAGACGGGCGTGGTGATGCTGGTCTATCTCGATGAAGCGTATGAACGGCGCGTGCGTGAAGGTCGCATGGCCACGGCGCAGGACCTCCGCGACGCCATCATGGAGGGAGCGGTTCAGCGCGTGCGGCCCAAGATGATGACAGTGGCTGCCATCATGGGCGGCTTGCTCCCTATTATGTGGACCACCGGCACCGGGGCCGACGTGATGAAACGGATTGCGGCACCTATGATCGGCGGGATGGTCTCCTCCACGGCACTGACATTGCTCGTCATTCCGATTCTGTATGCCTTGTGGCGGGGCCTATCTCTTCCGGCAAAGTTAATAGAGCAGAGAGGTGCTAAGACCGCTGATGCCCGCTGAATTTCTGGCTGAATGCGCCTCGTGTAAGGCGAAGATGGATCGTGATTGACATCGGAGGACAATGGAATTGCGAGATGCGCTATGAAGGAGTTCATCATGACGGTCCCCTCCTGCTCATGTTCTGGGCGGGCCTGGTGGTCTTTGGTCACCCGGCATGGTTTCACCATCCTGGTCTACGAGGCTATTTGCTCATGGTCGGTACTGGGATGGTCACGATCATGAAGTGGTGGAGCTATATCGCACGGATGCCCCTCTTTCCTGGAATTGCCGTGGGCAACCGAGTACCAATTCATCTCCTAACGGCCTTCGTTCTGCCCCTGTTCATAAGTTGCGGGGTGGGTACGCAGTATGAGCATGCAGATTGCGGAACGCTATCCGGCAAAGACGCGATGCGATGTGTGGAGTACCGTCAGCGGAAAGCGAACGCGGAGATTAGCCGGGAAGCAGCCGAACTACTGAAAGGCTATCGGCAGTGCATCCGAAAGCACGAGGGCGATGTGACAAAGACGAAAGAAAGCTGTGCTCTGTATCGAGAAGGCCTGGAACGTATTGAAGTGAGTAGCATGTCGTGTTCATGTATGTGAGGCGAAGGCACAAGGGCGGCAGCCTTCGTATGCTGCCGCCCTTCGGTAAGATTATGCCACGAAGCTGTGCATCCACTGCCATATCTTGGAGGCAGCCTCATAGGGGCAAAAGCCAAACTGTTCTACCCAAGGGCACATGGTCATCACCTCCCTTTTGAACGCCATCCTACGCTCTGTACCATAGTATCGAGTCAAGAGGGTGCGAGACTCTGTAGAGGCACTTGACTCTATATTGTAGTGCAAGGTGTAGATTCCCTTCACGGTGATGACATGGCTGCTCAACTGACTATCGGCCAGCTTGCCAGAATTGTCGGAGTGAATGTTCAGACCGGCCGCTACTACGAGTGCCTGAACTTGCTCAGACCATCAGCGAGGAGGCCTTCGAGATATAGACTGTACGGACATGAAGAGGAAGGACGCCTGAGGTTCATCAAGAAGGCTCAAGCATTGGGCTTCACCCTGCACGAGATTGCCGAATTACTTACTCTACGGATTGCCTCAACGGCTTGCCGTGATGATGTGCAGAAACGGGCACAGGCGAAACTCCTGCAGGTGGAATCCAAGGTTCAAGACTTGCGGGTACTGGCTCTTGTGCTGAAACAACTAATCCAAGCTTGTGAAGCTGGTCAGCCCACCGACGGTTGTCCGATCCTGATGAGCCTGGAAAAAGAAACAAATGCTGATACGAAGGAAAGGATAAAAGGGTGCTAGAACCACATACGCACGCCGGCCACAAATCGGATCTGACTCGGGTTTCCACCCTCTTGGCGCACCAGCGTGGCGGTCTCACCAAAACTTCTATCGAGCGAGAAGCCTACATAAGGGGCAAATTCGCGCCGAATTTCGTAACGTAACCGCATCCCGAATTCCAGGTTGTTCAGTCCCGAGCCGGTCGTAAATTCTTCGACCCGTTGAATCGCCACATTGGTCTCGAAGCGGCCCTGGAGAATCAGCCGCTGGGTCAACAACAGATCCTTCGTCAACGTCAGTCGCCCCGACACCGCGCCATTCTGATCAATGAACAAGGTCGCTTCCATCGTGTAATCATAGGGCACGATTCCCTCGATCCCGATTGCCGCGAACCCACGGGTCACATTCCGCCCGCGAAAGGTTTGCGTTTCGAGACGCGGGCCTATCTGCAAATCATAATACTTCCGGAGAAATCGGCCGTAGAGCAGTTGAAAGTCCACGTCATAGTCCGCTTTGAAGGCCGTATCCCGCTGGCCCTCGCTCTTGAACCACAGGCGGTTGTAATCTCCGCCGTACCAACCTTCGATGTCCCACCGGTAGTCGCTTGTATGTTCACCCCCACTCGTGTTCGGGCGGTATTCGAGGACATCGAACAAGGTGAACAGGTGGTTCTCTTGATCGTTGACGGGTGGAGCCCAGTCCTGTTGTAGCGATAGGTTCGGCAAGGTGCGGACAGATCCTCCGAGGATTTCTGACCTTCCTCCCAACGGCGCTTGAACCGTTCTCGCCGAGGGACCGAGCGGGCCGGCGGAGTTGGACGGACCAAACATATTGCCCTTACTCGATGCGTTCAACAGCGTCTGGGCAGGGGCGACTGAAGCACAGACGACGACGCTCAGAAGACCGATTAAACGTATCGCATAAGAGGGGCAGAGAGACATCATCTCATCTACAACTCTTAGTCAGAGACCTTGATGACGCGGAACATGCCCGCCTCCATGTGGAAGAGCAAATGACAATGAAACGCCCAGCGCCCGGGCGCATCGGCGCTGATCGCGACAGAGACCCGTTCGGCAGGCTTCACGATGACGGTATGCTTCCGTGGCAGGTATGGTCCGGTCCCGTTCTCGAGGTGCATCCACATGCCGTGCAGGTGCAATGGATGTTCCATCATCGTATCGTTCACGAACGTAACGCGCAACCGTTCTCCGTAGCGAAAGCGAATCGGCTCCGGCGCGTCGGAGTATTTCTTCCCATCGAACGACCACATATAGCGGTCGCCCATATTGCCCGTGACGTGTAGTTCGATCTCTCGCTCCGGCTCCCGTTGGTCGGGATATGGCACAAGACTTTTCAAATCGGTGTAAAGCAGGACTCGCCAGGGGCTGTTTTCCAGCCCTCTGCCTGGTTTCCCAAACCGGTTTTGCGAATACTCGGCCACCGTTTGATTGCCGGTGCCATGATCCTCGGGGCCGTGCTTGACGGCCTCGGCGCCGGGAATCTTCGAGCGAGATTGATCCCCCATGCCGGGCATGCGGTCCTTGTGCGGCTCATGCTGCATCTGCTCCATGCTCGGGGTGTTAGCTGAGAGCTTGCTGCTCGGCTTCTCGTCGGATGAACCCATGCCCGGCATGTCCGTGCCCATATCAATGTGGTCCATCTTCATGCCCATGTCTTCCATCGTCCGGAGAGGACGGGGCCGGCGTTCCGGGATCTCGGCGCTCATGCCCGGACGCGGGGCCAGCGTGCCGCGCGCGTACCCACTGCGATCCAGTGTCTCGGCAAAGATGGTGTAGGGGCGGTCGCCAGTCGGTTCGACAATCACGTCGTATGTCTCCGCCACTCCCATACGAAGCTCTTCTACCGCGACGGGTTGGATATTCTGACCATCGGCCTGTACGACCGTCATCGTGAGACCCGGAATGCGGAGGTCATAAAAGGTCATGGAGGCCGCGTTGATGAAGCGTAGGCGGATTTTCTCTCCTGGGCGAAACAGTCCGGTCCAATTAGCACCCGGGGACAGCCCGTTCATGAGGTAGGTAAAGGTGTAGCCGGTCACATCCGCGAAGTCCGTGGGATCCATCCGCATCTGGTCCCACATGAGGTAGTTCCTCAGCGTTGCCCATACGCCCCAGTTGGCGATATTAGAGAAGAACTCGCCCGCAGTCCGTTGCTGGAAGTTATAGTAACCCGGCAGTTTTTTTAGATTAGCGAATACCGACTCCGGCGACTCGAAGGTCCAATCTGAGAGCATCACGATATAGTCTCGGTCATAGTGAAATGGCTCGGGTTCGAGAGGATCAAGGATCATGGGCGCATACATTCCCCGCATCTCTTGGCCTCCCGAGTGGCTGTGATACCAATAGGTGCCGCTCTGCTTGATTGGAAACCGATAGGTGAAGGTCGCGCCAGGCTGGATACCACCGAAGCTGACACCCGGCACCCCATCCATAACGGGCGGCAGGAGAATGCCATGCCAATGAATCGATGTAACTTCCGCCAAGCGGTTTGTCACCCGCAGCGTCAGCTCTTGGTCTTCCTTCAGCCGGATGAGCGGACCCGGAATCGTCCCGTTGATCGTCATGGCGGTCGCGGTCCGCCCGCCGAGCGTAAAAGGCGTCTCGCTGATGACCAGGTCGATGACCTCGCCGCTCAGGGTCGAGGGTTGTGTGCCAGGAATCATAGGAGGTAACCGATGGCTTGCGCATGCGGGGAAGAGCGGCTGGATCGCCGCGAGCAATCCCAACGTTCCGGCTCGTTTCAGTAGTACACGTCGGGAAATCAACCCGGTTTTGTCTTGTGCCTTCTTTTTGGATTGCATGTGATTGACTTCCTGCATTCATTCCAGAGGACAAGTAAATCACCAACTCATGCGGAGAGATAACCTTTTCGTGTTTCTCTTCGGCACTTGCTTTCTTTTATGATTCGATGAATTAGATTTCGTCCGTCCATGGATGTCGGGCAGTCGAAAGAGACTGCCCGACATATTGAGGTCGGTCTTCCCGTCCCACTCTCGCCTAGTAATCCACGCCCATGACATATGTTCTCGCCGCACTTCGGGCCGCAGTGATTTTAATCGGCCGCATCATGTCATTGTCCTCATGGTCAAGGATATGACAGTGCCAGACGAACCCATGTGCACCGGCATCTGGATCAAACGAATAGCTTCTCGCCACGCCGACTGCCGTGTCTGTCGGCGCGAAGCGCACGGCGAGGCGAGTGACTTGGCCCGGATATGCGATCACGGTATCTTTCCATCCGGCTTCGTTGACTTCCGGAGGCTGGACGGGGCCATGGAGATAGGGCTGAATGTTCGGATTCCCGCCGTATTTCAATCCAGAGGCAGCAGATGGCGCATACGTCAGCGGCGGACCGTCGCCAAACAGAGAGGCGCCGCCGGGGAACGACCCTTCGTAGGCCTTATTGTACCGGTTCCGATGAAACTTCTGCCGATTGATCACCTGAATCTGCGTCAAGTGTGTGTGGATCGGATGGGCATCGGCTGTCAGATTGACGATTTCCCAGACTTCGGTCTCGCCTTCTGCCGGCAACTCGGACACATATTCCGTCATGCCTCCCACCGTAACAGCCGTGAAATCCGTTCGGACCGTTCCATCGGCGCGCTTGCCGGACATCTTCGTATTGTTCAGCAGCAATTCGACCATTTCCATTTCACTGGCACCCATCATGTCGTTCAGCGTGAGTTGGCGGGTTTTCGAAGGAACGACGGCCAGCGTCCCCGCGGCTGGGTTCACTAACCGACGCATGGGTGGGCGAAGCGCGCCGCCATGAGCCGGATTGTAGCTCGCGTCCGCCCCTGCCAACGTGGACGGTCCCACTCGAAACTGGAGAACGCGTCCCACCGTCGCCCCATCGGGTGGTGCCCCATCGGGGAATGGCGCGCGGCCGTGATTCTTCAACATCAGAGTGCGGCCCTCTAATCCTGAAAAGTCGATAATGATGTCGGCGCGCTCAGCAGGCATCAGGGTCAGCTTGTGCAATTTGACTGGCGCATCGAGATACCCCCCGTCGGTGGCGATCTGCCATAGATGCTGTCCGTGCAAGAAGAGTTCATACGTACGCGCGTTCGATGCGTTGAGGAGGAGGAACCGATAGCGTCTGGCTTCGACGTTCAGATACGGCCAAACTTTGCCGTTCACGACATTCGTGTCGCCGAAGAACTCCATCATCCAGAACGGGTGCTCCGGGTTGGGCCCCATGTTGGGGAAATAGAGCTGCCCGTTCGTATCGAACATGCGGTCCTGAATCACCAGCGGAATGATATAGTCGACGGCGCCTGCAGTGCCCTGTTGCAATCCGATCGGATGCAGACCGGCCGGCAACGTCAGCGCCGGATCCACGATCAGATACCCTCCTGCCAACCCCGCATAGACGTTCAAGCGTGTGAGGCCCAAGGCATGGTCATGAAACCAGAGAGGAGCGGCTTCTTGTGTATTCGGATAGCGGTACATCGCTCCGTTCGCCACCGCACCCGCTTTGCTGTAGTACGCATGGCCCCGGTAGAGGCCATCACCGGTGAACCAGGCGTTCGGATTTCCATCCAGCACCGGCGGCACCTCTCCTCCATGCAAATGGGGAACGGTTGGGACCGGGCCGGCATAATTCACAGCGCAGGTCCCTGCCGGCGGTTGGTTTTCAGTGACGGCGTCTGCGCACCTGTTGGCTTCACTGTTCAGTGGATCGGCCCAGTCAAGCGTCTGGTCGGTCGAGGTCTTCCACGCCGACAGTTGGCTCGCCGCAGTGTTGGGTAGGCTGTTGATGTACTGAATTTCGGTCGGAGTGCCACGCGTCGCGACGAACATCGGCCCAACGTACGTCGAGAACGGCGTGCCCGATTCAGGACACGTCGAACCGTTGCGGTAACCCCAGACATAGGTGCCCGCGTAGGCAGAAGCCGAAGAGGCTGGTATGAATGTCGACGGCATGACGTTGGCTTTGAACTCACACATCGAGAGTGTTGCTGATGCCGTGGTGATGGTCTCGATGGTTCCGCCCGCCACAGCGAGAAGAGGCAACGGGTCCACGAACTGCGGGATCTCACTCCCCGGTAAGGGTACTGGCTGAGCGGTGGCCGGAGTGTAGGAGACCAGCGTCAGTGCCACCAAGAGGTAGTAAGCCGGAGACCAATTCCTTATGATTTTTTCTCGAAGGTATCTCATGTTCACCTCCATTGATCGAGATAGAAGAACCGCGTTCCTCGCTTACACAAGACGATCAAGCTTTCTCGCGATCCTGACCCCCCCGTATTATCAACACAGCCGCAACAATGATGTAGGCGACGACCGGAATAACCCACAGGATCTTCGTGCTGTCAAATGTCATGCTGCCATCCGCCGTGGTGCCAAACCCGAGGAGCAGCCATATCGGCTCATGAATAACGAGAAAGAACACCAGCATTGCAAAACCCAGCCAATTGGTCCAACGCATGCCCATCATGAGAGTTTCTCCTTTCATATGATCCTCAGCCCTCTGCCGAGTCCGTGGACACCGGGTGGAGTGGCGTCGGGGCCGATTGCGTAAGGACACCTCAGACGAAGTCGAATGGATGAATCAATACCGCCTCCGAGCACAAAAACGGAGTGGCGGTGAATGAACTGAAAGTGTGAATTAAATGCGAAGGACCGATGACGACGCGATGGAGATGGGGACGAACTCCGAGGCAGAGCGCCAGGCCAAGAATTCGAAGGTTGGGGGAACAGTGGACGCTTCGACAGAGCTCAGCAGTATGGCTATCTGATCCAGATCGGTGGTTGTCGGGGGCTTGGACTGCCGCTCGGGCGATGACACGACGGAGAGTGGGCACATGCTGGTCCCGTCCATGGGACAGGCCATATGGCTCATCTCTTCAGCCAGCCGTGCGGCATCGTCGGCCAGCGACAGATCCGGCACCGTGCACATGGTCCCGACGATCTGACAGAGGGCGAAGAATAAGACCAGACTGAAGAACCGCACCCTCAGCTTAGCAGGTATCCAGCCTTTCATAGCATGGCAGTTATCCATCAATGCAAAGACTCCTGTCAATCCAAAAAATAGGACCTCTGCGACCTGTCGTTCGACCGCAGCTTCGGGGAAACCGCCAACTCTGGCGCGTCGGCAGGGCGGGGATCCGAGCCAGGTCGCCACTATCCCGGTAATCGCGATGAATGACAACCTGTTCAGCCGCTACCGTACAGGGCGATTGACGATCAGCACTACAAGCCCTTGGGATCGGGTGCCGATGAAGAGATGGGCCTCTTCGCCAATCCAACTTTCCAGATCTCCATCGCAATCAGCGGCAAGATGCCGATACCGAGAACAAGAAGCCAATGTTCCGCGTCAAAGGGCACGACATCAAAAATCGGATGGATCGGCGGAGTGAGCACAATGACGGCTTGCAGCGCCGCCGAAAGCGTGACGGCCCCAAGGAGCGGCTTGTTCGTGAACAGTCCGATCTCGAAGAGCGACCGGCGGTCGTTGCGATTATTGAAGGCATGAAAGAGCTGGGCCATGACGAGGATCGTGAACGTCAGCGTGCGGGCCCGCTCCAGGTTCAAGTCCATGCCGTACAGACAGTACACAAACGCCCCGAGCGTAATCAGTGCCAAAAAGGAGCCCTGAGCGAACAACATGAGAAACCACTCTTTCGTTAGGAATTGTTCCGCCGGTGGTCGGGGTGGCCGTCTCATCAGGTCGGGATCCTTGGGGTCAACGGCGAGCGCCAACGCGGGGAGCCCATCCGTCACGAGATTGATCCAGAGAATCTGCACCGGCAACAATGGCAGCGGAAGGGCAAACAGCGTGGCGAGCAGCATGAGGAGAATCTCGCTGATGTTGCAGGAGAGGAGATAGAAGACCGCCTTTCGGATATTGTCGAAGACCGCCCGTCCCTCTTCTACGGCCGCCGCAATCGACGCGAAGTTATCGTCGGTGACGACCATATCGGAGGCTTCCTTCGTGACATCCGTCCCGGTGATGCCCATCGCTACGCCGATATCGGCCGCCTTCAACGCCGGGGCGTCGTTGACCCCGTCACCGGTCATGGCGACCACCGCCCCTCGTCGCTTCCACGCGCGCACGACACGGAGCTTGTGCTCAGCTGACACCCGGGCGTAGACGGCGGTGCCGGTGACTCGCTGCTCCAACTCATCATCCGAGAGCTGATCCAGCTCTGTCCCGGAGATCGCTTGCGCACCCGTTTCCAAAATCCCCAAGTCATGCGCAATGGCGACTGCGGTGTCCTTATGGTCACCTGTAATCATGACGGTTCGAATGCCTGCAGCCCGACAGGTTTCCACGGCCGCTTTGGCTTCCGGCCTGATCGGATCCTTCATGCCGACCAACCCTAAAAACGTTAAGTCCTGCTCCAAGCTGGTGGCTATATACGCGTCCGGCAGGATGTCGAGTGGCCGCATGGCCACGCCGAGGACCCGCAGGGCATGCGAAGCAAATTGCCGATTGGTGGAGAGGATTCGTTGACGGCTCTCCTCCGTCAGCGCTGTGATCTGCCCGTCACGGGTCATCCAGGCGGTGCAATCGCGCAACAGCACATCGGGCGCGCCTTTGACATAAGCGACCGGACCGGAGGCGGCATGGCGGACCACCGTCATCTTTTTGCGTTCCGAATCGAACGGCACCTCGCCAAGCACCGGGTTCTCACGATCCAGATCGGCTTTCGAGAGCCCGGTCTTCGCTGCTACGACGAGGAGGGCACCCTCTGTCGGGTCGCCCACCACCTGCCAGGCGAAGGATTCTAGACGCAGTTCGGCTCCGTTACACAACACGCCGGCCCGCAGGAGGGCTGTGAGCCCAGGATACGGCTTTGCGCTGGTCGGCCCTTCCTCCGTACGGATCTCACCAAGCGGCGCATACCCTTCGCCCGAGACAGTCAACACCTCACCGTCGAGGTACAGATGTGTGACGGTCATCTCGTTCTTAGTGAGGGTGCCTGTCTTGTCCGAGCAGATCACGGTGGTTGACCCCAACGTCTCTACCGCCGGCAGCCGCCGGATCAAGGCATGGCGCTGCACCATGCGAGTCACACCGAGCGCCAGCGTGATGGTGACCACCGCGGGCAAACCCTCTGGAATGGCCGCAACGGCCAGACTTACTGATGTGAGAAACATCATGATCAGTGGCACGCCGCGGAGCATGCCCAGGAGGAACAC
>Ga0105164_10000485_pt1 | contig 27980 bp, 30 predicted proteins | sample VDWuncwatermetaG_FD_89674 | JGI IMG/M metagenome (GOLD analysis project Ga0105164, IMG submission 89674) | Wastewater microbial communities from Netherlands to study Microbial Dark Matter (Phase II) - VDW unchlorinated drinking water | ecosystem: Environmental > Aquatic > Freshwater > Drinking...
GCGTCGGTCCAAGGCATCTTTGTCTTAGGGTCATCAGGACAGGGGCCAGTCATGTCCGTACCGGAGAGAAAAAGAGCAGCTGAGATTGCCATCAACGAAGCGCGTTCGCAAGTTCCTGTCGTGATTCATGTGGGTACGGCGGATGCGGAGAGCACTGTAGAACTCGCCGTGCATGCTGCAGAGAAAGGTGCTTCGGCTGTTGCTATCGTCCCGCCGTATTATTATTCGGACCATACAGAGTACGAGATCGTTTCGCATTACCAGTCTGTGGCAGAAGCGGTTAAGCTGCCGATCTATATTTATGAGAATCCGAAGTACTCGGGTATTTCCATTCCCCCGGAATTTGCCAAACGAATGAAAGAGGCCATTCCCTCCATCCGCGGCATCAAAGTCGCCTATGGTCAGGGAGCCCTGCTGGAATACGTGAGGTTGTTCCCGCCGGACGTCTCCGTCTTCACGGGAAACGCGGACCTCTTTGGATTGGTCCCGTTCGGCCTGGCGGGCATGATCAATCCTCCTACGAGCTTTCTCCCGGAACTCTGCGTTAGCCTGTGGCGCGCCCTCGAGGAAAAACAGTACGAAAAGGCCGTCGGGTTGCAGCAGCGCGTGAATATCGCGGCGAGGCTGGTTGCCAGCGCGATTCGCCGCTATGGAAGAAGTGCCCTCGGTGAAGCTTTCCGCATAAGAGGCTTTGCTATCAAGCGCTTTCCCAAATGGGACACAAAACCGATGCCCCAAGAGGCGCGTGAGGAGCTATTTCAGGAATTAAAAAACGCAGGGCTGCTCCCGCAGGGGTAAACAGTAGGCAGTAAGCAGTGAAGAAAAGTCCAGGTCTTATCCTGCCAACTGCCGACTGCATGCTGCATACTGGCGTCAGCCAATAAACATATGGAGCAACATCTTGCCGAGAGGATTGTGCGCGGATTGAAGGAGGCGGGGATCAACTTCGTCACCTACCTGCCGGAAACCAGGCTGAGCCAGATCCTTCCCCTGATGAGAGAAGCTCCCTCTTTTCAGCTCGCGCCGGTCGCCAGCGAGGCCGAGGCGGTGACAATCGCGGCCGGTGCCGTCTTGGGAGGGAAGCAGGCGGCGTGTTACATAGAGAGCACCGGGCTCTACGTCTCCTGCTACTCGCTCGTGACCGTCGGGAAGCAGTTGGGCGTGCCGCTTCTATTGGTTGTCGGTTTTCTAGGGGGCTTTGCCGATCAGAGGAACAGCTTCCTCTATTCCACTATCGGCGACCACGCGGGCCCGGTTCTCGATGCCTTGGCGATCCCGCACGAGCTGATCGAACGCGGCGACCAGCTCGAAACCGGGATCAAAACCGCCGTGCGCGCCATGAACGCCCGCAGGTCGCCGGCGGCGCTCCTGTTCGCGGGGGACTTCACGATATGACCCGCTACGAATGCCTGCAGCTCATCGCTCCCCTGATGACGGACCATTTGGTCGTAACTTCTCAGAGCGGCCAGAGGATCGAATGGAACCACCTTTCCGACCACGAGGGAAATCTCCTGCTCGGCATGATGGGCTGCGCGCTGGGCGTCGGCATCGGACTGGCCTTGGCCCGGCAGCTGGGTATTGATCCGGCCACCGTACACCTGTGGGAGAGCGGACGAAGAAGGCCCTCGAAAAGGTTCTTGGGCATTATTGAAACCTTCTTCAACTCTATAAGGCTCTATCTTGTAAGTTAGAGAAGAACAGCGACTAGAGCTATCTAAGCAGCCTCAGGTTATTCTACTGGAGGTACCTACATTGTTCCACTCTCCTGGGGATGGAGAATGCACCGGATGTTCTCGTTGCTGGCGACTCCGTTTGGGGTGATATAACAAACCCAGGTGCGGTCAGAAGGAACGGGCGAGAACTTCTCCTTGTCGACCGAAGTCTGAACCCCCTCGATAGCCACCCAGACCTTCTTGGGTTTTTCCTTGCCGATGATCTTCATCTGTTGGGGAACGCAATCTCTTTCCTGGCAACACCGCGTCCAGATCGGCAGTTTCTCTAACTTCGGCTCTCCCACACTGTGCCCCAAGGAGTGCGAATGAACCAAAACTAAAGACACGCAAATCAGCATGCTCGGAAGCAGAAGGTAGCACACTGGTCGAGTGAGCTGCCGTCCCCATTGCCTAACTTCTGCCATAAGTCTGCCTGGCCCTTTGGAATATGACCTGATAGGTGGCTCTCTCCTGCGAAAGAGCATTGGTAACTCCGCTCAGTAATGATTCCCAATTAAATTTTATAAAATCTTCTAGCATTATCACCTAGTATCCCTATTTTATGTTCTTCTTTCAGGTCCTTCCTCTCCAGGATTTCGTTAATCTCCTCCATGCAGTTATCCATCGTAATCTCATGCGGGAAATCCGACGCGAACATAAAAGGCTCATGCCCCACCCGTTCAATGGAATAAGCCAACGCTTTCTCGTTCCCTTCGCAACCTACAAATACCCTACCGTCGCGAAAATAATCAGCTGGTGCCCTTTTGATGCGAAGCCCTCCGTACTCCAACTCCCTTTCTAGCCTGTCGATGACCAGAGGGATCCAGCTTGTCCCACCTTCCAGAAAGCCAACCCTTAATTTAGGAAAGGCATCGAAAACACCCTCCACAATCATGCCTGTCATCGCAATCGCAAGAGGAAAAGGCATACCAAGGGCACGTGTCGCAGGAAAAACCGTATAGGTGTTAAAACCTAAATTGCTGTAACTTCCCCCATGGACAGCAAGGCCACAGTCCAGCCTCTCCGCCTCCTCATAGATGGGCCAGAATTCTTTTGAACTAATGTGTCTGTTTAGACCATTGGATGGAATCATAGCACTAACCATCCCCAGTTCTTTGACAGCCCTTCTCAACTCAATGACAGCGCTGGGAACATCCTGCATCGGGATCAAGGCGATTCCTTTGAAACGGGGACTGACTTTTAAGTATTTCTGATAAAGCCAATTGTTATAGGCCCGGGCATAGGCCACTGCCCACTCGGGAAAGACGACCTGGCCGTAAGCCAGCCCCTCAGTAGGATACAAAACCGTGTATTCCAGACCTGTCTTGTTGAGAAACTCGAGCCATTTTTCAGGACCAACAGTTCGGTCAAAAGTGCCTTTCTTTCGACCCTCGATCCTCGCAGTGTGGAACCTATCCAGGCTGGGTAGCATTCGTCTTGAGGTTACATATCCTATGCCCTTAAAGGGTTCTCCGATGAAATCATTCAACTCGCGCTCATTTTCCATAACATGACCGTCAGAATCGACGTAATTTTTTGACATACTGACACCTCCGTAGAAATTGCATTCTTCCTAATCTCATCCAGACTATAGAAAATGTCGGCCATCATCCACAACATAAGCTTTACCCTTGTTTGCTTACTCCATCACCACAACTCCCTATTCGATCAATCTTCGCTACTTTAAAATCTGGTGGGCAAATTTTGTCGCCCTGCTCCATGTCTCAGTGACAGTATCTTCGCTGTAGTTTTCTAACCTGTTATTTTCCTCTAGCGTCAGAAAATCTTTAGCTGCTTTGACACCAAACTGGGTCAACCATTTTGTATCAACGTCAAGCCGCCGTGTTGCTTGTCCCATAGCCTTGCCATAGATCTCCTGCCCCTCCTTACTCAGCAGCCAGTTAATGAAGAGCTTCGTTGCATTGGGGTGCGGCGAATTCTTGATAATCGACAGGGCACCGCTTCCGTTGGAACTATAATTGCCCTCTTTGGGTTCTGGAAGCGGTTTAATCGGAAGGCCCAGCTTGATGTAGGGAAGAAAGCTATAATAGGTAAGCCCGACGGTCAAAACTAGCTTGCCCTTTGCCAGGCTGTCGGCCAGCTGCCTTTGGTCTCGGCTCAGGAGGAGATCTTGCTCGGCTAGCTTCCGTAAAAACTCTTCTCCCTTTTGCTTCCATAGAAAGGCCCAGGTCGCCGTGCCCGAACCTGGAGTCCTGGGATCAAGATAGCCTATTTTCCCTTTCCACTTTGGATTGAGAAGGTCGTCGTAGGAACGAACTCCATCCGGATTCATCAGGCTAGCGTTATACCATATATTTTCTGACTGATAGGCCTGAAAGGAATAGATAAAGCGTTTAGTATTGTCGAGCCATATATGGCCACCATACCAGTTCTTGGGATCTCTAACCTCAGGCAGAAAGATAAAAGGCTCTAGAGGTTCTATAAGACCTGCTTTCAGTAAGGCGAAAGGGGTGAATGTCCCGCTGATTAGGAGATCGAAGTAGCGGACACCGGCCTTGTGCTCGGTAAGGATTCTATTTACGTTCGCCGGGCCTCTGCCGGGAAAAGGCTCCAATTCAATTCCCGGAAACCGCGATTTAAATACCTCTTCGATCATCTTCCTCAGCTCTGCACTGGCCGGGATACCAGCCACGACCTTGCCATCTTTTTTGGCTGCTTCTAATGTTTTTTCCCATTCCAACCGCCAAGATGGCGTCGCTTCCCCAGCGCTAAGATCGCCTATCCCGAGGAGAGCAAATAATCCAAGGGTAAGATTTAATACTATTGCCAGATACCACAACAGAAGTCGCTGTCGAGTGGACATGCAGTTTTTTCCTTCCTTTTACCCGTACGGTCTACCTCGCCAAAACTTACAGTCGATATAATCTCTGAGGATTGTCGGAAAGAATCTTCTCCCTCAACTTCAACGAGAGATCCTCCCGCCGCATTATGGCTTGCTCCATATTGTCCTCGTGAGATGGGTCGCCGTGGGGATAGTCCGAGGCCACAACCAACGAATCCTCCCCTATATACGAGACTACATGGTTGATGTCTTCATCGGCCTCGCAAGCCACGTAAACCCTACCCTCCCTAAAGTATTCAGCCGGATCTCTGCTTACCCTCCTGCCCCTCCTTAACTGATGAATAACGTAGGGTACCCACTGGGAGCCGGTCTCCAAAAAAGCAAACCGCAGGCGGGGGAAGGTCTCAAGTATGCCCGATGCCATGATGCTGTAGAAACCCATTAGGACCGGCAGGACTGCACTGTTGAAGTTTTCAGCCGAGGTAAAGGCATCTGTGATAGCCGGGCAGCCCCAACCGAAGTGGATGCATATGGGAATGTCCAGGCTAGATGCTTCCTCATAGAAGGGATAGAGTTGCTTATCACCCAAGCTCTTATCCCAAGCAACACCCAGAAGCATCACCGATACTGCCCCCAGACCTTTGGCCCTGGCGACTTCCTTTATTGATTCGTCAATGTCCCTGATCGGTACCAGTGCAGCAAATCTTAGCCTACCGTGCGACTTAATAGATGCCTCGGCCAGGAAATTGTTGTAGGCCCGGAGCAGTGCTGCCTCAAGTTCGATATCATCTGCAGTGGTAGTTAAGAATAAGGTTGGATAGACGACTTGCTTGTCTATACCGACCTTGTCTAGATCTCTCAGCCTAGCCTCTACGTCTGTCAACTCTTGAGCCGGTACAGAAACAGGCTTTCGCTTTGCGCGCTCCATTATAGTAGGAGTCACAAAGCGGACTCCCCCCTTGCCTGTGAGTTTGGGATAAATCTTACCGTTGATGAACCAGACCGCGTTGTATTCTCCGTAGACCGTATCCCGATCAAATCCTAATGCAAGAGGTCTTCTGCCGTAATACTCCTTCTCAAGAAGGCTAAACATCTCAGGAGACTCTTCCACATGCCCATCAGCATCTATAACTGTCATCGCTAACCTCCGTTATCTCTATATCGATCAACGAAATCGACGAGGATCCTATTTCACCGCTGTTTGCTGGAATGCTTGACATATAAATCTTCTACATATAAATAGTCAAGACGTAGATGGTTTTTCAACCTATGCGGTTTGGTCGTGCAGGTGGTAAATTTTTGCAACTTTCTCCTTCTCCAGCGAGAACTTGCCGTCACCTGAGGAGGCCCTAGTCTTACTTGGAATCTGCAGGTCATGCATGATGCGAGCAGTTAATGGATTCGCTCTAGCTATAGCGCTTGCTCTTTTACTACTGCCGTCCTTAGCCTTCGCTCAGTCTTCCGAGACTGCCTCGCAGACGGACTGGAAGAAGGTCCTCCACGCGGCCAAGAAGGAAGGGAAGGTGGTTGTCTCTATCCCCGCCAGCGCTGAACTGAGAAAAGGAATAGAGGAGACCTTTTTGAAGCGTTTTGGTATAGGGGTCGAATCAGTAGCGGCAAGAGCTGCGACGATTGTCAGAAAAATTCTAGAAGAGTCCCGATCTGGTATTCAATACTTTGATCTGCATCTTGGGGGCAGCGAATCTATTGTGACTGGTCTATTACCGGAGGGTATCTTGGACCCAGTCGAGTCCTGGATGATTCTCCCAGCAGTCAAGGAGCCTAAGAACTGGTGGGGCGGACATATTTGGGCGGATAATGCAAAGCGCTACATTTACTCCTCTATAGCCGATCAGACACAGAACATTTGGTATAACACCAACCTGATGAAGCCCGAGGAGGTCCAGTCCTTTAACGATCTGCTGGATCCCAAATGGAAGAGCAGGATCGGTTACCTAGACCCTCGGACCCCGGGCTCTGGTGCCTCAATGTGGTCTTACTTGTGGCAGCTCAAAGGGGAGGAATACTTAAAGAAGCTGGTGGGACAAAAAATGCTCATTAGTCGGGATCAGCGGGTTCTGGCTGAGAATCTAGCTAAGGGAAAGGTTTCCATGACTATCGGTCTTAGCTATTATTCTTTTTTTCCCTTCATCAAATCCGGACTTCCAGTCAAAGCCCTGCCCACGCCTAAAGAGGGAGTTTACGTCAGCGGCGGCAGCGGCCACTTGACTATTATCAAGGATGCCCCTCATCCGAACGCGACGAAAGTGTTCGTCAATTGGTTTCTGGGCAAAGAAGGGCAGGAGGTATTCTCCAAAGCGATGGGACAAGGCACCCGTCGTCTCGATGTCGATACTCAATGGTTGAAAGAGTTCGGCGTCATTGCGGCTAAAGACATATTGACGCCGGATCAATACCCCAAGCTGGAGAATCAGTCTGAGGACAAGGTCATCAAGGTGCGCGAGCCGGCGGCGGAATTCGCCCGTAAGCTTCTGGATTGAGAGGAACAAGCCCATGCCCGACTACCACGACGATCTGCGCGACTTCATCAAAGTTCTGCAAAGGGACGGCCTGCTTTACCGCTGGCAGCGGCCCGTCAATAAAGATAGCGAGCTGATGCCGCTCATGCGCTTGCAGTATCGCGGCCGCTCGGACGCGGAGCGCCAGGCATTCCTTTATGAGAACGTAACCGACGGCCAGGGGCGGCGTTACGGGATCAAAGTTCTTACCGGCGTCTACGCAGCTTCACGGAAGATCGTGACCCTCGGCATGGGCTCTCAAGATCCGGCAGAGATTTACGAGCGCTGGCGCCATGCGGTGGATAAGCCGATCGAACCGGTGATGGTTCAGAATGGTCCTGTTCACGAGGAGGTTCACACGGGCGCGGAACTCGAAAAGGTGGGGTTGTCGATGATTCCGGCTCCGGTCGAGGAGCCGGGATTCAGCGGCGATACCCGTGTGACCGGGCCTTTCATTACGCGAGATTCCGAGACCGGCGTCCGCAATGTGGAAATGTACAGCGGCCATTTTCGGCCGCCGAATCGTTTACTGGCCGGCATCGGTCCGTCGCATCACACCATGCTCTATCACTATCCAAGCGCGAAGCGCCGGGACGAGTCACTTCCCGTGGCGATCGTTCTGGGGACGCTTCCCGACATCAATTATGTCGCGGCGGCCAATCTCCCCTATGGCTTGGACGAGCTTGCTGTCGCCGGCGGAATAAGAGGGAAACCCGTGGAGCTTGTGCGCCGCAAAACCGTGCCACTTGAAGTCCCCGCTGAGGCTGAAATTGTGATTGAAGGGGAAATTTCCACTGAAGAACTGGAGAAGGAACAACCCTTCAGCGACTTTCCCGGCTACCTGATGGTGGAGCGGCATCGCCGGCCGGTGGTGAAGGTTACGGCGATCACCCACCGGCACAATGCGATGTTAACGGCGATATTGGTTGGTCTGCCGCCGAGCGAGTCCAACGGCATGTCACGTACCTGTAGGGAGATGATTCTCTACAGCTTTCTCAAATATAGCTGCAATCTGCCGGAGGTGTTGGAGGTTTGCTGCCCCGAGATGGACGGAGGTTGGAACTGGTGGGTGATCCGCATGCGCAATAGCCACCCGAGCAAGCCCTGGCAGGCGCTCCAGGCCGCCTCGGGCAGGGATCCGGCAAACAAAGTGATCATCGTGGTCGATGAGGATATCGATCCGAAAGATCCGGACATGGTGATGTGGGCGCTGAGCTTCGCCATGCAGCCTCATCGGGACACGCGCATCATCACTGGACGGGTGCCGCTGCTCGACCCTTCGGCCTATTCATTGATCAGCAAACCTGAAGTGCGCAGCTACCCGCCGCCCGCAGGCTGTTCCGGAATCCTGATCGACGCGACACGCAAAGGACCCTATCCTCCCGTGGGGCTGCCCAAGCGGCGTTTTATGGAGCAGGCGCTGGAAATCTGGAAACAGGAGGGACTGCCACCTGGTTACCCTCAAGACCCCCTGGTACGGGTATCCATTGGGGTTGTGGAGCGCAGAGGATGACGAGCTGGCAGAGGCGGTAGCAAGAGGAGAATACTTTGCCGCCAACGGGAAGCTGAAAAGGTAGAGCCCTGATGCGAAATTTATTTTCCTTGCTTATCGCGCCGTTCCTCATAGTGGCGTTGCTTCCGCTGTGCGCTTTCGCCCAGGCGTCCAAACCAGGATGGCAGGCTGAATGGGACAGAGTTCTTGAAGGAGCCAAGAAGGAAGGAAATGTCGTTGTCTCTATTCCTTCCAGTGCTGAGCTGAGGAAAGAAGTTGAGAGGGTCTTTAAGCAGCGATTCGGAATTGATTTAGAACTCACTACCGGCCGGGGTGCAGCAGTTGTAAGAAGAATCGCAGAGGAGCATAAAGCCAATGTTCGCCATTTTGATATCCATATTGGCGGATCATCGTCTGCGGTCACGGGTCTCTTGGCTGAAGGTATCTTGGAGCCCATCGAGCCGTGGCTAGTCCTACCTGAGGTGAAAGAAGCCAAAAACTGGTGGGGCGGCCATATGTGGGTCGATAAGGGCGAGCGCTATATTTACTCCTTTCTCGCCTACCTGACAGATAGCATATGGTACAACACAAACCTGGTGCAGCCCGAAGAGGTCCGTTCTTATGACGACCTCCTTAACCCTAAGTGGCATGGAGGAATAGGTTTTTTGGATCCTCGGACGCCAGGGGCTGGCGATTCGACTTGGTCTTTCCTCTGGATGGTAAGAGGAGAGGAGTACTTAAAAAAATTGGTCGGGCAGAATCTTTCGATTGGCCGCGACCAGAGGGTATTAGCTGAAAACCTGGCTAAAGGAAAGCTCGCTATGGTCATAGGACTCACTTATTATTCTTATCTCGCGTTCCTTAAGGCAAGTCTTCCAATTAAGCCTCTTCCCACGCCCAGAGAAGGAACCTATGGAACAGGCGGCAGCGGCAATCTTACGATTATCAAGAACCCGCCTCACCCCAACGCCACTAAAGTTTTTGTCAATTGGCTCTTGAGCAAAGAAGGCCAGGAGGTTGTCGGTAAGGCGCTGGGCCAGGGTACCCGCCGCTTAGATGTGGACACTCAGTGGCTTAAAGAGTTTGGGGCGGTGGCTGCAAAGGACAAGCTGACGCTGCGGCAGTACATGGAGTGGGAAAATCAGTCCGAAGAAAAGCTCGAAAAGGTGCGCGAGCCGGCATTGAAAGTGGCACATAAACTGCTGAATTAGGTAGGAGCGATTCTTTGGTGACGTTTTTGAGGCGAGTCTGATGAGAGGAGATTACTATAGCGATCTACGCGAATTCCTCTGGGAGTTGGAGCAACGCGGAAAGCTTTACCGTTGGAAGCGCCCGGTAAACAAAGACACTGAACTAATGCCACTCATGAGGCTACAATATCGTGGTCTCTCGGATGAAGCGCGGCAGGCCTTTCTCTACGAAAACGTCACCGATGCCACAGGTCGTCGCTATGATATGAAGGTTGTAACAGGGATGTACGGCTCTTCCAGAAAGGTTTTAGCTTTAGGCATGGGCTGTAAGGAACCGGAGGAAATCTATGAGAAGTGGCGCTTTGCCTTGGCGCACCTGATTGAGCCTGTGATAGTAGAGCGCGGCTCGGTGCAGGAAGAAGTTCACAGCGGGGGGGAGCTAGAAAGATTTGGCATCACTGAGTTGCCCGCTCCCGTGGAGGAGCCTGGCTTTAGCGGCGGGGTTCGAGTCACCGCCCCTTTTATTACGAGGGACCCGGAGAGCGACATCAGGAATGTGGGGATGTATAGTGGCCACTTTCTGGCTCGGGATCGCTTGCTTGCAACGATTGCTCCAACCCATCATGCCATGCTTTACCACTACGCCAGTGCCCGGCGTCGCGGTAAATGCCTACCCGTTGCCATTGTGTTAGGAACACTCCCTGACATTGCCTATGTGGCGGCTGCTAATGTCCCCTATGGCGTGGACGAGCTAGGCGTTGCCGGCGGATTGAGAGGTCGGCCTGTTGAACTCGTGCCATGTAAAACTATTCCGTTGGAGGTCCCTGCTGAAGCCGAGATTGTCATCGAAGGAGAGATCTCCACTGAGGCTATGGAGCAAGAAATGCCCTTCAGCGACTATCCAGGCTACGTGATGATGGAGAGAGATCGCTGGCCAGTCATGAAGGTTAAGGCCATTACCCATAGACGAGACGCGCTATTTACAGCGATTTTAGTTGGCTTACCTCCCAGCGAGTCCAACGGCATTTCGCGGACATGCCGTGAGATGATGCTTTACAACTTCCTTAAGTATAACTGCAACCTGCCAGAGGTGCTGGAAGTCTGCTGTCCAGAGATGGGTGGCGGCTGGAACTGGTGGGTCATCCGACTGCGCAAAAGTCATCCAAGTAAGCCTTGGCAAGCATTGCAGGCGGCTTCGGGCATGACTTCAGCGAACAAAGTGATCATCGTGGTGGATGAGGATATCGATCCGAAAGATCCGGACATGGTCATGTGGGCCATGAGCTTTGCCATGCAGCCTCATCGAGACGTGCGGGTCATCACCGGTCGCGTACCGCTGCTTGACCCTTCGGCTTATTCACTGATGATCAAACCCGAAGACCGCAGTTTTCCGCCACCAATCGGATGCTCTGGAATTCTTATAGATGCGACGCGTAAAGGACCTTACCCGCCTGTTGGTCTACCAAAGCAATTTTTTATGGAGCGAGCGCTTGAGATCTGGCAAAGGGAAGGCTTACCAGAACTGAAACTCAGAACCCCCTGGTATGGATACCCATTGGGTCTGTGGACAGCTGAGGATGATGAGTTAGCCGAAGCGGTAACAAGGGGAGAATATTTTTCCAGCAGGTAAGGTGGCACCGGGGTAGGAAAGAGATGAAGCGAGAGACAACCTACGAGAGTTGGATGAGGCAAGAGGGGATTCCGATTGTGGAGGGGTACAGGGTGGAAGATGTAAGGGCAATCTCTCTCAAACCCTGGCCCCGGACAGGAGGGAATGGGGCCTTCATTCAACTTAGAGGGATGGAAGGGTTTACTGGGATGTACGTCGGGGGGATCTCACCTGGGAAAGTTTTGAACCCTGAAAAGCACCTCTACGAAGAGCTGATCTATATTCTTCAGGGCTTCGGTTCGACGGAGGTTTGGTCCGGTCAGAAGAAGGACAAAGTCCGTTTTGAGTGGCAAGCAGGGAGCCTTTTCGCGATTCCGCTCAACAGTTGGCACCGTTTAGACAATGGGAGCAAAGAGCCGGTTCTTTACTTAGCTGCGACAAGCGCGCCGCTCATGATGGATCTTCTTCACGATACCGATTTTATTTTCGGTTGTGATTACAACTTTAAGCGAAGGTTTGACGGTCGCCCTGATTACTACGTGCCCAATCCCGAGAGGAACGAAGAGAAAGGATTCTGGTCATGGGAAACCAATCTAATCCCGGATGTTCAGACTGCTGCAATTAACGCTGCCGACCGTAAAGGCGCAGGGGTTCGCATCACAGCTTTTGAGGTGGCAGGCAGCACGCTTATAGGGCATATCGCCGAGTGGCTGGTAGGCCGCTATCACAAAGCTCATCATCACCAAGGAGGGGCGATTCTACTGATCTTGCGGTCACGGGGATACACGTTAATGTGGCCTCAGGAGGCCGGAATCAGACCCTACCAAAGCGGAAAGAGAGATCTGGTGGTAAGGGTGGATTGGAGGGAAGGAAGTGTCTTTAGTCCTCCCACTGGATGGTTTCATCAGCACTTCAATACAGGCAAAGAGCCGGCGCGCCAGTTAGCGTTTCGTTACACCGATTATTCCGGCAAATACCCCTTGGGTATCGTCGTAGCGTTAAACAGGGCTGGCGTTCGTGTCAGCACAAGAGAAGGTGGGACGCTTATTGAGTATGAGGATGAGGATCCACAGATAAGAAGCGACTACATGGCAGAATTGAAGGCTAGAGGGGTCGCCCCCGAAGTGCCTTACGTCAACTATCACGCAGAGTAAGTTGCTTTGGACTCTCAACCCCAGGAGGAAAATAGATGGAAAAAGAAATTGACCCAAGCAGACAAGCAGGGATGCTGGAGGATAATCCGTACGAAGCTCAACTTAGACGGATTGAAGAACTGACTCGGAGGGCAGTCGAAGGCGAGATCGTCATTCGTGGAAAAGAGCGTCCTTGGATGAACACGAGGCAAGGGCGCCTTAAATTTTTTGTCACGCGCTCTCAAACCGACATGGTCCCTTGCCCTTTCGATGTTTTTATCCACGATGTTCGGACCCACTCCGGCAAGCACACGCATCAAGGGGGTCTAGCGATCTACGTGCTTGATGGAAAGGGATATACGGTCATAGATGGTCAACGAGTCGATTGGGAGAAAGGAGATCTTATTCTTTTGCCCATTAAACCTGGAGGCGTCGAACACCAACACTTTAATGCAGAACCTGATAAACCGACGCGGTGGATAGCTTTCTATTACTCTCACTTTGAGGAAGCTTTGGGGAATCTATTCCACCAAAACGAAGATGCCCCAGTTTGGAGCGGAAAGAGAAGACTCAAGGAATGACCAAGAGCAAGGAGATCTGTTATGCCTGAAAATCTCTACGACGAATTGTTTCGCATGCGCGACGAATGGCGTCAGCGCATTTCCAAAGCTGTGAAGATTGTTAAGGGAAAAAACCTTCAGTGGGAAATCAACAGACATGGCAAGATGAAATGGTACTTGCATCCAGCACTAACCGACCGTGCCATTCGCTCCCTGATGATTTTCGTGCAGGAAATTCCTCCGCTGAGCCGTACGGGTAAGCAGAAGCACCAAGGAGGCTTGGTCCATTACATCATCGAGGGACGAGGCTATACGGTGCTCAACGGCGTGAAGCATGAGTGGGAGGAAGGGGACTTTTTGGTGCTTCCGACATTGCCCAACGGAGTCGAATATCAGCACTTTAATACTGACCCGAACAGAACCGTCCTCTTGATTGCTGCCCAATCCAACCTTTTCGACGCGCTTGGAGTGGATATGGGCTCGGGTTTTGAACAGTTGGAAGATGCTCCTGAGTACGAGGCCAGCACGAAGTAAGCTCGCTAGAACAGGAATCATATAAGTAAGCGCTAATCGAGTCATACTTGGAGGTCGAAGATGAGAAGGCTCGCTTTTCTTCTGTCAGTTTTGACTACGGATATACTGATCATTGCCTCTTTCGCCATTGCACAATCTTCGAAACCAGCCTGGCAGGCGGAATGGGAAAAAGTTCTTGAGGCAGCAAAGAAGGAGGGGAGAGTCTCGGTCTGGGGACCTCCAGGGGCCTGGGCGAGAAATATCCTGGTTGATGAATTCCAAAAGAGCTTTCCGCAGATCAAGGTCGATTTTCAGGGGGATTCGGGCGCCAGAGGCTGGCCTAAGATAAAGGCGGAGCGGGAAGCGAGTCTTTTTACTATAGATGTTCATATCGGAGGAGTTGGAACAGCAGCAACAGCTCTTTATCAGGCCAAGGTGCTGCAGCCGATGGAGTCGGCCTTTGTACTTCCAGAGGTAAAGGACAAAAAGGCGTGGTGGCAGGGAAAGTTCCCTTTCGGTGATCCCGAAGGGAAATTTGTTTTTGTCTTCAGCATCAGTCCGATCCCAGCGCTCGCCTATAATACTCAACTTTTTGGTCCAAAAGAGCTGCATTCCTACAGAGATCTGCTACAGCCTAAATGGAGGGGAAAGCTTGTAATGTTTGATCCTCGCGTTGCCGGGCCAGGCAGCGCGCGGTGGCACTTTTTCGTCAAGACGATGGGTAAGGACTTCGTGGAGAGTCTGGCCAAGCAGTTGGTTCTCTCCCGAGACCTGCGGCAGTCTGTTGAATGGATCGCTACAGACAAGTATCCAATCGGCATCGGTCTCAGTGATGTCCATGTAACGGAATTTATCAAGAAGGGCGCCCCGGTCGCTCAGATAGGGCATTTGGCCGAGGGGAATTATCTCTCTGCTGGTTGGGGAACAGTAAATTATATGGATCGTGCGCCGCACCCGAACGCCGCTAGAATCTATGTCAACTGGCTCCTCTCCAAGGAGGGGCAACTGGTATGGCAGAGGTCGGGATACAACAGCGCCAGGGTCGACATCTCTAAGGAGACCGTGGATCCGCTGAATCGGATTATTGAAGGGGTGCAGTATTATGAGCAATTCACAGCAAAAGCGACAGAGCAGCGAAACGATGTTTCGCTAAAACTGGCCCGGGAGCTTCTCAAGGATTGAACAGGCATGACGGCTCTCAAGCGGCTAATCTATCTCCTAGCTTTGCTGGGGCTGTTTTCCTTTTCCAGTCACAGTTCCCAGATCCTTGCAGCCGAGCCACGCAGGGCCGATCGGTTGAAAGTCGGGTACGCTTCAGTGAGCGGGAACCGGATTTCACTTTGGGCGGCACAAGAGATGGGATTTTTTGCTCGCGCTGGCCGTGGATCGCAGGCTTAAATACGTGGTGGTTGTAGACGAAGATATTAATATCTTTGATGATGCCGAAGTCCTTTGGGCCATAGCTACACGTAGTCGCTGGGATCGAGATCTCGTGGTTGCGCCCAACATGGTAACGACCACTCGCGACCCGACGGCTTATGCAGCCAGCCCCCGGAGATCTGAGTTATCACGCTTACACAGTAGCAAAGGGTGGCATCGATGCGACCATGCCGGCGCCCCCTGAACCCTTTGAGATAAGGATCAAGGTTCCCGAAGAGGTTATGCGCAAGGTCAATCTTGAAGAAGTTCTGGGAAGCGAGGTCTCAGCTAAGATTCCCCCGGACGCCTAAAGTAGAAGAGGGGATTTCCCATGGCCAGTTCTATGAGAGTTTTCTGCCCCGGTTGTGACCAGGAATTTTTGGTCTCGCCTCAGTTTGAAAGGCTTAAAATAGCCGCGAAATGCCCATTTTGCGAAAGAGAATTTGCCATCGAAGAGGCGAAGAGGATTGTCCGCCCGAGCCCGATCTTGTTGGTGAAATAATCTATGAGGCGCTACTACAAGGATCTCCGCGAATACCTGAGTTGCTTGGAAGAAAAGGGGCATCTCCTACGTATCCGACAGCCGATTCATAAAGACTGCCATCTGATGCCTCTCGTGATTTGGCAGTACCACGGTCTTAAGCCCGAAGAGAGGAAGGCATTTCTATTTGAAAATGTAATCGACGGTGAGGGAAGGAAATATTCCGGCTCAGTGGCAGCGGGGCTCCTCGGCGCATCCAGAGAGATTTACGCCCTCGCATTAAACTGTCCTGCAGATCGGATTCAGGAGCAATGGCTCCATGCCCTTTCCCATCCAATCCCGCCCAGACGAGTGAAAAAGGGACCCGTCAAGGAGGTTATCCTAAAGGGGAAAGCGCTGGAGAGATCCGGTGGCGGACTGGAATCGCTGCCGATCCCAATCAGTAATCCAGGTTTTGATGGCGGACCTTATCTAACAGCTCCTTTCTGTGTCACCAGAGATCCTGAGACTGGGAAGATGAACATCGGTACGTACCGGATGATGCTTAAGGGAAGGAAAAAGACAGGGATTAGCTGTCCGCCGGCACAACACATAGGCATCCATTTCAGTAAGATGAAGGAAATGGGTAGGCCTCTTGAGATGGCTGTGGTCCTGGGAGCATCTCCGGCCATTGGTCTCACCAGCGTTACGAAGATCCCTTATGGACTAGAGGAGTACTCTGTGGCTGGAGGAATAGGGGGGAGTCCAATAGAGCTTGTCCGCTGTGAGACAGTGGATTTGGAAGTTCCAGCGCATTCAGAGATTGTTTTAGAGGGGGAAATACGCACGGACTACAAGGAGCCCGAAGGCCCTTTTGGAGAGTATACCGGCTACATGGGTGGGAAGATGTTAAACGGCGTCTTCCATATTAAATGCATTACTCACCGACGGGACCCCATCCTTCAAGTATTCAATGAAGGCATCCCCAGTGAATCGAGCCTAATACGCAAGATCGGCTTTGAGGTGATGGTTTGGAAATTGCTTCATCACGACTGCAATGTCCCCGCAGTGCAAAAAGTGTCTTTCCATGAATGGGGCGGGAGCTGGAAATACTGCGTGATCCAGATGAAGAAAACGACGCCGGCCCAACCCTGGCAGGCGCTGATGGCGGCCTCGGCGTTCGACCCCAACTTGGGAAAAGTCGTCGTCGTAGTGGATGAAGATATCGATCCCGATGATGCGGATGCGGTCAACTGGGCGCTGAGCTTCCGCATGCAGCCCCATCGCGACAGCCGCATCATCACCCACAAATACGCCGCTCTCGATCCCTCCGCGGCGCCGCCCGGCTCTCCGGTGGATGAGGCCCGTTTCCCCTCGCCTTCGGGTTGCTCCGCTCTCCTCATGGACGCGACGCGCAAGTGGCCCTATCCGCCGGTGGCGTTGCCGGGAAAGGAATACATGGAGAGGGCGAAAAAGATTTGGGATGAGTTGGGACTTCCGCCTCTTACGCCAAAGATGCCGTGGTACGGCTACAGTCTGGGCCGCTGGTCCAAAGAGAACGAAAAAGAAGCGGAAATGGCGGTGCGCGGCGAGACTGAAAGGATAGCACAGAAATTGGAAAAAGCCGGCATCAAAATTTGAACAGAGTGTTGAAAGAGCCTGTTGAACTACTCACAGAGCTGGAGGGACGCCAACTATGCAGCATATCCGAACGCTTGCCGTTGTGATTTTGGCTTGGCTGGTCGTCCAGACTCTTCCTACGTATAGCTTCCAAGCGCTCGCCGGCGAGGCGCAAAAAGCTGACCGGCTTAGAATCGCCTACGCTTCCGTGACCGGCAATCGGATTTCGCTCTGGGCGGCCCAGGAAATGGGGTTCTTCGCGCGCCAGGGATTCCATGCGGAACTCATTTTTATTGCCAGCTCGAGTCAGGGCGTGCCCGCGCTCATCGCCGGGGAATTCCCGATGTTTTCCGGCTCTCCCGAGACTGCGGCTCAGGCAGCCGCTAGAGGGATTGATCTGGTCATCATCGCGAGCAACGAACCGACGCAGTATAAATTGATTGTTCAGCCCATGATTAAAAGAGCCGAAGAGCTTAAAGGAAAAAAAATCGGCATAGACCGTATTGGTGGTTCAAGCTACTATGCGACGCGGCGGATGCTGGAAAAGGTGGGGCTCAAGCCACAGGACGTTGAGTTTATGCAGGTGGCGGGAGGAGGCGCCCAGAGAGTGGCGGCCTTCCACTCGGGGATTCTCGCTGCCGTGGTGACGACGGTAGAACGATTTGAGCGAGCGAAAGTCCCGTACCATGTTCTAGCCGACGCCATCAGTATGGGCGTTAGGATTATCGGAAGCTCCGTCATTACCACTCGGACCTTCCGGGATCGAAACCGGGATGTGCTCCTGAGGTTCATCAGGGCTCTGACTGAGGCGAGCCATTGGACGAAAAACCCGAAGAACCGGGACGGCGTGCTGCGGGTCTTTAGCCGCAACCTGCGGACCGACGACCCTTCGGTGCTGGACTTGAATTACCTATTATATGTTGATCCACTGTCTCTTTTCCCTTACACGAATGTGGAGGATCTCCGCTCGAACCTTTCGGACCTGGCGGAGAGCAACCCAAAGCTGCGGGAGCTAAACCTATCTGATCTTGTCGACAACAGTTTCGTTCAACGAGTGGAGGCGGAAGGCGTAACGCCGCTTCGCTGAACCTTCAAACCTAGGAGAGGTAAGACAAATGGCCAAGGCGCCAACGACCTTTGACGAATGGTACGTAAAGAGTTTGTACCAGAATTTTGTCCGGCAAGAGGGAGTCCCTTTATATGAAGGCAGCGCACTCGAAGATCTCGGCAGCCTGGCCCTCGGCGATTGGGAAAGGAGAGGCGGCAAAGCAGCATACACGCGTCTGGGGGATCAAGAATTCTACAACCTGCAGATCGTCGAGATTCCTCCCGGCAGCCAGTTGAAGCCCGAGCGCCACATGTATGACTCGGTCATGTATGTCATGAAGGGGAGAGGGGCTACGACTCTATGGCAGGAAGGAGAGCCCCGCACGACGGTCGAGTGGGAAGAAGGAGCGCTTCTCGCCATACCGCTTAATGCATGGCATCAGGAGTTCAATAGCTCGGGAGACGAGCCGTGCCGCCTCCTCTTCGGCACCAATATGGCTCATGTCATCAACCTTTACGGCAATATCGATTTTGTCTTTAACAACCCGTTTGTTTTCAGGGACCGCTATACCCACTCCATGCAAGCGTTTTTCTCCGACAAGGGAAAGCAGTGGAATCTCCGACTTTACGAGACGAATTTTATTCCCGACATCCGGAAGTTTGCCTTGGACCCCTATCCGGAAAGAGGGAACCGGACATCGATCATGCGTCTCTCGATGTCCAACACCTCCATCGGGATCCACATCATGAGCGTTTCTGAAGGGACCTACGTAACCGCTCATCGACACGAGGCCAGAGCCCATGTGATCGTTGTCGAAGGCCAAGGGTACGAGCTTTTTTTCATGCCGGACGAAGAGAAGCAGCGGCGCAGGGTGCCGACAAAACCTTACGCTGTGGTGGCGCCCCGTCACAACGAGTTCCACCAGCACTTCAATACCGGCAAAGGAGAATACAGGATGCTGGCAATCAGGGGCAGCGGCTTGAGGCAGGGCGGGGGCAGGCGCTACGATCCGGCCAGAACGGCTCAAGATAAAAACCCGTATGATCTTTCATTCAAGATTCCTTACCAAAAAGAAGATCCCGCGATCCTAGAAGAGTATTACAAGGAGCTCGAAAAGAACGGCATTACTTTACGGCTGGAGCCTCTCGACCAAAGAGGATAACTGCTTTTCGCTCGGCATGGGCGAAGGAAGAAAGAGAAGAATTGAAGCATGAGCACGCGAACAGACGCAAAAGATCTAAGGCGATTTCTCGAAGAGGTTAAGCGGCGCTGTCCTGAAGAGCTGGTCCGCGTGAAACGCCGGGTAGATCTGCGATTCGAGATCTCGGCTGTTCTGGTAAAGCTCGACCGAGCGCATAAATTCCCGATCGTGATTTTCGACAAGGTGCCGACCGTTTCGGGCAAGCCATCCGCTTTTCCGCTGCTGTCGAATCTCTTTGCCAGCCGCCATCTTTGCGCCCTGGCGCTGGAGTCGTCTGTGGAAAGAGTCGGCCTCGACTACGACCTCAGAAGCCAGAACACGAAAACGCCGCTCGTCGTGGCCAAAGAAAAAGCTCCGGTCAAACAAGTGGTGAAAAGGGGGAAAGACGTCAATCTCTTCGATTTTCCCGTCCCCTTGCCTTACCACATGGAGGGAGGGCGCACGATCCTGGGCTCGGTCGTGACCACGGTAGACAACCAGGATGGAACTACTTACAACTGCGCCTATCAGACTTTGCGGTTACTGGAGCCGAGAAAGGCGACCGTCGGCCTCGGCGAGGGAACGCACAACTGGGAGCGCTACCGCGAGCGAGTCGAAAGCACGGGAGAAGGCCTCCCCGTCGTCGCCTGGATCGGCCATCACCCTGCTGCCTGCATGGGCGCCTTGACCCGCGTGCCTATCGATGTCGATGAGTACTCGGTTATTGGAGGCGCTTTAGGAGAGCCTCTAAGAGTCACTCCCTCGGAGACCTGGGGAGAAAAATTTCTCGTGCCTGCAGACGCCGAGATCGTCATCGAAGGCATCGTTCCGCCAAAGGAGAGGGGGCGTCACGGTCTTAGAGCGGACTACGCGCGCTACTACTCCCCGGAGACTCTGAGGCCGGTAATGGAGGTGAAAGCGATCACTTACCGCCGCGACGCCATCTACCACGACATCCACCTGGGCGGGCGCGACCAAGACCATTTGGGCGGTATCCCGCTCGAGGGTTCCATTTACCGCGCAGTGAAACAGGCTGTCCCGACGGTTAAAAATGTCCATCTCCCTTCTTCCGGCTGCAGTCGGTTCCATGCATACGTGCAGATTAAAAAAACCGCTGCGGGCCAGGGCAGAGAGGCCATCGTCGCGGCCCTGTCCGTAGATCGCCGCCTCAAACATGTCGTAGTCGTAGATGAAGATATCAACATCTTCGACGATGCCGAGGTTCTCTGGGCCGTAGCGACGCGTAGCCGCTGGGATCGGGACCTGGTAGTCGTCCCGAACATGGTCTCGACCACGCGCGACCCCACGGCCTATGCCGCCAGTCCCGGCGATCTGAGTTATCACGCCTATACCGTGGCCAAGGGCGGCATCGACGCGACGATGCCGGCGCCGCCGGAGCCTTTCGAGATCAGAATCAAGGTACCGGACGAGGTGATGCACAGAGTTCAACTTCAAGACTTTGTCGCCAGCGATTTATTGGCGAAGATTCCGCTCGACGCATGAGAGGAGAGATTTATGGCTAGCTCGATGAGAGTCGTCTGTCCGGGATGCGATGAGGAGTTTCTCGTTTCGCCCCAATTCGAGAGAATGAAGATCGCCGCCAAATGTCCGTTTTGTGAGAAGGAGTTTCCCATCGAGGACGCGAAAAAGGTCGTCCGTCCCAGCCCAATGTTGCTGATCAAATAAATTAAGGTAGCCGAATCGATATGATAAAACGAATCACTCGACAAAAAAGCAAACGCTACTTTCGCGATCTTAGAGACTTCATCGCTCTCTTGGACGAGACCGGGAATCTTCATCGCATCACTGCGAGGATCGAGAAAAACAGCGAGTTGATGCCATTGGTGAGGTGGCAGTATCAGGGTCTGCCGGACAACCAGAGAAAAGCATTTCTGTTTGAGAACGTGACAGATCCCAAAGGGAAAAGTTACGACTGCCGCGTCGCAGTCGGCGTGCTCGGCGCTTCGCGCGAGATCTACAAGATGGCGCTCGGACTTTCGGACAAAGAGGGACCGGGCGGCGTCGCGGAGCGTTGGAACCAAGCCTTGAGCCATCCGATCCCGCCAAGATTAGTGAAGAAGGGACCGGTCAAGGATGTCATTCTCAAGAGGAGAGAGATTTCGCGCCCTGATGGAGGGCTGCTCCGGTTCCCCGTGCCCATCAGCAACCCAGGATTCGACGGCGGGCCGTTTCTTACCGCCCCTTACGTCGTGACGAAAGATCCCGACACGGGCGTTGCGAATGTCGGCACCTATCGCTGCATGATCAAGGGGCCGAATAAAACCGGAGTCAGCGTTTCGCCGGCGCAGCATATCGGCATCCACTTTCACAAATGCCGCGAGAGAAAAATCCCTTTGCAGGCGGCCATTGTGCTGGGGTGCAGTCCCGCCATCGGCTTGGCCAGCGTGGCCAAGGTCGGCTATGACCGCAATGAGTATGCCGTGGCGGGGGGCATTGGCGGCGAGCCGATCCAATTGGTGCGCGGCGAAACCGTGGATCTTGAGGTACCGGCAACTGCGGAGATCGTCATTGAAGGGGAGATCCCTACCGATTATCTCGAACCCGAGGGGCCCTTCGGTGAATTCACCGGATACATGGGCGGGCAAATGGTTAACGGCGTGCTTCTGGTGAAATGCATCACACACCGGAAAAACCCCATTTTACAAATGTTCACCGAGGGAGTCCCGAGCGAGAGCGGGGTCATGCGCAAGATGGGTTTTGAAGCCACGCTTTATAAACTTCTGAAGTATGACTGCAATATTCCCACGGTGATCGACGTGACACTGCACGAGTCGAGCGGGAGTCGAAAGTATGTGGTCATTCGTATGAAGAAGACCAATCCCGCTCAACCTTGGCAGGCCCTTCAGGCTGCCGTGGCACTCGACCCGAGCCACGGCAAGATTCTAGTCGCTGTGGACGACGATATCGATCCTGAAGACGCCGACTCGGTCAACTGGGCGATCAGTTTCCGCATGCAGCCGCACCGCGATGTCAAGATCACGACCCATAAATTCGCGGGATTGGATCCTTCGGCGGCCCCGCCGGGTTCGCCCGTCACCGAGGCGCGATTCCCTTCGCCTTCCGGCTGTTCGGCGATCATGATCGATGCCACTCGCAAATGGCCCTATCCGCCGGTGGCCTTGCCGGCGAAAAAATATATGGAAGCGGCGAAGGATATCTGGGAGAAACTCGGTCTGCCGCAGCTTCAACCCAAAATGCCCTGGTACGGTTACAGCCTGGGGCATTGGGGCGAGGAAGACGAAGAAAATGCCGAGCTGGCGGTGAAAGGCGACTATCACAAAGTTGCCGAGCGTCTGCAGAAAAAGGAAATTAAACTTTGAGGCGTGCCGATCGCCTAGCGATGGGCGGGGACGCTAAATAAAGAGTGGAGGGAATATGGATTCGAAACTTCGGAACATTGGAGTCGCAAAGCCCAGGGCAAAAACCTACTACGAGCGCTGGATGGAAAAGGAAGCTATTCCAATCGTCGAGGGCTTTGGAGTCACCGACGTACGAAATATCAATCTAGGAAACTGGAAACGGCTGGGTTGCCAGGGCGCTTACCTTCAATTCCGCGGGCTGGAAGGGATAACCGGTGTTTACGTCGGCAAGATCGCCCCGGGTGCAACCCTTGAGCCTGAGCGGCATCTCTATGAAAAAGTCATCTACATCATTCAAGGTGAAGGCGTTGCCGAAATTCAGCAACGAGACCGCGTACCCGAGTCCATTGCCTGGCGAGCGGGAAGTTTGTTTTCTCCGCCCTTGAACACATTGCATCGCCTTATTAACCATTCGAGGGAGGCCGCGATCTTTTTAGCAGTGACCACCGCGCCCATGGTGCTGGACCATTTTCACAACGAGCGGTTTGTTTTCAACAGTGAGTTTTCTTTCAGTGATCGTTACGACGGCGAAACAAATTATTTCGAACCGAGCGGCGAGCGTTATTTGGCGACCAACAATCGGCAATGGATTTGGGAAACGAACTTCATTCCGGACGCCCGCGAGGCTAAAATCGATGCGCAGGAGCAGAAAGGGGCGGGGGTTAATATCACGCAGTTTGAAATTTCCAATAACACGCTGATCGGGCACCTCGCCGAGTGGCCGGTCGGAAGATATCACAAGGCGCATTATCACGGAGGCGGAGCCGTACTGGTTATTTTGCGCTCTGAAGGCTATTCACTTATGTGGCCGAACGATCTTGGTACGAGACCCTACGAAAACGGTTTCGGAGATCGGGTCGTGCGCGTTGATTGGGTACCGGGTAGTGTCTTTAGCCCGCCGACCAATTGGTTTCATCAACACTTCAATACCGGCCCGGAAAAGGCGCTTCAGTTGGCGCTCCGTTGCGGCAGCCAGAAGTTCCCCCTTGGCATCAGGGTCGCGGCCATTCGCGCCGGCGTCTATACCTCGGTCAAACAAGGGGGAACGCTGATCGAGTACGAAGACGAGGACCCGGAGATGCGGCGCTTCTACGAGGCCGAGCTGGAAAAGAAGGGGATCGCCGTAGACATGACTTATGACGCCGCGGTGAACGACGATTGAGGGTCGCTACCCTATATAGTTTCTTTGTAGCAAAATATGAGTGACAAATCACAGACGATCGATCAAACGGTAGCATTCGACAAACCTGTCCTGCCTTCTACCTGGTGTTGGCAGGTGCCGTCGCTCCCGATGGCGGTCCTGCTCCTCGTAGTCGGATTTCTGGTTTTGACACCCCTGGTCTTGATGATCCTGAACAGTTTTCAAATCGCTCGCCCCGGGGAGCCCATCGTTTGGGGCATGGAGGGTTGGACCAAAGCGTTTAGCACTCCAGCCATCTTAAAGGCGATCAGCAACACCTTTACGCTGGCGATTACCCGGCAGGTGATTGCCCTCGGCATGGGCGCCTTCTTTGCGTGGCTCATTGCTCGGACAGACATCCCGATGAAGGGGTTGCTGGAGTTCTTCTTCTGGCTGTCATTTTTCCTGCCAGCGCTGCCGGAAACCATGGGCTGGATTCTACTGCTGGATCCGAAATACGGCCTACTCAACCAAGGAATAATGGCCCTCGGAATTGCCAGTCAACCATGGTTCAACATCTATTCTTTTTGGGGCATTGTCTGGGCTCACCTCGGCGGAACCGTGAGCGTCAAGGTGATGCTCCTTACGGTATTGTCAAGGTAACAATGTGTTGACGCACAAGCGCGTTTGTGGTGCATACACCTCCCATGAACACGCCCGCCACATTGTACCGTCGCCACCGCTTCCCCGCTGAGATCATCAGTCACTGTGTGTGGCTCTATTTTCGCTTCTGCCTCAGTTACCGCGATATCGAGGAGATGATGGCCGTGCGGGGGGTCGACGTGACCTACGAAACGATCCGCCAGTGGTGCCGGAAATTCGGCCAGACCTTTGCCAATGACTTGCGGCGGCGCCGTTCCCGGCCTGGGGACAAATGGCATCTCGACGAGGTATTTCTGGAAATCAATGGCCACACACAGTATCTGTGGCGGGCAGTTGATCAAGACGGCCTGGTCTTGGACATCCTGGTACGGCCGCACCGGGATAAGGCCGCCAAGCAGTTTTCCGCAAGCTGCTCAAGGGGTTGCACTACGTCCCACGGGTCCTGATCACCGATGAGCTCCAGAGCTACGGGGCAGCGAAAGCAGAGCTGCTGCCAGGAGTCGAGCATCGCCAGCACAAGGGGCTCAACAACCGCGCCGAGAACTCGCACCAGCCCACCCGCGAGCGGGGGCGGCGGATGCGCCGCTTCAAATCGCCCGGCCACGCTCAGCGATTTTTATCGGTCCAAGGCATCATTGCGTCTCACTTCCGTCCTGGCCGCCACCGGTTGCGGGCGCCGGCCTACCGTCAGCAGATGGCCCACCGTTTCCAGACGTGGCGGGCAGTGACGGGGCTCGCCGCCTAGAGCGCCCAAGGCGAGCACCTACCACCCCACCAGCTTGAGGCTGACTTGCCTCACAGCAAAGTTAAGTTGACAAAACCACCTACATTATCCGGTGCTCCGCAGTCTCATCCCGATGCTTCTTTAAATAGGGGATAAAGGGTGTCCCGCCAGTGCCCACCTCAACGGGGTTGTGGGTTCCGTGCTGGCTCTGTTGCTGGATGTATCTTTCAGCATACTCAAGGTGCGTTGAACGGAAGAGCTCAAGCCAGTGGATGCAGGCGTTGTAGGCTTCGCACAGAGAAGGACGGCTTTCCCGATGCTTAAGCACATACTGACGAATTGATGGTCCCTTTTCAATGGCCTCGATAAATGCCCGATGGACGGGCGGCATGTATTCTCTCATCTCCATGAGATAGGTGTGTAGCAGCCCCTCCTTGTGTGCGATTCCCAGGCCAGCATCCAGCGAAGGGACAATAGAACTCTGTGCGCCGGTTTCGCCCCGGAACTTCTGCGGCTTATTAGCATACGCCTCCACACCTTCGTAGATGATCCCCTCAGGAAGTGCAGGATGATTATTCCAACCATGGAGGTAGGGCCTCACCCGATGGTAATAGATGTAAGGGTCACAAGATTCCGGCATGCGCAAGAGGATCTCATGGATCTTTTTAAGAGCACCCGCGATGGCAGAGAGATGCTCTATCAGCTCTTGTGGGTCATCCTGAAGGACCGCCTCTTGCGCCTTGACGACGGCAGTGAGTGCGGGGGCAGCCCCCGCCTCAATGGCCACATGAACCAAGACAAACCATTCTTCATCCAGCCCGCCCAGGAAATTTTCCAGAAGCACAATATTTCCCAACGCAATGGGACCTTCAGGATCAAGCCTTCTCCAGTTGTCTAAAGCGTAGGACGCATAGGAGAGCACCGGTGGCCGACCAAGTCTTTGAGAAATCTGGTACCATGGAACCGCTAGTGCTGCGGGAATGCGATGGATAGTCTCCGCTTCTCCCCACACGTAGGCATGTACCAGGAAAGAGAGGATGAGCATTGCCCGCCGATATTCTCTATCGTCTTTCAGTTGCGTGTAATCGAAAATCGGCAGGCGCTCAAAAGCAGACCTGATCTTGCCCGTAGCTAGCAGCTTCGGCAGATCCCGGGCGGTCGCTTCCCAGGGGTCAAAAGCTGAGCAGAGTCGATCCACAGGATCCGGTGATGAGAGAAATCCTCGATCCGAAGAGACCTGGAATTCTTCCACCGTCATGCCCATCTCTCTCTTCGACTAACAGGGATCAACGGTCCGAAAGCTCTCTTCTCGAAGTTAATCATGTCGCCATTCATTAGTGCGGAAGCGGGTTATATTCACGGGCGGATACCACACCCCGCGGCACTTGCCTCGCCACTTTCTACTCGCAGGGGGCACAGGGCGCCCATCACTCCACGTACATTCTCTGCTTGACTTTGAGGTAGGGAAGTTACGAGGCTCTGGAGTGTGCCTAATACGGATCCTATACCCTAATTATTATACGGTTGGACCGTGCCCTCTATCGGAAATCCACATGAGGCAAACCATTCCGATGCGATTAACAAGCTTAAGCCGTCTGGGACAGCAAACTCCGGAAATGACAGATAGAGGAATAGCCGCCTAACAGCGTTTGCAGCCGACCGGTTAGATACTGCTACTTCTTACCGTGATGTTCGGCATGAGCTTTTGCAGCTTCCGCAGCATGATGGGTTGCATGTTCATGATGTCCATGCGCGACATGAGCATGATGCGCAGCTTTCTCATGATTGCCGGCTTGGTGGTGTTTTGCAGCTTCCTTATGGTGACGAGCTGCGTGCTCATGATGTTCGGCAGCTTTGGTATGATGTTCTGCTGCTTCTTTTGACATTTTATCCTCCTCCAACTCTTATTATTATTGACAATGCATACTACGCAGATGAGCTCATGTCAATAGGTTGTAAATAGGATCAGGCGGCGAGCCTTTTCCGGCAATTATTCATAGCAATCCCATCGACAAATTTCTTTCCTTCAAAAACCTCCTTCACTAAATCCGGGGCGTTGAGTCGGCGAAACGTTTTCTCGGCCATCATCAGCACCTTCCAAATCAGAGCCGTAGCGTTAGCCACCTTCTTGAACCTCTTGGCGGCTGTGGTCCTCAGCCGCACCGCCGCAAAAGGCGATTCCACCACATTCGTCGTTCTCAGATGAATCCAGTGCTCCCGAGGAAAGTTATAGAAAGTTACCATCCTCTCCCAGTCTTTAAGCAGAATCTCGGCGGCCTTCGGATAAGCCCTGCGGTAGCGCGCCACAAACCGATCCCGCCTCTTTTCACACTCCGCCCGACTCTCGGCATAAGGCATTTGACTCAAAAGCTCCCGCGCCTCCGGCCATACCTTGCTCACAAGCGCATCGAGCACATTGAGAATCCGATGATTCCAGCACCGTAGCTCTGCGCTCTCAGAGTAAAGCTCCCCCAAAGCTGCCCAGATCCCCAGATGCCCATCCGCTACCGTGGCCTTCCAGGGCCTTAGCCCACGATCCCGAAGGTCTCGCAATACCCTTCCCCACGACTCCTTGGATTCCCTCTGCCCACTCTCTATGGCTAACACCACCTTCCCCCCATCCTTCAACGCTCCCACAATCACCAAAAGCGCTGCCTTGCTGTCTTCCAAGCCCGCCTTCACGTACAGCCCATCGGCCCAAACATACACCACCTTAAGGAACCTCTGAACAACTACTGTATAAGGAAGGGAGTCGGTTTTTCTTGGTTGTTTTCATGATGAGTTACGGTTTTGCGAGTTTACATCGGATTAGTTTTTACTCCCCTCGCTCATAGC
>Ga0105164_10000486_pt1 | contig 27971 bp, 25 predicted proteins | sample VDWuncwatermetaG_FD_89674 | JGI IMG/M metagenome (GOLD analysis project Ga0105164, IMG submission 89674) | Wastewater microbial communities from Netherlands to study Microbial Dark Matter (Phase II) - VDW unchlorinated drinking water | ecosystem: Environmental > Aquatic > Freshwater > Drinking...
AAATCAGGCCATCAGCATTAAATTGGCACAAATAAAATAGATTGCGCTGAACTCTGGCCGCTCTGCGCCTGCGTTTTTAAGTTTTATTATGCGCTCAGACGGCTACATGCTCCTGTCTGGCCCCATCATGCCCCTGCCCGGTTTCTTGCCGACCCTGTCCAATCCCTTGCCGATCCTGATTAGCGCCTTGGTGCTCCTGTCTGGCCCCTTGATGTTCCTGATTAGCCCCTTGCTGTTCCTGTCTGGCCCCTTGGCGTTCCTGATTACCCCCTTGGCGCTCCTGTCTGGCCCCCTGGTGCCTTTAACAGCTGGCCGGAGATATCTCATCAGGCATCTGACAGTGTTATCACCTCTATCGACAGGCATATCACCTCTATCGACAGGCATATCATCTCTATCGACAGGCATATCACCGCTATCGACAGGCATATCACCGCTATCGACAGCCATGTCACTTCTATCAGCAGGCATGTCCATTCTATTGACAGTCAACTCCAGCCTGTTGACAGGCCCGTCAGCTCTGTTGGCGGTCATGCCAAATCCGTCGGCAGTCATATTCTCCGAACAAAATGGGGCATAAAACGCTCAGACAAAGCAGATTTCAGGCTGCAGAACTCAATTGAATCCCAGCAGGCCACTCAGCACCGTGATTTTTTCGTCAATACGCCATTAAAAAACAGAAATCCTGTTAAAAATGCATGAATGTAAAATTTCCTTACTCCCCATGCATGATTTTTGCCTATACCGTGCAGGCATTGGCAAAAAAAATGGAGACTGTCATGGCACATCAAGCCTATTATCCGAGCAGCGAAGCTGAAGAAATCAAATGGCTGAGCAACTTCATCAACAAACTACCCTTACATGCAGTCACGCTGAAGCTGCCGCCCGATCAGGTCAGCAGTACTATTGCCGATATTCAATTCTATTTGTGGACAATGCAGCAATACAATCCTGCGACACAGAAGTTTTCACAGGAATCGACCGCATTAAAGAATCATGTCGCAAATGGCGCGGGCACTGAGTTATGCACACTGCCAGCCTTCCCCGCTTTTACTCAGGTCCCGGCAGCGCGCCTGCCCGGTGTACTCAAACGTCTCGCAAAATTTGTTCAACACATCAAGCTCAATGATGCTTACAGCGAATCGACAGGTCAGGATTTGGGCATCATCGGCAGCCAGGAAAACTTTAAAAACAGCGAATATATAACTGTCAGCTGTCTTGCCGTCAATGACAGAGGTGAGCTGGGCGAGAGAGTCAAGATTACATTTAAAAAACATGGCCATGACGGCGTCTGGATAGAAGGACGGCGAAATAACGGCGACTGGGAATTCCTGGGCATCACTCTCATAAAACCCTGGTATGACGAGCGTGCTCTGCTGCAGTCCGGCATACCGGAAATTCGCGAATACCGGCTGCGCTGGTGGGACAAGAGCACGCCCAATGGCGATTTTTGCCCGGTTCAGCGGGTGACGGTAGGACCATAATTTTAGCGACGGCGTATATAAAAAGTATATTCGCCGTCTTTTTCTTCAACCGAAACAAGCTCGTTGCCGGTCTGACGACAAAAAACCGCGAAATCTTTAGGCGACTCCTTGTCGGTTGCGACTATCCGCAACACGTGCCCGCTGGTCATAGAGGACAACGATTTTTTGGTACGCAAGATCGGCAACGGACATGCCAGCTGACGTGCATCGAGTGCAGCATCGAAACTGAGAACTGAATGAGTATCGGTCGTCATGCGACCGGCTGTCCTGCATGCGCCCAGGCGGTAATGCCGCCCTGCAGATTATAGACGCGGGTAAAACCGTTACCTGCCGCGAAAGCTGCCGCCTGAGCCGAACGCCCGCCCATCTGACAATAAAAGACCGTGATAGCGGACTTATCCAGTTCGCTCATTCGCAGCGGGAGCAAATGCAGCGGCAAGGCATCGCCCTGCGGGATTTTGCCGCGCGAAATTTCCGCATCGGTACGCACATCGATTAACTTTAAACTATCCTGCTGCAGCATAGTCACCAGTTCAGCGACGGTAATATTTTTAAAATCGGCCACGAGGCTGTTCCTGTGTATCATTTTTCGGGGAGCGGATTCTGCGCATTTTTTCACAAAATGTCCAGTTGAATCAGATCACAGCAACAAAATAAAAGGGTTTAATCTGTCAATCCCCGCCGCTTTATGCCCGTTCCTGATAACATATCGGGCATGAATAAACTGACACTTGCCCTTTTGTTGTCCTTTTCCTGCTGCACACTGGCTGATGGATTACCCGACCTGGGCGATGTCTCGCAGACTGTCATCAACCCGATGCAGGAACGCCAGATCGGTCAGCAGAGCATGATGCAGATACGCGCCAGCCGCCAATTTCTCAACGATGAAGAAATCAGCGATTATCTGGATCAGCTAGGCTACAAACTGGTTCAGTTCAGCAACGAACCCTCACTGGGTTTCGAATTTTTTGCCATCAACGACTACAGCGTCAATGCGTTTGCAGTGCCGGGCGGATTCATCGGCGTCAATGCAGGACTTTTGCTCACCACTCAAACCGAATCGGAACTGGCCTCAGTGCTCGGCCACGAAATCGCTCACGTCACCCAGCATCATCTGGCACGCATGGTAGCCGCTCAGCAGGGCGACTCGCTGGCTTCAATGGCAGCCATTGCCGTCGCGATACTCGCTGCACGCAACAACGGTCAGGCATCGCAGGCGGCCATCGCCAGCGTGCAGGCGCGTGCGGTACAGAAACAGCTCGATTTCACCCGGGTGCATGAGCAGGAAGCGGATCGCATCGGTTTTGAAATTCTGTTAAAAGCGGGATTCAATACACATGCGATGCCGGAATTTCTGACTCGCCTTCAGCGCGCGACAAGATTGCTCGAAGGCAATGCCCCTAATTATCTGCGCACCCATCCCGTCACCAGCGACCGGATCGCTGATATCGAAAACAGGGTCTCCAAACAGCCCTACCTTTTACTGCCTGACAGTCTCGACTTTCAGCTGGTACGCACAAAACTCATCAGCGCACAAAAAACTGAGGGGGATGCGATTGCTTACTTTGAAGATGCGCTGACCACACACAAGCATGGCAACCCGATTGTTCAGCAATATGGACTGGTTGGCGCCTTGCTGCGCAACAACAACATCGAACGCGCAAACCATGAACTCGCCACCTTACGCGAACTGGCAAAGAGCAATTCCGAGGCACAAAACAATGCCATGCTGGCAACACTGACAGGACAAGTGATGCATGCGGCCAAAGATCCGGGTACGGTCAGCTTTTATCAAACTGCGGTACAAAAATTCCCTCAGCATCGCGCATTGATTTACGATTACGTCGATTTACTTATACAGGTCAATCAGGCCGAAACCGCCATCAAACTGTTAACAGACCAGATTGCCCGCCATCCCAGCGACACGACACTCTACGATCTGCAAGCCCGCAGCTATCATCAGCTGAACAGACCACTGGAACAACATCAGGCGCAAGCCTATAGCTTTGCATGGCAGGGGAATCTGAAGGCTGCCATTGAACAACTGGAACTTGCAAAACAGGCAGGAGGCAGTTTCTACCAGCTTTCAACGATTGAATCCGATATGCGTGAACTGCACGACATGCTGGGCGAGGGTGCTAAAAAATAAATTCAGCGTAAGGAGTTAACCAAACTCCTTCACAATGCTCTGCTGCCTGCGGCTGATCGCCAGCGCAGCCGGCAATCCTTTTAATTTGACCATCCAGCCGCTGCTCTCCCCTTCATCCCCTCCGCGCTCAAATCCTTCGATTGCATCCCGAGCAACCAGACAATTTCTATGAATGCGCACAAAACGTGTTGCAAATTCTTTTTCCAGCGCAGTTAATGACTCCTCAATCAGATATTCACGCTCACTGGTGCCCACGGTGATGTATTTGAGCTCGGCCCGCAAAAAGAGCACCTGCTCAATCGGGATAAGATGTATTTTTCCGCGTTCATGGATCGCAAGATTCCGGCGCGGTTCAGGCAGCAAATCACGCAATACCTGAATCTGCATCGGAACAGCCATACGCGCACGACTGAGCGCGTCAAACAGTCGCCCCAGTCTGATTGGTTTGAGCAGATAGTCGATTGCGTGCAATTCAAAAGCCTTGATTGCATATGCGTCATAGGCGGTGGTAAAAATAATCACCGGCGGCACGGGCAGTTTTTGCAAATGCTGCGCCAGTTCAATTCCATCCATTTGCGGCATGCGAATATCCAGCAGCACGACGTCAGCCGGTGTATCGGTCAGTTTATCCAAGGCTTCCTGACCATTGGCCGCCTCACCGGTAATCTCCAGAGGCAACTGTTCATGGCAATCGGTCAACAACTCCCGCAACCGGTTGCGTGCAGGCGGCTCATCATCCACGACGAATACACGCAAAGCCAGCTCTATCGTGCTCATGTTATTGTCTCCCGCATATAAGGCAATGTAATTTCCACACGGTAATGGTTTTTACCCGTATTAACCTGATAACTCGCCTCGGCATCAAACAGCAAGGCAAGACGTTCGCGGATATTCTGCAAAGCGATCCTGTTACCCGCATGCGTCAGTGCTTCACTCATGCAGGGATTATCAACCACAATCTGCAAGGACTCGCCCATGCGGCGCAACAAGACCTGTATACAGCCGCCTTCAATCAGGGACTCAATGCCATGATATACGGCATTTTCGAGCAAAGGTTGCAGCAAAAATGCCGGGATTTGCACGTCATCTGGCATTTCCTGAATTTGCCAGTCCACGCTCAAACGCTCACCCATGCGTAATTGCTCAAGCGCCAGATACTGCCTGCACAATCGTACCTCCCTTTGCAACGGCACCAGATCCTGTTCATCCGCCATCGCCATACGAAATAAATCGGCCATATCCTCCAGTGCCGTTTCGGCGAGCCTCGGCTGGGTACGCACCACGCCCAACACCGCGTTGATCGTATTGTAAAGAAAGTGCGGCCGGATTCGTGCACGCAATACCTGAAGCCGTGCATCGAGCAACGCTGGTGACAGTATCTGAGCACGCAAGCGAAAATACATCAGCAGCAAACTGCAGAGCAAAACACTGAGCAGCAGGCATCGCATCAGCTGAAAATCAAACCCCGTACCCTGCATCGGTTGATATAGTTCACTGCCGAAAAAGTAGACCAGCACGGTGATTGAGCCTGCAATCAGATTAACTGTCAGCACACCATACCAGTAGGGGATACGCTCAAGCCAGGACTGAATCGACGATAGCAGCAGCACACAGGTCAGCATTACCGGCGTGAGCAAGGTGGCAATCTGCATCATCTGCACAGCCAGATCCGTCCAACCTTGCGCCTGCAGCAAGGCCGCAGGCAGCGCTATGCCGTTGACCAGCAGCAAAATACGTAACATCACACCGAGGTTGCGGAAGTTAGGCAATACATCGGGCGGGGCTTTTTGTTTTATACTGCGCGACTCATTCATGGCGGGCTACCTGCTTTAACTTAGCATCCGGACTATTACCCGGATTTTGGACAAGAGATGACAAGCATACAAGATAATCACACCTGGTCGGGCCGTTTTTCTGAACCCGTTGCCGAATTGGTCAAACGATATACCGCTTCGGTGGATTTTGACCGCAAACTGGCATTGTTCGATACCGAGGGATCGCGTGCACATGCGCAGATGCTGTCAGCTTGCCATATTATCTCCGAATCGGATTTATCAGACATACAGCGCGGCCTGTCCGCAATCGAATCTGAAATCATCGCAGGCGAATTCATCTGGTCACTGGATCTGGAAGATGTACATCTGAACATTGAAAAGCGCCTGACCACGCTGGTGGGCGATGCAGGAAAACGCTTACATACCGGACGCTCACGCAATGATCAGGTTGCTACAGATGTACGGCTTTATCTGCGCCATGCCATCGACGATCTGCTGGGTCTGATCAACGCCTTGCAAAGCGCACTGATCGATCTGGCCGAAAAACACACCGAAACGATCATGCCAGGCTTTACGCATTTGCAGGTCGCGCAGCCGATCAGCTTTGCGCATCATCTGATGGCCTATTACGAGATGCTCGGACGCGATGCTGAACGCCTGGCTGATTGCCGCAAGCGGGTAAACAGGCTGCCGCTCGGCGCGGCTGCGCTGGCGGGGACCAGCTATCCGATCGATCGCCAGATGGTCGCAGGATTGCTGGGATTCGACGGCGTGTGCGAAAACTCGCTCGATGCGGTCTCAGACCGCGATTTCGCTATCGAATTTACCGCCTGTGCCGCGCTCATCATGACCCATCTGTCGCGTTGCTCGGAAGAGCTGATACTGTGGATGAGCCCGATGGTCGGTTTTATCGATATCGCCGATCGATTTTGCACCGGCTCCTCCATCATGCCGCAGAAAAAGAACCCCGATGTACCTGAACTGGTGCGAGGCAAGACAGGCCGCGTCAATGGCCATCTGGTAGCCTTGCTCACACTGATGAAAGGTCAGCCGCTAGCCTACAACAAGGATAATCAGGAAGATAAAGAGCCGCTGTTCGATACGGTCGATACGGTCACGCAAACACTGCGCATCTATGCAGATATGATCACCGGCATCACCGTCAAACCGGCAGCCATGCGCCGCGCCGCGTTGCAAGGCTATGCGACAGCGACGGATCTGGCAGATTATCTGGTCAAGAAGGGATTGCCGTTCAGGGATGCGCATGAAGCGGTGGCACTCACGGTTCGTTTTGCCGAACAGAAGGGTTGTGATCTGTCCGAGATCAGCCTTGCGGAGCTGAAGAATTTCTCTGCACTGATCGAAGACGATATCTACCAGGTACTGTCGCTGGAAGGATCGCTTGCCAGCCGTAATCATATCGGCGGAACAGCGCCAAATCAGGTTAAAGCGGCAATTATTCGTGCGCGAAAAAAACTCGCCACATCAGCCTCCAGCCTGTAACTTGCCAAAAAAAACGGGCGATCTGATGATCGCCCCAAAGGAGGAGAGTTTGAGAAGCCGAACTGTTTCCAGTTGCGATTTCTGCACCCGGTGCGACTATATCCGCACGCCCCTTTTATTCATATATATCTGATTGCCTAGTCAATTCGAGTTATGCAGTTGCCAACTCGCCCAGCAGCTGTTTGAGCTCACCGCTTTGGTACATCTCAACCATGATGTCGCATCCGCCGACAAATTCGCCTCTGATATAACACTGCGGCAAGGTTGGCCAGCTCGCATATTCAACCAGTCCGGGCACCATCAACGGATTTTCAAACACGTTAACTGCCAGAAAATCTTTAACGCCCAGAATATTCAATATCTGCACCACTTTGCCTGAAAATCCGCATTGCGGAAATTTAGCCGTGCCCTTGATGTAGATGACAACCGGATTTGAATGCACTTGTGTATTGATCAACTGCTGAATATCTGTAGTCATGATTATTACCTTAATTTAATAGTCAGGAATTATCCCAGAACAAGCACGCAATCGTCAAGTATGCCCGAGGGTTACGCGCTCGATCCCGGATAAATCACGCGAGGATGTTATATCGTTAAAACCGGCTTGTTGCAGCAAGCGCCGTACACGTTCACTCTGATCATAGCCATGTTCGAACATCAGCCATCCGCCCGCCTCAAGATGTTGATGCGCCGCAAAGATAATGCGCCGAATGTCATCCAGACCGTCTGCGCCTGACGCTAAAGCGCTGATGGGTTCAAATCTGACATCGCCTTGCGACAGATGCACATCATCAGCTTCGATATACGGGGGGTTGGAGACGATTAAATCAAAGCACTCGCCTTGCAACTGCGAAAACCAGTCGCTATGCAGCAGTCGCACGTTACTGAGATTGAGCCTCTGTACATTCTCACTCGCCACGGTCAGTGCGGCCGCCGATGCATCCACCGCGACAATCTCCGCCTCGGGTCTTGCACGGGCAATCGCCAGCGCAATGGCACCACTCCCCGTTCCCATATCCAGCACGCGACAGCGGCCACATTCCGGAATGCGCTGCAATGCCTGTTCAACCAGCAACTCGGTATCAGGGCGGGGAATCAGCGTAGCGGGCGTAACCTTGAATTCCATGCCGTAAAATTCACGCGTCCCCAGCAGATAGGCGACCGGCTCACTGTTTAGCCTGCGCCCGAATAATTCGCAGTAACGTGCCATTTCATCGGGACTGAGTACGCGTTCGGGATGGGTGAGTAACCAGGCTCGATTAACCGATAACACCGCCTGCAACAGGCATTGCACCTCGATGCGCGCTGAGCTGATATCCAGCTGCAGTGCAGCTTGCAATTGCCGGCTGTCCGTATTCAGTAATTCGCCCAGTACACAGGCTGTGACAAACTCAGAAGTTGACATCTTCCGCCATGGCGGCGAGCTGTTCAGCCTGATGTTCTGCCATCAGGGCGCCGGTCAGTTCACTGATATCACCGTCCATAATCGCATCCATCTTGTACAGCGTCAGATTGATGCGGTGATCAGTCACCCGCCCCTGAGGATAATTATATGTGCGGATACGCTCTGAACGGTCACCGCTCCCCACCAGACTCTTGCGGGTCGCGGCCGTCTCGGCATTCTGTGCGCGCACCTGCGCATCCTTGATACGGGCACACAACACGCGCATCGCCTGCGCCTTGTTCTGATGCTGTGATCGGCCGTCCTGACATTCAACCACCACCCCGGTCGGAATATGCGTGATACGCACGGCCGAATCGGTTTTATTGATGTGCTGACCGCCGGCGCCTGACGCGCGAAAGGTATCGATGCGCAAATCCGCATTATTGAGCACCACGTCATCAACCTCATCGACTTCCGGCATGATCGCGACCGTACAGGCCGACGTGTGCACGCGCCCTTGTGTTTCTGTCGCGGGTACGCGTTGCACTCGGTGTGCACCGGATTCAAACTTCAGTACCGAATACGCGCCCTGCCCCACGATACGGGCGATGATTTCCTTGTAACCGCCCATTTCACCCGAACTCTCCGATATCACCTCTACCTGCCAGCGGCGACGCTCGGCAAAGCGCGAATACATGCGGAACAGATCGCCCGCAAACAGCGCGGCTTCATCTCCACCGGTGCCTGCGCGAACTTCAAGAAACACGCTGCGCTCGTCATTGGGATCTTTAGGCAGCAACTGCGTTTGCAACTCAGCGTCGAGTTTTTCAAGCCGGGCTTGACCCTCTTTGATCTCTGCGTCGGCAAATTCGCGCATATCCGGGTCTTCTGCCATTTCCTGCGCAGCGGCAATATCACCTTCACAGGACTGATAGGCGTGAAATAGTTCCACGACGGGTTCGAGTTCAGCACGTTCGCGGTTCAATTTGCGATACGTATCCATGTCGCGCGTGGCCTCTTCAGTGCTCAGCAACTGATTGACTTCAAGCAGGCGTTCGCTCAGTTGCGCAAGTTTTGTAGCTATATTTGGTTTCATTTAGTCTTCAGGATGCAATTGATGCAGGCGACGGACAACCTCGAGGAAATTGTCGCGATCGTTACCGTGCGCGCCATTGAGTGCATGAGTCGGCGCATGCAGAAATTTATTGGTCAGGCCACGGCTCATCGCGTCGAGCACCTTGTCCGGACTTTCGCCTTTAGCCAGCAGGCGCAGCGCTTTTTCAACTTCCTGGCGGCGGCTTTGCTCAGCCTGATCGCGCAGCGCGCGGATCGTCGGCACCACATTTCTCGATTCCAGCCAGTGCATGAAGTCAGACACGCCGGACTCGATGATCACTTCCGCTTCCTTGACGGCACCCTGACGTGCTTCGAGACCGTCCTTGACCACCTCGGCGATATCATCCACGGTATACAGGAACACATCGTTGAGGTCTGCAACTTCAGATTCCACATCGCGCGGCACAGCCAGATCGACGATAAACAGCGGCTTGTGACGACGTGCTTTTAACGCACGCTCAACCATCCCTTTTCCCAGAATAGGCAGCTGACTCGCGGTACAGGTGACGATAATATCGTTTTGCGCCAGTTGTTCGGACAAATCCGACAAGGTGATCGCATGACCGTTAAATTGCCGGGCCAGCGTCTGCGCGCGCTCCAGCGTGCGATTGGCAACCGTGATGCGCTTGGGGTTACGCGCAGCAAAATACACTGCATTGAGCTCGATCATCTCGCCTGCGCCGATAAACAATACATTCTGCTCGGCGATACTCGGGTAAATACGCTCGGCCAGTCGCACGGCCGCGGCCGCCATTGAAACCAGATTCGCACCGATTTCGGTATCGGTCCGCACCTGCTTGGCAACCGAGAAGGTATTTTGAAACAGCTTGTGCAGCAGGATACCCATCGTACCTGCCTGTTCTGCCTGACGCACTGCCTGCTTCATCTGCCCCAGTATTTGCGGCTCACCCAGCACCATCGAATCCAGACCACTGGCCACGCGGAACGAATGTTTGACGGCCTCCTCGCGCGGCAGAGAATACAGGTAAGGCTCCAGCTCTTTGCGCGGCAGGTGATGGTATTGCGCCAGCCAGTCTATGGCATGATCAGGCTGAGCCGCGTTGCAATATAATTCCATGCGGTTACAGGTGGACAAAATGGTCGCTTCCTTGGCGGCACCGTTTTCCACCATATCGCGCAGCGCATTTTCGATTCCGTCCACATTGAACGCGACTTGCTCGCGCACGGCAAGTGGCGCAGTCTGATGATTAAGGCCAAAGGCAAACAGCTGCATCGTAGTAGTGTGATAGACCTAAAGAGGGTGAATTATAGTCGGAACAGCGTTGCAATGCCATCCAACGGGCATCCCCCTGTTAGAATACCGGTCTATCAAACTATCCGCTACCCACATGGCCATCAAAGCAACTGTTTTCAAAGCCGCCCTGCAGATCGCTGACATGGATCGTTATTACTATGCCGATCACGCGCTGACCCTTGCACAACACCCGTCCGAGACGGAAGAGCGCATGATGGTTCGCCTGTACGCGTTCGCCTTGTTTGCAGATGAAGCGCTGACATTCGGACAGGGAATCAGCGGTGAGGACGAACCTGACCTGTGGCACAAAGATTTAACCGGGGCTATTGAACGCTGGATCGCAGTTGGCCTGCCCGATGAACGCGTCATTCGCCGTGCCTGCGGACGCGCCGACAAGGTCGTGATTATCAGCTACGGGCGCGCTGCTGACATCTGGTGGAATGAAAATCGAAACAAATTCACGCGCCTGAACAATCTGACCGTATTGAGACTACCGACCGAGACCACGCAGGCTCTTGCAAAACTGGTCAATCGCACCATGCAGTTGCAATGCACGATTCAGGAAGGACAAATGATGATCACAAGTGCGGACGGCGTGGTCGAAATCGAACCGGTGATATGGCATGGCAGCCTGACGGCAACTCAAACATGGCAACAAAACTAACACCCTGCCCGTGCGGCGGGACAGATTACGCACGCTGTTGCGGAATTTATCACAACGGCACGACGGCACCGGATGCCGAACGGCTGATGCGCTCCCGTTACAGCGCCTACGTGCTAAAGAATGAACAATACCTGCTTGCTACCTGGCATCCGGATACCCGACCTGCAGCACTCGATCTTCAGCGCGACCCATCGAAGTGGCTCGGGCTTGAAATAAAGAAATACAGTATCTCAGATGATGCACATGCAACCGTAGAATTTGTTGCCCGCTACAAACTTGGTGGGCGTGCGCATCGTTTGCACGAAATAAGCCAGTTTGTTCTGGCAAATGGACAGTGGCTGTATATGGATGGCGAATTTCAGCAATAACTGACGGCAAAGTCGCCGTACAGCGACAGGCAGATTTTCCGGGCGAGGTGGCCTGATCTGCTCACCGATCGAATGACGGAGGTGGTGTGAAAAAGAATGCAATTCTCATTAGCATTGGACTGGCTATAGTACTGGTATTTTTCGCCAATGCTGCCCAGCTCTATCGAACCCCGTTTATTACGCCACTGGTTGATAAACTGTCTGCGACCTTGTATGACTACCGCCTCAAACTCACCATGCCGCGCACCGTTGATGAACGCATCGTCATACTTGATATCGATGAGAAGAGCCTGTCGGAAGAAGGTCGCTGGCCTTGGGGCCGTGACCGGCTTGCCTTGTTGCTGGATAAATTATTCGACACCTATGGCATTAAAGTTGTCGGATTCGATGTGGTTTTTGCTGAACATGACCGCAGCTCGGGACTTGGCGTATTACAGCAACTCGGGCAGAACCAGCTAAAAAACGACCGGGATTTTCAGACTGTTCTGGCTAACATTCAGCCCTCACTCGAATACGATGAATTATTTGCGAATAAAATAAAAAATCGCAAGGTCGTACTCGGTTACTTCATGGCCAACCAGAAAGTTCAGAACCACACAGGCACCCTCCCTGAACCGACGTTCCCGCCAGATATATTCAAAGACCATCCTGTCGCATTTACCTCATGGAACAGTTATGGCGCCAATCTGCCCCAATTACAGCACGCAGCCACCCGCGCCGGACACTTCAACCCGATGGTCGATGCGGACGGCATCGTCAGACGCATCCCGATGCTGGTCGAATTTAACGGCGCTTACTATGAGTCGCTCTCAATCGCGATGGTGCGCGCTCTGCAGGAACATTCGGCTGTCTTTCCCGGCTTCGAAGAAGGCCACAATACTGAACTTGAGTGGCTGGAACTGAACGCGGACGGGGCCAGTTTAAAAATTCCGGTCGATAGCGAGGCCGCAGCCTTTGTCCCCTACCGAGGAAAAAAAGGAAGCTTCCGCTATATTTCCGCGACCGATGTGCTGCATGACCGCATCCAGTCCGAACAACTGAGAGATAAAATGGTACTGGTTGGCACGAGTGCGATCGGATTACTTGACAATCGTATTGCGCCTGTTCAGGAAACCTTTCCAGGTGTTGAGATTCACGCCAACATGATCGCCGGCATTCTCGATCAGAACCTGAAACAACGCCCTCCCTACATGACCGACGTTGAAGTTGCGTGGTTGCTATTGACCGGCATTATATTGAGTTTTTTACTGCCGCAACTGACGCCGGCCAAAGCGATGATGATTTCCGCCCTGGTGTTTACCCTCACACTGAGCATGAATTTCATTGCATGGCAATACGGTAATTTATTGCTGCCCGTATCGAACAGCCTGATCATGATTACGCTGCTGTTTGCACTGGACATGTCCTACGGCTATTTCATCGAATCACGTTCAAAGCGTCAGATTACCGGACTGTTCGGGCAATATGTCCCCAGTGAAGTGGTTGTCGAGATGAGTCAGCACCCCGAGAGCATCTCGATGGAGGGCGAAAGCCGTGAAATGACCATATTATTTGCCGATGTATGCGGGTTCACTTCTATCTCTGAAAGTCTGGAATCTAAAGAACTGACGCTGCTGATGAATGAATTTTTGACTCCTCTGTCGCGCGTTATCTACAGGCATCACGGTACCATCGATAAATATATGGGCGATTGCATTATGGCATTCTGGGGCGCGCCCCTGCCAGACGGGAATCATGCGCAAAATGCTCTGCTGGCCGCCATTGAGATGCAGTCCACGCTGGCATCGCTGCAGGGGCATTTCAAAGAGTGCGGCTGGCCGGAAATCCACATCGGCATCGGTATCAATACGGGACGGGTCAGCGTCGGCAATATGGGATCCGAAGTCCGCGTCGCTTATACCGTGATGGGAGACGAGGTCAATCTGGCCTCCCGACTGGAAGGACTCACCCGGCAATATGGGGTCAATATCATCGTGGGCGAGCACACCCGACATGCCGTTGACAACTTTACTTATCGGGAGCTTGACCGCGTGCGCGTAAAGGGTAAAGATGTGCCTGTGGCGATTTTCGAGCCGATCGGATTGACAACAGAAGTCAGTCAGGCAGTGCTCGACGAAATCCGTACATTCGATGAAATGCGGCGATGCTATCTGAAACAGAACTGGGATCAGGCCGAATCACACTTATTGAATTTGCAAAAATTGTCACCGGATACCAGCCTGTATCAAATCTATGCCGAGCGCATTGCGTACTTTCGCAAGAATCCGCCGGCAGAAAACTGGGATGGTGTTTTTGTATTTAATACTAAATAAGCGGAAAAAAGTGATATTCAGCAGGCAGCAGGTCTGAATAATCACAGCCGGAATACACCGGGAACGCCAGGAGGAACACTTTGAAACGATTGCACTCCCCAAGCCGGGCAGTCGCGGCGCTGATGCTGGTCATCAACTGCGTCTGTGCTGAGGAAATTCAGACAGTAACAATTCAAACGCCATCGACAGCTGCACCGACCCAAAACAAGCTGACTGCGCTTAGTCAGCCATCAAGTGCCCGCGAAACAATGCTGCGCGATGCCGACGGCCTGATCAAAAACGGCCAGCCTGAAAAGGCTTATGCTCTGCTGGCACCCCGGGAATTCGATCTCGCTGGCGATGTACGCTTCGACTACCTGCTCGGCATTGCAGCGCTCGATAGCGGCAAACCGGATAAAGCCACACTCGCTTTCGAACGGGTGCTGACGGTAGACCCTAATTTTGCCGGTGCCCGACTGGATATGGCGCGTGCCTATTATCAGCTAGGTGATTTCACTCGCGCAAAGCAGGAGTTTGACATCGTAATGCGTCAAAATCCACCGTCAGGCGCAAAAGAGACCATACAAAAATATCTGGATGCAATCAAGAATACGGAAAGCTCAGCGTTGACGCGTATCACAGGCTACGCAGAGGGCGTGCTGGGGCGGGACAGCAATGTCAATACCGGAACAGGCGCTTCAATCTCGGTTGCCAGTCTCTCGCCCGGACTGGCCGCCCTGATCACAGGCATGACAGGCAATCTCAATCCGCAAATTCTGCCCTCACAGCGTGCAGACAGCTATTACGGCATGAATGCAGGCGCTGAAATCAGCCACAGCCTGAATGCAGACTGGCAAATTTACGCAGGCTTAGATGGGCGGCAACATGGCAATCTGGTTCAGACCCCCTTTGATTCATCCGGCACGGATGTCAGGGTCGGTGCGATGCGAACCCAAGGCAAGCATGTATTGAAACTGTCGCTGACAGGCGGGCAAACCTATCTGGCCAATTCCATGCGCCGCGACACGACCGGCGTTAATGCCCAGTGGCAGTACACCGTCAGCCCGTCAACTCAGATCAGTACGTTTGCGCAGTATGATCAAAATCGTGCGGCAGGCTCACCCTCCACCGCACCGGGTACAGATGCACGCATCACCGGCAATACCGATCTGATCATTGCAGGGGCAGGCTGGCTGCACGCGGTTTCAGGCGGCAGTCAGCTGATATTTGCAAGCATCTATACCGGCAAAGAACTCGACAAGGCTCCGGCCATTCAGCCACCCGACGGGCAAAAACGTTTTGACGGTATACGCACAGGCATTCAGGCAAATATTTCAGAGCAAGTGGATAGATATGCCAGTCTGGGCTGGCAACATGCCATCTTTTCCAGGCCGAATGGCTTTATCGTCAATAACGGGCAACGCAACGAATATCAGTACGACCTGACTGCCGGAGCTATCTGGCATCTGGATAAACTGTGGTCAGTCAAGCCACAAGTGGCGGTGTACAAGAAACAGTCGAATCTGGCGATCTATAGCTATGACCGCACCGATGTTTCCCTGACGCTGCGCCGCGACTTCAAATAACGGAGATGTCATGCTTTACTCTTGCAAGATTCGATTAATAACCGCCGCATTGCTCTTATGCAGCGGCGCGGTCTGGGCCGATACAGCCGGGCATGTTCAATTTGTGAATGGCGCAGTCAGCCTGACGAATGCCTCCGGACAATCACACGATATTTTAAAGGGCGAGGCCATCAATGAAGGCGATGTGTTAAGTTCAGCAAAAAATGCCTCTGCTCAAATCAAAATGCAGGACGGCGGCATAATTGCCATACGGCCTGACACCCGCCTCAAATTCGAGCGTTTCCATTACAACGGAACAGAAGATGGCAGTGAACGCAGTTTTTTCTCGCTGATTAAAGGAGGATTTCGAGCTATTACAGGGGCTATCGGCCATACCCATAAATCCAGCTACCGCATCACTACACCGACCGCGACCATCGGAATACGCGGCACCGATCACGAAACCGTTCAGGTGACAGCAGGCAGCGAGCTGGCAAATTTCACACCGGGCGGCACCTACAACAGAGTCAATGTGGGGGAGACCAGTCTCACCACAGACAAAGGAACCGTCAATGTACTGCCTAACCAGATGGGGTTTGCCGGCGCGCCTGACGAATTACCCAATCTGCTGCCGATCAATCCGGCGCTATTTTCGATCGCCGTACCGCACGAATCCGCGCCGGATAAGACGGGGGGAAATAACGAGAGGGAAAAATCCGGCACCACATCTGGCAATCAAAAAAGTGACGCTAACGATGAAACGGCTTCTGAGCTACCGCCTGAACGCGAAAATTCAGCAACGGATCCAAACACGTCAGTAACGGATACTCCGAATATCGACACTCCGCCTGTCGCGCCCCCTGCCTCACCGGTTGTCGTGCAGGCATCAGGACAAACCGTCAATCTGAACAACCAGACCGTCACAGCGGCAAACGGCACAACCGCGCCGATCGCCTTGAGTACATCGCCCTACGTGCAATCTGATCTGGCCGTTGCATTTGCGACCAGCGGATCGAACAGTGCGCAAGCGTTCACTGAAATCGGCACCCTGATTGCAAAACCTGCTGATGTCAATATCGCCCTGCCCAATCCATCTGTCATCGATCGCTATGCAGGAAAGAACAGCACCAGTTCAGTGAGCTATCAGTTAAATGGCACAACCAGTGTCGGACAGGCGACGACAACACTGGCCAACGGTATTCAATTCGGGCGGTATGACAGCACCAGTTCACAGAAAATTGTGACCGGCAGCACCAGCTGCTGCACGGCGGGAACCTACCCTTCAACCGGCGCTGTATTTTCTCACTGGATTACCGGCCCGGCGGTGAGTCCGGTCTATTTACCCGAAGCGCTGCTGGGCACGGCGACATACACCTATGCAGGAGGCACGACCCCCACGTCCTCCCTTGCCGGCACAATCAGCACGCTTGACTCAGCTGCGCTCACAGTTAATTTTACCCAGCAACTGGTGGCGTTTAACCTGAGATGGACGGTCGGGGGCGCGGCCTGGGGCGCGGGTGCGACTGCGGCGCCGCTGGAAGGACTTTACTGGAACAGCGCCAAAGTAGGATTTCGCGCATCGACCGCAGTCAATACCAACTGGGCACCTTTGACCGTCACGGGAGGTGCTACCAACGGCGATGTCGTCGGACAATTAACCGGCAATGCACTGAACGGGGCAATCATATCGTATGTCATCACCAGTTCGGCAAATCAGCTGGCCGGCGTCGCCGCCTTTACCGGTACGCCAGCCAATACCGCCACGCCTTACCGGATTGCGGCACTGTCATCCGTCGATACGATACCCGCCCCCCAGGTGAATGCCGGACAAGTCGTGCCTGTCACGACCGGCAGCTATAACAATGCCGCCAGCGTACTCTTTGATGCCGCCGGCAACGTAACTCAGTTTAACGCCAACAAGAATTTCTCCAATTCGGGCGGCGCCAACGCCATCAATATCGGCACGGCAACAGCAGCCGGTCTGGGCACCGACCCCGTTTCCGGCATCAGCTGGGGCCGCTGGCAGGGCGGCGCATTGACCGTGACGAATCTGGCTGGCAATACTGCAACGAATCTGACCAATGCGAACAGTGCGCACTGGATGGTCGGCCCGACCATGACCGCGCCGGTGGATCTGCCGATATCAGGAACATATAATTATGTTCTGGCCGGCGGGACCGCGCCCACCGATTCGCTGGGCGGAACAGGAACGCTCAACAGCGCAACGCTGACTGCCAATTTCACGGCGCAAACGGTCAATTTCGGCCTGAATATCACAACGCCAAATGCCGGCAATCTGCTGGCGACTGCAAACAATATCCCCATAGAGCAGAAAAATTTCTTTAACGCTTCGACAGCGAACTCACCCAACGGGGGCGCCAATCTGGGATTGCTGAACGTCACCTGCGCTGCCAGCTGCGGCACGGCGGCAGCGATTTCAGGCAATATCGGCGGCGTCTTTGTGGGGGCCGGCGGCATCGGCGCAGGCATGGCCTATGGACTGAGCAACGGCGCTGTCAATGTCAACGGCGTAGCCGCTTTTCATCGTTAACACGATGCACCCCCTGAAAACTTGCCATGCTCACCCGGCGGCAGGTGAATTTTCGTCACCCGAGTGACAGTCCATAGCGAACAGGGCGTCAAGCTCTTGATTCTGTTAAAATCGTCGCATGAGTAAATTAACCCTGGATCGCATCCTGCATACGCAGGGATTTGGCACACGCAAATTGTGCCGTCAATTGATTGTCGCAGACCGGATCGGTATCAATGGCAACATGTTCAACGACGTGAACATGCCGGTTGAAACCGACGGGCTCGAATTCACCGTCGACGATGAGCCCTGGACATTTCGCGCGCAGGTTTATATTGCGCTGCATAAGCCCGCTAATTTCGAGTGTTCCCGCAAACCCAGCCATCATCCCGGCGTGCTGTCCATCCTGCCTGACCCGTTCACGCGGCGCGACGTGCAGCCTGTCGGCAGGCTTGATCACGACACCACAGGCCTTTTACTGATGTCAGATGACGGCGCGTTCATTCACACCCAGTCCTCCCCCAAACATCACGTCCCTAAAGTGTATGTGGCAACGACTCACGATCCGGTCACGCCGGCATTAATCGAACTGTTGTTAACCGGTGTTAAATTGCACGATGAACCCGCCCCGCTGGCGGCCGAAACCTGCCGGATGATCGATACAAACAAGCTTGAGATCGTGCTCGAGCAGGGAAAATATCACCAGGTTAAACGCATGCTGGCGGCGGCTGGCAATCACTGCGCGGCACTTCATCGTTCACAGATCGGCAACCTTAAACTGGACAATCTGAACCTGACGCCGGGACAATGGTGTTATCTGGATGATGCGCAACTGGCACTGCTCAAAGCGCCGTTTATTACACAAAGATAGAGAATCATATGGCCATACAATGGTTTCCAGGTCACATGACCTCGGCGCGCCGAAAAGCGTCCGAAACGATGGAGTTTACGGATGTCATCATCGAAGTCCTGGATGCGCGCGCACCTGAGGCCAGTTGCAACCCGATGATCAGGGAACTGCGCGAACACCGCCAGCGACCCTGCCTGAAAATACTCAATAAAATCGATCTTGCCGATCCGCTCATCACCCAGCAGTGGCTCGATTTTTACAACAAGCAAGCAGGCGTCAAAGCCGTCGCCCTCAGCTGTAAAAGCGCAAGCGATGCGGCCAAAGTGCCTAAACTCTGCCACCCGCTGGCACCCCATCGCGACAGCCCCCATAAGCCGCTGCGACTGATGATCATGGGCATCCCCAATGTCGGCAAATCCACACTGATGAATATGCTGCTGGGGCGCCGCATCGCGGCGGTCGGCGACGAACCTGCCGTGACCAAATCACAGCAGTGCCACAAAATCAACGATCACATGACCCTGACCGACTCACCCGGTCTGATGTGGCCGAAAATCGAGTATGAATCGGACGGCTTCATACTCGCAGCGATTCACGCGATCGGACGCAATGCGGTGATTGACGAGGAGATCGCCGAACATCTGGCCGACAATCTGCTGGCACGTTATCCGGAACGGCTGTCTGAACGATTCGGTTTCAATACTGACGGCATGGATGGAGTCAGCGTGATCGAGGCCGTAGCTAAAAAGCGCGGCTGCCTGCTAAAAGGGCGCGGCGCCCAACTGGACCTTGAAAAAGCCGCGATGATCCTGCTGACCGAATACCGTGCAGGAAAACTCGGGCGTATCAGTCTGGAGTCCCCCGCATCACGCGCCGACATGATCCAATATGCGCTCGACAATCCAGTCAGGCCGCGCATACACTCGCTGCGCGGCGAACCTGACAGCGATGAATAAAACACGCCGATGAAGACACCGAAAAGGATAGAACCCCTCATTGAGGATGGTCTGGTCGATCAGGTACTGCGACAGCTGATGAGCGGCAAGGAAGCGACCGTGTATGTTGTCCAGTGCGGCGATGAGATCCGTTGCGCCAAGGTATACAAGGAAGCCAATCAGCGCGGCTTTCATCAGGCCGTTCATTACACGGAAGGGCGCAAGGTTAAAAACAGCCGCGCACAGCGCGCCATGGAAAAAGGCACGCGCTATGGACGTAAGGAGCAGGAAGCGGCCTGGCAAAGAACCGAAGTCGATGCCTTGTACAAACTCGCGGCCGCTGGTGTGCGCGTCCCCCTGCCATTTGGATTTTACGAGGGCGTACTGCTGATGGAGCTGGTGGCCGACGAAGACGGCATGCCCGCGCCCCGCCTGAACGATCTGGAACTGACCCGTGAACAGGCGCTCGAATTTCACGCGATGCTGATCCGTCAGGTCGTCCTGATGCTGTGCGCGGGCATTATCCACGGCGATTTATCCGAGTTCAACATTCTGGTCGACGCGCATGGCCCGGTCATCATAGACTTGCCGCAGGCCGTCGATGCGGCTGCGAACAACAACGCCTGCCGCATGCTGGCTCGGGATGTCGAAAATCTGGCGAATTACTTTGCTCAATTCGCGCCTGAGCTGCAACATACCCAATATGCAAAAGAAATCTGGGCGATTTATCAGCTGGGCGAATTGCTGCCAGATACACCGTTAACCGGCAACTTTCAGGAAAGTTTAATCAACGCCGATGTCAACGCCGTGATGCGTGAAATCACGACCGCGCGCGACGATCACGAAGCCAAACTGCGTTATCAGCAGATCAAAAGAGAAGAAGGCCGGTAAATGACTGATACCCCCATGATTACCTGGCGTGAAGCCGATGCGGATCAGTCAGCCCGCTGGCACGCCGAATCAGGCTCGCCGGCACCCAGGCGCGTGGTCATTGCAGATGACAGAATGACAGCAGATGTCGCCTACCGGCTGGCCTGCGAAGGCACCGGGCTGCTCTGGCGCGGGGACTATCAGAACGCGCGTCAGTTGCTGCAAGCCATGGCGCGGCGTGCGGATGAAAAACCGCGCAAACAAAAAACGCCGCCGGCTGACGCTGCAACCGCCTTTCACCTGCACCGGCAGGCGCAGTCGCAACGATCACGCACCCTGAACATGTTGCTGCTGCCGTTTAACAGCGACCACAGCATCCCCTTGCGCCGCGCACCCGATACACGAACTGCATGCAGCGAAGCGCTGGGCACCGTCACCGAAGGCTATATCGCCTCGCTGCGCGGCCTGCTGGGCATCATCGGTGCGCACGAGTGGCGCAAGAATGGTGTGCAAATCCCCGCTTTGAATGCGCCTATCCATCCGCATTACGGCGTGTTTGCACCGGTACGCGGCGAATATGTCGCCTTAGTCAATGAAACCCCTTTGCCTGAACGATGCTTGACTGATTCGGTTGCTTTTGACATTGGTACAGGAACGGGCGTACTGGCCGCCGTGCTGGCCGGACGCGGAATCAAGCAGATTATCGCGACCGATCAGGATAGCCGTGCGCTGACCTGTGCACGCGAAAATATCGACAGATTGAAATTATCTGCGCAAATCGAAATCGTCCAGGCCGACTTATTTCCGCAAGGTCAGGCCGCGCTGATCGTGTGCAACCCGCCCTGGGTGCCGGCCAGACCCAGCTCCCCGCTTGAATACGCGGTCTACGATCCGGACAGCCGCATGCTGAAGGGGTTTCTGGATGGACTGGCAGCACACCTTACAACAGGCGGTGAAGGCTGGCTGATACTATCCGATCTTGCCGAGCATCTGGGACTGCGCACGCGTGAACAATTACTTGCCATGATAGAGGCGGCAGGCTTAACAGTTGCGGGAAAAACAGATGTCAAACCGCATCATGCAAAAGTCTTCGATACCACCGATCCGTTGCACGCGGCAAGAGCAGCAGAGCTCACATCCTTATGGAGGCTAACCGCAGCTACTGGAGGCAAGGATCCACATTGATCTGCAGCCACCATTCGAGCAGCGCCAGATGCCACAGTTTGCTGCCCTGAATGCGCGTCAAGTACGCATCAGGATCGGCGAGCAGTTTTTCCACATAACTGCGCCGGTACAGGCCGCGCTGAATGCATGCCTCTGAATTCAGAATGCTGCGTATCCGCTCCAAAAAATCGCCGCGCAGATATTTCAATGCAGGGACCGGAAAATATCCCTTGGCGCGATCGATCACGGCATCCGGAATCAGCCCTCGCGCCACTGCTTTAAGTGGAAACTTACCGCCCTCCTTCAACTTCAGCGAGGGCGGCATTTTCGCCGCCAGCTCCACCAGTTCGTGATCCAAAAACGGCACGCGCGCTTCCAGCCCCCAGGCCATTGTCATGTTGTCCACCCGCTTCACCGGATCATCCACCATAAGGCGCGTGACATCCATCCGCAGCACCTGATCCAGAAACTCATCCGCACCAGGCTGATCCAGTTGCAGCGTAACCCACTCGGAAGTCACATCAGTTACCGTATATTCATCGCTCATCATTTCCAGATATTCAGCATGATCACGGTCGAAATAATGCTGCGAGAAACGCTCAAGCGGCGCCCCCACCGTGCTATCCATACGCGGATACCAGAAGTAGCCGCCAAACACCTCATCCGCACCCTGCCCTGCCAGCACCACTTTTAATTCTTCCGAAACCTTTTCGCCCAGCAGATAAAACGCAGTCGCATCGTAACTTGCCATCGGTTCTGACATTTCGCGTATGGCTTCAGGCAATCGTTTTAACACCTCTCCGTTAGGCACCGCATATTTGTGATGGCGGGTGTTAAAGTGATTGGCCACCAGATCCGAATATTCGAACTCATCCGCCTCCTCACCCTCCACAGATTCAAAACCGATCGAGAAGGTATTCAGCTTTTCCGTATGCTCAGCAAGTAAGCCCACCAGCAGGCTCGAATCCAGTCCGCCGGACAATAAAACGCCCACGGGTACATCTGACGCCAGTCGATGCCGCTCCACGGCACGGCGCAGCACCACCCGGGTTGCATTGAGCCAGTCCTGCTCACTGAGCGGTTGTGCGGGGCGCGTTGCATCGAGCTGCCAGTAACATCGCTGTGCCAGTTCACCGGATGAAGCGATGCGCAGCGTATGTGCCGGCGGTAATTTTTTGATGCCTTGAAGTATAGTCAGTGGGGCAGGCACCACACCGTGCAGGGTAAAATGCTGATGAAGCGCAACCGGATTGAGCCGCGTATCCACCCCGCCGCCTGCCAGCAGCGCTTGCAGCGTGGATGCGAAGCGTAACCTCGCGCCATCGAAAGTGTGATACAGCGGTTTGATACCCATCCGGTCGCGCGCCAGAAACAGCGATCCGGCGCGCTTATCCCAGATGGCAAAAGCAAACATGCCGTAAAATCGTTCGGCGCAATGGTCCCCCCATGCGTGATAGGATTTCAAGATCACTTCGCTGTCGCCTGTTGATCGAAAGGTATAGCCCATGTCGATCAGCTCGGCGCGCAACTCCCTGTAGTTGTATATCGTGCCGTTGAATACCAGCGCAAGCTGCAATTCATCATCGATCATCGGCTGATCAGCGTCGGACGAAAGATCGATGATCGCCAAACGGCGATGGCCGAATGCCAACGCCCCCTCGTTGTAATAGCCCTCGTGATCGGGGCCGCGCCGTGCCAACCGTGCAGTCATGCGCCTTAGTGCGTCCATGTCGGCGGGAGAGTTATCGAAGCGCAATTCACCACAAATGCCGCACATGCAAAACTCCAGTTGGTTCAGGTGTTGTATTATCGCCGAGCAATAGACTCTGAGCTAATTTTTCCAGCTATGCCTCGTAGCCCGGAAAGCGATGCTTATCAGGGTACCAATGCCCGCCTCGCCTGATGACAAAGAAACTGAGGCATGGTGGTAATGTGCGATTTCCTGCACGATGGCCAGACCAAGCCCGCATCCATCCTGATTGCTTCCCAGTACGCGGTAAAACCGTTCAAATACCCGTTCGCGATCGGCTTCCGGCACACCAGGTCCATTGTCCTCAACTTCCAGAATCACCGCATCAGTGATGCAGCGAATACGGACCGTGACGTGGCCGCCCGAAGGCGTATAGCGCAGCGCATTATCGATCAGATTATTCAGCATTTCACCCAGCAGCAACTCATTGCCTGTCAGATAACATTCAGTGCCACAGCATTCGAACCCCAGATCAATTTTTTTCTGCAACGCCTGTACAACCCAGGACTCAGTAATGTTTTTAGCTACACCTTGCAAATCCAGTTCACTCAAATTTTTCTGTCCACCGGGTTCAGAACGCGCCAGCAACAGGAGCTGATTGACCAGATGCGTGGCGTGATCCGCGGCTTTGCAAATCTGTTGCAGTGAATGGCGAATTTGTTCGGGGTCTTCCAGAGCCAAGGCCAGCTCGGCCTGCGCCTTAAGCCCCGTGAGGGGGGTTCGCAGCTGATGAGAGGCATCGGCAATGAAGCGCCGCTTCAACATAAATGACGCATCCAGTCGCCCCATCAACTCGTTAAAACTGTGAATCAACGGTCGTATCTCAGACACAACCTGCTCTTCCTGCAACGGACTTAAATCCCGCGAGGAGCGGCTGACCACCTCATTGCGCAATTGCAACAAGGGACGCAAACTCCTGTTGACTCCCAGCCAGACCATGAAACCTGCAAACGACAATGAAAAAATCATGGAAGGAAGAATACGCCACATCCACTCCTGCGCTCGTTCCTCATGCAACACCAGCGTTTTTCCCACCAGCACCACCACATATCCGCTTTCAACATCCACTTCAGGCATGATGGCCGCCCGGATGCGTATTCTATGCCCTGCATAATTGGCCAGATAATACACCGGCGTTTCACTCAGTTTGACTGACGGCAGCGGCAAACAGGATGAACCGAAGTGAAACGCCTGCGCTTGCCCGCTAAGCGAGTAATACACCTGATCATTTTTATCCGCCGTCAGGATACTCAATGCACCGCTATGAAGATTGAACTCGACCTGCCCTTGACGGGTGCGCAGCTGATCCAGCAGAATCGTACTCGCATCGGTCAGATAGCGATCAATTCTGCGATCGGCACTCTGGTGTCCAAGCTTGTAAATCAGGGCAATATTAAACAGCAGCACGATCACCATCGGCCCCAAAACCCACCACAGCAAATTTCGTCTCAGACTGTCAGCATGAAAATGCCGAAAACCCCAAATCATGGTTTTTCCATCAAATATCCCAGTCCACGCAACGTTCGGATACTGACATGTCCATCTTCAATTTTTTTACGCAAGCGGTGCACATATACTTCAATGGCGTTGACACTCATCTCTTCACCCAGACTCGACATCTGCTCGCTGAGCGACTCCTTGCTGACCACCCGCCCGGCACGCAACATCAGAATTTCCAGGACACTCAATTCGCGTGCTGATAAATCCAGCGGTTCACCGTTGAGCGTAGCACGAGAACCGGCCGTATCCAGACACAGCTCTCCTATTTGCAGCATGGCGCTGCAGGCAGACTGACCCCGGCGCAACAGCGCCCGCACCCTGGCTTCGAGCTCCGGCAAGTCGAAAGGTTTAGCCATATAATCGTCCGCGCCATAATCGAGCCCCTGCACCCGGTCGGCGACCTTATCTCGCGCAGTCAGAATCAGCACCGGCACCTGATTGCCGCGCCGCCGAAGCTGGCGCAAAATTTCTGCACCGTCCATATCGGGCAGCCCCATATCCAGAATCACCAGTTCATATTGCTGCACAGCCAGCAACCGATCGGCGCTGCGGCCATTAGGCTCATGCGTCACAACATACTTCGATTTTTGCAGAATACGAATCAGGCCATCGGCCAGTATCGGATCATCTTCTACCAGTAGCACACGCATATGTCCCTACTTTCCTTCCTTTATTTGCTGCACTTTAGCACAACCTGACTTCCATCCCAGCCTGCAACTATTGTCTAAATCCGCGATCCCTGCTGCAATATTGCCCACTTCAATATTAGCCAATCCCCGACCGTAATAAGCCCGCACAAATTTGCTCTCCATCTGGATCGCCTTATCGAATTCAGCTATCGCTTCAGGGTATCGCGCCATATTCATATAGCCCGCAGCCAGACCATAATGATAATAATAAAATTGCGGGTTTAATGTGACCGCCATCTGATAATCCGCCAGCGCTTCCTTGAAACGCTTGATGCCTGTCAAGTATTTCCCGCGGTTGAAATAAATACGATCGACACCTGGCAACTCATGCTGATCTTTGACCAGCATCAGTGCATCATCCCACAGCAGAAGCGAATCAGAAAAGATCGTCAGCCGGTTAACCGCCATTGCACCCAGCATAATTGCAACCAGCAACAGCATTACAAACGTCCGTTTCAGGTTAAAATTTTTCAATAAAAATGGCAATGCGGCGAAAATTCCCGGCATCCACAGATAACCTCGATACAGAACAAACGACTCCTGTATTCGCACGGTAGAAAACTCGGTCGCAAACAACAGCCAGGGGAACAGCATGGCGAATCCCAGCAATCCTGTCTCTGCGCGTTTAAGCAAAAGTTTAAATCCGATTACTCCATATAAAAGGTAAGCGAATGCCGCAGCCAGATAATAAGAAAATATACTACTGGCAAACGGCTCTCTCATATCAACTGACATCCATGCGGGGTTGGGAACAGCCCACAAAAACCAGTATTTAAAAAACAAAAAACATTGAGTCAAGACGCTCAATGGGTATGCATGTTCAATGTTACTACCCAACATCTCTGGCGCCGCAATTTCATATACGGAACCCAACAAGCCCGCTTTTTGCAGCGCAACCCAAAATGCAATCAGCGCACAGGCTATGTATACACCAAGCAAGCGTTTCCAGAGTAAAAGTGGGGATTTGACGAGTAGCAAGGTAAGCGCCATCATCACGGCAGGCAACATCACCGCATGCTCTTTGGAAAACACGGCCAGAAAATACAGTACAACACTGCCCCACAGCCAGCCCGTGCGCTCCTCGGTCAATCCGCGCATGTAAACATATAGCGTCAGCACGGAAAACAGCGTTGCCATTACTATTGAGCGCTCAATCAGGTATGCGGCACCGTATACCGCTACAGGATGCCATACAAAAAACAACGCGCCAAAAAATGCCAGCCAAGCATGGGGTACTATATTTGATTCTGTCATGTCTTTTTTCAAAACAAGATCAAATAAGCGATGCAAAAACAAAAACAGCACGAGACCGGTTGCCGCATGCAATAACAGACTCTCCAGCCTGAACCAGATTACATCTCGACCCATACTGTGCAATGTCCACGCAATACTCGCCATAGGCAACCAACGCACTTCAAAAGGCGAAAAGCTCAGGTAATGGTCAAGCGTATCACCGCCTTCCATAAAGAACTGCAGATCGTCAAATACAATGGGATTCCACAAAAATTGTCCGTAGATCAGTGCAACTAAAACACACAGCAACAGGACATAAATCCTCTTTTTGAACACGGGCAATTCTTCTGTAATCGGCATTTTTTCCTTCATGTATCTCTAAAAAAAGAAGCCCCTTGCGGGGCTTCTTTCATGCGGCTCAAATACAATCTTACTTGCAGATATTGGCAGCCAGACAAGTCGAAGTAGATTTTGTTGTCCATGTAATACCATTGGCACTCACCACGCCATCCAGCTGATAGGTTTCTCCGCTCAGACCGTTAGCAGCAACTGCCTTAGCCAGAATAGCCGAATGAGTTGAATCGGTCACTGCGACACCCACTTCGCCAACGTACTTGCCCAGTACAGGGGTAGTAACGGCACCGGCAGTGGTAACGCCACCAGTGATCGTACCGATCGCGGCAGGAACGCCGTTGCTGCCGTTGCCACAGGCAGTCAAATCACCGGTATCGGCCTGACATGCCTCAACAGCTGACTTCATCGCCTGAGTAGCCTGTGTTACTTCGACGAACTTGGCCTTCTTGGTGTAGTTGCTGTAAGCAGGAATCGCGACAGCAGCCAGAATACCGATAATCGCCACAACGATCATCAGTTCGATCAGTGTAAAACCTTGTTGT
>Ga0105164_10000487_pt1 | contig 27956 bp, 25 predicted proteins | sample VDWuncwatermetaG_FD_89674 | JGI IMG/M metagenome (GOLD analysis project Ga0105164, IMG submission 89674) | Wastewater microbial communities from Netherlands to study Microbial Dark Matter (Phase II) - VDW unchlorinated drinking water | ecosystem: Environmental > Aquatic > Freshwater > Drinking...
ATAAGAGCCGATATGAGGGGTGAGGATCACTTGAGGGAAATCTTTAAGAGCGCCCTGATAAGGTTCTTGATGAAAAACATCGCACCAGGCCCCTGCCACTTTTTGTTTTCTTAGCGCCTCTATAAACCCCGCCTCATTAATCACCGCGCCTCTGGCGGCATTAAGAATAAGTACTCCTTCTTTCATAAGATTAAATTCTTCAGGTCCAATCAACTCAACTTCATTATTCAGATGAAAAGTAATAATATCCGCCTGGGGCAAAGCATCACGCAAAGGTAAACACACAAAGTCTTTTGTTTCTTTGATCAATGGATCTACAACAATAATCTTAACGTTAAAGACTTTAAGAAATTCTGCAACCTTGCGCCCAATACGTCCGAAACCAACAATGACAACCACCTTGCCGGCCAATTGCTGCCCCATCTTCTTGGACCATTGTTTCTGATGCATGACCTGATTCATGGAGGGAACATGCCGAAGAAGAGAAAACATCATGCCTATGGTTAATTCCGCGACGGCCAAGACAGGCGCATCAGGGGTTGATGCTACTTGAATATTTAAACGCCTGGCAGCCTGTACATCGACATTGGAAATGCCTGAGCCGCAACGCGATATGACTTTCAATTTGGATTGTTCCAATACTTCCCTGTCCAATGTTTCCAAACCCGCGATCAAACCATCAAAATCAGGCAATAACTCTAAAATTTCCGGTTTAGTGAGTTTTCTTTTAAAAGGGTTTAATACAACTTCAAATCCCGATCCCTCCAGAATCCTGATTGGCGCAGAATCTCTTTCACCAAATGTAGAGGTGGAGATTAGGACTTTCCTTTTAGCCATCACTTTTATTCCCATGACGTTTCTTCTATGTTTTCCTGACCCAAATTTGGTTCTTTGTGTCAGGCCGTGTCCATATTAAAACAAACCCCGCTTGAGTCAATGTTTGAACACAAAAATCCATTTTAGACGGTTCTGACGGCATTTCGAGCGTAAGGCTGCGCAGCGCCGGATTAGTTAAAGTACGTGAAGCCCCCTTTAGTATCTTATCTTCATTGCCGTCCGTATCTATTTTAAGCGCATTGGGCACTACTTTTAAATGCTCACTTAATGCATCCACCGTTGAACAGGCAATCCCTTCCTGCCAAACCACACGGTAGCCTTCATCAGTCACAGAAATAGGCACACGATGTTCCGTATGAGCAGCCGCGCCAGGGGCTGTATCCTGAATATTAAGAAAACTTAAGCCAACAAAATCACTAACACCTATGCTCGTAATTGTAACGCGCCCCATTAAACGGTTAAAAAGGACATTATCTTTTAACAAACTGAGATTCGAATGTTCTGGTTCAAAACTATAGACTCTTGTATGAGGATAACGGCAGGCACAATAAACAGTAAATACCCCAACATTGGCGCCAATGTCAAAAAAAACATCTCCGTCTTTTACATACTGGTTAATATATTCGCGTACTTCCCGTTCTTTGCGAGGAAATAAATACCAGCGAAAATAAGTAATGGGATTTGTACACGATAAAGAAAAAGAAACGCCGTCACAATATACTCTGCGCCGAGGGACCAGAAGCCCCGCGACGGACCAGCCCAGCCTGATCAAGGGATATTGCCAATTCCCATGTGACTCGCGCAGAAACCGGCATAACTTGGTGCGCAGCATCCTCTGTACCAACGGATTTTTTTTTAAACGGTTCTGCATAAAAGGTCCTTTTCAATCGTGGGTCGATCAATGGGCGCAAATACGCCCGCGACAAAATTCTTTTGATTCTGCCATACGGCATTTAATTGCTCATGGCTCATCGCGCGCAACTCTTGAAACCTTTGGGCCAATGCCGCAGCCGTGGTACAATTTAACATGGAATCCAGATGATTAAAACAAGGATTTATCTCAAAAAAATCATCCAGGGCGGCATGCACCGCAATTTTACCGCTGTTAACTGCCAGCAACCCCGCGCTGGTGCCATTAAACATCGCTAAATCGCACTGCGCCAGGCCTGACGTAAAATCGCCTTTTGCCTCCCGCACAAAAGGAAATTCACTCATGATGGCTTCAAAACGTTTGGTAAACACACGGCCAAGCACACTTTTATAAACTCTGACTAAATAAGTAACTCCCTCACAAAGTTTACTTTCTGCTTTTAACCAGGAGCCAAATACTTCCAGTTCATAAGGATGGCTTAATAATAAAAATATTTTCAAATCTTTGGGCAATACTTTTTGGCCAAAACCCCTTGTCCATGATTTTGCGCTGCCCCAGATACGCACAGCGCCGACGGGTTTAGCCGCCCATTGTTCAAAATAATCAATGTATTCCTTGCCGCAAACGCCATACAACGAAGGACGCAAGGGCGCGGGCTTAAGAGAATCTTTCATTGAAACAGCCAAATGATGCTGAGGATGCGGAGCATAACCAATTGTTTTGATCCCATGCCCTTGGACGGCTAATAACAAAGCCCTTTCATACCCTTTTTCTTCATAGGGGTAAACAATGCTTTCAAAACTCTTTTCGGCGGCCAAACGCTTAAAAATTCTATACACACAAAGTTCTTTTAAAATGACACCTTTGGAATAGTTTCCCCATAGATAATACCGCCAAAACTTGTCTGATGTCTTGCCTGCGATCACACATGCCGGAGGATTTATACCGACAACGATCATTAAGCCATCAAAACAAATGTTACGCCAAAAAACAAAAAAAGCATCTTGCCAGGTGACTTGATCCAAAACAAAAAATGTCTGGTCATCTTTTTTGCGCGCGGGAGAACCAAAGGACAATGGATCAATGCATGCATAACCAATCGCAGAGGCCTCAAAGAGTTTATCAAAAAAATAATCCCTGGCTTGATCACTGGTTTGCCCAGGAGCGAAACGTTCATAAACAACAAGGCGCTTAGACCCAAGCTGCTTTTTGTCCCCCCTGAAACAAATGCGCCATAAACCCACCCATTCTTTGAGCAGCTTCAATTTAAAAATGGTCTTTTGAGTGATGTGCGTAATCGTACCGAAAAATAATTTCCGGAAAATATTGGCCCCTTCAACCTTGGCCGTCGGATCAAAATCTTGTAAATATAAAGCTACCTCAAGGGGAGCGCCGATCAAAAAAAGCTCTGCTTGAGAATTTTTCTTGGCCCACTCTAAAATAGCCCGGGCAAAAAATAATGGTTTAATGGTTGATTCCTGTCCCCAAGGCCTTGCATCCAAACGCGAATAAGAACTCAGCCACCACCACGGGCCATATTTTAAAAAAGCGGTGCTTAAATCCCCATGGGATACCGCTAAATCATCAAGCCAGCTTTCCGTGTTTTCCTGCACAATGGCACGGATATCCACAAAAGAAGGATGTGCCGATAAGTCTTCCTGATAAAAATACGACGCAAAATTCCCTTGAAAGGCTTCCGGCAAAATTTGCAGCAAACATACCTTCATTTGACCCCCAAGGCGCCAAAAACTTTTTGGTAAAGAGGGTCTTGACGGATAATGCCTTCGGCATAGGCCAAATCCATCGGTGTATCTACACTAATAGAATCATGCCCCAAAAAACCCTGTATCGAAAAGCCATGCTCCAATATCCGCATCATATCAACGGATTCAAGCTCTTCCAAGGGCGTTTGCGGCCATGAGCCAAACTGCAATAAAAAATCCCGTTTAAACAAATAAATGCCGATTTGTTTAAACGCGTATCGAAATTTTTCTTTTGATTGAACAGGGATCGGCAACCGTGAAAAATAAAGCACCTGATGCTGTTGGTCCATCACGGCCTTGACCACATCTTTACTGACAAAAATATCCCAGTCGGTAATCTTGGAAACTAAATTTACGCAAGTAATGGCGGGGTTCTTAAGCATAACAGCAATGGCTTCATCCAGGGTCTTGGGATCAACCAATGGTTCATCGCCTTGCACATTTATAATAATATCCGCCTCTACCTTTTGGGCTGCCTCAGCTACGCGGTCCGTGCCGCGCACATGGGTGTCCTTGGTCATAAGGACACGGGCCCCAAAGCCTTCACAGACTTTTTGTATTTCTTTATCGCAGGTGGCAATGACAATCTCCGTGACATAACGGCTCGTCTTAAGCCGGCGATAAACATGCTCCAGCATCGGATGACCGCAAATAAGGGCTATTGGTTTTCCGGGATAACGGGAAGACCCCATCCTGGCCGGAACAATACATGCAACTTTCATACTTGAGAACTCCCTGGTTATGAGATCCTTCGCCTATTGGCTCCTGATTTGGAGCCTGCCCCCGAATGCTTCTGTCGGGGGTCGGAGTCAAATGTAATCGATTTGAAAATATTTCCATTCGCGTGCAGCTTTTTCGTTAACGGCCGCCGGTTTCAATGCTTTGCCTAAAATATTTGTTTGCCAACGCAATGTAAAACCCATCGCCTTCACCTGGTTTATCAACGGATCTGTTTGGGCACACTGGATACGCACTTGCTGTAACTTGGCCTTACGTGCGAGGTCAAAGACCGCATCAAAAACTTTTTGTAAAATTTGATCTTCAAGCGGACTGATCAGCTCCAGGATATCCAGCCGTTTGATGCCGTCACGGATGCTGGTTTCTCCGACGAAAGCATAGGCACAAAGGTCCCCTTGCTCTTCAATGGTCAAAAGAAAATATTTATAAAAATTTTTGTAATAATGGAATTCCCGGGTGTGCGCCCAAAACGACACCGTGCGCTTGGGATATCCGCCGCTATGGCCTGCTGTTTTTTCAAACAAACCAAGTAAGGACTTTCCCTGACTTTCCATATCTTTTTGTGTTTCATAAATATGGTAAGAAATATTTGTGACTGCCTTAGCCGCTTCCTTTTTAAATGATAAAATCGAACATAGGGGCTGATATCCCCTTTTTATATACCACTGATAGGCCCTGGAAGTTTCATCTTGCCGATAGGCAAAAATTGCATCTGCATCCGGATAAAACTTTGCGATCCCGGCATCCATGGCCGTGCCAATGCCCCCGGAGCGGTAGGGCTCATCCACATGCGCGCCGCTGACCCACAAGGCATTCACATATCTGCTGGCGCTTACTTTAAATATCCTGGGCTCTAAAGGAATGATCCCAATGGGTTTATCGTCTTGGAAAGCCAAAACAGCTTTTAATTGATTGCCTCCCCAGGTTTCTGCCGTGCGAGGGGTTGAGTCAGAACGTTTTGAAAGCTCCAAGGCCTGAGATAATAGTTCTGGCGAGTAGGGACGGATCTGCATATTAACCGGAACATTCTTTATACCACAAGGCAAGCGCTTCAACAAAAACGCGCATGGCCTGTGCATCACCGATGCTGACACGGATACAAGACTCATAGGGCGCTTCAAAAGAGCCGCGGATATAAATTTTTCTGTCTCTTAAAAAGGCGACCGCCTCCCTGGATTCCTTGGGAGTATTTAAAAAGATCAGTATCCCGTTGGTATATTGGCCGCCATGCCAACGGACCCCCATTTTTGTTAATTCTCCCTGAATATACCCTGCCCCTGCCTTCACCCGGGCAATATGGTCTTGCATGATGGCGGGATGGTCTAATAAATATTCCCCCACCCGCATCGAAAATGTATTGGATTCGACAATGGAACGGGTTTTGGAAAAATACTCAATGTTTTGTTTTTGGCTGACCATAAATCCCAAGCGCAGGCCTGCCCCGCCAAAGGCCTTGGAAAAAGTACGCATGACAATTAAATTATCGAATTCATCCACCCAATCTAAAACCGTCTCCGCGCCGAAATAATGATAGGCCTCATCAAGGATGACTGCGATATTGCGAGCCCGGCAATGCTCTAAAATAGGGCGGATTTCTTTTCTGGTTAATGCCGTTTCAATGGGTAGATTTGGGTTAGCAATGGTGACAACGGCTGTTTTTGCGTCAATATTTTTATATAACGTTTCCACATCAGGACGAAGGTCCTTGCCAACGGTAAATTTGCGGTAATCCAATTGAAAGAATTCCGCGTAGACTTTATACATCGGATAGGTGGGGTCTAAAACAACGACATTGTCCCCGGGATTTGTCAGTGTTTCATAAATAAAGCGTACCCCCTCGGTGATCCCGCAGGTCAAATAAATTCTGGAGACATCAATATTCAGAAATTCGGCGATCTTCGCATACAACGGCCCCGCTTCCGGAGAAGCGCTGATCATATAAGGCGGAAACGATTTCAGGATATCGGCAAAAATCTCCGGAGGGAAATTAGAAACCTTTTCATTACGGTCCAGCCTCCAACCGTTGACTAAGTCCCTGCCCAACGACGTCTGATAACGCACCATGTTGAGGATATGTGACTTGAATCTGGACTTCACCGGCCTATGCCCTTTCTTTCTTTTCAAAATGGGCGGCGTACTGGGGCATCAGGGGCGTGACCGGTTCATTTTCGTTATACATGCAATTATTACAGATAAGCCCTTTTAAATCCTTGCATAGATGCCGGCGGCGAAAATTTCTATAGACCTCATTACTCCATATTTCTTTGAGGGTGGAGAGGCTTAAATCCCCGACGATGAGGTCCCTGGAATAATCCAGGACACAGGCAGAGACATGCCCTTCGGGCGTGATCGTAAAGCCTTTGAACGGCTGAAAACAAATCTCCACCTTGCCGCGGGCCCGCGGGCTTCCCGCTTCAATGCTGCCCAGTTTATTATTCTCATATAAATTCCCGCATTGATTATTCAACGGATGCGGGTCCCACTCATCGATATACGGCAACACAATGTCTTTTAAAATATCCACCTCATCTCTGGTGGTATGAGTGTACACCATCGTCACATAAATACGGAATTGCAAGCCGGACGTTTTACGGTAATGGGAGATCCATTTTAGATTTTCAATGACCTTGTCAAAATCATCACGGCCCTGAATGGCCTTATACGTTTCTCTTTTCCCGGCACTGATCGAAAATTTTATACTATCCAGGCCGGCATCAAGCACTTCTTTGGCACGCTCAGGTGTTGCCAAAGCCCCATTGGACGTCAAAAACAAATATTCAAAGCCGATGCGCTTGGCTTCGCGGACATATTCTGCCAGATTTTTCACCAGGAATGATTCCCCCGTCGCGTAAAGTCCCAGGTCGCGCACCCCGCAGTCATAGGCCTCTTGCAAGACCCGTTTGACCATTTCAGGTTCCATGGTCTTTTTATTTTTGATCAAAGGGTTGGAACAAAAGACACAGGTATGATTGCAAAAAGATGTCAGGTCCAGGAATATTTCCCTGGGGAACGGCGGCACTTCTTCAAAGCTCGCCTGCATACTTTTTTTCTTACGCTCTTTAATGGTTTCTAACATTACCTTTCTCCTATTTTCTTTTTGGCCACGATACGCGCATGGGAACTTAAACGGTTCTCCTGCAAAAATTCCTGAAAAGCCTGAAAAGTTTTTGCCTGGCGGCGCTGGAAAACATACTTCCAAAACGGATCAATCTCGGGCAAATCCTTCTTTTCTAAAACATTTTTGACGATCTCCACATCCAAACGGCCCGGAGTGCTTAGCTCCAGCACCTCAAAGCCTGCTTTTTCCAATAGGGCCACCATGGCTTCCAGGGACAAAATATTTAAACGGTTGATCGGATTCAAATTCGGCGCTTGGGCTTTTAACACCTGATACTCAAAACCCGAAGAGGTAGCAGCCGTAAATAAAAATAATCCCCCGGGCCTGCAATACTCATACGCTAATCGCATAAATGCAGCGGGGTCACAGACCCGCTCAAGACTCTCAAAAGAAGTCAAGATATCCACGCGTCCCAAAAATCCGGCCGCCTCATCCTTGATATAAAACTCATCCGCCAGCAATTCCTTCTTTTCAAACAACTGATGCGACAATAACTTGATCTGTCCAAAGACCTTTTGGGTATGAATATGCTTGATCAAAAAAGAATATTTGGTCTGATAATCCACTAAAAGCGCCTTAGGCCCCAAATACTCGTCAGCCCATTCTATCATCCAGGCGACCCGCGGGCCATAAATATAATACAGCTGTTGGTCGCTTAATTGGGTCATCTCCTGGCGCCAATACCGGCAGGCAGCGGACTCTTTATAAAACCGGTCCAATACTTCTTGTTTGGGCCGTGGGCTCACGAAATAAGAGCCGCATCCTGTACAAACCTTATAATTCATCCCCATCACCCAAGCCAAACAATCTGTTTTTCCAACAGAACATCCAGGGCAATGGACTTCCTCCAAACTTTCTGAGGATTTAAGTAAATGATCAATATCTCTTTCGAGCAAAACGGTGTATTTTTGATATATTTCGTCGTTAACAACGCCGGGTATCGAAATATCATTAGGAATGACAACAGTTTTCATGATCTCTCCATTTGAGCTATCCCTGCCTCCGGGGCAGAATCCGCCGAGTAAATTTGTTCAATCAAGCACATCGTCTGGTATGCCTCCTGGCTTGACCCGACCTGCACCGGTGTATTATGTTCAATACAGGAAATAAATTCTTCCAACTCCAGTTTCCAGGAGGCATCCTCATCATAGTAATTGATACTCTCTTGCGGGTTAGGCAATGGGTAGCCCTGCTCATCATACAGGCAACGCGCAATCTTCAGGGTTTCAACACCGTAATTCCTGGTGGAAGACAGAATTCCGGAAATCGTAATATACCCTTTCTCCAAATAAATTTCCAATGAAAACATGTACTTCCATTGAGTGGCGGAAGAATGAAGGATGCCCACCTGGCCGCGGGAATTGCGCATCATGACAAAGGCATTGTCCTCCACCCCTACCGGCCAATAGTGCTGACCGATAAACGATTTGACTTCCTCGAAGTCCCCGCAAAAAAGGCGGAATAAATCGACCATATGGATACCCTGATCCATTAAAATCCCTCCACCGGAAATGTCCCGTTGATTACGCCAATTCTTGTCGTACCGGCTGCCGCCTCCTTTGCCATACACGCCCCTCAGCCAAAGAATTTTCCCTAAACGTTTTTTGTCCACAATGGCTTTAGCATCCAGCACCGCCTGGTGGTAGCGGTGATTAAAACCGAATTTTAACTTGACCCCCGGATGACCGGCTTCGGCTTGCCGCATACGCTCAACATCTTCTTTACATCGCCCCGGGGGTTTTTCACAAAAAACATGGACCCCCTGGTTTAGAAAAAAACATACTGTTTGAGGGACAAATTTATTGGGGATGCATACAAATACGATATCCGGCTTGTAACCCATGAGCTTACGGTAATCTTCCACCACGGCCAAGCCGTCGACCTTTCCCTTAAATTGCGGATCGCTCAGAGCTACCAAAGACAATTGCGTGAAATCCTTGGCACAAGAGGCCCGGATTTTTCCCATCTTGCCGTAACCAATTAAACCTACTTTATAAATTTTACCCATAATGCATTATAAATTTAATTGTTATTAGTTTGTCATTCCCGCGAAAGCGGGAATCCATTTTTTACAAACTCGAGTCCCTTGGCACAGTTTTCCTGAATAAATAAAAAGTCAACCCCATAAGCTATGAAGGTATACCCCTGCTTGATCCGCGCGACCAACAGCTTCTCGTCGGACGAAACCACATGCACGCCCGGCGGTATTCCACGGGCGGCTGCTTTCTTTTGGACCTTGCTCATGGCATTAACGACCGCCGGGTCTTTAAAATCCCCCGGTTTACCCAATGAGCCGGACAAATCATACGGGCCTATGATGATGGCATCAATCCCTTTAATCGCTAAAATAGCGTCGATGTTTTCTACTGCTTTTATGTGTTCAATTTGAACCACCACCACGGCATGGTCCCTGACCCAGCGTTTATACGCGTCAAAATCACGGCCGTAGCCTTGGGCCCTGGCTAACCCAACACCCCGATTCCCTTCAGGAGGATAGTACACGCTGGCCACAGCCTGCCTGGCCTCCTGCGCTGAATTGACCATCGGTACAATCACCCCGTGCGCGCCGGAGTCCATGGCCCGCTTGATCAACAACGGATCATTGGCCCCCACCCGGACCAAGGCCGGCACACCGCACAAGTCAATGGTCCGGATCAATTCCTGGCATTCGCTGATACTCAAAGGAGAATGTTCCATATCAATGGCCAGCCAATCGAAACCTGAATGAGCCATTAATTCCGCCACTGTCGGATGTCCAATCGTAATCCAGGAACCAATGGTTAAAATGTTCTTTTTTAATTTTTCCTTCAAAGTAATGTTCATGACACCACCGCCTTTTCAGAAATTAGTTCACCTTGGCCATCTTGCGGAACCGTTGGTTATTGGCCAGAAGTTCCTGATAAGTGCCCTGGCTCACGATCCGGCCCTGTTCCAGAAAGTAAATGACATCGCATTCTTTAACCGTACTCAACCGGTGCGCGATGATCACGATGGTCTTCTTATGCGCCAGATGATGGATCGCCTCCAAAATGATATCTTCCGTGATCCCGTCCAGGGCGCTCGTCGCTTCATCAAACACGAGGACCGAAGGGTTGTGATACAACGCCCGGGCGATACCAATACGCTGCCTTTGTCCGCCGCTTAAACGGACCCCCCGTTCGCCCACTTGTGTTTCATACTGTTGAGGCAATTCCTTTTCAACAAAATCATGGATGTTGGCCAGCCTGGCCGCGCGACGGACCGCCTCCGGATTGATCTCCTTGTCCGGCACACCAAAGGCGATATTGCGCTTGACCGTGTCGTCGCACAGATATATGTGCTGGGGAACATAGCCCAAATTTTTCTGCCAGCCGCGGATATTGTTCTCATTCAATTTTGCGCCATCGACAAAAATCTCCCCTTTCCGGGGGGTCAAGAGTCCAAGCAAAATATCGATGATCGTCGTTTTGCCGGCCCCGGTGGCGCCGACCAGCCCAATGGTCGTGTTGGTATTGATCAGAAGATCAAAATCCTCAATAACGGCTTTAAGCGCTTTGGGGTATTGGAATGTCAGCTTTCGGAATTCAATGCTTTTAGAGAACGGCAAGGGCTGCTCTGTTGGGGAGGTGACCGGCCCGCCTTCCTTATGCGTGCAATTAACGTAATCTTCATAAATCGTTTTAAGGATCGGCAAATTAAAACGAATAAGCGTGACCTGAGAAAAGAGTTCCTGGAGTGCCGGCATCAGACGAAAAGCAGCCGAAGCGTAAAGACCGACCAGAGGAAAAACCTGCTGATAATCCTTCTTGATTACCGCAATATAAATTGCAATAAACATTATCCCGCCGAAGGCCAATACTTCAAATGCATACCGGGGAACCTGTGTCACCAGAAATTGCGCGGCATAGCAATCGATCGAGCTTTTTGTCGGTTCAGCAAACTGCTCAATAAACATCTGCTCCTTTCCCATCAGTTTTACGTCTTTGATCCCGCCAAAAGCTTCGCCAAGGACCTTAAAGATCCTTCGGCAGTGTTTTGTAAACTCTTTGCCAGACACAAGAAGTTTCTTTCTGGTATAAAAATAAATAAGGGCGTATCCCCCGCCTATCATAACGACAGCCACCGTGGCCACAACGGGCTGAACAACGAAAAGCAACAAAACAATGAGGATCACAAGCAGGGACTTCGCCAGCAATTGTATGCATGGAATAAGCACTCCTGTTACGACACGGGCCACCTCTGATGCCAAATAGGCAGTCAATTCCGAAGTATTGCGGCTAAGAAAAAACGCGTAAGGTTCATAAAGATATTTGGCAAATAATTCTCTGGAAATTATATGGCGTTTTTCCCATGTAAAATAAAGCATCGCGGTTGTCACCCAGGCCCGCACTATATTATTAACCAAAAGGACCAGGAAAGACGCCGCGCCAAGAGCGATCAAAAAGTCATCTTTATTCTTAAAGTTAAAATGCTGATAAATCCACCATAGCTTGGCGTTAGTCTGGATTACCGCCGGATTTGAGACAACCATCAAAAACGGGAACACGGAAGCCACACCCACCATATCCAATGCAGACATCAATATAATGGCGGCAAATAAACCAACAAGCCTAAGACGGCCTCCGATAGTCAACAGGGTATATATCTCTCTGAAACTACTTCGCATAAAGCTCCCCCACAAATCCTTTGTTTTTCAAGCCGATTTTCTCATTTACAAACTGCAGGATCTTGACCTGTCCAAACATCAGCATAAGAGCGATATATTTTTCTTCACGCGCCCGGATTAACTCGAGACCTTTTGGGTGCGCCCAGCTCGGCATAAAGTAACCGTCACCCCAGGTCGGGCAAAGTGTTCTGGCATGGTGCGAAGTCAGGGAGAAAGGGATATACCCCAACTCGAAGAGGTACTGACATATCTGATAAGCATTCGGCCTATCATGATACATGGGCAAATATTCAATCTCAACCTGCATCACCAGAGGACGGTAATTTCCCAACCCCGTCAAAATATCCAACTCCGCGCCCTGCGTGTCAATTTTCAAAAAATCCAATTCGGCAACCTTCAAAGCATCCAATTCCAGAGCAATGGTCGAACAGGAAACTTCCGTTCTTTTCACCACCTCGTATTGAGCGATATGGGCCGGGTCCGGATTATAGAAATCCAGATAAGGCCCCTGCGGCCTGTAAATCGAAGACCCCGATTCATTAGGCGTTTCATACAGGGTAATTTTCCCGGCACTCCTGTACAATGCTTTTCCGATAACACGATACCCTTTTCCCCTCAATCTGTCTGCCTCAACCGGTTCCGGTTCGCAAAGAATGATGTCAAAAAATTGATCATATTTATGGCTAAGCTCCAAAACACCGCCCCTCGCGCCCACATCCAGATGGATTAATTTTCCACTTAATATCTTCGCCACTTCCCTTGAATAATTCCGGCGAAGATAGAAATCGTCATAATGCCTGTTAATCCAATTTCTCAACTCAAATTCCGTTCTTGTCACATGCGATACCCATAAAAAAAAGCCGACACATTTACTCTCAAGGAACAGGCACATGTTTCGAATCGCCCGGAAACACCTTCGCGCCAATTTAAACCTGGCTGACATTGTTTTAATGCACGAATTAATGCCGTTCATACGAATATTCCCACGCCTCATTTTTTATTGCTGCATTCTTCCATCACACCGGCGGGTAAAAGCCCGGCATATTTTCGCAAAAAATCCCGTCCTATCCTGGCATTGACAACAATACCTTCATCTCCGTATAATTTACCGCAACGGGCTGACAAAGACCTGAACTGCCCCTGCAGATATTCATCTCCTTCGCTATATTGAATAGTGCCGCTCACCCTCGTCAACATTTCCATCACGATATCCCTGATTTCTTCCGGTGTATTTTCTATTACTTTAAGATTAAATCTGTCATAGATGTGCTGTTCGGGAGCCATACTGACAGGAGGGCACATCAATTCACGAAAACTCAGATAATGATTGTCATCTTTAGACAGGCAAAGTCTTGGAATAAATATGTCCTGCGCAGAAAGCTGGTACATCCCATTTCCCGGCAAATAGTTTGTCAGGACAGCAGGTACGCCAAAAACTATGGATATTGTATATACTCCCGAAGATGTTCCTATAATAAAACGGCATTGCGAACACAAAAAAATATCCATCAAATCGCTTTTCATATCGCTGTGAGCATAATCGATCGCATGATCCATTTCAGGCAATGGTGTCGTTGAGGGATCGCCCATACGAATGACCCATCCTCCGGCGTCCGTAATGGCCTTTATTGCCGGCACATAGGTTTTAATATCCGCATTGCGATAGTTCGCCACATAGTCATTGTCATTCCATCCCGATTCTCTCACATGAAGACAAACAAACCATGCATGGTTCGGGACGCCTGAAGAATTTAAGCACTTCCAGCCTTGCTCAAAATCATCATCGGAAAGCTTTAGAAGCGGTGGACGCTTTTCTTCATTCCATTGTTTTCGTACAAAGCCAAGGGCTTCCGGACTCAACATGACCCTTCCTTGAAACGACATATAATAATTAATTGGAACAGTCATACATTTTTCCAAAGGAGAAAATGCCTGGATCAACAATGGATCAGAGATAACAGTCATATACCGGCGCCAATATTTTAAATAACAGGGATTATTAATACGGCTTTCAGGATCAAGCAATAACACCAATTTTTTAGGAGTTTTCAAGCCAAGGATCCCCATTTTTATATAAACCTCAAGATTCTCCCAGACACCAATGCTCCCTATGGCAAGAGACCCAGGAATAAACTCGAAACCAAGATCATCCAATTGGTGATTTCTCAGAAGCTCGCGCCTGATCCTTTCAAGATTCCGCAAGACACCGATGGCTTTTTCAAATGATTCTTTACTATAAGACATAGTGAATAAAATGCTGCTCGCCCATATCCAAACCGGAATTTGAGTCAAATCCGGCGCACGGGCCATATATCTTTCTATGCAATCAATGACCACATTTTCAATTTTCCTGGTTTTCTGAATTAACCTTTCATTGAATCTTAAACAAATTTTTTTGTGCCTTTTAAGGAGCCGGCTCCAGACAAAATAATAGGCCTCAGGCCAATCAATCCTTAAGTGCACAGCCGCCGGGGCCAAGAGGCCCATATATAAAAGCTTAAATAACTTTTTTACCTTTCGATAGAAAACGCGTGTGCCCCCCTTTTGCATCTGAACCACCTGACGCCGAAAAAAAGAACCTTTATTTTTTGGACATACAATGGACATAATTGGTTATCCCCTCATCAATATCCGTAAATTGAAATTCTGGCGCGATTTTTTTAAGACGGGATATATCAAAAACTAAATTCTTAGGAAAGGAAACATCCCTGTCCATTTGAAAATGAATTTGCGGTGAAACACCCAATGCCTTTCCAATCAGGATTACCAGATCTTTGATGGATATCACTTGACCCGTAGCCACATTGATCCTGCCGCGATAAGGCACGTGAAAAAACCCTTCTATTAAACGGCACACATCATTGACTTGCACGTAATCACGTAAAGTGCTCCCATCCCCATAAATCGTGACCGGCTTATTATTCGATAATTGATTTACAAAAGAACCAACGATGCTCTTTTGACGATCTCCCAATCCGTAAACACCCGGAAGCCTTAAAATAGTGACCGGCATCGTAAAGGACGGCGTGATGTCCAGCATCATCTCGCTTGCCACCTTAGCAAGCCCATGATAACCTCGCGGACAAAGAGGGCTGTTCTCCGTAATGGTCTCCGAAGGAAATCCATACACATCAACCGAACTTAAATAAATGATAGATTGAATGGAAAAATGAGAAATAACCTCCCCCAGGGAGTGGATCATTTGTATATTTTTTAACATCACTTGAAAAGAATGGTCCCGCTGAGGAGTGATCCCGGCACAGAAAACAATTTGAACAGGATTTGTTAAAGATGAAAGATGCCGAAATAAACTTTCTGTATTAAGCAAATTGCACTCCAACGAAGAAGGCATGCTGATCTTATGCCCCTTATCCCTTAAATATTCCGACAGGGAACCGCCGATAAAACCATTGGCCCCAAAAATTAATATCGTTGGGCGCATTAATTTTCCTCTTTTTTCATTTCTTTCCCAGGAACTCCGATGACAGTGGCCTTATCCGGCACATCGCGTATGACCACCGAGCCGGCCCCGATAACGGCATCAGCCCCCACTCTTATTTTGTTAATAATCACGGCGCCTGTATGAACAGTCGCGCATTCATGCAAAGTGACATTACCTGCTGTTACGACACCGGGATCAATCCTCACACATTTATAAAGAACATTATGATGATCGATCTGCGCATTTGTATTCAATACGGCCCCGGAATGCACCTCGGCCCGATATCCCACAGTTGCTCTGGCATAAATAATCACATTGTCATGGATGAGGGCATCCTCCAGAATTAATGCTGAAGGGTGAATGGCTGATATGAATTCCAGCCCTTTTTCTTTTGCCAACTCAATATTTTTGAGACGCTCTCTATTGTCATTAGTCATGACCAGCACCTTATTGATTCCTAAATTCAGAAGAACATCAGCCCAATTTAAGGAAGTTACCAACGGCTGTCCTTTAAATGAATCCTTGGCAGGATAATTGAAATTCTTGGCTTCTCTCCTGTTTCTTTCGTACTCAATATTGACGTGGGGAGGTTCATTGGAAGGATTAACAAAACAGGCGATGTGATACCCGGTTGCTTTCTCAAGCCAGGAGTGGACTTGACCCGGCCCGCCGTCTTCCCATCCGACAATCGCAATCGAATTTGGCGTAACTTGTATATTTTCAGGAACGATTTCCATAATTTAAAAGTATTTGGTTTTGACGCAAATAATCAGTTCCCATCCTCAGGTCAGGGCTTCTTAATTTATCCGGTCCGAAAATTCTCCAAAACCGCTGCTGTAATTCTTCATCTTCTTGCGTCGCTTTCCATGTTCCCTTAAGACGCTCTTCCATTTCTATTGTCACAGCCGTAATCTCTTCCGGGGTATTTTCGATGAGTTCTACCCCCAACTCTTCAAACCGTTGACTGTATCCACAACTCCCTATTTCTGAATGAATAATTTCATAAAATGTCAAAAAACGGCCCTCCTTTTTTGAGAAAACCTTCTTGGGAATAGTCAGCCCATCAAGAACAAACGTTGAAATTCGCGTCAATAAAGACCAGTTGACATAAACAACCGTGGTCCTGAACACCTCCGGAATGATGGACATTCCCGTATCAGAGCATAAAAAGAACCGGCACTTGGATCCTAAATATATATCTAAAAAATCTGTTCTTTTGCCGCTTGTCGCATAATCAATAATAAACGGATTGTTCGTTTTTAATTTCTCTTTTACAATGGCCCCCATCCTGATGGCATAATATCCGTTTTGTTGTGCCATTTTTTCCATAGCAGGCACGTAATTATGAATACTGGAATCTCTGTAATCATGATAATCCCAATTCATTTGTGAGTCGACTGCGTCTAAATAAGCCGAATCACGGGAATGAAAACAAATAAATGGCTTGGCCCTAGGAATGCCCAATGCCTCAAGCATTTCTTGTCCTGATTTTTCCTCTTCGGGTGTAAACGCAAGAGGGGCTTGTTTATAATTCAACACACATTTAAGGGTTTCGAGCCCGGTATATTTTTTGTTGTAAACCGGGAGCACGCTATTAACTAATATTTTATGAGGTTCAAATCCTGGAATCTGTTTATTAAGCTTATCTGCAAAACAAAGGAATCCCGACAACGGCAAAGAAGGAGCATGTAAAGCCCGTTTCCACATCTTGTGCCATTGTCGATTACTGACAATACCTGTGGATTTTACAAAATAAAAAATATCAAAATACCCCTTATGCTTACCCGCATGGCATTCCGCTAAATACCAGTCGACGTAACGTACTGACCCAATTCTTCCAATATCTATTGCCGATAACCGTATGACAATAAACGGCTGCAATATTCGTAACATGAAAACAAAAGGCGCGGCAGGAATTAAAAGAAGCATGTTTTTAAACACTGAATAAAATTTTTTTGGTCCTTCCATACTCACTCTTTCTCATAATGCCGCAATACTTCTATAACAGACTCTATGTCCTTAACGGGTTGCCCCGGCCCTGAGGGTAAAACCAAACCCTGCCGGCCAAATACTCTGGAGTTCGGAAACTGTCCGGAAACTCCAAAATAGTCTGCCGTGTTTAAATCCGGATAAAAAGGACGCGTCTGAATGTTACGTGAGGCCAAAAAACTAACCAATCTGTCCCGCTCTTTACATAACACTTCGACATATATCGGAATTTCACCGCAAGAAATATTCACAGGAATTAATTTTAAAAACGAAAATTGTTTGAGTTCCTGTTCATATTTGGTATAAATAGACTTAACATGGGCTATGCGTTCCTCAACACGGCCAAGCTGGGCTATCCCCATGGAGGCCTGTAAATCCGTAAATCTGAAATTAAATCCCATCTGGTTAAAGGTGCAATTGATAACATCATCGACACCATGCGTTCTGATCCGTTTTAATCTTTTGTAAATTTCCTTGTCTCTGGTCACAACAAAACCTCCCTGGCCGGTTGAAATCAATTTTGCGATTGATAACGAAAAACACCCTGTATCTGATTGTGTCCCCGCATATTTTCCTGAATGTTTTCCTGAATATTTTGAAAATAAGCCCTGAGCCGCGTCTTCTATGACATAAAGGCCGTTTTCTTTGGCCATACTCCATACTTCATCCATATTGACAGCACGGCCATTGAGATGGGCCGGCATAATGGCCTTTGTTCGCGGTGTAATCTTATTTCTAATTTGAGAAACATCCATCATCGGAATATCCGGCAAAACATCAACCAATACAACTTTGGCCCCGAGCAGCATAGGCGCATGGGCTGTCGCAATCCATGTCCTATTGGGAAGAATCACTTCATCGCCGGGTTTAATGCCTAATGCCATTAACGCCATGAGAAGGGCCACGCTGCCGCTTGTTGTTGCCGTCACATAAGGAACACCCAAAGCCCTGGCGATGCGGGCCTCAAATTCTTGGGTTACAGACCCCTGACTTATATGCTCCTCTTGTATCGCCTGGGTTACGCCTTGTATTTCCTCCTGGCCAAAAGAGGTCCTCCACCATGAAATCATATTTCCCTTCATGTGACTCTCATTTCAGGCAAGGGCACAATAAAATGCCTTCCTTTTTCCAAATACAACCGGTGTTTTTTGACAATCATTTCATAAAAACGCCAGGCCAATATCACGATATAATCCGGCTTGCGCGTATAAATGGCCTCCGACGGGAAAACCGGGATATGATGACCGGGGCTGAGCGTGTTGTGCTTAAGCGGATTATCATCGACGATAAAGTCCAACAATTCCGCAAGGTCAAAATAATAAAGGAAGGTCGTGACACTATGGGAAGCTCCATAACCCGCGATCAGCTTACCCTGGGCCTTCAATGGCTTTAACAATTCCAGCAATTTCTCTTTTTCACGGTTGATCCTTTGGGCGAACTGCTGATACATGGCGGGTTGATAAAACCCCTCTTTGGTCTCCATGTTCACCAGATCATGGACAGAAGACTCCATCGGGCGGGGCCCGCCGGCCAACTGCACGGTCCCCCGGATGGACCCCCCTTTAGTGGGGACCCGGTCAACCCGGATCAGCTCCATCCCTTGCTTTTTGAAGAACGCAACCAACGGTTTGACAGAAAAGTAAGAAATGTGTTCATGGTAAACATTATCAAAAACCAGGTTCTGGACCGAATCTACCAAATAACCTGTTTCAAAGATGAAAACGCCGGCCGGGGACAGGACGTTACGGATCCCCTCGATCAAAGGCCCCGGATGATCGATATTGGCAACCACATTATTGGCAATCACAATGTCGGCAGCGCCTTTTTGTTTTTTAATCGTCTCACTGAGTTCAACCGTAAAAAATTCAGGCCAGGTTTCGATGCCGGCCTGGGTCGCCCGCCGGGCGATATCCCGCGCAGGGTCTACCCCCAGCACACGCAAGCCCGCCTTCTGAAAAAATCTGAGCAAGGTCCCGTCATTACTTCCGAGTTCAAGGACCAAGTTCCCCTGCGCCGGATTAAGCTGTCCCAAGACATCTTCGGCATATTTCTGAAAATGGGCGACCAAGCCGGGAGACGTGGTTGTTTCATAAAGATAATTCCGATAGATCAATTCGGGGTTCACCACATCGCGTAAGTGCACTAATCCGCAATCCTGGCATAAATACAAATCCAGGGCGTAGCATTTTTGCCCTTCAGCCGCCCGCACGGCCGGCATATAACCGTCGGCAATCGGGGTCGCCGGCATAGGCATGACCAGTTTAAGGTCAGGACTGCCGCATAACCGGCATGTCTTGCGTTTATAAACATCGGCGTTCTGACCGACAGTATTATTCAGCGTATCTTGATTCATATTTTCCTTGCGATGCGCTCGGAGAGCTTTTGCATATAGGTCCGGCAGGACTCGGGATTGTTTTCCTCCGGCGCCCATGGTCCGAAAATAGTGTCCGCTTTTTGAAACGGCCCCTTGGTTGTCTCATAAAAAATAAAAAATTTACTATGAACAATGAACGTGTGATAGTGCGGCCCGGACATTCGAAAATAAAACTTTCGTTTTGAAGCATACTCTCCCATAGGGACCGCTTCGGCGATCTTGCCCTGCTCATCAAAGATCACCACATCGGCACTTCCCTCAATGACATGAATGGATTCGCTTTTGTTTAAATGCTTATGCGGCCGCACGTAAACACCCTGAGTATGGATAATGAGCATTTCATGGAGCGCGTCATTGACATCTTTATGGGCGCATAACCGTATGCGCTTGCGGCCATTAGCCAGGGCTTTTCCCTTGAGAAAAGCAACGTCTTCCCAGGAAACATCCATGATGTCCCCTGTTGCATAAAAAACTTCTTCATTAAATTCCTTAAACCGCGTAGTCATACTTTTCCTTCGCTATCTTTGGATATACGGATAAAGCGATTGTGCTCGAGGGGAATATCGAAAGAAAAACCCCTCCTTGTTTTAAAAATTCTTGATTGGCCCCTAAAACTTTTTCTTCACTCAATGGATTAAGGCTTAAAAGGCAAAGCCTGACATTTTCTTCCCGCAGTGCCGAGGACACATGGATCGGCAGATGGCATCCAGGCATGAAAAGCCCCCGTTTATGCGGACTATCATCCACAAAAAAATCAATATGATCTTTGAGCCCCAGAACGCTCACGAAAGTACAGGCCAGGTGGCCGGCGCCAAAGAAGGCAACCTTTCCCTGATTTTTCCGGTATTGTCCAAGATACTTCTGTAAGGCAACCGCCCTCTTCGGTAAACAACGGGCAAACCCGTCGGCCCGTGTCAACTCCTGAAGTAAAATTTCCCTGCAAGGCTGCGCTGGCTGGGCCTGTTGGGATGCCTGAACGATCCCCACCAATGAATTTTCAAATGGATAAGGATAACACTCATACCGTTGCAAGGTAAACCCCGCGAGACCCAGGGAATTCTGCAAAGTGGCCGGGGTAAAATAAAGTGTGTGCTCTTCCCAAATAGTCGTATAGTCGCAGGTTTCCAGGGCCCGGCTGCAGTCGGGGACTTCGAAAACGATATATCCGTTTTTATGCGTCAAATTCTTTAGGGCTTGGATAAACCCGGCGGGATCATGGGCATGCTCCATGATATGCCGCACAATAATGACGTCGAATCTTCCCCGCTTTTGGGTAATTTCTGAGGCCCGTTCAGGTGTCAATTGTGCCTGGATTGTTTCCACACCGGTGCCTTTGTGATCGATATTGAGATCATCCTTGGGATCCAGGCGACGCGTTTTAGAAAAACCCGACTTCTGCAGCCTCGTTAATGTGGAGTCGTCTTTAAAACTGATCCCGCAGAAACTTGAGTTGACCGTTATTCCCGGCAAAATTTTTATAATTTCTACCAACCCGTCGAGATGTCCCTCCGGTTCACTATAGGTTATCCAATCAAACGGCGGCCGCAGTTGATCCGCAGAAACGGGATTATTGATTTGGATCAGCCCGCAGTCCCGGCACTGATTCATCACCAGAGGATAGACTTGCTCGCGATCTCCCTGGGCCTTCAGAAAGCGATTGGACACCGGCTGTAGCCCCAGATCCAGAAGCTCGGCGATATTGTTCGAATGGCAAAAATAACAGCTTGGCATTCTATCTGACTCCCTGAATGGTCTGCCCAATATTCCCTGTTCCTTCACGCTCAAAGGTCTTGCGAACCCCTTCCTCCAGAGGAGTAAACCGAAAAGCCGGCATTAAACGCATGAACTGCGCATTGTCAAAAACGTTATCTACCTTATCTTTGGTCCGCGCCGTGGACGTCACAAGAAGTTCTGCTTCCATAAGCCCTGAAATTATTTTGAGCAGATCCTTAAATGTGTGACTCTTACCGCTGGCCACATTCACAACGCCCTCAAAATCATTGCTTAATAAACCGCACACGACACGCACAATATCCTCTACAAAAATAAATTCCCGTAATTCCATCCCGTCTCCCCACAGGGTAATGGGCTTACGATCTAAAGCGGCCTTAATAAATCCTGCCGGACCATAAGTATTGCCCATATCCGCAGGCCCGTAAATAAGCGGGGGACGTACGATGGCCAGTGAGCCCTTATTTTTTCTACCGATGGTTTTTCGGTAGAGACACTCCGCGCTGTATTTGGCCATCCCATAATAGGATGTGGGAAAGACAGGTGTCTTTTCCGTAATATTGGTATTATGAATATCCTCACCGTAAACAGCTGAGGAACTAAAAAAAATAAATCGCTTTACGGGTTTCTCGGAAAATAGACGGCAGAGATTGACCGTCATATCCATATTGTGCTCAAATGCCTCAAGGGTTTCACCGAATTGGCGTTTGATGGCCGCGCACATGATAACCGCTGTTTGAGGACCCAAAAAACCGAATAATTCCTGCGTATCCTCTTTTTTGGTCAGATCAAGGACGGGTAAAGATTTCCCGACAACTCGCGTGTCCGCAAACGACTCCCCCAGGGCCTTCTCCAAATGACGGCCGATAAATCCTGAATGCCCAAGAAGAACAATGTGTTTTATTCCATTATTGGTCATGACTGAATTTAATGACGCATCGGCCCGCTTCGCCTTTTCGAATCGTATCCAAAGCCTCGTTGATTTTCTCCAGCGGAAATTCATGCGTAATGAGCCCGTCCAATTTCATTCTGCCGGTGCGGCACAGACGGATGTAGCGCGGAATTTCCAAATGCGGATCGGCACTGCCGCCGTGCGATCCTTTAAGGATTTTTTTAAAATGCAACGGTAAAGAGTAAATTGAAATATTATCTCCTTTGCGCGGAACGCCGACCAAAATCGTTTTGCCGTCCGGATGGGTAAGATCATACGCCGTTTCAATCACCCGCGCGCTACCCGTCGTGTCAACAACGACATCCGCCCCTTTTTCGCCCGCTATCTTTCGAATCTGGGCCAGATAATCTTTATTGTCCCTTGAATTAAACCCATGCGTGGCCCCGAAACGTTTAGCCATGTCTAATTTTTTGTCAAAAAGGTCAATGGCGATGATAGGGTTAGCTGAAACCATTTGGGCGGATTGGATAATATTTAAACCAACCCCTCCGACCCCAAAAACCACAACCGCCTGGCCGACTTTAACCTGGGCATCATTGTTAATGACCCCCATGGCTGTTGTAACGGCACAGCCGAACAAAGGAGCAATCTTCATATCAAAATCATCCGGTATCACCGTCAACCTGTTTTCTGAAACAACGGCGTGATCATTAAAGGTCGTGACCCAGCCGGCATTGACTTGACGGCCATTCCACAGATACACAGGCGTTTGTGATTGCAATCCGTCACTCGGACGCCAATGTAAAACCACATGGTTGCCTTTTTTGACGGTCGTAACACCCTGGCCAACATCCAGCACGACCCCTGAACCTTCATGCCCCAAGAGGTGGGGCAAAAATTTATCCGGGCCTTTAGCTCCCTGGATTTCATTGAATTGTGCCCCGCATATACCGCTATAAAAAAGCTTTACCAACACTTGGCCGAAGGACAATTCTTTGGGCAATTCCAGGTCTGCCACCACCAGGGGTTTATTCAATTCCACCAAGACCGCAGCTTTCATGGGACTCCTTTTTATTCAAAATAAATAAATTCGTAATCGCCGGTGTACCCAAAATGTTTAAGCAGCCAAATCCATGCTTCGTGATCGAAAAAAGCTTCGGCTGTCAGCGCCCAGCACTGCAGATTAAACAACTCCTGTTCATTGCGGTAACTTTCCACCATGATGAATTTATTTTTGCCGACCCGTTCAATTTCCTTGACGGCCTTTTCCAAATCAAAAACACGCAGGTTATGCAGACTGCCTAAAGAAATCACTAAATCAAAGTATTTGTCCGTCCAGGGATAGGGGATATCTTGGGCTTTGCGCCGGGCCAAGGACTTTCTAACCTGCACAGGGGCATCGGCCAAACCGTGCCGCGAGATATCAAATCCGTGGAGTTCAACACCGCCTAAAAGCTGCTGCAATTCAAAAAGAAGATGTGCTTTGCCGCAGCCGACGTCCAGAATTTTGGAATTTTTGGTAAGGTTGTACTGATTGATAAGCCTTTCCGCGACCGGTTTCCATCGCCCGTCATATTTGTAGCCGCCATAACCGTAGCGGCGATTGCCATCCCAATAATCCGCCTCGTATTCTTTGGCTTTGATCATGCAATGGACTTTATCGTCCATCATGCGGTCGATATATTTCCTTGAAGTTTTTTTGTGCAACGGTGTAAAGACCTCTCTCAAGCTTCCCATGTTACTCCCCCCTCCCTAACCCTCCCCCCGGAGGGGGAGGGAACATCTTTTACCAATACTTGTTCGATCAATTTTCCCGGTGAAGATCCCGGCCTGGATAAATCTTTTATGGTCGCAACCAGATTTTCTGTTGTAATGCCGAAGCCCCGCATAAGGCTGGCCTGTGAGCCGTATTTGTCCGCAAAAACATCCGGGATGCCGATACGTTTGAAGCGTTTGACCGTAGGGAAATTCGCCTCACTTAAGGTCTCCGCCACGGCCGACCCCAGGCCCCCGACGATGCTGTGTTCCTCGATGGTGACAATCACACCAACTTCAGCGGCAAGGCGCAAAATTGATTCCTGATCCAGCGGCTTAACGGTCGGGGCATGAAGGACACACACCTTCAAGCCTTCCTGCTCCAATTGACTGGCGGCTTCTAACCCATTAGCCAAGGTGACCCCTGTTGTGATGACCAAGGCATCCGAGCCCTCATGCATCTTAAGGGCCTTACCGATCTTAAAAGGAATGTCCTGCCTTGACACGATCGGATCCCCGCCCTTGGCAATGCGGATATAAATAGGCCCTTGATGATCAAGGGATTGGAGCATGGCCCGTCGCATTTCATCCGCATCCGCCGGTACTATAACAGTCATATGAGGGATAGCGCGCATGATCGCGATATCTTCGATGGCCTCATGGGTAGGGCCTAAGGGCGCGTACACCAACCCGCCGCCATTTCCCAATAAACGCACGCTAAGATTATGCAACCCCAGATCGACCACCACCTGCTCAAAACAGCGTCTGGTCAAAAATGTCGCGATCGTGTTGACGTAAGGAATTTTTCCTTCCATGGCCAACCCGGCCGCCATGCCAATCATATTCGCCTCGCTGATTCCTTCCATAAAAAAGCGTTCCGGTATTTCCTCCTTAAATTTCTGCAAGGTCCCTATCCCTAAATCCGATCCGATGTAGAACACACGCTTATCCTTGCGCGCGAGTTCATGGACCACGTCAAGACACGTTTTGCGCATCAATAAACCTCCACTTCTTCAAAAAGCTGGCGAATTTCTTCATCCTTGATTCCGCTTTTGTGGTGCCATTTGAGGTTGCCTTCCGTAGATTTCATCCCTTTGCCTTTGAGCGTATGACAGATGATCGCCGTGGGTTTATCCAATTCCAGAGGTAGCGCCCTCAAAGCCGCCCGCAACTCGTCCACGTCATGGCCGTTAACTTCCCGAACAGTAAACCCAAAAGCCTTCCACTTGGCGGCAAACGGCTCTAAATTCAGGACCTCACTCGTCGGGCCGTAGGATTGATACTGGTTATAATCAATAAGGACCGTTAAATTACTCAATTTATGTTTGCCGGCACACAGCGCCGCTTCCCAAACAGAACCTTCATTGCATTCGCCATCGCCGAGAATAACAAAAACGCGATGATGTGCCCCCTCGTACTTGGCGTTTAAGGCCAGACCAATCCCGATGGGCAATCCGTGCCCCAGGCTTCCCGTAGAAGCTTCCACGCCCGGAACTTTTACTTCAGGGTGCCCGCCTAAAATTCCGTCGGGCTCGCAAAACTTCCACAATTCCTTTTCCGAAAAAAACCCTTTATCCTGCAGGACCACATAAAGTGCCAGACATCCGTGCCCTTTACTTAAAATGCAGCGGTCGCGCTGGGGCCACCTGGAGTTCTTGGGATCATAACGCAAAATGTCATCATAAAGAACACGCAAAATTTCTATCAAAGACAACGCTGCCCCGACATGCCCGCGTCGCGTGGCGTCAAGCGTTTGAATGATTCTGCGGCGCAGATATTTCGACCGATGATCTAATTTTATAATTTTGGCTTTATCCATTGGCATAAGGAAAATTCTCGTAAGTTGCCTGAATTTTGCTGTATAAATTTTTTGCCTTCAACAATTGTTCACGGCGCACCCGGGATTTATTTAACGGGTTTCCGGCCGCGTAAACCCGGCGGGAGAAATCGCCCGGGACAAATTCGTTCAACTTGATCATGCACCATTTAAGCGCCAGCAATGGATGGACGATCCGCACCCGTTTGGCCAATGGCCTATTTTCCGCAAAAACTTCTAATGTACGGGCCGCGAATGCCTTCTTGATCTGTTCGCTTAAGGCCATCGCCGGATGAAGCAGAAAGTCGGCAATCATCTTGGCGGGGTCATCCCAGCCGAAATACTCAAAATCCAGAAAAACAATGCGGCCATCGCGTCTGCGAATGGTATTGTGAAACCCGAAATCCGACGGACTTAACGTCCTTTCTTCCCGGGAGATCTCAGAATCAAAAGAAATATTTTCCCTGGCACATTGTCCTTTGGCCCACTGTGTTAAGACATCCGAAAATGGTTTGAAATCATCCTGTAAAAAAGATCCCAGCTCTTCATACTCCTGGCCCTCGCCCTCGATCTTTGAAAGCCTGGCCAATCGCCCTTCAATACTCGCAACAATAGCTGAAATCGAAAAACAGGCATCGGAGGCAGGTGCGATATTGTACGAACGCGCGGTATTGTTCAACCCCTTTAAACACGCCAGAAAATCCGCAGCATATTTAATATCTTCCATCGTGATATTTGCCGGTAAAATTTTTTCGCCTTCAATAAATTCATAGATGGCACAGGACTCTTTCTGGTTGACGGCAACGGGGCGCGGGATGTTGGTGATGCCCTGCCCCCATAAAAACGAAAAGCCGGAAAACTCAGTTTCTAAACGGTCCCGCGGGTCGGCCGGATGGCGAAAATAAAATTTGATGACGTGCCTTGGGGTTTCTCCGCTTGTCTCCAGCACAAAAACTTGGGCGTTGCCTCCGTGATCCAAACGCTTCGCGCGTAACCTCCCGCATTTGAGCATTTTCGCGGCCAAATCCTCGACTTGCGCTAATGTCCGGCTATTTTCCATTAAAGAAGTGATCATAGATTTCTTTCCAATTATGCACGACCGTCATGCCCCCGGGACAAGAAGACCGTTGTGAAGAATAAAGTATCTTGGCACAACGTGCGGGAAAAGACTTCTCCAAAAATGTTTCCTCCAAATCATCAATAAAATGCGTGCAATTTAATTCTTTGATCCGGCCAACCTTATCCTGGCGTGTTGACTCAAAAAAAACTGCGGATTTCGAAAATCCCAATCCTCCCGCAGGGTCAAAAAATCCTTGGGTGTTCATCCAATCCAAAGCCGCCTGCCGTAAATCGATTTTATCCGTGTCCTGCGCGGCAAATTGTGTTTTATGACTGACGATATACACCGGCACACCGGCAGATCGGCACCGGGAAAAAAACTCACCAACCCCCTCGATAAGCAAGGCTTCATCCAGGCCTAAGCCATACACATGGGCTTGCACTTGCTGCCATTTCTTTTCTCCATCAGGCAACTGACGGATGGCATTGCGGATATTTTTTTTACCGGCCTTCTCTTTAAGGGCCAACCCCCACTGCCGGGCCGTTTTCAATAAAACGCCGTCGTAATTGACCAGGGTATTGTCAAAATCAACGCCGATTATAAATCGCATCTTCTTTCGTGCTCCCCCGGCGGGTCCCATAGAATTCCCGTACGCAATCAATCACATAGGCCGTTTGATCGCCGCTAAGGTGCTGGTGGACCGGCAAGCTGATGATCCTGCGACAATCTTCTTCGCACACCGGAAAATCACCTTCTTTATATCCCAGATAGGCGGCCGCTTCCTGCAAATGCACCGGGATGGGGTAATGGATCTTGGGCTTGATGCCGCGTCCGATAAGGTACCGCAAGAGCGCGTCACGGTTTTTGACGCGCAGGACATACGTGTGATAAACCTGCTGGACATTGGACCTGCGTTGGGGAATAG
>Ga0105164_10000488_pt1 | contig 27944 bp, 33 predicted proteins | sample VDWuncwatermetaG_FD_89674 | JGI IMG/M metagenome (GOLD analysis project Ga0105164, IMG submission 89674) | Wastewater microbial communities from Netherlands to study Microbial Dark Matter (Phase II) - VDW unchlorinated drinking water | ecosystem: Environmental > Aquatic > Freshwater > Drinking...
ATGAACGTCATGGTCATGGGTGTCATGCCTCCTTCTACGTTCCTGCTTCCCAACTCGATAGGTACTTCCGCTGTTCTTCCGTGAGCTCATCGATGGTGATGCCCATGGAGGCCAGCTTAAGGCGCGCCACCTCCTGGTCGATCTCCTTGGGCACGATGTGCACCTCGACGGGCAAGCGCTGGCCACGAGTCGCCAGGTACTCCACCACCAGCGCCTGATTGGCGAAGCTCATGTCCATGACGCTGGCCGGGTGCCCCTCGGCGGCAGTCAGGTTGATCAGCCGCCCCTCCCCCAGCAGGTAGAGGCGCTTGCCGTCCATCAGCCGGTACTCCTCCACGTGCGCCCGGATGCGCCGCTTGGACTCGCTCATCTCCTCCAGCGCCTTGATGTTGACCTCCACGTTGAAGTGACCGCTGTTGGCCAGGATGGCGCCGTCCTTCATCGCCTGGAAGTGGTGGCGGTCCAGGGCGTTGATGTCGCCGGTCAGGGTGATGAAGATGTCGCCGATGCGGGCGGCTTCCGCCATGGCCATGACCTGGTAGCCGTCCATGGCCGCCTCCAGGGCGCGCACAGCCTCTACCTCTGTGACGATGACCTTGGCCCCCAGGCCGCGGGCCCGCATGGCCACGCCGCGGCCGCACCAGCCGTAGCCCACGACGACCACGTTTTTGCCCGCCCACAGGATGTTGGTGGCCCGGGTGATGCCGTCGATGGTGCTCTGGCCGGTGCCGTAGCGGTTGTCGAACAGGTGCTTGGTGTCGGCCTCGTTGACGGCCACGATGGGGTAGGCCAGGGCGCCATCGCGGGCCATGGCCCGCAGGCGGACGACGCCCGTGGTCGTCTCCTCGGTCCCGCCGATGACGCCGTCCAGGAGGTCGCGCCGCTCCCTGTGCAGGGTGGCGACCAGGTCGGCCCCGTCGTCCAGGGTGACCTGGGGCCGCTGGTCGAGGGCGGCGTGGATGTGCCGGTAGTACCGGGCGTCGTCCTCTCCCCGGACGGCGAACACCGGAATGCCGTAGACGGCCACCAGGGCGGCCGCCACGTCGTCTTGAGTGGAGAGGGGGTTGCTGGCGCAAAGGGCGATCTGCGCGCCGCCGTCTCGCAAAGCCAGCGCCAGGTTCGCCGTCTCCGTCGTGACGTGCAGGCAGCCCGAGACACGCAGCCCTTCCAGCGGCCGTTCTTGGGCGAACCGTTCGCGGATGACGCGGATGACCGGCATCTCGCGTGCTGCCCACTCGATGCGCCTGACGCCCTCTTCGGCCAGGCTCAGGTCCTTGACGTTGTGCTCTATGGCTGGTTTAACCATTAACTCTCCTTTATCGTTGCCTCTTCCTGCTCCAGCGAGGCCGCCAAGGCATCTCGCAGGCGCAGAACCGCGTCCCACTCGGGTGCCGGGTCGTCCCGGCGGGGCATGATCGACATGTAGGGCGCTTCCTCGCGCTGAAAGACCTGAAAGACGCGCCGCAGCTCCGGTATGGGGTCCGGGTGGTCATCGACCCGAAGGTCGCAGTAAGGGTACTCCTCGGCGGCGATCACCTGGAGCGCCGCCGACTGGCGGCCGCGGCGGTCGCCGCCGGCGGCCTGCCCGGCCTCCAGCGCCTGCAGGAGCCGCTCGGGCAGCTCCAGGTCGGCGCTGGCCTCGAAGGCGCGGGCCATGGCCCGCACGACCTCCTCGCCGGCCAGGATGTTCCCCAGGCAGACGTAGGCCCCACCCACGACGTGACCGGTCCACGGGATGCACCTGGCGCCGGTGTGAGCGGCCACGCGCCCCTCCCTGTCGACGATGGCCAGTTGCCGGACATCCCGCCCCGGGTCGTCTTCGATGAGCCGATGCAGGGTGCCCTCGGCTGTGAGCCCCTGCTCCAGCAATAGCAGCCCGTCGATGCCTAGGTAGGGGTTCACGAAGGACTGGCTGGCGATGGCCCCCACGCCCAGCCTGATGTAGGGCACGGCGGCCCCGGCCGCCAGCGCCTTGCTGGAGGTGGCCACCCCCAGCATCCCCGTGTGCGGACAGCGGGCGGCGATGGAGAAGGTCATGGCGGTGCCTCCGCGAACTCGGGTGGCTGCGGATAGTACTCGATCGCCTTCTGGACCAGGCGGGCAGTATCCGGCCCGTTCAACAGGCCCACCAGGTACAGCGCCATGTCGATTCCGGCGGAGACGCCGGCGGCCGTGATGACGTTGCCATCGTGCACGAACCGCTGGTTCACCACCTCCACGTCGCCGAAGGACTTTAGCCACTCTATGGAGCCCCAGTACGTGGTCGCCCGCTTGCCATTAAGGAGCCCGGCAGCGTGAAGCACTAATGCGCCGGTGCAGACGGAGGTTACGTAGGACGCTCCGGCAGCGGCCCTTCGTACGAACTCCAGCATGTTTGCGTTCTTCCGCTCACGGCGCGTGCCCATGCCGCCGGGCACCAGCAGCACGTCGAGGTGCGGGCAGTCGTCGAAGGAGTGATCAGGCTTTACGTTCAGCCCGTTGGCGGCGGTTATGAGGTCGCGGCTTTCAGCCACAGTCAGGACTCGCCACTCCCCGTCGAAGTTCGTCAACGTGCCGAATACCTCCAACGGGCCAACAAAATCGAGCTCCTCCACCTGTGGGAAAATGACTATGCCCAGTGTCTTGCTCATCTCAGCACCACCTCCGTTCCCTGGTCGCGCCCCCGCCAGCCCGCGACCAGCCGCCGCGCCAGGCTCAGCAGCCCCAGCGGCTCCTTGCGAATGAGGGGCGTCTCGTGCAACGCACACTGGGACTGGTAACCCAGCTTCTGGTAGGCCCGAACCGCGAACGTGTTGTCAGCCTCTACCGTGAGAACAACCAGCGAGCACCGCTCCAGCAGCTCCCGCGTCACCGCGGTGGTCGCTACGGTGGCCAGGCCGCGGTTCCGGCATCGCGGGTGGGTGAACACGTTGCCGACCACGGCTACCCCTTCCGAAGGCGAGAACGCGTGCGTGCCGGCGATGGACGCCAGCTTGTCCGCCTCGAAGACCCCGTAGTATACACCTTCGTCGATATGGCGCGCTGTGTAGGCCGTGGGCCCGCCCTCCGACGAGTACAACCGGTTGATCTTGCCCACGTCGCGGCCGCTCAGGCGGAGCGCCTCACCCTCGGCGGGGCTGAACGTCTCCGGCGTCACGGCCATGCGCAGCATCGTCTGCTCCCTGGTAAGGAAGAAGTATCGCTGCACCACGGGGCGGTGCTCCGGGCGCAGGCTGCCGAAGGTGAAGCGCGGCCCCGGGTGCAGGCCGAGGATAGCGTCCAGGGCCTGCGGGTCGCCTACGGCGAATAGGGCGCGCCCCAGCCCGCTACGCGAGTGAACGATCAGCGCTTGCCCTGAGCCTGTCGAAGGGGCCCGTCCTTGAGGGTCTGTCGCTTGGTACCACTCGCTAAGCTCGAACATGCCGGGCTCCAACTGGGCCAGCGCGTAGGCGGCGTAGGCGCGGTCCGGCGCCAGCAGCGCGCGGATCTCAGCGGGGTCGCTCAGCCGCTGCACCACGTAGGTACTGCGCGCGGCCTGGCGGTCGCGGGGGAGGGCGGTGTCCACCATCAGACCTCTCCCACTCCTGCCTGGACGTACTTGCCGATAAACGGGGCAAGCCGCTCCTTCGTCTGTGGCGGCACCAGCTCCATGGGGGTTACCAGGGCGTCCTTGAGGGCCGTGGCGCAGGGGCATTCGCGCCGCCCCGGCAGCCGGGCCAGGGCCAGCCGAACCGCCTGTTGGGATACCTCCACGTTCTTCAGGAGGTTAGCCACGATCATTTCCGCCGTCACGGAAGCGTGCTCGTCGTGCCAGCAGTCGTAGTCGGTGGCCGAGGCCAGGATGGCGTAGCACATCTCGGCCTCCCGCGCCAGCTTGGCTTCGGGCAGGGCGGTCATGCCGATGATGTCGGCGCCCCAGGTCCGGTACAGGTTCGATTCGGCCCGGGTGGAGAAGGGCGGGCCCTCGATGACCACGTAGGTGCCGCCGTTGTGCGCCGTGGCCCCGGCCTCGCGGGCCGAGCCTACCAGCGTCTCGCGGAGAACGGGGCAGAAGGGTTCCGCGAAGGCGATGTGGGCCACCAGCCCCTCGCCGAAGAAGGTTGAGGGCCGGCCCCGCGTGCGGTCGATGAGCTGGTCAGGCGCCACCATGTGCAGCGGCTCGATGTCCTCGCGCAGGCTGCCCACGGCGCTGACCCCGATGACGAACTCCACGCCCAGCAGCTTGAGGGCGTAGATGTTGGCCCGCGCCGGCAGCTCCGAGGGGAGGATGCGGTGCCCGATGCCATGCCGGGGAAGGAAGGCCACCCGCTGCCTGCCCAGGCTGCCGATGACGATGGCGTCGCTGGGCGGGCCGAAGGGAGTGTCGACGCGCACCTCCTCGACGTCGGTGAGGCCCGGCATCCGGTAGAACCCGCTGCCGCCGATCACCGCCACGCGCGCTTCGGCCAAGGATCACCTCACCGCGTGGATGTGCAACTCAACGAACCTCTGATCCGAGGAGGAGAGAGCATTGCCTGAATCAGGATTAAGCCCCGTCCATTCGAGCACCTTCCATCTCCTCCTGGAAGAACTGATGACGAACTGCCCAGATGTCGGTGGAATACAAATCGATATCTTGGAATTGCACCCGGGACACGCGACCCGGGTCATCGCCCCACCCTTATAGACGAGCTTACCAGGGTCGAGCATGTCATCTCTGTTGCGCACTTCCTGTGCTGTGTACCTATACATGCGATGCCTCCTTCATGAGCGCTGCCAGCGACTCCGTGTAGGGCGCCCGGGTCACGCTGTTCTCGGTGATAATCGCCGTCACGTACTGGTTTGGGGTCACGTCGAAGGCCGGGTTGGCCGCTGTCACGCCGTTCGGTGCAACGACGACGCCAGCCACAGACGTTACTTCCTCGGGCCGGCGCTCCTCGATAGGTATCGCCTCGCCGGAGGGCAGGGCCAGGTCGATGGTGCTGGTGGGCGCCGCCACGTAGAAGGGCACGCCGTTCTCCCGCGCCAGCACGGCCAAGGAGTAGGTACCGATCTTGTTGGCCACGTCGCCGTTGGCGGCGATCCGGTCGGCGCCGACCACAACCGCATCGACCAAGCCCCGTCTGAGGAAGGATCCGGCCGCGCTGTCTACGATCAATGTGAACGGAATGCCGTCTCGGGCCAGCTCCCAGGCGGTGAGGCGGGCGCCCTGGAGCGCCGGGCGCGTCTCGGTGGCGAAGACGTGACGCAGCTTCCCATGCTCCCAGGCGGACCGGATTACGCCCAGGGCAGTGCCGTAGCCGCCCGTGGCCAGGGAGCCGGTGTTGCAGTGCGTGAGAACGGCGGCGCCGGCGGGCAGGAGCCCCGCCCCGTGCGCCCCGATGCGCCGGTTGGCCTGGATATCCTCTTCGTGGATGCGGCGGGCTTCCTCCATCAGCGCCTGCCGGATCCCCTCCACGTCGGCGGCTCCTGCGGCGGTGGCCAGCGCCCGGCGCAGGGCCCAGGCCAGGTTCACCGCTGTCGGGCGCGTGGCGCGTAGCAGATCGGCGGCCTCATGGAGCCGGGACAGGAAGGTGGCCCGGTCGGTCTCGGATATGGCCAGCGCGGCCAGCGCGAGTCCGTAGGCGGCGGCGATGCCGATGAGCGGAGCGCCACGCACCTGGAGTCTCCGGATGGCCTCCGCGATCTCCAGGTGGTCGCGCGTCTCCACCCAGACCTCTTCCTGGGGGAGGCGCGTCTGGTCTATGAAGCGGACGCGGCCGTCCGCCAGCCATTCGATGGGCAGAAGCAAATGGGTCTCGATTCCTGTCCTGAGCGGAGCAGAGGGGCCGGGCAATAAAAAACTTCCCCGGTGGAGAAGCTTCAATTCGCCACTCTCATCTTTCCCCGACGAGTCGGGGTCGGAGTTGGCACCGCTGCTCGGGAGCGTCCTCGGGCCGGTTCTCGCTGTCTGTCGGCCGTTGGACCCTACCGGCCGGTTGCCGGGCTTCCTGGGGCCGTTCCCTCCACCGCTCTGGATAAGAGTGTGGGCCTATTCAGTTGTCGAATCGATGGTATCTCCCGCTGGCTGCCGGTGTCAAGCTCAAGGCGACCGCTGCTCGGCGGCGCTAACGTCGTCCAGGAACCACTGCTTCCCGTCCTTGCCCAGCGTGGTGGTGGTCTGCGTACCGCCGCCCGACCCGCAGGCGGACGCGGCCGTCAGCGTGGCCGCCAGGGGCAGCGCCGTCGCCGCCAGCGGCGGATCCCCGGCCATCACTCGTAGCGGATCAGGGAAAGCACGGGATATCCGCGCAGCCGCTCACGGCCGCCCAATTGGGCCAGCTCCACCAGGAAGGCGAAGCTGTGCACGCGTGCCCCCAGCAACTCGACCAGCTTCGCCGTGGCCATGGCGGTGCCACCGGTGGCCAGCAGGTCGTCCACGATAACCACGCTATCGTCGCGCCGCAGAGCGTCCTCATGGATGTCCAGTTGTCCGGCGCCGTACTCCAGCGCGTACTCGACGCTCATACGGGCTGCCGGCAGCTTGCCGGCTTTGCGCACCGGCACCAGCGGCACCCCCAGGTTATAGGCTAGGGGCGCCGCAAATAAGAATCCCCTGGACTCTATGCTCACCACGGCGTCCAAGCCCGTCGTTCGGAACTCTTCGCTCAGCTTGTCTATCACCCACTTGAACGCTTGGGGGTCCTGGAGGAGGGGCGTGATGTCGCGGAACATCACTCCCGGCTGAGGGAAATCGGGCACGTCGCGGATGAAGCGCTTCAGGGCCTGCCCTGAGCTTGCCGAAGGGGCCTCTCCTGAGTTTGTCGAAGGATCCATGGGCGGGAACGAGTAGAGTATAGCCCAGAGGGGGAGCCACGAACAGCAAGCTCCGATTGCGTCTTAGGAATTCATCCTTTTAGTGGGCAAGACCACACCCGGAAGGGTGTGGCATCAATCTGTCTCGATGCCGCAGCCTTCAGGCTGCGGTCGGGCATTACCACCTTCGCCCATTCCTCAAGCATGAATTAGTGGAACGCCTTCCAAGCTCTTGCCCTCTTGTTTCCCGTGCCTCGTGCCGTGTACCTTAGTCGCACCGGAAGGAGCCTCCCAACAATGACTGATCGTGACCAGCTGAAGCAGCGCGTCATCGCCGACGTCGACCGCCGCCGCGACGAGCTCATCGAGCTCTCGCTGCGCCTGCACGCCAACCCGGAGGTCGCTTTCCAGGAGGAGAAGGCCGCCGCCTGGCTTAGCGGCTACCTGGAGGCCAACGGCTTCACGGTCGAGCGGGGCATCTGCCAGATCCCCACCGCCTTTCGCGCCGCCTACGGCGCCGGCGAGCCCCGGGTCGCGCTTCTCGCCGAGTACGACGCGCTCCCCGGCGTCGGCCACGGCTGCGGTCACAACATCATCGGCACCGCTTCCACCGCTGCCGGCCTGGCCGCCAGGGCCATCGTCGAGGAGACGGGCGGCACGGTGCTGGTCATCGGCACCCCCGCCGAGGAGGCCGCCGGCGGCAAGGTGTACATGGCCGCCCGCGGCGCCTTCGAGGGCCTGACCTGCGCCATGCTGGCCCACCCCGGCAACCGCGACGTGGCCATCAGCTATGCCCTGGCCTGTCTGGAACTGGACGTCGAGTTCCACGGCAAGGCGTCCCACGCCGCCGCCCGCCCCGAGGCCGGGGTCAACGCCCTGGACGCCATGGTCGCCGCTTTCGTCAACATCGGCCTGCTGCGCCAGCAACTGCGCGATTCGGCCCGCGTCCACGGCATCATCACCGACGGCGGCCAGGCCGTAAACGTCATTCCCCACCACACGGCGGCCAGCCTCCTGATCCGCGCCGAGGACGACCAGTACCTGGACGAGATGCTGAAGGCGAAGGTGCTGGCCTGCTTCCAGGCCGCCGCTGAAGCCACCGGCTGCCGCTTGGAGCACCGCTGGGGCGAGGAGTCGCGCTACCAGGCGATGAACTCCAACCGCGCCCTGGCCGAGGCCTACAAGGCGAACATCGAGTCCCTGGGCCGCAAGGTGATGGAGGCCGAGTCGCGGCGTTCCATGGGCTCCACCGACATGGGCAACGTGAGCGCCATCGTGCCGGCTATCCACCCCACCATCGCCGTGGCGCCACCGGACGTCCCCATCCACACGGTGGAGTTCCGCGAGATCGCCGCCAGCGAGGCCGGCCACAGGGGGCTCCTGGACTCGGCCAAGGCGCTGGCCATGACCGCCGTGGACGTCTTCGCGGACGGCGATCTCCGCCGCCGGGTGCGCGAGGAGTTCGAGGGCGGCCATATCATGCCGTAGGTCGGGGTCTTCAGACCCCGACTCGCGCGTCGCGGGCAGCTAAAGCTATCCGCCTACAGATCTAGCCCTGCAGGGGGCAGGGTGCCCTCGGGCCGCCGTCTGCGGTATCGTATAGCCCATGAGCGCCGCTGATCCCCTCATCGCCCTGGACGCCATGGGTGGCGATAACGCCCCCGCTGAGATCGTGAAGGGCGCCGTCATCGCCGCCCGCGAGCTGGGCCTGCGCGTCGCCCTGGTCGGCCGGCCCGATGCTATTGAGGCCGAGCTCGCCAAGCAGGGAACGCGGCCTGAGACCATCACCATCGTCGCTGCGCCCGAGGTCATCGAGATGGACGAACCTCCGGCCCAGGCGGCCCGTCATAAGAAAGGGTCGTCCATTGTCGTCGGCCTGCGCCTGGTCAAGCGGGGCGAGGCCGACACTTTCGTCTCCGCCGGCAACACCGGCGCCGTCATGGCCGCCGCCATCATGTACCTCGGCCGCATCAGGGGAATCGAGCGCCCGTCTCTCGTGGGGCTGATGCCCCTCTCCGGAAAGCTCACCGTCTTCCTGGATGTCGGCGCCAACGCCGACTGCAAGCCCGTCTACCTGCTCCAGTTCGCCCAGATGGCCTCCGCCTACGTGGAGCGCGTCTGGAAGGTGGAGCGGCCCAGCGTCGCTCTCCTCAACATCGGCGAGGAGGAGACGAAGGGGAGCACCCTGGCCCAGGAGGCCTACGGCCTCCTGGCCGCCAGCGGCCTCAACTTCATCGGCAACCTGGAGGGCCGCGATGTCCCCTTCGGGCGCGCCGACGTCATCGTCACCGACGGCTTCACAGGCAACGTCGTCGTTAAGACCATGGAAGGCATGGCGGACTTCATCATGGGCCGGCTGCGCACTGCCATTAGGAGCCGGCCCTGGTACGCGGCGGCTGGCGCTCTCCTCCTGCCCGCCTTCAGCGGCCTGCGCAAGAAGTTGGACTACCGCGAGTACGGCGCCGGTCCGCTGCTGGGGGTCAATGGCCTGGTGTTCATCGGCCACGGCCGTAGCGACGCCCGCGCTATCACCAGCGCGCTACGGGTGGCCCGAGAGGCCGTGCAATCAGGGATGCTGGAAGCGCTGCGGGAGCTGAGCCCGGCGAGCGCGAAGGCGGGACGGCGGTGATGGTGGTGGCAGCGTAGAGACGCCCCGTCGGGGCGTCTCTACTTTAGGGCTGGGGTGCCGTGGATCTCCTTCCCTACGGCTCTAGCCAATCGCCCAGCAGGCGCGACAGCGGCTCTATCATCTGCTCCAGCCGCACGTGCTCCGGGGCCAGCCGCGACTGCATGATCGTCCCCTCCACGATGGCGATGAGCAGGGAAGCGACGAACTCCGGGACTATGTCCGGCCGCACGGCGCCGGCCTCTAACGCGCCGTTCAGCGCCTCGACGGCGAACGTCCGCCAGCTGGTGTACATGGCGGCCAGCTTCTTCCGCACTCTCTCGTCGCGGGCGGCGTGGGCCGCAAACTCCATGAACATCGCCGACCAGAGCGGGTCTTGAAGATGCAGGCCGAAGATGCCGCGGAGCACCGTGCGCACGTTGTCGGATAGGGGGACACTGGGATCGAGCGTCTGCCGGAAAGCCTCCTGCTGCCGGGCCAGCCGCTCCTCCAGCATCGCCCAGAACAGGTCTTCCTTGCTCTCGAAGTGGACGTAGAAGGCGCCCTTGGAGAAGCCGGCCTCCCGCACAATCTCGTCCACGGTGGCCCGTTCGTAGCCGTTACGCGCGCATATGGAGAGAGCCGCCTCCATGAGGCGATGGCGGGTTTCCTCGCGTCGCCGCCGTTTGGGCGTTGACTTGGCCAGAACGGTCATGCGCGTCAGGATTATACCGCCCGGCGGCAGGCAATGCTACCACGGGATCCAGAGGCGGGCCCGCAGTTCCGCCCGCTCTCTGCTGCTCAGCCGGCTCCGATTTCCGCGCGCGCCTGCCAGGCTGGCGACGATGTGTGTCCCCTGCGCCGCCAGGCGCGGCAGCCATCCGCTGACCACCAGGGCGACCAAGGCAAGCGCCACGGAGAAAACGGCGGCCAGCGCGATCAACGGCGCCGCCAGCACGCCTCAAGCCTTCCCTAGGATGGAATCATACCGACCGGTCAGTCTCCTCCGTGGGATAAGACGCCGGTCCGCTGCGCCGCGTTACCGTTCGCGCTGCCGCCGCTAGGGGGACGGGGTGGTCGGGGCCCCGAACCGCAGCCACATGCGCAACGCCTGCTGGAGGTTGCGCAGCCCCGCGTCCGTGGGCAGGCCCGAGAGTAAACAGTGCTCGATGTGGTGGTCCATGATCAAGAGTCCCACTTGGTCGAGGCTGCTGCGGGCGGCCATCAGTTGCGTCAGTACATCCTCGCACATACGCCCCTCGGCCAGCATGCGGTGGATGCCGCGGACCTGTCCTTCGATGCGCCTCAGGCGGGCTAGGACGGCCTCGGTCTCGGTGGTCGCTTCTTCCGTCATCTTGTGCTCCTGGTTGACATACCCCAGAGGGGTATGCTAGCATGACCTAAGCATGTGAGTCAATATGCCGGCGCAGGGCCATGGCCGGCATCGGCAGGAGGAGGAAGTATGCCCAAACCAGCAGAGGTCAGCGACGGCAACTTTGAGACCGAAGTCCTCAAGGCCGACATTCCGGTGCTGGTCGACTTCTGGGCCCCCTGGTGCGGCCCCTGCCGCATGGTGGCCCCCATCGTCGAGGAGCTTGCCGACGAGTACAACGGCAAGGTCAAGTTCGTCAAGCTGAACACGGACGACAATGTCGCTACCGCCTCCAAGTATGGCATCCGCAGCATTCCTACGCTTCTGGTCTTCAAGAGTGGCGAGATGTTCGACCAGGTCATCGGCTTCCGCCCCAAGAGCGATCTGAAGCGCACGCTGGACAAAGCCCTCTCCTGATCGGCTCCTAGGTGTCCCCGCGAGAATACGACATCGTGATCGCCGGCGGCGGGCCGGGCGGCCTGGCCGCCGGCCTTTATGCCGCCCGCGGCCGCCACCGCACCGTGCTCATCGAGAAGGGGGTTATCGGCGGCCAGATAGCGCTCACGGAGCTGGTGGAGAACTACCCCGGCGTCCCCTCGGTCAACGGCTTCGATCTGGCCCAGACCATGCACCGCCAGGCCGAGAGCTATGGCCTGGAGACAGAGTACGTGGAGGTCACCGGCCTGGAGCGAGAGGGCGACAAGTGGCGCGTCCACACCACGGCCGATGACTTCATCGCCAAGGCGGTCATCGTGACCAGCGGCGCCGACTACAACAAGCTGGGCGTGCCCGGCGAGGAACGGCTGACCGGACGCGGGGTCTCCTATTGCGCCACCTGCGATGCCGCCTTCTTCAAGGACCAGGAGGTCGCCGTCGTGGGTGGCGGCGACTCAGCCCTGGACGAGGGGATGTTCGCCGCCCGATTCGCCTCCAAAGTGACGGTCATCCACCGCCGCGATCAGTTGCGGGCCGGCCGCATCCTCCAGGAAAGGGCCTTCGCCAACCCCAAGATGCACTTCGTCTGGAACACCGTCGTCACCGAAATCCTGGGCGAAGACCAGGTCACCGGCGCCCGCCTGCGCCCATACGGGCGCCCGTCTGGGCGTAACACCGTCACCGGCGAGGAGAGCACCCTGGAGGTATCCGGTGTCTTCGTCTTCATTGGTCAGCACCCGAACACGGAGTTCCTGAGGGGCCTCGTGGTTCTGGACAGCGGCGGCCACGCCTTGGTCGACGACTGGATGGCGACGGAGCTGCCCGGCCTGTACGTGGCCGGCGACGCCCGTCAGAACTCCGCCCGGCAGGTCGCCACCTCCGTGGGCGACGGCGTCACCGCCGCCATCGCCGCCGACCACTACATCAGCGAGAGCTTCCCCGACTAGCTGGGGAACCAGGAACAAGGAACCAGGAACCAGCAGCCCCTTCCCCTCGGTTGGCCGGTTCTAAGGTTCCCTGATTCTCTGGTTCTGGGGCGGTGGGCTGCGGGCGGCGCTCCCCTTGACCCTTCACCCGCGACCCTGCACCCTATACCTGCGGGAGTGGAAAGGTCCCGGTGGGCCTCTCGGTCTTCAAAACCGTTGTGGGGCGGTGGACCCGTCCCGGGTGGGTTCGACTCCCATGCACTCCCGCCAGCCCGCCCCGCTTGACCCACGCCGGCTCGCGACGCATGATTGCCGTCGATAGCCGCCCCATATGTCGCCGCGCAGCCAGTGACGCTCCGCGGGAGAATGCGCGAGGACGAGATGAAGAAAGTCCGCTTCCCGCCCGGTTTCTCCTGGGGCGCCGCCACCGCCTCCTACCAGGTCGAGGGCGCCTGGAAGGACGACGGCAAGGGCGAATCCATCTGGGACCGCTTCTCGCACGAGCCGGGCCATATCATGAACGGCGACACCGGCGACGTCGCCTGCGACCAGTACCACCGCTACAAAGAAGACGTGGCGCTGATGAAGGAGCTGGGCCTGCGCGGGTATCGCTTCAGCATCGCCTGGCCGCGCGTCTTCCCGCAGGGCAAAGGCAGGCCGAACCAGGCCGGGCTCGACTACTACAACCGTCTCGTCGATGAGCTGCTGGCCAACGGCATCCGGCCCTTCCCGACGCTCTACCACTGGGACCTGCCGCAGGCCCTCCAGGACGAGGGCGGCTGGGCCAACCGCGACATCATCGGCCACTTCACGACCTACGCCGAGACTTGTATCAAGGCCCTGGGTGACCGCGTTAAGCACTGGATGGTCTTCAACGAGCCCTGGGTGTTCAGCTTCCTGGGCTACGTCGCGGGCATCCATCCGCCGGCGATCCGTGACCGGTCGGCCGGTATGCGGGCGATGCACATCGTGAACCTGGCACAGGCTTCGGCAGCGCGGGCCATGCGCGCCGCCGGCAGCGCCGAGGCCATCGGCACCGCCTTCAGCATGACGGCCGCCTACCCGGCCCGCCTGCGGCGGGAGGACCGGGCGGCGGCTGAGCGGCAGCACGCCTTCGGCAACGACTGGTTCCTGCGCCCCATCATGAAGGGCGAGTACCCCCGCGCCTACCTGGACCAGGAGGCCGCCCTGGCGGCCATGGACGTCCGCCCCGGCGATATGGAGGCTGTCAAGGAGCCCCTGGACTTCGTGGGCATCAACCTGTATACCCGCAGCATCGTCGCCGATGACCCGGGGGAGCCCAACCTGGGCGTCCGACAGGTGCCGGGGCCCGGCCCGCGCAGCGCCTTCGGCTGAGAGATCTGGCCGGCCGCCATCTACCGCATGATCATGCGGGTCGACAAAGATTACGGCCGCCCACCGATCTACATCACCGAGAACGGCTGCTCTGACCCTACTCCGCCCGGCGCCGACGGCCGCGTCCACGACCAGGTGCGCACCGATTACTACCGGAGCTACATCGGCCAGGTGGGCCGCGCCATCGCCGACGGCGCCGATGTCCGCGGCTACTACGGCTGGTCGCTGATGGACAACTTCGAGTGGACCTTCGGCTTCAGTCAGCGCTTCGGCCTGATCTACGTGGACTACGAGCGCGGCCAGAAGCGCACGATCAAGGACAGCGGCCACTGGTACCGCGACCTGATCAGGGCCGGCGAGATCGAGTACGACGAGACGCTGGAATAACCTGCGGCGCACCCAGAAAAATAGACTCAGAAGAGGATGCGAATTCAAAGATTCTCTAGGATGGGTTGTAACTGGAAAGAGCACGCATCCTGACATATGCCGTATGTGCGTCCCGGTAGAACTCCTCGTCCGCCGTCCAAACCTCGCAGTCCATGATCTCCCCAACCGCCAGGTAGAAGGCATCGTAGGGGTACGCCCAGTCCAGATCCGCCGCGAGTTCAAGAGCCTTCTCGTTGAGCTCATCCGGGACTGCCAGGTCGATGGGGATCGCGGAGAACGCCCTCAGCCGGTCGCGCGCTTCCTCCAGCGTTATTTCACGCTGACGAAGCCGCTTGTAGATCGCGCTGGTGACCTCCACCGGCAGATGGGGCGGACCGATCACGTCCCTCCCGGCGCTGAGGGCCCCTCGAAGGAGCGACAGAGCTTCCGCGCTTCCTTCTTCCGGCAGGAGCCACTTGACGGCCACGCTGGCGTCGACGCAGATGGCGCCGTTCATAGGTGAGCGGCGCGCTCGCGACGCGCCTGGCGGATCAGCGGCGCCGACGGCTTCAGGGGCTTGCCGCGGCGGCGGGCCAGGATCCTGGCCTGTCCCTCCAGGAGTGCCTCGACCAGCTTCCCGGGATCGACCGCGCGGTCGCCCAGATGGATCACGTTGTCCTCCATCGTTCGTTCCTTCATCTTCTGTGTCCTCGCCGGCCGTACCAACGACGCCAGATCGACGGTCCGTATGCGGATGCTGCGGCCGCCGACCCTGTATGCGCGGAGGAGTCCGGAATCGATCCAGCGCCATACCGTGGGGACGCTGACCCGCAGCAGTCGTGCCGCCTCGGAGACGGTGGCGTAGTGTGTCTCATCCGTTATCATCTGTTCTCATGCATTATACAACAGGACGCAAGCGGTTGTGATACGGGGCGGTAGACCTAGTGGATAACGAGAGGTCCTTTGTCGGGCAATCGGCAAACTCTTTGTTCTCTCTCTACTCCTTGTAAGTGAAGGAGCCTCACGACGACTGTCGAATAATAGATTCAACCACCTTAAAGGCGGCTTCCCTCATGTCTTCCGTCAGTATCAGTCGTCTATTGTCAGCCGCGCCTATCCGGTGTAGCGTCGCAGGCCCTCGGGGTCCAGGAGCAGGAACCGCCGCCCTTCGTTCCCGATCAGGCCGAGGCGGCGGAACGAAGCCAGCTGCCGGTTCACGCTCTCCCGCGTGACGCCCACCATGCTGGCCAGCTGCTCCTGAGTCAGCGGCAGGTCCAGCAACGTCCCACGCTCCCGGCGGACGCCGTGGGCCTGGGCCAGATCCAGCAGCTTCTTGGCCAGCCGTCCCGCCACGTCCAGAAAGGCCAGGTCGCTGGCCATCTCGTCCGCCTCCCGCAGGCGTCGGGCCAGCGCCGCCAGCACCGCGGTCGCCGACTGAGGCCGGGACTGAATGAGGGCCGTGAAGTCCTCGTGGTCCAAGGTCAGCATCACGGTGTCGGCGGTCGTCACCGCGCTGGCCGAACGGGGGCCCCCGTCTAGCAGGGCCATCTCGCCGAAGAAGTCGCCGGCTCCCAGGATGGCCAGGGTCAGGTCGCTCCCCTGCGTGCTGGGCAGGTACAGCCGCACGCTGCCCTCTTCGATAAAGAACAGGGAGCGCCCGGGGTCGTCCTTGTGGAATATCGTCTGGCCGCGGGCGAGGCGGCGGTGCTTGATGGCCGTGGCCAAACGCTCCCTGTCCTCCGGCGGCAGGACCGCCAGGAAGGGCACCTTCCCCAGCAGGTCTGAAACCGATGCCACAACTGCCCCTTTCAGGCCGTGACCGGATTCACGGCGCCGCTGTGACGCCGGTCACAGCGGGCGCCGCCTCGCGAAAGCGTAGGCTGTTGCCAGAAAGGGAGCCAGATCGGGAGGTGCCGTCGTGTTGAAAGCGCCAAGCTTCCCAACCAAGAGTCTCGGGCTACTCCCCTGGTCACGGTTCGCGTTGCCTGTCCGGCGGCCGGCGCCCCAGAGTCCCACAGAGGATCGCATCGACAAGGCCGCGACCAACGCCAGGCGGGAGGCCCGCTTCCAGCGCCTCAGGGGCGCGGTCCGGGCTAGCTTTGCGTTGAAGGACGGCCGCTGGTTTCTCTAGGGCCACGGTCGCCCCGATGATCCCTTGCCCTGATTCGCTTGTCAAGCCTGGGGACCTCTGCGCTCTCGCTCCCGGTCGGTCGGGCAGGCGAACCCTCCGCCTGGGGAACCGCGCCGCAAGCCTGCCTGCCGGCAGGCAGGGCCGGACCTGATCGGCCAGGAGCAAGACCGCAGAGGTCCCGCCGCAGCTATGCTATCCTGACGGCGAGGCTCCATGCTGTATATCTTCTTCGGCCCCGATACCTTCTCCCGTCGCGAGGCGCTGCAACACCTGAAGGCCGAGCTCGACACCGACGGCATGCTCGATGCCGGTACTACCACCTTCGACGCCCGACAGGTCACCCTCCAGGAGCTCATCGCCGCCTGCGATACCCTGCCATTTCTGTCTCCCCACCGGCTGGTCATCGTCGAGGGCCTCCTGGATCTCACCGCCGCAGGCCCTCGCGGCCGCCGCTCCCGCCGTGGAGCGAGCGGTTCGCCGGGCGGCCCCTGGCAAGCTCTGGCCGACTACGTGGAGCGGATGCCGCCAACTACCACTTTGGTCCTGCTGGACGGCGACGTCCCTGCTGACGGCCCGCTGCTGGACGCCCTCCGCGACAAAGGCGCCGTGCGGCACTTTCGCCTTCCTGACCGGCGCGCCCTTCCGGGCTGGGTCCAGACGCGCGCCCGGACGCTGGGCCTGAGGATCGACGGCCGCGCCGCGCACCTGCTGGGCGAGCTGGTAGGGAGCGACCTGTGGGCGCTGGCCGGCGAGCTGGACAAGCTGGCGGCCTACGCCGCCGGCCGGCCGGTGGGCGAGGAGGACGTGCGGACCCTGGTCAGCGCCGCCCGTGAGCTGGAGGTCTGGGACCTCCTGGACGCCGTTGTCGAGGGGAGGCCTGCGGTTGCCCTCAAGCAGCTTCGCCGGCTCATCGTTCAGGGAAGCAACGCCTCTTACCTGCTGGCCACGATCCAGGGCCGCTACCGCCGTCTGGCTCTGGCCCGGGAGATGATCGACGCCGGCGCCAGCGCGGTGCGCATCGGCCAACGGCTGAGCGCCTCCGGCTACGGCCTGGAGCGGCTGCTGGACCAGGCCTCGCGCCACCCGCTGTCGCGTCTGCGCGCCGCCTTCCACCGCCTCCTGGAGGCGGACGTGGCTATCAAGCGGGGCATCTACGATGAGGAGTTGGCCCTGGAGCTGCTGGTCCAGGACCTGGCGGCGGCGCCCTCGCGAGCCGCTTAGGTACCGCGCGGCGCGGCCTTACTCGCCGCTGCCGTCCCCCTGGTACACGGGGTTGTAGCAGGCGGCCAGATGACCGCGCTCCAGCTCCTCCAGCGAGGGCGCCGGCTCGCTGCGGCAGGCGGTGGTGGCCTTGGGGCAGCGCGGCACGTAAGGGCACTCGTCGGGTAGATGGGCCAGGTTCGGCGGGGACCCCCTTATGGAGGCCAGGCGCTGCCGCTCGTCCCGGTCCCAGCGGGGCCGGCTGGCCAGAAGCCCCCACGTGTAAGGATGGCGGGGCCGTTCGAACAGGGCGCCCACGGGCGCGCTCTCCACGACCGAGCCGGCGTACATTACTGCCACCTCGTCGGCCATCTGGGCTACCACGCCCAGGTCGTGGGTGATGAGCAGGATGGAAGTGCCGTGCAGCCGCTGTAACTGGGCCAGGTCCTCCAGGATGGCCGCCTGCACCGTCACATCCAGCGCCGAAGTAGGCTCGTCGGCGATGAGGACCTTGGGGTTCAGCGCCGTGGCGATGGCGATCATGACCCGCTGGGCCATCCCGCCCGAGAGGTGGAAGGGGTAGCGGTTGGCCACCTCCTCCGGCTCGGGGAGGCCCATCTGGGCCAGCACCTCCAGGCCGCGGTGCTTGGCCTCTCCCTTCGACACGCGCAGGTGTGTGGTGATGATCTCCTCTACCTGCTGGCCCACGGAGAGGACCGGGTTGAGGCCCGTGGCCGGGTCCTGGAACACCATGGCGATGTCGCGGCCGCGCACCCGTCGCATCTCCTCCGACGATAGCGACAGCAGGTCGCTCCCCTGGAAGTAAATGTGTCCGGCCACGATACGGCCCGGGTGCGGCAGCAGGTTGAGAATCGCCAGGCCCAGAGAGGTCTTGCCGGCGCCGCTCTCCCCGGTCACCGCCAGTGTCCTACCCGGCCTCAGGGCCAGCGATACGTCGTTGACCGCCTTGACTGTCCCTTCGGGGGTTGCGAACTCGACCCTGAGGTCGTCCAACCGGAGGATAGCATCGTCCAATGGGTCCGCCTTGTCTGGTGTGATGACCTGCCTACCGGCGGGGCAGGCGAGATGCTGGGGCGGTGCTCGGAGGCTGCGGGCCGTATCGATTATATCAGCCGAGAGCCGGCTGCGCGTGCGCAGACGCTGGCGTAGGCGGGCTTAGCTCATCGGCCGGATGGCGCCGACCACACGGCCCTGCACCTCCACGTTGTCGGCCTCGGTGTAGATCGGCGCCATGGTGTCGTTGGCCGGCTGGAGCCGCACCCGGGACCCTTCCCGGTAGAGCTTCTTGAGGGTGGCCTCCTGCTCCCGCTTCAGCCATGCCGCCACCATCTCGCCGTCTCTGGCCGTGGTCGCCGGTTGCATGAGCACTATGTCGCCGTCGTTGACCAGGGCGTCGATCATGGAAGTACCCTTCACCCGCAGGGCATACACCTGCTCGCGGTTGCCGAGCATCTCCGGCGAGACTTCGATCGTCTCCTCCTGGTCAGCGCTCCTCCAGGTATCGGCGGAGGGCACCGGTATCGGCTGGCCGGCCGCTATCGTGCCGATGATGGGCACGGACACCACCCGCGGGCGGCGGCCCCCGGGCTCCAGTAGCTCTATGGCGCGCGATACTTCGCGGTCGCGGCGGATGTAGCCCAGCCGCTCCAGGATGCGCAGGTTGTAGTCCACCACGGAGGTGGAACTGATCTCGCAGGACTCCTGGATCTGGCGGATGCTGGGCGGATAGTCGTGCTCACCGATGAAGTCCTGGATGTACTCGAGGATCCGCCGCTGCTTGGCCGAAATGTCCTTCATTTGGCCCTCCATTTTTGTTCGTCGGCCCCATCCTAACGGACGTCGACGAACCTTTGTTCGCCAGAACAACAGTCTAGAGACCATCCGTTCGATTGTCAATACCCCGGTGACCCCTGTACAATGCCGAGGCAACCTTGCCTGCCGGCGGGCGGGCATGTCAGCGAATCGTAGCGCCTGGAAAGGGCCACCATGGGAACTGGGCTGGAGGATGTCACCATACCTGACGATGGCGAGGGAGGGCTGAAGCGCGCCCTAGTCGTCGCCGCTCACCCCGACGACTCGGAGTTTGGGGTGGCTGGCACCGCCGCCCTCTGGACGCGCGACGGCTGGGAGTTCCACTACCTGATCTGCACCGACGGCTCCAAGGGCACCGAGGACCCGGAGATGACGCCGGAAAAGCTGGTCCCCTTGCGCCGGGAGGAGCAGCGGGCCGCCGCGGCCATGCTGGGCGTCAAGGATGTCTCCTTCCTGGACTACGTGGACGGCGAGCTGACCTACACCCGTGAGCTCATGCGCGATGTCGTGCGGCACATCCGCCGGTTACGGCCCTACGCGGTGTTCAGCCACGACCCCAACCAGATAGTGCGGAACATGTTCATCAATCACCCCGACCACCGTTGCGCTGGTACCGTGGCCCTGGACGCCGTCTACCCCATCGCCCGCAACCGTCCCAGCTTTCCCGAGCTCCTGGACGAGGGGCTGGAGCCCCACAGCGTCAAGGAGGTCTACCTCTGGAGCGCCTCCGAGGGGAACTTCGAGGTGGACGTCACCCCCGTCGCCGACCTCAAGTTTAAGGCTCTCATGCAGCACAAAAGCCAGTTCGTCCATATGGAGGAGCGCATGAGGGGCTGGCGCGACCGCTGGGCCGAGCCCGACGGCCGTTTCCTGGAGCGCTTCCGCCGTATCGAACTCCCCTTCTAGCCCTTCGATAGGCTCAAGACAGGCTCGATGCTCTTCGCCCGCTTCCGCCACCACGGTCGCGAGTCCTACGGCCTTCTGGACGGGAACGGCCTGCGCCTTTTGGACGGCGACCTGTTCGGCGACTACCGGCCCCGAAAGGAGGCCGTCTCCCTGGCCGACGTGGTCCTCCTGGCCCCCGTGCGTCCCGGGAAGATCCTGGCCGCCGCCGTCAACTACCGCTCGCACGTGGCCGGCAGCCGCCGTCTCCTCAAGCAGGACGAGCCGCCCGCTGTGCCCCAGCTCTTCCTCAAGCCCTCCTCCTCCGTCATCGGCCCTGAGGAGGCCATCGCCTTGCCCGACGGCGCCGGCCGGGTGGACCTGGAGGGCGAGTTGGTGGCCGTTATCGGCCGCCGCTGCCGCGACGTGTCGCCCGCCGACGCCCTGGACTTCGTCTTCGGCTACACCTGCGGCAACGACGTCAGCGCCCGCTACTGGCAGCGGGACGACCTCCAGTGGTGGCGGGCCAAAGGCAGCGATACCTTCTCCCCCCTCGGGCCGTTCATCGCCACCGGCCTCGATCCCACGCGGCTGCGGCTTCGCACCCGGCTGAACGGCGCCGAGGTACAGAGCTCCAGCACCGCCGAACTGATCCACGGCGTCGCCGAGCTCATCAGCTTCGCCTCCCGCGTCCTCACCTGGGAGCCCGGCGACCTCCTGTTCACCGGCACGCCGGGGGAGACACCGGCCATCAGGCCCGGCGACGTGGTGGAGGTGGAGATCGAAGGAATCGGCGTCCTGCGCAACCGGGTGGCGTCGCGCCCCGTCACAGCGAACTGAACGGCTGGGGACCGTCCCCCTCTACGCCTCCACCCACAGCTGGTGCCGCCGCCAGCAGTGGTCACACAGTGACACCGGCTCCTGGACCGTTATCCGCTCGCGCCGCATTGTGCGCCGGCGGGGACGGATGTGGGAGCGGCAGAACAGCCCCTGACAATGGGAGCACTGGCCCCAGGGCTGGCGGCCGCAATGGGACAGGCCGCATATCGTCTTGGAGTTCCTCAGGGTGACCTGATTCTGGTAGGCCTTGTGGGCCCTGAGGTCCGCCACCTTTCTCTGGCATAGCCGGCGGCGACAGACCGGCCGTTCTGCCTCCAGCATGTCACCGTGCTGGAGGCAGAACGGCCGGCCGCAGTATTGGCAGCTGCCGACAATGGCCTCGCGGCAGCGGTGGAGCAGACGGTCGGAGTAGCAGGCCTGTGGGGAGGCGGCCCTGGGCATGTTCATCGTTGCCCGCCGGCCGCGGGCAGGGCAGAAGCCGTGACGGGAGTTAGTCTTGGCTCTGCTGGGCGGTGGCGACCGTGAACCGGTGTAGTAGCTCCTGCGCCTCCACCCCGACGCCGACGTCTACCGCGTCGCAGTACGTCGAGTAGATCGCCCGGTCTATGAGGCGGACCCCCTCGCCGTTGAGCTGAACGGTCTGCTCGCGGCGCAGGCGTAACAACCGGTGCAGCCGCCGCAGGAAGTGCAGCTGGAGCGGCGAGTAGGAGGCCTCGCTCTCCTTTACAGGAGAGAGCATCTCCTCCATCCCTCCCTTTGTCTCATTCACGTGCTTCATATGGACCGGCACCTCTGATAACACGCTTCGTCTTATAGGATATGAGACGACAAGGAGGTAGGGCAAGAGTCCGGAGGCGCTTCAGGGGTTAATATTGCGTGTAGTCACAGGTAGCGGGCGGCCTCATGTGGAAGAAAATCGGTACATGTCAGCCGCCCGAGCACGCGGACTCGGTGAGAGGGAACGAGGTGTTGGGCGCGCCGCCGCTAGGGCTGGATGGCCTGCTCGGTGCCGGCCTGGCGGTAGCGGCCGTAGGCCTCGAAGGCGTTGAGGACGGCAGTGGACAGCGCCTTTTGGGACGGACAGATGTAGCGGCGCCGTATCTCCTCCACCGCCTCGAAGGGGCTGTCGTTGATGTTGCGTCCCCGCATCACCTCTGCCACCAGCCGGCCCGCCAGCTCGGCGACGGCCTTGGTCCCCACGCCCACTATGGCGCCGCTGTCCACTTCTGCCTCCAGCTCCACGGAGACCACCGGCGATGCATCCCGCGGCGCCAGGCTCTGCGGTAGGCGAGCGTGACCCACGAAGATGACGGTGCCAGAGGCCCTCGGCTTCAACGTGAGGGTGCTGGCGCCCGATCCGGCTAGCTCAACTCCCATTTCTCCCAGCTCCTTCCTAACCGTGGGATTTACCCTTCACGTACGGTGGCCCGCATTTAGGTTTAGATCGGTCAGGTCAGGTGGCGACCCCCTCAGATTAACATGGGCCCACGGGAGGGCAGCAATAGGCGCAAACGATGCTGGCGATCGGAAACGCGTGAACGTCGTGTCAAGATGTACATAAAACGGTAACTGCTACTTTAGCCCCAGAACCGAGCCGTTCAATCCGGCTTGGTAGCCAGGATCACCGCGTTGTCCCAGTAGAAGTAGATCTCGGCCCCTTCCCAGCGGATATCGAAGGCCCGGTGCGCCTCTTCGCTGGCCAAGGAAAACATCCGGAGCAGCTCCTGGACGGCTGCCGCCGGTGTTCCCGCCCGGTGCACCCACTCGCTGAACAATTGGGGGTTCTTGCCCTGTACCACCTCCTGCGCGCGCAGCCCCGCTCGAGGCAGCAGCTCCTGCTGCCACTCTCGCAGGGGATGGTTCCAGACGTGGCTCGGGTCGCGTACTTTCTCCAGCCTGTTCATGAGATCCACCATCGCCGGCGGATCGGGCGCGATCACGTCGCAGATAACGGCTCTTCCGCCCGGCCTCAGCCCTCGCGCGAACTCGTCGAGCGCCGCCGGCAGATCCTGAAAGTGGTGGCCGGCAAAGCGACAGGTAATAACGTCCAGAGACGCCGTGCCTACGGGAAGGGCCTCGGCTGTTGCTTTCGCCCACTGAATCCGCTCGGCCAGGCCCCTCTCCGCGGCCAGCCGGCGGGCCTCCTCCAGCATCTCGCCGGTGGGGTCGATAGCGATTAGCGGCCAGGCTGCGGCGGCCAGCGCGAAGGCTGTGAACCCCGCGCCTGTTCCCACATCCAACGCCCGCTCGTGCGGCTGCACGGCTGCCAGGCGGAGAATGACCTCCAGCGTTGGGCCGTGCCGGTGCAACACGCTCTCGGCGTAGCGGCGCGCCTGCCGTCCGAACTGCTCCTGGGTCTGCCGCAGCCCGGGCGCGGCCTTCTCATTCGTCATTCGGCCAGGAATGAGCGCTCTTGATGGCCGCGGCGGACCAACAGGTGCAGCCGGGATCGCAGGGCCAGGGAGCGGTCCAATGTGGCCGCGCGGTCGGCCGCCGTCTCGGACTCCCACAGGCTAACCCGGCCTACCTCCGAGGAGCCGTCGGTGGCCTTGATGAGATGGGACAGAAGGCAGCCCGCCTGCTGCCGGTAGAAGGCCACCAGTTGCGTGTTGAGGTCCACCACTGAGCCTTCTCTGCCGGCCAGAGGTTTCATCAGCGAGATACGTATGTAGGGCACGTGCGAGGGGCCCTCCTAGCGAGAGTCTTGGCCGCTATCCGGCGATGCAGGGGAAGTGTATCGCAAGCACAAGGTAGACGGCAATTGGAATGAAAAAAGAGGGCGGCTCCAACGAAAGAGCCGTCCTTCGAGAGTCTGTCTTCTACTGGTATCGCCTACAGCCGAAGCTTGCCGTGCGACGGCTGTCGCCGGCGCTGGCGGTGCTCTCCGTTGCCCTCGTTCTCCAACTCCAGAGCTGCCGTAGCGCCGAACTCGTAGACGTAACCACAGGACAGGCAGGTGCTGTAGGCGCCGTACCAGTCCTCTTCAAACAGCATGGAGCCGCGACATCGCGGACAACTGCGTGGTGGAGCCGTCTGCATCGATCCCCGCCTCCCTCTCAAAGGACAACAAAAAAGCCTCCCACCAGTGGCCCTGGTGAGGCCCTTTCGGCCGCCGCCGGGGTTAGCTGACGGGTTCGGGTCGAAAGGTGAACCCTACCCCGACCCAGTCGGGGATTCACCCCAGGTTGAACATCCCCCCGGTCCGCCAAAGGCGGATTGGGCGCGTCACCATTTGTGACTGCAATAACTATGTTAGGTGCCATTTGCCAGCCTGTCAAGACGTTATGCGTCAACACGAGTTCCCGTGCTCGTCGCTTGGCAATCGCCAGCAAATCCGCTCGCAACGGCACGCACGTATCTAGCCGTGGGAAGGTGAGGCTACGCAAGCCGGCGGCAGGTGCCAAACCCTTGACAACGCATAGGCCCGATGCTAACTTCTAGCCACGAGTCGCCCAAAGGTATCTTAAATACTACTCATGGTTATACTCCTGCCGGGTCGCCACAAACCGCCCCTTTGTGCGCCCTGACGGAGGCGGGCCACAGTGCAGCAATATATTCTGCGGCGCATGTTCCTTAATCTGATAGTCATTTTCTTTGTGGCCACCATGGTGTTCGGGGCCCTGCGCATCGATTCCGATCATGTGGTCCGCAACAGGGCCCAGGCCTGCACCCTGGACACCTACGAGGGGTGCGTTAAGGCGGCACGGGAGGAGCTCGGTTTGGACAGGTCGCTGCCGGTCCAGTTCGGCGACTACATGTGGAAGCTGGTCCGATTAGACTTGGGCGATTCCTTCTTCAACAAGGCGCCGGTCCTGGATCAGATCAAGGACCGCGCCGGCCCATCTATTGAGCTGGGCCTGCTCCAGATCATCGTAGCCATGGTGGTGGCCCTGCCGGTAGGCATCATCTCGGCCATCCGACAGGACTCCTGGATTGACTACATCCTTCGCATTTTCGCGATTGCGCTACTAGGCATCCCGGTGTTCGTTCTCGCGGTGTTCACAATCCTGGCCACGGCCAGGTACGCCGGCGATATCGGGCTGGGTTTCCTTAACGACTGGCTGGGGCCACACATCACCTGGGTGGACTTTTTCGATAACCCCGTAGAGAACCTTAAACGTATGACCGGCCCGGCCCTTCTGGGCGGGCTGGGCACCGGGGCCATCATCATGCGCTTCCTGCGCTCGCAGATGCTGGAGGTGCTGCGCCAGGACTACGTCCGGACCGCCTGGGCCAAGGGCCTGCGCGAGCGGGTTGTCGTCTTTCGCCACGCTCTGAAGAACGCCCTTATCCCGGTGCTTACGGTGGTGGGCCTGCTCCTGGGCGGCATCGTCAGCGGCAACGTCATCTTGGAGACCCTGTACAATATCCCGGGCATCGGCTTCTACGCCACCGCCTCCATCGTTCAAGGCGACTATCCGGTGGTCCAGGGGATAGTCCTATCGGTGGCCGTGACCCTGGTGTTTGTGAACCTACTGATAGACGTGGCCTACGCCTGGCTCGATCCGCGGATCCGCTACGGGTGAGGCAGGAGCCCGGCATGTATCTCGAAGAACAGGTCCCAACGGCGGTCGCCGCTCCCGAGCTGGAGTGGGCGCTGCCCCGGCACCCCGGCGCCCTGGAGACGGCGCTGCGCTTCATCCGGCGCAAGCCCCTCGGCGCCTTCGGCTTCCTCATCGTATTCTTCATGATCGCCATGACCATAGGTACACCCAAGGCCGAGTTTGGCGTGCCCAGCCTTCCCTCGCGGCCCCTGGGATTCGAGCTGGGTCAGCCCTGGATGGCCCGCTACGAGGTAGAAAGGCAGTTCAAGGACCCCGTCAGCGGCCGCCTAGTCCAGTTCGAGGCGCCCAGCTGGAAGCACTGGCTGGGGGTCGACAAAGCCGGCCGCGACACCTGGGCCCGCATCGTCTACGGCGCCCGCCGCTCCCTGTTCGTCGGCCTGTGGGCCCTGGCTCTGGCCACCGCTGTCGGTACCACCATCGGCGTTGTCTCAGGCTTCTTCCGCGGCTGGTTCGACACCGCCATGCAGCGGCTGATGGACGCCTTACAGTCTTTCCCTCCATTGATCACGCTCATCCTCATTATTTCGATTAACCCCTTAACCAGCGGCCCCAGCCTCACTGTGGCTGCCTTTGCCCTGGGATTTGTGGGCATCACCAGCGTCCAGCGCATCGTTCGTGGTGTCGTCTTGTCTACTCGCGAGCAGCCCTACGTAGAGGCGGCCCGGGTTGTGGGCGCGACCGATCTCCGCACCATGGTCTACCACATCCTGCCCAACATCACCGCCGCCATCATCGTCGTCTTCTCCATCGGCCTGGGGGCCGTCATCCTGGCCGAGGCCGCCCTGGGCTTCATCGTGCCTCAGTTCGTGCCCCAAGACCCCTCCTGGGGACTCATGCTCAACGAGGGTCGCGCCGTGATGCTTGACCATCCGTGGTTGGCCGTCTTCTCCGGCTCGGCCATCGCGCTGGCGGTCCTCGGGTTCAACCTCGCGGGCGATGCCCTGCGTGACGTGCTCGACCCCCGGTTGCGGCTGGGCTAGAATGCTGAACCGTAGCACACTTTACGGCGGGCGAAAGGAGCGCTGAACTCATGAGTGAGTCCAATTACTGGACCCGATTCTGGCGCACGCGGGTGAGCCGGCGGCGGTTACTGGCCGGGGCGGCGCTGACCGGCACCGGCCTGGCGACGGCGGCGGTGGTGGGCTGCGGCGGTGGCGGCGGCGAGGGCGGAGGCAGGCCAACCACACCCGGCGCCTCCGGGAGCCCCAGCGGGGCCGAAACAATCATCGATGCCCGGCGTACCTTCGTGCCGGGAGTCAGTGGTGGCACCCTGCACTACCTCGGCTACGACGCCGTGGTCCTGGACCGCTACGACCCCCACCAGACCCAGTTCGGGCCCATGTACGCCAACACCTCGGCGGTGTTCAGCAAGCTGTACATGTACCGCAGCCACGACGAGCCGACCTGGGAGAACATCGTGCCGGACCTGGCGGAGAGCATCCCCGAGATGGTGGAGAAGCCGCCGGAGACGCTGACCTACATCGTCAAGCTGCGGAAGGGCGTGAAGTTCCACGACAACGAGGCGATACGGCGCAACTTCCCCAGCCTGGCCGGCCGCGAGCTGAAGGCCGACGATGTGATCTTCAGCTTCGAGCGGCAGCGGAACCGGAACAGCCCCCAGTGGCCCTTCTACTACCGCTCCAGCCAGTACGAGACCATCGAGACCATCAAGAAGGTTGACGACTACACGATCCAGATCAAGACCAAGGCTCCGGTGGCGCCGTTCTACCATTTCATGGCGGACACCAACGCCATGATCATCCCGCAGGAGATCGTGGACAAAGAGAAGGACACCGTCGATATCGGGACCGGCCCCACGCCGGAGGAGCGGATGATCGGGACCGGGCCCTTCATGTGGGACACGCTGAAGTGGGGTATCGAGTACAAGGCGGTGCGGAACCCCCAGTGGTACGGCTGGGACAAGCCGGAGCTGGGGCGCCCGTACCTGGACGCCTATGTGGCCAACGGCCAGGGTCTGGACGACGCGACCACGGAGGCCTTCTTCCGCGAGAAGAAGATCGATTCCGCGACGTTCGTCGATAACCCCGGCTGGGTCTACAGCATCAAGAACGAGAAGCCGGAGCTGCTCCTGTTCGAGGGCTGGGTATCGGGCTGGGTCAACAGCCGCCTCAAGGTGTACTGTGCCCCGTTCAAGGACCCGCGGGTGCGCAAGGCGCTGCACCTGGCCACGGACCGGCAGCAGGTGGTGGACGTCATCGGTAGCGGCGTGTGGAAGATGCAGGGGCCGGTGGGCGGGGCCATCGCGTACTGGGCGCTGCCCCAGGACGAGCTGGAGAAGCTGCCCGGCTACCGGCAGACGCCGGCCGAGCGGGCCCAGGACGTGGCTGAGGCGAAGCAGCTGTTCGAGGCGGCGGGGAGCCCCAGCATGCCCGAGATCTGGAACGCCGACATCCCGGCCTATATCCCCCGCTTCATGCCGACCTGGTTGGAGACGATGAAGAAGAACCTGGGCATCAACCCGCGCACCCTCACCCAGCCCTACTCGCGCATCGCCGAGGGGCTGCTGCGGGGCTGCGACCAAATCGCCTGGAGCTGGGGCTTCGACAACGGCTGGATCGACCTGGACGGCTGGGTGTACCTGTACGTCGAGACGGCGGCCCCCAAGAACTCCATGAAGGTGTCGGACCCGAAGCTGGACCAACTGGTGGATGCCCAGCGC
>Ga0105164_10000490_pt1 | contig 27857 bp, 30 predicted proteins | sample VDWuncwatermetaG_FD_89674 | JGI IMG/M metagenome (GOLD analysis project Ga0105164, IMG submission 89674) | Wastewater microbial communities from Netherlands to study Microbial Dark Matter (Phase II) - VDW unchlorinated drinking water | ecosystem: Environmental > Aquatic > Freshwater > Drinking...
CCTTCTTGTGCTGCAATAGCAACACAGACCGAACCTCAGGGGATAATAATGTGCCAGACATGCTGGACACTTACGCACAATTACGTTAAAAAACTCTCAACACTTCACACGATAGGGGTATATTAACAAGCAAAAAAATGAAAAATTTATATTGGGGAATAACAATTGAAGATGACTTAAATAACAGGCTCTTAAAAAGAAGAGAAATAAACAAAGAACCAATTTCTGTAAACCATAAATTCGATCAACATTTTGATTTACATTCAAAAAACAATGAAAGAATTATCGAATGGCTTACTGATGACTTTATTGATGAACTAATATATTTAAATACAGTTTTTGATAAAGAAGGAATGCTTCTTTCTGTAAAAGATAATCAAGTCTTTGTAGAATTGGAAAGCCAGCAAAATTTATTTGAGGTTGGGACATCTTATAAAGAAGCATCAGTAAATGCAGAAAACATCAAAAAACTACTGAAAGAATTGCATTTTGCAATTAGCCTTATGGATATGATTGAGAAAAGAATTCAAACTCTGCAAATCAGCACATAATGACCTACCTCATCCTCAAATATATTCATATTATCAGTTCCACCATTCTTTTTGGAACAGGTATTGGCAGTGCTTTTTACCTGTTTATGGCAAATAGAAGAAAGGATATTGCTGGAATTTATTTTGCGACAAAGCACGTTGTTATCGCTGACTGGCTATTCACTACCCCTGCCGTCATAACCCAGCTACTCACAGGAATAGCCCTTGCCCATGAGACTGCATTATATAAAGGCTGGGTTCTTTGGGGACTTATTCTTTATTTGTTTGCAGGTGCGTGCTGGTTGCCAGTAGTGTGGCTACAAATCAAAATGCGCGACATGGCAAAAACCGCGTTGGAAACTGGCGAACCATTACCAAGCAATTATTGGAAAATGGATAAATTATGGATAGTACTAGGCTCACTGGCATTCCCAGCAGTCATGCTGGTATTCTGGCTGATGGTAGCAAAGCCAGATTAAGACGCTTTCTTATCTTCTTTTTTGCCGGAATTAGCAGTAGCGGTTGAGAAGCTTGCGAAACGGTTCTGGAATTTCTCCATCTGTCCGGTTTTACGCAGGTTCACGCCACCAACCCACGCCGGATGGGTGAATGGATCAACATCAAGCTGCAAAGTATCACCTTCCTTGCCCCATGTTGAATAGGTGTCGTATTTGCTTCCGTCAGTCATAACGACTGTAATCTTATGATATTCCGGGTGAATTCCTTGTTTCATAACAATAATCCTGTTTAAAATATATTTTTGGAGGGTGACTTTTAGCCTAATGCCAGCTGTATTGCAAGCAAAATAACAGTTTCTAATGAATAATATGAAAATTTTATAGAAAAAAGATTGAAAAGCTAATAGCTAACCACTAATCACTATTAGCTGCCATGAATATAGTGAATATTATATGGTATTAAGAAACTGAGGAGATAGCTCAGCGGCCAGCCATACGGCACCTGAGTTATCTGCTCTAACCGCTGAGAAGCGGTATAAAATATTACATAGTCTGGGGGGATAGCTCAGCGGTTAGAGCAGGGCGCTCATAACGCTTTGTTCGCCTCGCTGGGGTAGATTCGCAGGATGCCCTGCTGTCCGTGGGTTCGGAGAAATTCGGAGCTTCGGAAGGCGGGATAGAAATTTGAATAATAAGGCTATAATAAGGTGTGTAGCCAAAAACAGATAGAAGTCGGTCGAAAAGATTTTTATATTTCGGATCGCACTTTTACCCAGTGGGGGGTTAGCTCAGTTGGTTAGAGCAGGGCGCTCATAACGCCTTTGTCGGGGGTTCAAGTCCCTCACCCCCCACCATCATATTGAAATATAAAATGAAACACGATTTCAGAAATGGTGCACGAAAAGCATTAGCACAAGCCAGAAAAGAACTGGATTCTGGCGACGATGCTCGCCTTAAATACGCCGCTCTTGAGCTTAGATTTGCAATAGAGGCTATCGCATATGACAAGGCTCAATCATATCAGAAGGAGCTTCCACCAAAAGAATATGCAACTTGGCAGCCTCGAAAACTGATGCAGGTATTGATCGAAATTGATCCTAACGCAGACAAGCCTTCGGCTATAAGTTTTGGGGTAGAAGAGGAATACGGTAAACCCGCTAAGGAAATGCAGTTCTTAGGCAAAGAAGATCCACTGACCTTAGCCAATATCAAAAAGCACTACGATGCTTTAGGCTCTTACCTGCATATGCCTACCCTAGACCAAATCAATAAGGGTATTGGCACAGATAATGTAAAACTCCGCGAACGATGCAATACGGTGATAACTATAATTACTGAGGTTTTAGAATCTCGCGTTTTTAACATTACCATAGGCAACTTCGCAGAAGTGTCGTGCTCAAGATGTAATGCCAAGATTCGGAAAAGAATCCCTTTAGGACAGAGTAAAACAGAGGCAAATTGCTTTGAATGTGGTGCGCCATATGTCGTTACAGATATAGGGAACTCCCAAGTGGAATGGACACGCAAAGGAGAGCATGTACCATGTCCTAATCCCAATCTTCAGTGCAAAGAAAAATTCTTTCTTTTTGCCGATCAGATTAAACCGGGAACAAAATTAAGGTGTGATGGTTGTGGTATGGGCTTCCGATTATTTATCGGCATAGAGGAAGCGGTCGCCGCTCCAGCCCCTGCTGAATAAAATAAATCCTATGCCCTCGTTTTAGCACTAGTAAAGCTAAAACCGGCTTCCGCAGTTACTCCCACAGTGGTCTTACGCCTAGCCCAAGGGGGTTTATACCTGTACCTCTTACCGCTACTGCACACCGTCCCCAGGCGGTCGGCGGCCTAAACGCTAGGGTTTTAGCGGGTTTCCGGAAGCTCGGCTTTAGTCTCAGGGATTGCATCCCGATAATACTTGTCCTGCCACTCTTTCTTCGGCGCTTTCGGTTCGGCTGGTTTACGAAACGGGCTTACGACCGCCGCTACCGTTTCCTTTAAGAAGTATGCGCTGCCGAGCAGGACAGCACACAATCCCAAACCGAGCAATGCCTGTACCCACGGCGTAAGCTGGGAAAATTTATTCAATAAGTCGGCAAGAAAATTGTAGTCCATATGGTAGCCCCCTATTTCGTTAAAACGAAAGCCACCAGCAGCTTCAAGGCTGCCCTCAAACCACTGGTGACTGGGAGCTAGTTACACGCGATTAATCGTGCCCACCTTATTCACGGCAAGCCGCTATTATATTCAGGCAGACTCCCAGCCATAAGCTGAGGAGTCCGAACTGACGGGTCGGAACAAACACCGTTAATCGTAAGGAGTAACTAGCTCCAGAGTGGCAACACGCCACTCCATTTCCAATGATATTGGGAAGTCAGATGGTTGTAAAGAGAACTGATTTTATGAGGCTTTTAAGTCTGCACGGGCAATCCGTCGCATCTCCTTGAGGCAATTATTCAAGGCAACCCATTCGCCCTCCAGGTGCTCAAAAAAGGATTCTGCATTGTTAGATTCCTGAACCTTCTTTTGCATGGCCTCAAGTGTTGCAACCGCTTCTTCAGACATAAGAAACGAACCAGCGTCAATAATTTTGTTTAGTTCATCCCGCGCCTTTTGATAGGCCACCCACAGTTCTTCCTTTCTCTCCTCGGAAAGTTTTTTAACGTGCATTTCGTCGTCCAGTTTCTCTGATGGCATCCGCTTGAGGTAATGCAGGCACTCAATAACCTTCGAGTATGTGTCCGCCTTACGTTCCCACCACTTCTCGGTATAGAACCTCCGCAGCGACCAGCGCACGGTGAGCCAAGCGACGCCAACGGACAATACCGCTTGTATAAAAAGCCGCGTCATCTCGGCTTCATTGAATATCCAGCCCATATTATTTTCCTTTCTTATGATGGTGAGTATATAGCACCGTTAGTGCAAAACATCAATGTTGAGTGCATTTTAGTCTTTAACGCAAAAACCAGTTGACCGCGCTCCGCTAATGTGCGATTATTCGCGCATTATGAACAAAACTACTCACTCATTATCACAAATTCTAGAGGTCAAGACGGGCTTTCCGCTTCGGGAAGCTGCGAAGCACGACGCTCAGGGCGACGCCCTTATCGTGCAGATGAAGGACGTTAATCCGCTGGAGGGCGTAAGCTGGGGAACTCCGATTACGATTAAAACCAAAGGGCGCAACGAGCCGGATTGGTTGCGTGAAGACGACATTCTTTTTGTTGGGCGCGGTAGCCGCTTCTTCGCAGTGCATGTATCAGCACCTCCCAGGCCAAGCGTTGCTTCTCCGCATTTCTATGTGCTGCGCGCTGGTAGCAGACAAAAAATAAACCCGCACTTTCTTGTCTGGTTGCTCAATGGCAAACAAGCGCAGAAATTTTATGCCGAACATATCGAAGGTTCGGCGCTGCCTTATATCAGCCGTAAAACCCTCGCCATGCTACCTGTGGAGTTGCCGGATGTGCAAACCCAGGCGCGTATTGTCCAGGCCTATAAGTGCTGGAAGAAGGAGCGCCGATTGCTGGAAGAACTTATCGAACAAAAAGAAGCCCTGATCGACGGGCTGTTAGAACAACGCATACACCAAGGAGTAGCTGCATGAGCAACACGAAAATCAGCCAAGAAGAAATTAACGGCGTTCTGTGGAAAGCCTGTGACACCTTCCGTGGCACGGTGGATGCCGCTGAATACAAAAACTACATCCTCGTGATGCTCTTCGTAAAATACATTTCTGACACCTGGCAGGAGCGTTACAACGAACTGCAAGAGCAGTACGGCAAGGATGATGACCGTATCCTGCGCCGCCTAGAGCGCGAACGCTTCGTGCTTCCCAAAGGCTGTGCATTCCCTGACCTCTATAATGCCCGCGAGGAAAGCAATATCGGCGAACGCATCAACCAAGCCCTAGAGCAGATTGAAGAAGCCAACCGCCAGAAGCTCCAGGGCGTGTTCCGCAATATCGACTACAACAGCGAAGCCAATCTCGGCCAAACCAAAGACCGCAACATCCGCCTCAAGCATCTGCTGGAAGACTTTGCGGATAAGCGCCTAGACCTCCGCCCTAGCCGTATTGGCAGTATGGATGTGATCGGCGATGCCTACGAATACCTCATTTCCATGTTTGCAGCGGGCGCAGGGAAGAAGGCGGGCGAATTCTATACCCCCGCCGCCGTTTCCGAACTGATAGCCGAACTGGTAGACCCGCAGCCCGGTGAACGTATCGGCGACCCGACTTGCGGTTCCGGGTCGTTGCTCATCAAATGCGGCAACCAGCTTAAGAAGCGCGGCATTAATGACTTCTCGCTCTATGGCCAGGAGATTACAGGCTCCACCTGGGCGCTGGCGAAAATGAATATGTTCCTACATGGCATGGACAACGCCCGTATTGAGTGGGGCGACACCATCCGCAACCCCAAGCTGCTGGAAAAAGATACTACAATGAAGTTTGAAGTGGTGGTCGCTAATCCGCCCTTCTCACTGGATAAGTGGGGCTATGACGATGTAAGCAAAAGCGACCCCTATAAACGCTTCCACCGTGGCTTGCCGCCGAAGTCGAAGGGCGACTACGCCTTTATCTCCCACATGATCGAAACCACTACGGCGGATTCCGGCCGCGTGGCAGTCGTCGTGCCGCATGGGGTGTTATTCCGTGGCGCTGCCGAAGGGGTAATCCGCAAAAAGCTGATCGACGAAAACTTGCTGGACGCGGTAATCGGCCTCCCCGCCAACCTGTTTTTCGGCACGGGCATTCCTGCTGCTATCGTTCTCCTCAAACGCCACAAGGCGGATAAGAAGGTGCTGTTTATCGACGCTAGCCGTGAATATGCCGACGGTAAAAACCAAAATAAACTGCGCGAGCAGGATATTGAAAAGATCGTGAAAACCTACAAGGCACGGCAGACGGTAGACAAATACGCCTACCTCGCCAGCTTAGAGGAAATCCGCGAGAACGATTACAACCTCAATATCCCCCGCTATGTGGACACGTTCGAGGAAGAAGCCGAAATCGACATCCAGGCGGTGCAGCAACGCATTAAGCAGATCAACGCTGAGTTGGCGCAAACAGAAGAGGAAATGCAAAAATACCTCAAGGAGTTGGGGTATGCTGCGTAACCGCGTAAATTCAAGCAACATCGCCAGCATCGGCTGGGAGAATGGTACGCTGGAAGTCGAATTCCACGACAGCGGCGTGTACCAATATTCCGGTGTGCCGGAGGCGGTGTACCGCGCTTTTTTAAGCGCCTATTCCAAAGGCAGCTATTTCCACGACCATATCAAAGACCGCTACCCCTATAGAGAGGTGGCGTGATGGGTGATACCTTACCCCAAGGCTGGAGAAGAATTAAATTCGGAGAAATCATTGCAAGTTCCGTCTACGGCACTTCTGTATCGTCTCAGAATGGAGGCAATACGCCCATCGTGGGCATGGGGCAACTCCAAGACGGTAAGGTTATCCTAAAAAATTTAGAAAGAGTGCCGCTGTCAGATAATGAGAGACAGAAACTCAGCCTTAAAAGAGGCGATCTACTTTTTAATCGCACAAACAGCGAAGCATTGGTGGGCAAGATCGGTATAGTTTTAGAGGATGCCGAGGCGGTATTCGCCTCTTATTTGGTGAGGTTTAGAGTCAAGGAAGACAGTGCCTCCCCAGACTATGTTAACTTCATTTTCAATCTCCCTAAAATTCAAAAAGCTCTATCCCGATTTATTACAAAGGGGGTGAGTCAATGTAACGTGAATCCTACCAAGCTCTGCAAAGAGCTAGATATTCTTCTTCCTCCCCTGGAAGAACAAAGAAAATTGGTCAGCCTGATAAAATTCTGGAACGAGACTACAGACCAACTTCAATCCCTCTTGGAAAGAAAGCGTGAGTACAAACGCGCCCTCATGCAGCGGTTGTTGGATGTTAGATTCAACGACAATGAGCACTGGAAAGAATACCACCTTGGCGACTTATTTAAGGAGCGCGTTGATACACGTCATTTGGATTTACCACTCCTCTCAATTACACGGGAAAAGGGCGTTATTCCACGCGGCGACGTAGAGCGTAAAGACACTTCCAACGAAGATAAAAGCAAATATCTCCGTATTTGCGTTGGAGACATTGGCTATAATACCATGCGAATGTGGCAGGGCGTTTCAGCCTTGTCGTCTCTCGAAGGCATTGTCAGTCCCGCATATACGATTCTGATTCCTAGCGATAAAGTAGACGGGCAGTTTGCGGCGTATTTGTTTAAGTACACTCCAGTTGTGCATCTATTTCAGCGGTATTCTCAAGGGCTGACCTCAGATACTTGGAATCTCAAATATCCGCACTTCGCGGAAATTAAGGTGCATATTCCACCTTTACCTGAACAACGCAAAATCGCTGCTGTCCTTTCCGCCGCTGACCGCGAGATCGACCAGCTCACCCAAAAACTCGACGCCTACAAGCAACAGAAAAAAGGACTGATGCAACAGCTCCTCACCGGCAAAAAGCGCGTCAAACTCGACCACAAGGAGGCGGCATGAGCAAAGACAGCATGACCAGTGAACTCCGCCGTATTGAAGAAGATGCGATTCATAGCGCCAAGGGGCATTTTGAATCCGCCCGCATTTGGTCGTGGGTGCATTACGGCGTTGGCCTTCCCTCCGCTATCCTTAGTGGCTGGGCGGGCTTAGAGGCAATTCAGCAAGACGCTAAATTTGCGTTCATCCTGGCGATGCTCGGTGCGGCGTTGATGGCACTTAACACGTTTCTCAATCCCAGCGAAAAAGCTGAACGCCACCACAGCGCAGGCAATCAGTATAAGAGCCTACAAAATCAGTCGCGCATTTTCCGAGAAGTACGCCTATCAGCGTTAGATGACACAGAGGCAATGGAAGAATTTACAGCCCTTGCAGCAACCCGCGACCAGTTAAATGAAGCCAGCCCCGCCCCAATGCGCCAAGGCTTTCTGTGGGGACGCAAAGGTATTGAGGGCGGTGAAGCAACTTACGCGGTAGACAAAAAGGGAGGGAAAAAATGAGCCTAGAGTCATATTTACGCAATACCGCTAACCTAGCGGTTATCGGTGACGGTGAAAAGGAAAGCATCACACGCTCTATTGCGTTCATGCAGCGAAAGCTGCAAGAGCATTTTGGTGCCGATATAGTCGATCAGAAACTCTTTGGCTCTTACACGCGAGGCACAATTCTTCCGCGCTACATGGATGCTCAATCCGATATTGATTACATGGTCGTTTTCCGGGATGGGAATCTAAGACCGCAAACCTATCTGGATCGTCTGCGCCGCTTTGTAGAAAGCACTTATTCGCGCTCTGATATTCAGCAGTCTAGCCCGACTATACAGCTAGAACTCAACCATATTCGATTTGAGTTAGTACCTGCTACTCGCCAATTCTGGGGTGGGTTACAGATTCCCGACAAGTCCTCTCAGAATCAAGGCTGGATGGCTACAGACCCGAACGGGTTTAACCAGACCATTACAGCGGCAAACCAGGCGAACGGAAATCTCATAAAGCCTTTGGCTAGGGTAGTGAAATACTGGAACGCGAGGGCGGGTTATCCTTTTGAGTCTTATGCGCTCGAACAAAAAGTTGCGGGGCATGGCTACATGTTAACTCCCAATAACCTTAGCTCATATTTCTGTGAATTTATGAGCAGTTTGGATTTGGGCTGGTTTGCTCCCGAATGGAAGACTGACAAAATTGAAAGAGCGCGAACGGTTGTTTTACAGGCCAAGCAATATCAACGATCTGGCGATGAGGTGCGGGCTACTTCTAGCGTTAAACAGATACTCCCAGAGCTAGTGAGGTAACATGACCGAAAAACCTATCATCAACGTCTATTGCGATGAGTCATGTCACCTGGAGCATGACCACCAACCCGTCATGGTGCTGGGAGGTATCTGGCTTCCGAAAGACGCGACCAAGGATATTTCTATCAAACTTCGCAAGCTAAAAGACGAACATGGCCTTAACTGGCATCAGGAAATCAAGTGGAACAAGGTTTCTCCCGCACAGCTTGATTATTATCTGGCCTTGGTGGATTTCTTTTTTAGCCAGGATGCCCTGCATTTCAGGGGACTGGTAGCGCAGCAGAAAGATCGGCTAGACCACAGCCAATTCGCCCAGGATCACAATACCTGGTACTATAAAATGTATTTCAGCATGTTGAAGCAGGTATTCAACGAGAGTAGCCGCTACCATATTTATCTGGATATTAAGGATACGCGGGGCGGGCGCAAAATTCGCAAGCTGCATGAGGTTATTTGTAACAGCCTGTACGATTTTGACCGCGACATCATTGAACGCTTGCAACTCATACGGTCGGAAGAAGCCGAGATATTGCAGTTGGCCGACCTCTTTATCGGTGCATTAGGCTATGTGCATAGAGGGCTTGCCAGCAGCGCCGCCAAACAAGCAGTAATTGAGCGTATAAGGGAGCGTTCTGGTCACACGCTTTTGAAAAATACATTGTTACAGGAAGAGAAATTCAACCTGTTTTTATGGCAACCGCAGGAATCGTAAGGGCGTGTTGCCATGACTCAGGAAATTCAGCTTTCAGACTACGGTGGAAACTACGAAGCCTTTTGTGATGCGTGCTATCAGGCGTATCTCGCCTTTTGGGCAGGAAAGCCTACGTTTGAAGGCAAAAAAATCCAGCGCAATGCCAACAAAGTTTCTCGCGGCAAAGAAGATGATTTCTGGGGCATTGTGGATGGGCATGATGCAAGCAAAGACCATGAGATTGAGCGGTATTGTAAAGTGCCGCTATTGGGGCATGTGCTTTCGCCTGAGAATGTGAAGGCAGCGAGTGACGTGCTGTTTATCAGGCGACTGCATAAGAGGAAAATTCGTATAGAGGTTTTCTCGCGGTCTAAATCGTATTTGGTTGTTCTTCAAGAATTAGGAAAATTGGATCGCGTGCAATTCATAACCGCGTATCCGCTTGGCGAGGGACAACTTAGAAAGAAACTGAAAAACTACGAGGAGTTTAAGAGAAATGGTTTTGAACCACTCTAGAAAAACCAAAGCCGCCATTGAGTGGCGGCATGGTAACTCCTTCTACAGCATGGTAGATGAGCATGAGTCATTATAACCCTAAATATACTCGCTTAGCAAGCAGATTTTATCTTGACAAAACAGGATTCTTATGCATTTGCCGAACCTTAGCAAACCCTATATATAGAGCCGTTTTTATGAAACCCTCAACATCAAGGGGGTTTTGTGGCTACTAACGAATACCTCGAAGACCTATCCTCCCTTCTGCCCGCTTTGCAGCTATTGCAGAACATGGGGTATTCCTACCTTACCCCCTCTGAGGCTTTAGCGTTACGAGGCGGCAGGAAGTCTGTGTGCGTTCTGGAGGATGTGCTTACCCAGCAGTTACAGAAGCTAAACCGCATTACCTTCAAGGGGCAGGATTACCCATTCTCTGAGGCGAACATCAAAAGCGCGGTGCAGTCCATCGCGCATATGCCGTTCGATGCGCTGATTACCAATAACGAGGCGGTCTATGACCTGCTGACGTTGGGTAAAAGTCTGGAGCAAACCATTGAGGGATATACGCGCTCTTACTCGCTACATTACATCGACTGGAAAAACCCTGAAAATAACGTCTTCCATGTTTCGGATGAATTCGAGGTAGAGAAGCGCAATAGCAAGCAAACCCGCCGCCCTGACATTGTGGTTTTCGTCAACGGCATTCCACTGGTGGTGATTGAGTGTAAGCGCCCCGATATTAAAGACGCAGTGAAAGAAGCTATCAGTCAGCATCTCCGCAACCAAAAATCCGACGAAATCCCTGAGCTATACACCTTTAGCCAGATTCTCATTGGCGCAAGCCAGAATCATGCGATGTACGCCACGACCGACACACCCATGAAGTTTTGGGCGGTGTGGAAGGAAGACGAAGAACGGCATGATGAGCCGACACTACGGAAACTGGCTAACCAGCCGCTTTCTCCCCAAGCGAAGGCCAAAGTGTTTTCGGAGAGAGAGGATTACCAGCGCCGCTATATGGAGCAGATATGGCAGTCCGGCGAACGCATGGTTTCTCCGCAGGATTGGGCGATTTATAATCTGCTGCGTAAAGATCGGCTGCTGGAGTTGGTGTATCAGTATATCGTATTTGATAATAAAATTAAGAAGGTATGCCGTTACCAGCAATTCTACGCCATTAAAGCAACTCTTGCCCGTGTAACCAAGCAGCGCGGCGATAGCCGGAGACAAGGCGGGGTTATCTGGCATACTACGGGTTCAGGCAAGTCGCTGACGATGGTAATGCTGGCTAAGGCGCTTGCGCTGGAGCCGAGTATTGAGAACCCAAAAATTATTCTGGTGACTGACCGCGTTGACTTGGATGACCAGATTTACGGCACGTTCAAATCCTGCGGCAAGCACGTCATGCAGGCGCAAAGCGGCGAACATCTGATTGATCTTGTGTCCAACAATAAAGCCAACATCATCACTACGATCATTGATAAGTTTGAAACGGCTACCAAAAAGCAGAAAATCCGCGACGAAAGCAGCAACATTTTTGTGCTGGTAGACGAAAGCCACCGTTCGCAATACGGGGTTGCCCATGCAAAGATGCACAATGTCTTTCCTAATGCCTGTTACATAGGATTTACGGGTACGCCACTGCTTAAAAAGGACAAAAGTACCGCCGAGAAGTTTGGTGGGTTTATCCATAAATACACCATGAACCAGGCGGTGAAGGACGGTGCGGTTGCTCCTCTTATTTATGAGGGGCGTATGTCCGAACTGCACGGGGATAAAGAGCAGCTAGACCGATGGTTTGAGCGTATTACTGCCGATCTTACCCCAGAACAGAAATTGGATCTGAAAAGGAAATTCCGGCGCGAGGAAGAACTGAGCAAATCTCAGGCGCGAATTTCTGAGATTGCCTACGACATAGCCGAGCATTTTAAGACCAACTTTCGGGGAACAGGGAAGAAAGGCCAGCTTGCCGTTTCCAGCAAAGAAATGGCTCTCCAGTACAAACGGCTACTGGAAGAATTCGGGATTGAAGTTGCCGTTATCATGTCGCCGCCGGATACCCGCGAAGACCATACCTCTACCGATGAATCGCAAATCCCCGAAGTTCAGCAGTTTTGGAAAGCCATGCTGGCTAAATACGGGAATGAGAAAACCTATGTGGATTCGATTGTAAACTCGTACAAGCACTCCGACTGGCCGGAGATCATAATCGTCGTACACAAGCTCCTAACGGGTTTTGACGCACCGCGTAATAGCGTTCTCTACATAGATAAGCACCTTGAGGAACACAACATCCTCCAGGCGATTGCCAGGGTCAACCGACTATTAGAGGGCAAGGAATACGGACTTATCGTCGATTATCGAGGCATTTTCGGCGAACTGAACGAAGCGATTGATACTTACCGTGCTCTAGAGAAAGAGGGCTTCGACTTTGAAGACATTGAAGGCACGATTACGGATGTAAGCGAGGAGATAAAGCAACTTCCTCAGCGGCATACGGATGTTTGGCAGGTGTTTAATGGAGTTGAGAACAAGAGCGACATTGAAGCCTTGCAGCGCCACCTTGAGCCTATCGACGTGCGCGAAGAGTTCTATGAACGCCTGAAAGAGTTTTCTAAAACGCTGCAACTGGCACTCAGCAATTCTAAATTCCAGGATGAAACACCGGAAGATAAAAAGAAGAAGTACACCGCTGATCTCAAACGATTCCTGAACCTACGCGCCGCTGTAAAACAGCGTTACGGAGAAAGCGTCGATTATTCGTCCTACGAAGCGCAAATCCGTAACATGGTGAATAAGTATATCGGCGCATCCCAGGTTAAACAGCTTGTAGAGCCGGTAAATGTCTTTGATACGGAAAATTTTGAACTGGAATTGGAAAAAATTGAAGGGGATGCAGCCAAAGCGGATGCCATCGCCTCGCGGATGAAAAAGACCATTACCGAAAAAATGGATGAAGACCCGATGCTTTATAAGCGCCTTTCGGAAGTGATCGAAGGAGCTATTGCTGAACACAGGGCGCAACGGCTATCCGATGCCAATTATTTTGACCGCATGAAGAAGGCGTTGGAAGAGCTACGGCAACAAGGAAGCTCGGACTTGCCAGCTTCTTTAGCTGGGCATGATGACGCTAAAGCCTATTACGGTGTGATTTTAGAACACCTGCCCATAAGCAGTCCTATACGGGCAAAGGAAGAGATTGCTGCGGACATTGCAATCCGAACAGAAGAACTAATAGACAAGCATAAAATTAGGGACTGGGTGCATAAAATTGATGTGCAGAACTCCATGCTCAATGACATTGAGGATTTCTTATTCAGCATGAAGGGACGATATGACCTCGGCTTTAGCGTCGAAGAATTAGATCAAGCCATGCAGCTTCTCTTGAATGTTGCGAAGAGGCGCGAAGGGTATGGCAATTAATCTGCTGGAAAAGGACGATTATTATGAAGTCATCTATGGAAACACCAGCATCCATTTTCGACTGAACTTTACCAGTCGCCGCACTTTGGCAATCCATGTTTACCCAGACACGTCCGTTGTTATAGATGCTCCAAAAGATTCCACGTTAGAGAAAATCAAAAGTAAGGTAGTGAAGCGGGCGAAGTGGATACGCAAACAGCAGCGTCTTTTTGAGCGATTTCCTCCTGCCTTGCCAGCCAGGAAATATATTTCTGGTGAGTCGTTCCGCTATTTAGGTAGGCAGTATGTCCTCAAAGTAGAACAAAATCTTATAAACAAGGTACGGCTGGAAAGAGGCAAACTTATTGTTTATGTCACCCGCGTTGACCAGCAGCGCGTGAAAGAGTTGGTGGATGATTGGTATAGAGCCAAGGCCGCCAATATCTTTACTGAACGTCTAATCACTTGTCAGAAGTCAGTTGCCAAGGCGAATATCCGATATGAAGGCAGAGTCTATCTGCGGACGATGAAAACCCGCTGGGGGACATGCTCTAAGGATGCTAGGATTACCCTCAATCCTGAGCTTGTTGCAGCTTCCAAAGAATGCGTTGATTACGTTATTGTCCATGAACTATGCCATCTAAAAGAGCATAACCATAGTCGTGCATTTTTTAATCTTCTGGCTTCAGTTATGCCGGATTGGGAGAAGCGAAAAGAAAAACTGGATACAACCGCTGAAAGTCGGCTGGTTTAATACTCATCCGCCAGCATAATAGTGAGGACGCGCTGAGTCACTTCGGGGTCGCTGGGGTCGGGAGACATGAATTCCCGCCGAAGATCGTAATAGTCGATTTTCCAAATGACTTCGTTATCGCCCACGCGGAATTTGCCGAAGTCGCGTTCGCCGTGTGGGTTGTTTTCTGGGGTGAAATCGTCGTAGTTCTGCACCTTGGTGAAAACCTGCTGTAGTTCCTTCGGCGGCAGGTTCATCACCCACTGCGACATGAAAATCTGACCTCCCCAAAAAGTCTCCCGCAAGCGGTCATTCAGTGCTGCCATGCGGGCGATTTTTCTTTCGCGTTCCGTCTTTTTGCATCCAAACATGAGCTATCTCCTCTCCATTCGATAACTCGATGCACAGTGCAAGCAATCAAAATGCTCCATCTGGCGCGGTCGCTATTGCAGCCCCACAGGAAGGCAAAATGCGTCTTCAGCCACTTGCCCTGCTGACCATTCGCCATCGCTTCTGCAAGGTGGACTACAACGCGAATGCCGAGGATCGGAATCGCAATGATCTGACGCTGGCGCAGTCGCGCACGCAGCCCGCCCTCTTTCGTCTAACCTTCCAAAAGGACCCGAACCGATCTAGTCTTATTGCAAGCCCTACCAGGCGGTCGCAGACGCTCTAAGCGCGGCGGTAGGGAAGCGGCTACGGTATAGCTCCCGCCGCGTCCCAGCCTAGCTGTAGTAAGCCCTACGGCGGGCGGGCGGCTAGGCGGTAAAAAGCGCGGGCGCGTATAGCGTATATAAACCCGCCGTAAGCCGAACCTTAGCGCCGTACCGCCGCAACGCGCTGCACATGAGGCTGCACCTATAATGCGAGGCGGCGGTAGCTAAAAGCCCCGCCGCCCTGTTACCGCCCGCGTACCGCCGTATCGCTAATAGGGCTTTTCATCCACTTCCTGTGGAGTGGCCGATTCACCAAAGAATTCCCGCGAAAGAGTCAGTCTGATGGTGCGCTTGTTGCCTTCGTGAGCGACATCAAACTCGAACTCCACCCCCATGTATCCAAGTGATGGAGCAAGACGGCGCAGTTTCTTTGAGAATGCACCTGAACTGCGCGGAATGTATTTTATATCGTTCCTGTCCAGTCCCTCTTTTGCCCAATTCATTAGACCAACATAAAGTTGCTCGGCCTGTAAATTTTGGGGAGCGTATTTATCTTTCCAACTTTTTGCATCACTGCGAATATATCCAAGCACAGCCTGACCAAAAATCGAATTCATGTCGCTTTCGGTCATGCCTTCTTTCTGGTGGGCAAGCAGCAACTTCCGATATGTACCAGGCGGCCAGCCAAGGGCTTCCTCCGCTGCCGTGACCCAGACGGTATGATCGGCCAATCGCGGAAGCTCGACATCCTCTTTTTTCGCTGCTTCCCAATTTTTCAAGGCACAGGAAAGCGCGTTTAGTACGCCGCCTAGAATTTTAGGGGCATCCGCATCGTACTTTTTCCAATACTGATCCTCGGTTTTGCAGTCCTTCGCCAGCAGTGGTGAAAACTCGAAGAAGATCGAACGGCTGCGTAGGTCTTGGTTTAATCTTAACTCGACCCCAGTCATGAGCATAGGGCGGGCGATTTCCGTGGTTTCAAAAACATCGAGGTTGGTAAAATACTGGCGCGATGAGTACGCAACCCCTGTGCAAATAGCGCATAAAGCATCGGACACCGCCTGGTTCAGCTTCTTGACGTTATCAAATGTAGTAAGCCAGCGCGTTGAAGTAGACGCCAAAACATCACGATCGTCCTTTGGTGCTGTTACCAATTCAGCGGCAGATGGATCGGTAAGCCGGATAACTGCCCTCGCGCGGGTTGTCTTGCCGCAACCTGCGAGACCTGTGAACACACCGATTGGGTAAGGCTTATGTGGCGCGTAAATCCCTAATACTAACCCGACCAACAGCTTAAACTCATCCTCACTTTCGCAGGGGATATATTTTTTTAGCAATTCAATATCCCCGTCAGGATCAGGTATTACCAGAGGTCGAACACTATTCGAGCGTGCAAAACGGATGGGAGAGTCAGCCTTCACTTCCCAGCCATCCGCCCGCACTTCAATTACTGACCAATCATCGCGTCCGGTATCGAGGTACAGTTTCCCTTCTGCATAGGCAACACGGTAGAAAACATCGTGCTCCTTTCCATCAAAGGTAGCCTCAGCCTCCAATGCCATTAGCACTTCATCTAACATATTCTTGCTTGGTGTTTTTCCTTTGGCATTGCGAAGCGCACGGGAGAGCCATTTGCGAAATTTCCTACCTTGCAGTAGGAGGTTTTCTTTATGGCCGTTTTCAACGATGGTGACGTAGGCTGTGTCGTTTTTAGTGTGCCATAACTCTTGTTCATCGGAGATAGAGAGCAGCATCTCCTTGACGCTTTGATCTTTTTCAGGATAACCAAGCTCAATCGGTGAGGTGATTTCCTCCCAATGTTGGCACATGGCGCAGTACGCATTCCCACCGCAGGAATCGCTGATATTGGCACAGGTGCGCGGGTTAGCGGTAGTAATCGCCTGTTCCAATTTTTTATCAGTTTCGGTGGGGGTGTATCCAGGGTAGGGCTTGCTGAAATCGTGGGCTACCTTCTTCCCGTCTTTGCAATGGCCTATGATGCTCAGGGCTGCATACCACTCCGGCTCGCTCAATTCCTTTGCATCCCTGAAGGTATGTGCCAGCCACGCGCACTCTTTGCGGATTAGTTCAACATCAGGCTCGGATTCTCGATGTTTTTTCTTACCAGGCGATGGCTTTTCCTTTTCGGGGTATCGCCGATCCAGATAGCTTTTTACTTCCTCAATCATTACGAAATTCTCTGGATGATGCTCTAGCACCGTTACCGGCACAGGGTTATCTTTCACCTTGCGGTTCCACGTCCCCGGAAGCCGGAACACACGCGCCAAATCGCCAATGCCGGGATCGAGTTCATATCCGTGTCTGGCAAAAACGCTTTGCAGCATGGTTTGATAGCGGGTGTATATGGATTTCAACTCCTCCCGATGTGCATTATCGCGGATAAGTAACGGCTCTTTGAAAAACCAGTGTGTATGTAGCCCGTACCCGCTGTCGATGATATATGTTGGGGAAAATGGCAAATCCTTGAGGATAGCCAGTGCAGTCGCTTTATTAGGTGCATACTTCCCGTTTTTTGGGTCTGGCTTTTCGAGCGTATCTATATCTCCGAATAACCCGATTAGATAACTTGCCTCATCGCTAGTACCACGTTTTTTAGGGCGCTGATTGAACAGTGCGATGGGCATATATGTGTCGCCCGTTTGAGAGAATTTTTGTGCCTCTTTTGTAATAGCGTCGATATCCGAAATGGGAATGCAGGCAGTCTTTTTATCCGGTAAGGATAATAAATTCGTTTTTGCGCCCGTGGAGGCAGCATTCAAATCTTCAATAAATTTAGACAAAGCAATAGTGTTGGCTGACATGATGTCCTCCTAAAAAGTTGAATGATTTTGTGAATGAGAAAGAAGGGGGAGTTTCCTCCCCCGATTTAGCTTGCTACTGTGGTTTCTGCCCCCAGTCGTAGGGAGTAGAGGATTTGGTGGATGGGTATCCCTGCATTGGCAGAATCTTCATCAACATATCGTCGATGTAGTGTGCATACTCATCTTTTGTGCTTATCTTGGGACAAGCCGTTCGCTGGTACAAAAGGTAGATGCAATAGTAATTCTTAATAGAAACCGCTATCGGCACCTCTTTAAGCTGCATCACACACTCGACAATATCAGATAGCTCATCCAGGTAATCGCAGTACCCTTCTTCCCCCTGTTGCGTTTCATGTCGCCCATTAAGAAGAATTTGGGTTGAATGCTGCATAACAAGGGGGTTCTGAGGCTTGAATTGCAATGCGTTAGACGGCAATCTCAAATCGGAGGCAAAATACGCATCCTCAAAATCCAAGATAAAGGCTGCTCTATTGAAAATTTCTAGAAAGTTGTCACCTTCCATGCAGTCTCGCTTTGCTAATGGCGTGCCCCATCCATAATATTTGGAGGGTCTAAGGTTTCGTTTGTTGACAAATTTTTTGAAAATTTCCGTGGTAAATATGTAATCGATCATCTTAATCTCCATTATTTGCATGTGTTGGATTTGCGGTTCTGTTCGCAATAGGATTTCAGCGCGGCTGGGGAATAGCGGACAAGCCTGCCAATTTTGACAAACTCTGGACCTCCGCCTTTCCATCGCCAGTACTGTAAAGTTTTGACCTCTATACCGAGGAGGTCGCCTGCTTCCTTTTCAGTAAGCAGCTTTTCCAGCGGAGGATTTCGTTGAGAGGCTTGAGTGCTCTGTTCCATTGCATTTCTCCTTGGTTTGGTGGTTAAGAACACCCAAGGAGTAGCTAGGAATAGCTAGAGCGTCAGTCAGTTTGATTCCCCTAGAGGAATAATCAAAACTTGATTTATCTATTTGATAAGACAGAGCAAATTAAGCTCATTTATGAGCATGGATAGATGCTCGTTTTTGTAATTATCACCGTACCTTTTTCGGCGCGCATTCTCATCCTTGATGTATGTGGTTAGAGCGGTATCAAGGTGAGTACGGCTTGAATTGGTCAGCATCCTTCGCTTTTCATTGTCTAAGTCTTCGCGGTTTTTAGCCAACACATCGAACACATCGACAAGAAAATCCAAGCATGCACTTATTGTCGGTTGCTTTGGATCATCTGCTTTGTTGCGAGTTGCTTTCTTACCAGTGTAGTGTTCCCAAAACAGCGCCATTTGCCTTGCAAAAACATTTATCGCTTTTCGCTGCGCGCCTTTGCTCTTTTTCCTTTCAAAGAGCCATTCATCCTCTCGGTAGTTACAGCCGACGATAGACTCCAACTCGGTTAAGTCTGCTAACAGTCGTGCTTTTAGAGCGTTGAATTTATCGAAGCCCTTGTGATCTTTGTAGAACGCCTCGATAGGAGGAATAGGTACGTTTAGTTGCTCGTTTATTCTGCATTGCCGGAAATGCGAAATGTCCTCGATTTGGTAGGGAAGAACATCGGGGCTGGTATCGTGTCGTTCTTCGGCAGCTTCGACAAACTGCTCAAAGAGTTCTAGCGGCAGCGTTTGCAGTTTCTCTTGGAGGCCTTTGGCATAATAGGCTACCTTAGCTACTTCGTTCCGTATTTCCTTATCCGAGGGCGCTGTAGCCCCCCTAAAATACTCGTTAGCGTAGTAGTACCGCGCCGCCGTTTGGAGGGCTTGGAGAAAGACTTTTCGGAAGTCCTGAGAGTCAGGCAGTCCATGGTCTTTTATAAGTTTGTCGATCTTGGCTTTAGAGAAAATATCCCTATGCGGGAAATCATCCGGCCACGCTTTGTAAGGGTATTCCCACTTGCCTATCTTCCTCATGCAACCGCCTCGCAATCTTCTTCTGCCACTTCTTCCTCCTCCTTATTTACCAAAGCAATGATGTGATTGGTAATTTTTTGCATCGGTTCTCTCAGGCGGTCTACCGTCATAATGATATAACCCGCAGTAACATCGCCGCCTGTTTTGTGGTTTACGAGTCCCTTTATCGCGTAGGCGGGAACGTCAATACTCTCGGCTATGGTTACGAAGGTACGGCGTAAATCGTGGAGCATGAAGGGAACGCCCGAATCTCTGGCTATATTTTTCATGCTGTTTTTCGGTTCGGCGAGGTGGCCTGTTTTTCCTGTGCCGGGAAACACCCATTCGCTTTTGCCAGTCCGTCTTTTACGCGCTACCAGCATATCGTGCACATAATCGCTTAGGGGTAGCTCCAGCGGTTCGCTGTTCTTGGTATGGGGGACGGTAAGGGTACGCTCCTTAAAATCCACGTTCTCCCAGCGCAGCGCCAGTCCTTCGCTTCTTCGCATACCCGTAAACAGCAGGAGCAGCAGGAAGTCGCGTATGGTGGTGTTTTCCAAGAGCGTCACCGTATCGTACCAACTCTTTATTTCGGTGGGCTTTATAACGGTACGGCGGCGCTTCTGCTTGTACCAGGCTTTCGCCGAAGATAGGGCGCTAACGGGGTTCGGCGGGAGCAAGTCGTTGGTGTGCTTGTTAAAATTGTAAACAGCGCGTACCGCTTCCATAACATTGTTGGCTGTAATCCTGCCGTGGTTTTCGCCTATGTCGCGGTGTTTCTCGAACACCATCTCCCGCGTAATTTCGCCGAGAGGAAGGTTTACCCAGCCGGGGAGGTACATCTTCTTAAGGCAGTCCAGTCGGTATTTGGTCGTCTTTGTAAGGTGCTTCCTGCCGACACGATAGGCTTCGATCGCCTCGCTAAAGGTGATGTTCAGCTTTTCTTCTTCCTTCTTTTGCTGCTTAGTTTTGTTTACATTCTCACCGAGCGCCATGCTGGCGAGGCGTTGCCTTGCTTCTTCTCTGGCTTCCTCGCAGGTAAAGACGCCGTGCTTGCCGATGGTAGAGCGTACCGTCTTGCCGTTTATGTCGCGCTGGGCGAAATAGGTTTTGCTAAGACGGGCGACCGACACGCCGAAGCCGCGTAGCTTCTCGTCGAAGTAATACACCTGTCCTTTTTCCGGGTGGGGCAGTTTCTCAACCACCGTTTTCGTTAGCTTTACTACGGGCATAGCCGACCTCCTGTAATAAGGTTATCCCAAATCTGTAAGAAGGCTATAATAAGGTTCGTGTGCAGAAAAAGCTCGAATTATGTCGTATCGGCTCGAAATCGGCCTTTACGAATCGGCTTAAAAAGACTATTGAATTCAGGGTTATACGAAGTGGCTAGAGGCAGTTAGAATATCCGACCAAAGCGCTCATAACGCCTTGGTCGGGGGTTCAAATCCCTCTCCCCCCACCACTCCTTCATTCGCCCTAATTCGCCTCAACTCATTGACAGTCGCAAAACTGAGGCTAAACAGATAGATAATTCACGAACAGACTTCTTCATTTCTCAATAAAAGCTGCTATAGTCGGCAGGCATGGAATCCAGAGCTTCAAGAATAATCAAGACTTTTACCTTCCGTTTAGCGTCAGTCTATATCGGATTGTTCAGCGTATCTGTTGTTATACTTTTTGCCTTTATTTATACCTTCGCTATGCGCTATGTGCAATCACAGGTAAGTGACGCTGTTCGCGTGCAATATGGTTATCTGACTAACGAATACCAGCAAAATGGTTCCAGTGGTGTAGAGACACGAATTAACGAACTGATAAATGCCGATGATAATGGCACTGAAATATATCTATTAATTAATAACAAAAATGAAAAGCTGGCAGGCAATCTAAATGAATGGCCGGTGGGTGCCGTAGTTGAATCAAGCTTTGATAAAAACAGTAAATGGATAAGTTTTCGAATTGAGGGAACTCGCCAGGAACAGCCCAGAATACAAGTAAAAGCAATAACGATTCCGCTATCGAAATGGCGTTCACTTCTCGTAGGCAAAACATTACAGAATACTGAAAAAATTGAACAAATTATTATACAAACTTTCTGGGCAAGTTTGCTTGTAACTTTATTTATGGCGTTTATCGGCGCGCTGGTTATAACTCGCAGTGTTATGAACCGTATTAATATTATTAACCGCTCCGCCTATAATATCATGCATGGTGAATTAAGCACCAGAATTCCTTTCACTAAAGGCGGCGATGAATTTGACGATCTTTCCTCCAATCTGAACAACATGTTGGATAAAATTGAAAATCTACTTAAGTCTCTTGGTCAATTTGCCAATAATATCGCTCATGATTTACGCAGCCCCCTTAACCGCATTATCAACCGCCTTGACGCTGGACTGCGTAATATTGACGAAGGGAACCCCGCTCGCAATCTGCTGGAAAAAAACATAGCGGACATGCACGAATTAATCGGCACCTTCAATTCTATATTGAAAATTTCCGAGCTGGAGGCCAATACTGAATTTCGTGATTTCAAACCATGTAATTTACAAGAAATCATCGAAAATATGGTTGAATTTTATGAGCCTTATGCGGCGGAGAAAGACATAGTTATAGTTAATAATGTAAGAGACAATGTAACCATAAGTGGCGAAAAAAACTTACTCACCCAGGCTTTTACCAATATCCTTGATAACGCGATTAAATTTACTCCTAAGGGTGGGAAAATTGATATTTATTGCGAACAGAAAGAAGATGTAATTGACGTTATAATAGCCGATAATGGTGTAGGTATACCTGCTGATTATATGGATAAAGTGTTTGAAAAATTTTTCCGCCTTGAGCAAAGCAGGCACACTAAAGGTAACGGTTTGGGGCTCAGTCTGGTTGACGCGATCGCTGGAATCCACAATGCCGAGGTTATTTTAAGCGATAATAGCCCAGGACTTCGAGTATGCCTCAGGTTTAATAACAAATAACAACTATAGTAATTACAAATGCCGGCTTGATAACTTGCCAGCTAAGTGTTATCTGCTTAATTATCAAATCATCTAATCATCCAATTATCATCATGACTAACATCCGTCACATTTCTGTAAACAACGTAACGTTCGGTAATAATCTGCCTTTTGTTCTTATTGCCGGTCCATGTCAGGTGGAAACCCGTGACCATGCTCTTTTTATGGCAAACAAGCTTATTGATATAACAAAAAAGCTCGATATTCCTTTTATCTATAAATCCTCCTATGACAAGGCCAACCGCACCAGTATTGGTGGCAAGCGCGGGCTGGGGCTGGTAAAAACTCTGCCGATTTTTGAAGAGATTCGCCGAGACTTGGGAGTTGCAATTCTCACCGATGTGCATACTGAAGAACAATGCGAGATCGTCGCGCCTTATGCTGATATACTGCAAATCCCGGCGTTTTTATGTCGCCAGACCGATATGTTGCTTGCCGCCGCTAAAACCGGCAAGGTTATAAATATCAAAAAAGGCCAATTCCTTGCCCCGTGGGATATGAAAAATGTTGTCGATAAAATGGATTATGCCGGCAACCATAACACCATTTTAACCGAGCGTGGCGCGAGTTTTGGCTATAATACTCTGGTGACCGATATGCGCTCTCTGCCGATTATGGCAGAAACCGGTTGCCCAGTAGTTATAGATGCCACCCACAGCGTCCAGCAACCTGGTGGACAAGGCAAAGCCTCAGGGGGAGACCGTCGCTTTGTGCCAACTATTGCCAAAGCTGCTGTGGCGGTGGGAGTTGCCGGAGTATTCATGGAAACCCATCAAGAACCGGATAACGCTCCGTCTGACGGTCCCAACATGGTAAAGCTGGAAGATATGGAAAATTTGCTAAGCAAGCTCAAAGAGTTTGATAAGATAGCAAAATCAGGTTCGTAAGATTTGAAGATAAAGTAGAGTAATTACTCAAACACCCGGACATTCTTCGGACGCACCAGCAAATTATCACCTTTACAGATGGTGAGCTGATCAACAATTGTTTTAGGTATTTCCACCTGTAACACCGCCCCATTTTTCCGCTGCATCTCAATCTTTGCCAGAGAGCCGGCAGGATTTATATGTATAACTTCGGCAGGAATATATTCATGTTCTCCTTCCGGGGTTTTTGCCACAAACATTTCATGCGGACGGGCAAATATGCGCACTGGAGTACCGCGTGCGGCAAGGCGGTCGTGCAACTGCTGACCAGTTGTCATCACCTCTGGTATAGGTGCCGGATTGCTGTCAGGGGTCGTAAGTAAATTAGGCATAACCTTACGAATAGCACCAACCAGTTCTGGATAACGTGATAGCCAATGTCCTGTCCTTATATTTATTGGGGTAGTGACACTAGAGCTTGGTGTCATATTTTCTTTCCATACATCATCCTCGGCAAGATGCACCTCTCCTTTTTCATCTCTCCATCCGGCAAATTCATTATAATTACCCAGAAAATCATAAACAAAACCATTGCTCGGCTGGTGATAAACTTCTTCCGGCGTGCCAACCTGTTCGATTTTTCCGTGATTCATAACCACAACTCGATCGGAAACCTCCATTGCCTCTTCCTGATCATGGGTCACAAAAATACTGGTGATATGAATATCATCATGCAACCGTCTGAGCCAACGCCGAAGCTCTTTGCGTACTTTTGCGTCAAGCGCGCCAAACGGTTCATCAAGAAGCAACAATTTTGGCTCAACCGCAAGTGAACGCGCCAAGGCAACACGCTGCCGCTGCCCACCGGAAAGCTGCGAAGGATAACGGTCATGGAATTTATCAAGATGCACGAGGGATAATAGTTCCATCACCCGACGGCGTATCTGGAAAGGCGTAGGGCGGCTCTCACGCGGGCGCACGCGCAAACCAAACGCAACATTTTCAAACACAGTCATATGCTTAAACAAAGCGTAATGCTGGAATACAAAGCCAACCCTACGCTCTTTTACATGCATTTCTCCGGTTTCCACACCATCAATAAACACACTGCCCGAGTCAGCGAATTCCAGACCGGCGATTATACGAAGCAGCGTTGTCTTTCCTGAACCAGAAGGTCCAAGCAATGCCACCAGCTCCCCATCCGGCACAGTAAGGTTAATGTTGCCGAGAGCAACAAAATCAGCAAAATTCTTCTGAATATTTTTAACTTCAATGCCCATTTTTATATCTTCCCTGTTTTGCTGAATTTACATTCGATCGCGGTTTTTAACAATAATGTAAATAACGCCAGTAGAGAAAGAATAGATGCCACGGCAAATGATGCCATAAAATTATACTCATTGTATAAAATTTCAACATGCAGGGGAACGGTATTAGTGTAGTTCTTAATATGTCCAGAAACCACAGATACCGCGCCAAATTCTCCCATTGCACGCGCATTGCACAGTAACACGCCATAAAGCAAAGCCCATTTTATATTAGGAAGGGTAACGGCAAAAAAAGTGCGAAGCCCACCCGCGCCGAGCATTATCGCTGCCTCTTCTTCCTGCGTTCCCTGCTCTTCCATTAGCGGAATAAGCTCCCGGGCAACAAAAGGAAATGTAACAAAAATAGTCGCAATAACCAGCCCTGGCACCGCAAAAATAATCTGGATGTCATTATCAATCAGCCACTGCCCCAGCCAGCTATTTGCACCAAAAAGCAGGACATATATCAAGCCGGAGATAACCGGTGATACGGAAAAAGGCAGATCGATAAAAGTAATAAGCAGCTGTTTACCCATAAAATCGAATTTGGTAATTGCCCAGGAAGCAACCACACCGAATATAATATTGCAGGGAACGGCGATAGCCGCAACCAGAACGGTCAGGCGGATAGCCGATAAAGCAGTGGGGTCACTGAGCGCGGCGATATAAGCTGGCATCCCCTGCCGGAACGCCTCCACAAATACCACAGCAACCGGAAGCACAACCAGTACGCCGATAAAAGCAAGCGCGGTAAGCAGTAGCGAAATGCGTACCCATAACGGTTCTGTTGTTGGAGAGATTTTATGAATCATCCGATGCCCATTTCTGCAGCCAGTTTATGATAAACAGCAAGATGAATGAGGCGATAAGCATAATCAGAGCTATGGCTGTCGCTCCGGCATAATCATATTGCTCAAGTTTCACTACAATAAGCAGCGGCACTATTTCCGATATTTTGGGTATATTTCCTGCAATAAAGATCACTGAACCATACTCACCAAGCCCACGCGCAAACGACATGGCAAATCCGGTAAGAAGTGCCGGCAGGATACTGGGAAAAATAACCTGCCTGAAAGTTTGAAACCTGCTTGCCCCGAGACTTGCCGCCGCCTCTTCCAGCTCTTTTTCCATATCCTTGAGTATAGGCTCAACTGTCCGCACCACGAAAGGCAACCCGACAAATACCAGAGCGATTAAAATCCCAAAAGGCGTAAAAGCTATTTTTATACCCAGCATCTCTGCATACTGACCAATCCAGCCCTGCGGAGAATACAGAGCGGTGAGGGCAATTCCGGCAACTGCTGTGGGTAAGGCAAAAGGCAGATCAACCATCGCATCAATTATCCGCTTACCAAAAAACTTATAGCGCGACAGCACCCATGCCAATATCAAGCCAAAAAAAGTATTTATCAGAGCCGCAAGCAAAGAAATGCCAAAACTTATTTTGTAAGCATGCAAAACCCGCGGTGAAGAAACCGTATTCCAGAATTCTCCCCATGACACTGTAGCCGCAGTAAAAAACAATCCAGATAGCGGGATGATAACAATAAGTGCCAGATAAAACAGGGTAAAGCCCAGCGTAACGCCGAATCCGGGAATAATACTTGGCGATTTAAGCCGGTGCAGGTTTAGGTTTTTCGTAAAAGCCATTATCCCTGTTTAACTCAGTATACTGATTAAATCAAGTAATGAGCGATATGGCTTTAATTGCCATTAACTATATTTTACGACCACCAGGATTTTGTGTTAAGCCTAGACTCTTAAGAAGAGCATCTTCTCCTCTAACAACTCTAACTTTATTAGCCACTAAAGCTCTATATTCTTTTTCTAATTCACCCGTGCCATTAACCACTTTCACATCGGCATTAGGATAATCTGAAGACAATGATTCTCTGGTACTTAGACTAAAGTGAGCAGTATATTTTTCTTTATGAATACCAGGAACCTGCGTCGCGCCGTTAAGCAATCTCTTTTCTGCGGTTACTCCAGCTCTTTCAAGTATTGCTTTATGTTCTGATAAATTCCCTTCTCCACCTTCAGCCCCGGTGAAAACAGCTACTCCACCAGAGCCTCTTCGCAAGGGATTCAGTATCTCTTCATCAATAGCTACCAATTTTACTTTATCCATTATACCGCTCCTAATTTTGTTAAAAACACTTAAGAAACATAATATATATCAGCTCTGCAATATTGTAATGTGAATTATTTATGACAAAAGCATCCCATAAATAATAGATATTTTTCAGTATATTGGGTGTGTGGATGAGGTAACGAACCAGTCCGTCGTCGTCCATGCTTCGCTCTTCGAGCCACGCAAGGACTATGCCGGACACTGCTTCGCCCAAGTTGTTGGTCTCCTGCGTGGCTATGCCACGCGTAGCCCGCCAGGGCGAAGCGTGGTGGGCGGTAATGGACTCGAACCATCGACCTCCACGATGTCAACGTGGCGCTCTAACCAGCTGAGCTAACCGCCCTCTTTAACCGAAGTTCCAATGCTATATCCAATAAATCCGTGGATATCGCAAGCATTTATTCTGGTAATATGGGTGTTTTATGATATTTTTCTTGAATATATGCGGTCTCTCGCGTAACACCAAAGCGCGATTTCTTTTAATTTTACCAGCAAGTGCCCGTAGCTCAGATGGATAGAGCATCAGCCTTCTAAGCTGAGGGTCAGGGGTTCGAATCCCTTCGGGCACGCCATTGCTTTCAGGGTCCATACTTGGAAGATAAGTTACAGAATATCCTGCCCCCTTATAATTGGTTCAGATTTAGATTTTGATGTTGGGGCTTGCCCTGTGTGTCTAATGCACTGAATAACAGAGCATTTCCCAAGAAATAGGCGGAGTGCGTGCAACTGAGCACAAACTCCCCATTTATTTATAATCAACAACCTAGCACCGATTTTGGCATTTTGCCACTGTAAACCTTTCGTAGCTATTCTAGGCATCTTTTACAACCTTTGTTTTTTACATACATACATCAAAAATTCTTTTTGTAAAATAATGCACTTCACCCCTTTGCCATCCATCACGAAGTGAAGGAAGTGGTACGGAAAGAAAAAGAAAGACCCCTGCATAACTAAAATTCTCGAAAATCACGCGGTTATTTGTTGAGTGGTTTTTAATTTATCGGATATTTTTCAAATTATTTTGTGAATTTGCAGATTATTTTCATAAAAATCATGGC
>Ga0105164_10000491_pt1 | contig 27837 bp, 23 predicted proteins | sample VDWuncwatermetaG_FD_89674 | JGI IMG/M metagenome (GOLD analysis project Ga0105164, IMG submission 89674) | Wastewater microbial communities from Netherlands to study Microbial Dark Matter (Phase II) - VDW unchlorinated drinking water | ecosystem: Environmental > Aquatic > Freshwater > Drinking...
GCCATGATCGTCCTCCAGATCTGGTTCAGTAAAGTCTCAATAAATTCCGATAATTATAGTGGTGGATAACAAATTTGATTAAGCTAATTCGGATCAAATATAAATTACTTGCGGTGCTCATGGGCACGGTCGTGCTTTCTCTAGCCATATTCTTTGGCTTTGCCTACCGAGTCTTCGTTGAGGACAAAACCATATTTATTATGGATTACAACCTTGCCGTCTTAAGGGCCGCGAAGGAAGTCGTTCAGAATGAACTGCGGACCCGTTTTGATTATCTCGATGCTCTCGTGCCAAGATTGGTTAGCGATGAAGCCTCCGCCAAGGATGTTTTCGATTCTCTATCGCCCACGTTTAAAAACTCCGTTATCGCGATCCGAGTGTACCAGAAAAACGGCGTTGGGTATTTCAGCGTGCTCAGAGAGTTCATCCACCAAGAGTTTCTGACCCGTCGGCAGTTGCCGAATGATTTTATAGACCGGGTGAATCTGAAGTTCCCACTTCCGCTAGATGAAATTATATCAAAGGATAATTACCGCTTAATCAACCAAACCATGTCAGTGGCGGATAGCAATACCATCATTCCGATGATTACCTATGTCATTAGAACCAGCAAAGCAGACTCATCAAAAGACTTAGTGGTGGTGGCAAATTTTGATCAGGATTTTTTGATTGATAAACTTCGTCAATCGGAGATGGCAGAGGTTTTTCTGGTCAGTGAACGAGGAGACTTGCTTAGCCACTCCAATCGCCAGGTCTTGAAGGATTCGGCGGAAACTCGCTTTGTCCACCCAATTACTCAACATCTCAAGACAGAGGTTGGGGCCGAGCAGAGTCTTGAACTCACGGTGGGTGATGAACCCTATCTCGTCAACGTTGGAAAAATCGGATTTAAGGGAATATTCGTTGTCGCTGAGGTTGAAAAAAAGCAGGTGGTTCAAGCCATGGCCCTAATGCTCAACAAGACCTTGCTTCTTGCCGGGCTAGTCATCAGTTTGTCGATTGTGGCGGGGGTTGTTTTCTCGGCGCACCTCACCTCAAACGTTGAGCGACTCAATCAAGCCGCAATGGAGCTTGGATCGGGAAATCTTGATGTCGTGATCCACGTCGATTCTCGAGATGAGATCGGCATGATGGCAAAGACTTTCGAATGGATGAGAGGTCGAGTTAAAGCGCTTCTCATTGAAGCAGCGCAGAAGGCGCAACTGGAAGAAGAGTTGCGTACTGCGCATTTAGTTCAGAACACGATCTTAACGCCGCCTGAACTTCATTCGGATCGTTTTGAGTTGGCCTCGTACTACGCCTCTGCGGCGATGTGTGGTGGGGATATCTGGGACGCCTGGGTAAGAAAGGACGAGCTTATCATGATGGTCGGCGATGCCACGGGGCATGGAGCTCCCGCAGCGTTAGTCACGGCTGTCGCCAAGAGTTGTGTTGCGACTTTGAGATCAGAAATGAAAGATAATCTGCTTCTGCCTTCCGAATACTTAACCAAACTCAATCAGATTGTTTTTGAAACATGCCGGGGCGAGCTGCTCATGACCATGGCCGTTGTCCGCTTGGATTTGAATTCTGGGAAAGTCACACTAAGTAATGCTGGGCATGAGCTGCCGCTCTGCCTCCGCGGTGAGAGTGTTGACGTTGAGCCGTTAATGGTGCGTGGAGAGCGGCTCGGTTTTGCAAAAGATTCTATTTTTGTCAACGGCGATTTCAGTCTTGGGGAAACGGACACTCTGATCCTCTACACTGATGGGTTAACCGAAGCTGAGAACGCCAAGGGTAAAATGTGGGGAGAACGTAAGTTAAAAAAGATTCTCAAAACATCTTCCAACTTAAAATTAGCCGAGTTAAAGGACTCAATCGTTGAATCAGTGAATCAGCATGTTAAGGCGCACCCTGTGAAGGATGATATCGCGTTTGTGATGATTCAACGCAAGGTGGCTCTCAGAAAGGCCCAAGCCGCATGAGCTCGGGTCTAGCCTTCCTGCCGAGCCGTACCGATCGGTTTTTTTTTCTGATCGGGATCTTAGGAGTCATTCTTTTTACGTACCTTCTATTTTTTTACCAACCTAAGGTTGTGGAGAATGCTGGTAGGGCGATTGCCCGGATTGAAGTCGACGGCGCCGTAAAACGCAGGTTTGGAAGAAGCCTGCGATGGTGGGCGATTAAAAACTCACAATCGGTTTACGAGAATGATGCGATCTATACGCCGACTTCCTCGGTAGCGACACTTGTGATCCTTGCGAATAACGATCGGATTCGATTAAAGCCAAATTCGCTAGTAAAGTTTGTCGAAGTTGGTAGCGGCGAGATTGAGCTCTTTCTTGAGCGTGGCGCGATTGAGGTTGAACGCGAAGGCAAGCTCGTAAGTGTGACTGGTACGGCGGCAAAAATAGCAATCCGTAAGAGTGGCATGCAAGTTACATCAACGGGCGAAGTTGCGAGCGTTACGGCGATGCGTGGTTTGGCTCCTGTGGCGGTGGCTGAGAATGTCGCCATCGTTACGTTTGAACCGCTAATCACTGAAAACGTGGTTGAAGCTGTCACAGTGGTAGAGCCAGTTACTCTAGGTAATTCCGATCATGCCTTAGCCCTTTCAAAGACGAATACGCCAACAGCTTTTGGTATTCTTTCCTTAGATGAGCCTCCCGCCGTGCCAGCATCATCTTCAATCATTCCAAAGCGAGAGGTTGCTGCAGCCCCTTGGCCCGGAAAACTTCCCGAGGCGATTGGGGTTGCTCCCGTTCAGATGGCTCAACTCACTTCGCCGCAGACTCTTCTAGAGTCGCTGAAAGTTGCAAGCGAAGATGTGCTTTTGAAATTCAGTACGATGATCTCAGTTGCTCCTGGCATTCGATTTCTTAAGGTTCGGTCGGAATCGGTGACATCTGGAACTTTTGCGGAGCTCATCGGCAAACCAAGCCTAGCGATTTTTGCAGAAATCTCTCGTCGTCTTACGGAGTATTTCAGTGTGAGTGCGAGTTACGAATTTTCAAAACTCGATTTCTATGGTGCGGATAATTACACCATCGCAAATCCCGCAGCGCTCTCGCGGTCTGGGATCACCGCAACTTACTCGCTCAATGACCGCTGGCGCATGAGGGCAAGGGCGCAGTATGAACAACACCCCTACGTCGAAAGCGTTTCTTCAACCGCCGTGAACGTCGAAGCGATATGGATCGCAAAAGCATCAGCCGATGTTTCGTTTGACCTTGTCCAAAGCCGCAGATTCTTGGTGTCCCTCGAGGGCGGTGGCGGCGTTTTGCTTCCTCAATCGGGCCAGAATATAAACCTTGGAATGGGCTACCATGTCTACGGCCAGCTATTGCTAGGAAAATTATTTGATCGACCCAGACTCCAATCAGCCCTGGTCGCCGAACACCTTAGCCAGGGATCTACCAACTTCAACCAGAAGATGCAACGCTATGGCCTTGAAGTCTCCATGGACTTTGATTTTTAGTGTCTAAGATTACTCACAACATCCAGGCGGCAATACCTGCTTAGTTTTCCAATTGTATTCAATAAACTCAAGTCGGTACGTCAGCGGAAGCGCTTTTTTGGCGCTTCGAAATTGATTGGCGTAGGCGAGAAGCGATGGGGCGTTTTTAAGGAAATCCTCTGAATAGAAGTCGAGGATATCAGATAGTAGGACGATTTTTTCGGTGTGGTCGATGGCGACAAAACGCTCATCATTAAAGAATCGCCAAGCCTGGGAATTAAGATCGTCTTCGAGTGAAGCCGCAGTATAAGGCGTGTCCTTAAGATGAGGGCAGCCATCAGACATGCGGCTGAGTGCGAAATGGACACGAGGCTCGTTCTCTGGGCGAATGTACTGATTGAGATAGTCTTTAAGAGAAATGATCTCGCCACCCACTTCAAGTTTTCTGGAAAATAATAGGCGAATCTTATTGAAGCCGCCCAGCGAATCAGGCACGCCGTACTCAAGCACATTGTACATGGCAAGTGCGTTGTAGGCGTTGAGGTAGTGGGCAAGTCGTTCAGCTCGGTTAGGAAATTGCTGGGGGGTGATCTTTTGCAGATAGTTTATGTACGTGAGCAGCGGTGAGGGGTCTTTTTGAAGACGCTTGAAATTCACTTCGCCTTTTTCGGTGACAAACTCGCGGAGCGTTTCGGCCCATGCCTCGGTAGCTTGAGCTTTCGATGCTGTCGTACGGTTGCCCGTTGGCATGGTGACAAGTTGTGAACACGCACCTGCGAATAGTATCAGGACAACAAGGAGAGTTCGGAGCATGATTATGATTTCTTAAGCGCCTTATCGATTTTATCCTTGAAACGCTGCAGGGGGTAAAGTCCAGGCAGAAGTTTTCCGTTAATAAGAAAACTTGGAGTCCCGTTGATATTGAGTTTTTCAGCTTCGGCTTTGCTCTGGTCAATGATCGCCTGATGCTTAGCTGATTTAAGGCATTGCGAGAATTCATCCCCATTCATCCCCAATTTGATCGCGTGAGCTTTCAGGTCAGTATCCTCAAGTTTTGCTTGGTTCTGGAAAAGTAAATCATGGTATTCCCAGAACTTTCCCTGATCGTTGGCGCAATGTGCGGCAAGAGACGCGGCGTTAGCTCGGGCGTGTCGTTCGATGGGTAAGTCTCTAAAAACAATTCGAATCTTATCGGGCCCATAGTGTTGCTTAAGTTTCTGAATCGTGACGACGCTTCGTGAGCAAACGGGGCATTGAAAATCCGAGAACTCCACGACCGTGACGGCAGCCTTGGGGTTGCCCCAGGACGGATAACCCTCGGTCGTCACCGCGAGCGCGACCGATTCGGGTTCGGGAAGTAGGAGTTTGACCTTCGCTTTCTCCCGAAGTTTCTCGACATACTCTTCGCGTTTCTCGACGACCTTGCGGTACTTTAAGTATTCACGAACCTGGTCCTTAGGGATCTTGCTGTCTTTAAGGCTGAGCCCTTGAGAGAGTAGAAAATCATTCATCTCTTGATCCGTGACTTCTTGAACGGCACCACCGGCTTCTTTTTCAATCAACGCTTGAACCTCGATCTTCTGACGGGCGGCTTCAGCCGTCAGAAGTTTTTGTTCAATATGGGCCGATATCGCCTGCTCCTTGAGATCATAAAGTTTATCTTCAAGATCGTAGATCTGAGTCCTAAATTGCGAAAAAGCTTCGGAAGCTCTGAGCTTGTTCCCATCATATTCGGCAACGACGGGATCGTTCGCTTGGGTACATCCGATTAAGCCCAAAGCGATCAAGCCGAATAGTAAGAGTCGAATCGTTGCTATCATTTTATAAGCTCCTTAGTGCGTCACGTTAGCAGCTTTTTGGTTAAATTAAACGCCTTTTCAACTTCAAAAGCCCATTGTTTGGCGAGGGTTTCCCAACTTTCGCTAACACCTAGCTCTCTCAGTGAGATCAACGCCGTGGCAACGCCGCAGGGGATAATTCCGTTAAAGAAAGCGCGTTGGTCTTCGACGTAAAGCGCCGTCCCATGCATGGTGATGCCGCGGCTGATCCCGAGTCCAAAGGAAACTAATTTAGCGTCACCCACATAGATTCCATAGGGTTCTCTTCGGACGATCGCTGGTATTTTAATGGTCTTTAAGAAATTAAGTGTCGCCTCGGTGATAAGAGTCATAAAGGTTTCGCTATTCTTAGTTCCGAGCCCAAGGTTTTTTAGGTTAAGGATCGGATAAAGGAGAATCTGTCCTGGCCCATGATAGGTCCATTTTCCTCCGCGGCGAACTTTAAAGCTGTCGATTCCAAATTCTGCCCTCTGGGAATCAGAAAAGAGGACTTCGTTGGGCTTGCCTGAAACGCCGCAACTAAAAGTGGGGGAGGGTTCTGAAATAAGGACAAACCCTTGTGCGCTATCTTTCCGAGATCTTTCCACAAGTGAGCTCTGAACCGACTCAAGGTCCTTGAAGCTAATTTTGCGATGGAGAATCGTTTCGAGGTTCACTAGGAACGTTTAATCGCAAACGGTGGGGTAAAATCAAGGGATAACATCGGCCGTAGGTAGAAAAAGTATTGAATGAAAACCAAGGTCTGAAGGCCCGCTAAAAGACAATATAAAATATCCGTGGGTCCCGAGACCAGCCAATGCTTTGGATTAGGTGCATGGGCGAGGGTCGCGATTGCCAGTGTCAGAAATACCATATGAGACGCTGTCGCCCATTTCGAGATTCGAAGGGGTTGAGGGAGGATCTCGGTCTTGCGAAAAAAATGGACAAGAAGGTAACCAAGGTTCTGGAGTAACACGACAGCCAACATGAAACCGACAAAGAGAGGGGGCGCAACTTTCAGAATCATCAAGGTGAAATAGGTCGCTAAGAGTTGAGCTTTGTCTGCGATGGGGTCCAAAACCGTCCCGAGAGTGGATGTCACAGCCCAGCGACGAGCCAAGAATCCGTCCAAGAAGTCGGTGAGAGACGCCACCATAAAAAGAATCAATGCGGTCTTAGGGTGGTTGAAAACGCTGAGGCAGAGCCATGGAATGAGTCCAAGGCGCGCAAGGGTGAGCGCATTGGGTACGTGGCTCTTAATCTTTGGGAGAATATATTTCCACTCGATCTTGTTCATGGAAGCCAGCTCCCGAATGTAAGACCGCCACGGCACCATCGCTTCCAAAATGATCTACAATCCGCAATGTGCCCTTATAACGGCCGGGTCCCATACCAATCAAGCTCCCCGTTTCTTTATCGACTACTGGCTCAGCTTTATCAAAAACCTTCAGTAGTTGACCTCGTCGGATGCCGCTCGATTCGCCCGCATTGATATAGTAGCGGTGGACATCAATCTTAGCAATCCGTCCCGTCCAGGCAATGCGTTTCGCGTAGCTTGGCATTTTGGAATAAATGGGTTCTAGGGCTTTGTTAACGGACGCCAAGGCTCGAGTCGAATCGTACCAATTTTGGTCAGTGTTATTTAAGAATCGAGTGAATTCTTCGGTGATATCGGCTTGAAGGGTCTGGTTCACTAGGGGTTTTTCGCTGGCGACATCCCATAGATTAAAGCGGAGCACCGAATTGACGCGGTGTGTTCTTGATCGGAATAATCCAATTTCATCCCCTTTTTCCTCGATGCCGAGGCTCTCAATGATGCCAGACGCAATGGCAGAGACTCCATTGGCTCGGGCTCGTTCAAAAATAACTGAATACTGATAGTCGCCGTAAGTATTTCGAAATTGCTCGTGGCCGTCGATCTCGTCTTCATGCATGACGACCAGTTCGGGCTCCTTGGCAAGCTTGTCCATGACTGCCCACGCAGCGCGTAAGGATAGATCCTCGCCTCCGTAAAGGCTTCGATTAATCATCCTGAGCACGAGGACTTTTTTCTTCAGTGGCCCTTCTCGGTTGAGTTCGGGAAGCGGATTATTTTCGGAAGGAACATTCTCAGCCGTCTGAGTTTTTTTCTCGTCGAGAGTGACTTCATGCTCAACTTCCTTAGCATCATCGTCCCCACCAAACAGTCCGAAGCCAGTGTAGACCGGCCGAAGCACGCTACAGCCGTTGAATAAAATCACTAGTCCAGTTAATAGGGTCAGGCGCGCTGTAGGATGCATGGTTTCGCCCCAGTTCGGTGTGTTGATAAAGATTGGAAAGAGAGACTACCTTAAGTATCGCATGACCAGTGTCGACGAATCAACCTGGACGAGTTTGAGTTTGAATCCGGGAAAGTCGTACGCCTCAATGCTCCGCGCCAAGTCCTCGGGAGGTTTTGAACTTAAAATCTCAAATCGAGCGCCGTCTTGAGAGACTTCTTTGAGAAGAGAATCGGCGAGAAAATCAAGTTTCTTAAATTCCCATCCCAGCTGTTTTAGGGCTCGGTACCCACTCAAATCTCGGAATAGCTTCATATTTTGAATCACCAACTGGGAAGACGAACTGACCAGTTTACCACCGGAAACGAGGTCTTCAATTTCTTTCCCAAACCGAGAAGCCGGGGGTCTAAGATCCTCCTTGATGGCATCGATAGTTTTCCAATCGGCCGAAGGAGTCGTGCTGAAGGTTCGACTGAGAACGACCCGTTGATGATTCAGGTTGTAGAAGTACCACTGACTCTGAATGTGTCCCCCCGCTGTCGGTGTGAGCTTCACCCAGAGTAACGCATTTTTTGAAAGTTGAGCGAGTGGTTGCGCGATATTGCGGATTTCGATGGTGGAGTTTGGGATATCATCCGTGAGGGTCATTTCTGTCGACGGCCCCGACAAAGACATTCCAAGTCGGCGAAATTGCGATTCCATTAACTGAAGCAGAGCCGCCGAGATTAAATTCGATTTGATCCGATTGGCATTTTCCGACGGGCGAATCATCAGATTGGGGACTCGGGAGTCGACGACTAGGATTGGGGAAAGTAGCTCAACCTGCTTAGTCTTAAGCTCGCTCAATTTGACCCATTGTCGGATGCGATCTTCATCAATATCAATTTCCAATTTGAGTTGGTTCGTTTCGGATTTTTCCTTTTTCCACTGGGTGATAAAGGACTCTTCAATCTCAGGAGTGAGTAGGGCTCGGAGGGATTGGTAGCGGTCCTTATAATGTTGTTGGACCCAGGCGTGGATGGCGCGCTGTTTGAGTCGATCCATCGCCGCTTGCTGCTCGCCCGCATCGGTGGCGACAGCGGGATCAATCGGAGTGTCGTCGGTTACTGAAAATGACTTACTCATCGCCGTTGTTGCAAGTAGCGCTGCAATGGCTAGGCTAGTCAGTTTGGTTAAAAATTTCCCCATAACGTGGCTACAGTTATAGACCCTAACGCGTGAAAAGTCGAAGGTATCCGTTACCTAATGGTCCATGGGACCATTAGGTAACGGATACCGTATGGGGGTTAGCGGAACTCGACGCGCAGGGACGGGCCGACCGTATCTCTGAGAAATCCAATGGCGCTTCGCTCAAGCGGGATCGATTGCTTGAGTCGGAGTGTTGTTTGGGTTTGCTCACCATGAAAATGTAGGAAAGCTGGGGCTCCATGGGGGCCTTTTAACGTTTGTAGCGCTGTTCGGAGATTCTGCAGGTCTGTCTGATGCGAGTCCTTTTCGGTTTCCATGTACAGATGCACTTCCCGAGCTAAGGTTTCGTAGGCAAAGGGGAGTGGGTAGAGTTTGGAGTCAGTTTTTTTGGACATTAAGAGCTTATTGCCACCCTCTCCAGGTTCCACCGTTGCTTTAATCCAGATAGGGTCATGGGATTTTAAGATGGCTTCTGATTCGACATACACATCTGAGAAAATCACTGCGTCCATTTCACCGCTAGTATCTTCAAAAGTTGCAAAGGCCATCCGGTCGCCACGCTTTGTAATAATCTCTCTTAACGAAGCGACATTTGCCCCGATAAAAACTTCTTTGCTGCTTGCTAACGTGAGGCAACCTGCGATGGTGGTAGTGGTGTAACGGGAAAGTTCAGTTTGAAAAGAGTCCAAGGGATGGCCTGTGAGAAAGAATCCAGTGGTTTCTTTCTCATGTCGCAGTTCTTGAAGGCGGCTCCAAGGAGTGACATCGGGGTAGCTCACTTTTCGGTTCTCAAGATTGAGCTGGTCCTCTCCTCCTAGTAGGTCAAGAAAACTGGCTTGATTATCATCATGACTTTTTTGAATGGCAGTGCCCATTGAGAGGGCTTCGTCGACAGCCGCCATCATGGATCCTCGGTGGATTTGAAAGCAATCACAAGCGGCTGCCTTGATAAAGGCCTCAACGACCCGTTTATTCATGGTCCTCGTATTAGCTCTAGCGCAGAGATCAAAGAGATCAGTGAAGGCTCCTCCGCTCTGTCTCGCCGACAGAACGCTTTCGATTGCTGCTTGCCCAACTCCCTTGATAGCCCCTAACCCAAAGCGAATCTGATTCTCTGAAATGATGGTAAAATCTGTCTCTGATTCGTTGATCTGTGGAGGAAGCACTTCGATGCCATGCCTTCTCGCATCCGCGATGTACTTGGTGATCTTATCGGTGTTCTCACGTTCAATCGATAACAGGCTTGCGTAAAACTCAACTAAATAATGCGTCTTTAGAAATGCCGTTTGGCAGGTGATGACGGAGTAGGCGGCCGCATGGGATTTATTAAACCCATAGCCCGCAAAATTGGCCATGAGTTCAAAAAGTTTATCCGCCTTTTCAGGGTCATGCTTGTTCTTGATGGCCCCTTCTAAAAAAATGGCTTTCTGCTTGGCCATTTCCTCAGGTTTCTTCTTTCCCATCGCTCGGCGGAGTAGGTCAGCGCCACCGGCGGTATAACTTGCTAAGGTCATGGCGATTTGCTGCACCTGTTCCTGGTAGACCATGATCCCATGGGTGTCTTTGAGGATCGGAGCTAATTCATTAAAGGCATATTGGATCGGAATATCACCGTTTTTTCTGCCAATATAATCATCCAGCATTACCATTGGGCCTGGACGATAAAGTGAAATAATGGCGACGATATCTTCAAAGCAATTGGGTTTGGCTCGTCTGAGCAGATCTTGCATCCCTGAGCTTTCGAGTTGGAAGATTCCGTACGTATCGCCTCGCGAGAGTAACTCAAGGGTTGCTTTGTCGTTCAACGGGATGCGGTCGAGTTGGAAATTGGCTTCGGGGTGCCGTGCTCGAGTGAGTTTCTCGGCCATGAGAAGAAATGTCAGGGTCTTTAACCCTAAGAAATCAAATTTAATAAGTCCGATCTTATCGGCGTTATTCATATCAAACTGGATGACGGTCTCGTCATTTTTGCCGCGATACAGGGCGCAGTGTTCAAGCATGGGGCGATTCGAAATCACAAGACCAGCGGCGTGAATGGAGGCGTGTCGTGGTAAGCCTTCAAGGCGGCGGCAGACATTGAATAAGTGGTGGAGGTTAGGGTCTTTCTCCGTCAGTTCTCTAAGTCTTGGTTCCTGCTCAAACGCGTCTTTTAAAGTGATATTAAGGGTCTCTGGCACTAGCTTGGCGATTTTATCGACATCGGATGGCAGCAAACCAAAGCTGCGCCCCACGTCGCGGATGACACCGCGGGCTTGAAGTTTTCCAAAGGTGATGATTTGAGCGACACAGTCTTTGCCGTACTTCTCAACGACATATTGGATCACTTGGTCGCGCTTTTCCATGCAGAAATCGACGTCAAAATCTGGTAGAGAAACGCGTTCTGGGTTTAGAAAGCGTTCAAACAAAAGCTTATGTTCAAGTGGGTCAAGGTCGGTGATCTTAAGGCAATATGCGACAAGGCTACCGGCCCCCGAACCGCGACCAGGGCCAACGGGGATATCATGAGATTTGGCGTAACAAATAAAATCAGAGACGATGAGAAAATAACCCGTGAACCCCATGTTGATGATCACGCCCAGTTCTTTTTCTAGTCGGGCCTGATAGACAGCGAGTTCTTCCTCGGTGAGAGCCTTTTGATCAATCTCTTCTTTATGCTTCAGGCGCAGGGCCAAACCTTCTTGTGAAAGTTGCCTAAGATGTTCATCCGCGGTCATCCCTTGAGGTGGGTCAAAGCGGGGGAAGTGGTAAATTTTATTTCCCGACTCATCTTTAAACTTAAAATCATAATTGCAGGATTCAGCGATCACCATGGTGTTGGCGATGGCAGCAGGGCAGAATGAAAAATCCTCTTTCATGACCGCTTGGGGCTTGAAATAAAATTCTTCAGTGCGCACGGAAGTGCCATGAGGGTCATCTAAGGTTCTGCCTGTTTGGACTGCCATTAAGATTTCCTGGAGGAAGGCATCTTCTTTCTTGAGATAATGGCAATTGGCCGCGGCCATCAGTGGGACATTAAATTTTTCAGACAGTTCCTGAAATCTTTGATTAATCATCATCTGCTGAGGCAGTCCATTCTGCTGCATCTCAAGATAGAAACGGCCAGGGAATGCTTGCTGGTACCATTGTAACGCCTCGGAGGCTCGGTCCATATCGCCTATTAAACAGAGATTCGACAACTCTCCCTTAAGGCAACCCGAAGTGGCAATGAGCCCTTCGGAGTACTGTGCTAGAACTTCCTTGTCGATCCGAGGTTTATAATAAAAACCCTCGAGGTATCCAATGCTCACGAGTCGACAGAGATTTCGGTAGCCGATTTCATTCTGCACCAAGAGTACAATATGGCTGAGCCCAGATCGGCTTGTGGCGTAGGGAGCGAGTTCATCGTCCCCACTGCCAGTGGTGGCTTTCATCTTCCGATCACCCGGAGCAATGTAGAGTTCACAGCCAATGATGGGCTTAATCCCGGCTTCTTTTGCCTTAAAATAGAAGTCCAGAGCGCCGAAGAGATTGCCGTTATCGGTGATGGCAACTGCTTCCATTTTATCATCTGAAGCTGCTTGAATGAGCTCATCGATGCGAATCGTACTGTCTAAGAGCGAAAACGAGGTGTGGACATGTAAATGAGTGAACTCTGCATTCATGCCGAAAAACCTAACCTGGTTACTGAATCAAAGTTCCGATGCGTTCGGGACGAATACGCCATTCCCAACTGGAGAACCAGATAAACATGGCTCGCCCCTTAAGATTATCCATCGGAAGAAAACCCCACTCACGACTATCCGCACTATTATCTCGGTTATCACCGACGGCCAGAAGGTGCCCTTCGGGAATCGTGACTTCAGCAAAATCTCTCATGTGAGCCGCATACCAGAAGAGTTCATCGTAGAGTAAGGCATAATGTTTGCGGCCATTTAAATTTTCTAGGAGTAAGGATTTGCGAGCCCCATCTTCGAGGTCAACCATGAGCGCGTCATCAATGATGGGTTTGGCTTCCATCTTTTCGCCATTGATATAAAGAGCGCCTTCACGAAACTCGATTCTATCTCCCGGTAATCCGATCGCTCGCTTCACATAGATCAGCTCAGGCTTATGGGGTGGTCGAAATAAAATCACATCTCCACGTTTTACAGTGCCCGTTTTAAACAGAGTCCAATCTGTGAATGGAAATCGAAAATCATAGGCGCATTTCAGAGCGTAAAGCCGATCGCCACGCTTGAGTGTTGGTTCCATGGATGATGTCGGTACCACATAAGGCTCGACGAAGGTCCACCTCAAAGCGAAAAGAGCGACTAGTAAATAAATGAACGGCAACCACGAACGTATTTTATCTTTAATTTGATTGTCCATATGTCGCTACTATTTCAAAACATCCTGAACGATCTTAAGAGCTTTGTCGACATCCGATTTTGAGATGTCTAGGTGGGTAACCGCGCGGATTCTCTGGGTCCCAACCGTAGAGAATCGCAGACCGTTTTGCTCACATCGTTTTAAAAAATCTGAAGTCTCAAGCTTCAGTGTCTTGAAATAAAGGATATTGGATTCGGGCTCCGGGTTTTCAAGAATGACGCCGGAGATCTGATCTAGGCCGTGGGCAAGAGCCTTTGCATGATCGTGGTCGTCTTGGATACGTTCTACATGGTGGGCCAAAGCGTAATTTCCAGCGGCGGCAAGTATCCCACTCTGTCGAAATGACCCGCCCATGCGTTGCTTTAACATTCGGACTTGATCATAATCTTTCTGATCAAAGGCCAGTAGCGCGCCAGTCGGACAACCGAGCCCCTTAGATAAACATAAGGTGATGGTATCAAAGCCCTTTACGATCTCATTAAGAGCGTGCCCCGAAGAAACCGATGCGTTGATGAGGCGCGCTCCATCCATATGCGTTTTGATTCCGCGCGATTTTGCGATTTCAACGACAGAAGCGAGATCCCTGAGACCCCAGACCCTGCCGCCTCCCATATTGGTCGTGTTCTCCACGGCGACCAGCGAAGGGCGCAACCCGTGAGGGCCTCTGTGCTCGGGTAAGTGGCGAGATAGAACCTCTGCATTAAACATTCCAGAAGCAGTTTCAATACTCGCCGTCATGACACCGGCCAGAGCGGCAGGTCCACCTGCTTCGGCAAAGTACAGATGGCATTGGTGTGCCGCAATTAAGAGATCTCCTGGACGGCAATGCAATTGAATCGCAATCTGATTAGCCATCGTCGCTGAGGGCAGAAAAATTGAGGCTGATTTACCGAGAAGTTTCGCGACTTGATTCTGAAGTAATTGGGTTGTTGGGTCTTCGCCGAGTTGTTCATCACCCACTTCAGCCGTCGCCATCGCCTCTCGCATAGGCTTGGTGGGGCGGGTCACCGTATCGCTATAGAGATCAATCCCACGGAACATGAATTGACAGCTACTCTGCGAAAGCGAGCTGGTCAAGACTCCGAAGTGGCGGATCGGAATTTTAGAAATTGAGTCTGAGGTTGCCCATGGCAAAGGATGAGCCCAAGTCGAAGGTGCTACCCCCGGTGAGGGTTACCTTCTTAGGGACCATGTAAGTGTAGCTGGCTTCAAGTCCAAAGCTCACTTCGCGTCCGATCACGAAATCGGTCCCAATGCCGAGTGAGGCACCCATTGAGGTCAGCATGCTGTCATTGCCATTGGTAACTGGGGTTGCCGCGATGGAAACATCATTAAAGGCGAGAACCATATCGAATTTAATAAATGGGACATAACGGCCTGAATGAAAGGATGCCTGTCCGCCGATATTAAAGGTTGATACCGTCAATTTACCAGCCGCTGTCCCATCTTTATGGGCAGCAGAAGCTCGTTTCATGGCGAAGCTAAGACCAAAGGGCTCAATGGCTTCCCAAGTGAAATGAAGTCCAAACATCGGAGCGGATTCAAAGGTTGTTTGAAAAGCGCCCATAGGGATGAACATCCCCACATCGACACCCACTCGTCGGGATAAATGATGGTAATGGGCCAAATCTTCTTCTTTATTCTCGCTCGAAAGTTGTCTGGAAACGGGTTGAGGCTCTTCGGTTCGAAGCGGGCTCGAAACGGAAGCTGGAGTTCGGACGGCGGCTTTTTCAACGGCGGGATGAGCATCGGCACGATGTTCCGTCTTAGCTGGCTCGATCTTTGCCAATTCTTTAACCGGCACTGGTTGCAGTAGTAGCGAGAGCTCCGAGGGCTTTATGGCCTTTTTGGGATGTCTATCGCCGGCATTTGCGAAGAGGCTGAAGGTTGAAAACAAAATCACTGCGACTGTCGTCCATTGCATTTGCGAATCCCCCCGTGCCCGCCTCAGGTCTGAGGGCAAAACGCTCTCAGACCCGAAACGGATAACTATCGGCTGTATCGGTTTTCAGAAAGGAATACTTGATAGCGCGTAGCGACATGAGTTACTTTTCCCAATGGTACAGCCTATTAGGTACGGGGTTACTTTTAGAACCGTAAACGGTTCTAAAAGTAACCCCGTACCTTTGGGGAAAATCGAAAGGGGCAGCGTTGATGAGCGAAGATTATCGGATTGAGAAGGATTCTATGGGGGAGATGCGGATTCCCTCTCATTATGTATTTGGAGCGTCAACCCAGCGGGCCGTTGAGAATTTCCCGATTAGCGGGATTCGATTTTCTCGCGAGTTTATTCGCGTACTTGCCCTGATTAAAATTGCCTGCGCTGAGGTGAATCAGAAACTGGGGAAACTTGACGCAAAAATTGCCGACGCAATCAGGAAAATTGGCGAAGAGATCGCCGAAGGCAAGCATGACGAGCATTTTGTCGTGGATATCTTTCAGACTGGCTCGGGGACGAGCACCAACATGAATTTTAATGAAGTTGCGTCCAATTTGGCTAACCTAGCTGCGGGCTCCACCATTGGGAGCAAGAAGCCCGTGCACCCCAACGATCATGTCAATATGGGGCAGTCGAGTAATGACATCATTCCGACAGCGATCCACGTCGCAGCGGCGGTGGCCTTATCTGAGAAACTACTTCCCGCACTTAGGAAATTAAATGGGACTCTAGAGCTTAAGGCAAAGGCCCTTCATCCGTGGATTAAGACGGGCCGGACGCATTTACAAGACGCAACCCCGATTCGTTTAGGTCAGGAATTTTCGGGCTATGCGAATCAAGTTAAAAAATCGATTGAACGGATTGAACGTTCGCTACCTTCACTGCTTGAATTGGCCGTGGGGGGGACCGCGGTCGGCACAGGGATCAATACCGATGCGAAGTTTGGCGCGCTTGTGGCTGAGAACCTTGCGAAGAAACTCAACCTAAAGTTCCGCGAGGCGGAAAACCATTTCGAAGCTCAGGCTTCCAAAGACGCGTGCGTTGAGGCAAGCGGCGCGCTTAAGGCGACGGCTGTTGCGCTCACCAAGATTGCCAATGACATTCGTTGGCTATCGAGTGGACCGCGTTGCGGGATTGGCGAGATCGTACTTCCGCCCGTGCAGCCAGGCAGTAGCATCATGCCCGGAAAAGTTAACCCCGTGATTCCCGAGGCTCTGCTTCAGGTTTGCGCCCAAGTGATGGGTAACGACCTTGCGATTACCCTAGGCGGGCAATCAGGGAGTTTTGAACTCAATGTCATGATGCCCATGATTGCTCATAATCTGCTCCAATCGATCGAATGCCTTGCGGGTGCGGTCGCCGTTTTTGAATCTAAGTGTGTGAGTGGTATCGAAGCGAACGAAACGAGAATCAAGGAAACAGTCGAGCGAAGCCTCATGCTTGCGACACCTCTTGCTCCGGTTGTGGGTTACGATAAGGCCGCTGAAATCTCAAAGAAGGCCTTTCAGCAGAATAAGACGGTTAGAGAAGTGGCAAAAGAAGTTGCTGATTTATCAGACGCACAGCTCAATGATATCTTAGACCTCTCTCAGATGGTCATCCCGGGGGCCAAGGGCGGCGGCGAGTAGATTATTCGAGGATGAAGAATTCAACGCGGCGGTTTTCCGCTCGCCCTGATTCGGTGTCGTTGCTCGCCCGTGGCTTTTGTTTGCCGTAGCCTTGCACCACGAGTGCATCTTCAGCGACACCACTATTTTTAATCAGGTAATTTTTGACTGTGTTCCCGCGGGCTAAGGAAAGTTTTAGATTAAAGTCTTCGGGAGCGCTCGAGTCGGTATGTCCGACAATCAGAAGCTTCTTAACTTTATTCTCCACAATCACTTCGCCAATTTGGTCAAGAAGATGAGTCGACGACCCATCGAGCTCTGCTTTGCCAACGAGAAAGGTGATGCTTTTTCCGATGATAAACTTGCGATTCACAACATTGACGTCCTTTGTGGTGTGGTAATGCTTACGTTCCGAATTGGTGAGTCCGACGGTGTAACTGATTTGCCCTAGTATTTGGTAATCCGGATTATAGGGCACTCCTTGGGTGAGTCCCTTGCCCAGTCCGATGTCAGCTCCAAGCAGAAACGCAAGGCTCTTATTTTCAAGCGGTGTGATTCGAGTTCCAACCGAAATCTTTGAGGGTGAACTTCCAAAGCTCAGAGTGCTATCAGTTTGCACGGTATCGTAAAATTCGAAAAAGGGAATGAAATCACCCAGTCGATACTCTGCACCGAGTCCAAGCGAGACCGTGTGAAAACGGCTAAAGGGAAAATAGACTTCAGGTTGAAGGGTATTCGTGGTGGCTGTTCGGACCTGAGGCATGTGATAAATCACGTTAGAGTGCAAGAAAAGCGGAATGCCTGTCGACGGGAAAAGACTGAACGAAAAGGCAGCGCCAAGCCCCGCACTCACGGTATTTCCTGAAGGCGACAGGCTATTAAAATTCGAAGCAACCAGCACATTTCCGATCGGTGCAATGGCCATGCTCTCATTGATAGGGAACGAGTACATCAGAGAGAGATTCATATCCCCTAAAGAAGAAATCAGTAGATCGGGGTTTCCAAAAGTCGTTGAAGAATTTTTGCGCATCACTCCAATCGTGAAATGCTCAAAGGGGGCGTAACCCACAAAAAGACTTTCAGCAATCGTTCTCGCATCCTGGCTACCCGTTGCGAGTCCCGGGAAGGAGGGGGCGTTAGAAACGGAATAAAATTCACCACCAATTCCAAAGCTTAAAGTTTGGGGTGGTAGACTTTCTGCTGAGCGAACTCGAAAGATTCCGGCGTGCCCCCAATTGGATGGGTAGATGAATTGCGAGCGGTACGTGGATTCAACCGCCCAAGCTTTTTCGTCACCTTCCACGGTATTCGATTTTACGATGGGCTTTTGTTCGATGGTATCGGGGTCAAAGTCTTCGGAATCTGCTGCATAGCCTACGAGGCTTAGCGACATTATGAGAGAAACTACAAGATTGAGGGTTCGTTTTTTCAAGTTGAATTGATTTGCTATGCTACTGATTTTTAATCAGTTTATCATGATAATCCCAAGCCACAGAGTCAAAATTCAAGTTTTCTCCCCATTTGGTCGCGACGAGTCAAATTCGGTTATACTTGCTAGTGAACGGTGGGATTATGGGTCGGGTGATCATCAAATTACTAACCGCGTTAGGTGCGATCGCTGGGATTGGTGCGGCCTGTTTCGGTATCCAACAGAGTTTGGAAGCCATGAAGACGTTGAATCCCGAGTACGTAGCCATGATGGAAGCTCCACCGGTTCATGAAGAGCCCAGCGCCGAGGCAGGGCACGGCGAAGCTAAAGCAGAAGGCGGACACGGGGAAGCAAAACCGGCAGAAGGCGGGCACGGAGAAGCAAAACCGGCAGAAGGCGGGCATGGAGCCGCCAAAGCCGAAGCGGGTCATGGAGAGGCAAAACCAGCTGAAAGCGGCGGTCACGGTGCGCCCGCTGAAGGTGGGCATGGTGCCCCTGCGGCGGCTGCGATGTCTGCGAATGTCGAAGCGTCAGTTTCTTTGGATGAGATCTACGTGAATTTAGGTGGCCCAAAAGAAAAATCACATGACCTTGCGCTCAAATTAGAACTTGAGCTTTTCAAACCTGAACATAAGGGAACTCTCGGAAAACGTCAGGGTGGTTTAAGGCATGTCGTTCTCGATGCAGCTCGTCGAGAGCCATTCGATCGGCTCAAATCAGTCCCCGGGAAACTCTATTTTAAAGAAAAACTTGTTGGGGATTTGAATCAATTTTTGGGTGCTCCCGTGGTGAAGAACATCCATTTCATTTCTTTTTATCTACAGTGAGAGTAAGGTAGCCACCGTGGTGCACGCAACTCGCAAAACAAAAATCATTGGTACCGTCGGACCTGCAGTCGTTGAAAAATCCATGCTCATGGAGTTAGCGAAAGCTGGGATGGACGTGGCTCGTCTTAACTTCTCTCATGGTACCCACGCAGAATTTAAGAATATCATTACGAGTCTACGCGAAATCTCTCAGGAGCTCGGCCGGCCGATTGGAATCTTGGCTGATATTCAGGGCCCTAAAATTCGAATTGGAAAACTTAAAGGTGGCCAAGTTGAGCTGAAAGATGGCGCCGAAGTTTGGATTGTTGGAGATGGTGTCGTCGGTGGTGAAGTCGACGGTAAGATCATTCTCCCCACGATCTATAAGGATTTTGTGAAAGAGGTGAGTCCTGGCCATCACATCCTTCTTGACGATGGTCTAATGGGGGTCAAGGCCGTGGAAAAGACATCGGCCGGACTGCGCTGTATTGTCGAAGACGGCGGCATTCTGAAACAGAATAAGGGAATCAACGTCCCTGAAGTGCCCTTTGGGGCGCGTTCAATCACCGATAAGGATTACGGGGATATCCTCTTCTGTTTAGAGCAGGGAGTGGATTTTATCGCAATGTCCTTTGTCCGAACGGCGCAAGAAGTTCGCCATTTAAAATCTTTCATTCAATCACGCAACAAGACGACTCTCGTTATCGCCAAAATAGAAAAAAAAGACGCCCTAACCAACCTCGAAGAAATCATCGATGAATCCGATGGCATTCTAGTGGCTCGAGGGGATCTTGCGGTTGAGGTTGGAAACGAGAAAGTGCCTGTTCTTCAGAAAATGATTGTGCGCAAATGTAATTTACGGGGCAAACCCGTGATCATAGCGACCCAGATGCTGATGTCGATGGTGGACTCTCCTAGGCCCTCTCGTGCCGAGGCGTCGGATGTTGCCAACGCGATCGTAGATGGGACAGACGCGTTAATGCTTTCTAACGAAACGGCAGTGGGTAAGTACCCTGTTGAATCCGTTCAAATGATGACGCGAATCGTCGAAGAGATGGAAGCTGAGCCTCCCCCTCAGGCGATTCTCTTTAATGAGTGGCAATTATCACCTGGGCCGCAGCTTGAGATTGCGTTACTCCAGGGCGCCGTGCGTTTGGCGTCGATTACCAAAGCAAAATTTATGGTAGTGGTCACGCAATCAGGCCAGTCAGCGCTCTTAGTGTCTAAGTGTCGACCGACTACGGACGTAATCGCTATCACGGCGAGTCAAGATGTCTACTTTCAATTAGCGCTGCGTTGGGGTGTTAAGGCGGTTCTGATGCCTGATATGGAGACGTTAATTTCTCAGACCGCTGTCTTTGAAGCAATTGGTCAACGACTTCGGGCATTGAACCTAGTCCACACTGGCGATAAACTAGTAATAACCGCAGGCCTTCCTCGCTTAGCCCACGGTTCAACGAATACCATTAAAGTACATCAAATTTAGGTTACTCTTCTATGGACTCACGAGTTCTGGTTTTCCGGATTGCCCGGTTATTTCTCGTCTTGCTGATTATCCTCATCGGGACGATGTCCGTCTTCTCTCGACGAGGAATTCTCGATCTTAAACGGATGTGGGATCGCAACGCGCAACTAGAAACGAAAATCTCAGATCTAAAATCGGTTAATTTCAGTCTAAAGCGTCGCATCGATGCGTTCCAAACGAATTCCCACGAACAGGAGCGGATGGTTCGCGAAGTCCTGGGATTTCTAAGACCAGGTGAAGTTCTGGTTGATCTCGAGTAATCTCTACCCATGCAAAAGATTAAAGTCACCGCACCCACTCGGGTCGATTTAGCAGGTGGTACCCTAGACCTTTGGCCACTTTATACTCTCTGGGGGCACGCCAAAACCATTAACCTTGCCATCTCGTTGCATGCTGTCACCGAGATGACGGTTGAGAACCATCACGGGTTCGAAGTCATCCTCACTGGTGTTGGTGGTGCGAGCCAAAAATTTTCCCGGCCTCTTTTGACTAAAAATGATCCGACCATCCCTCAGCCTCTTCAATTTCCCGTAGCGCTTGTGAGTCAGTATTTTAATCGCTTCCGGGAATTACCTCGGAGTCGGTTTCAAATTAAAATCGGCACGCAAGCGCCGCCCCAGAGCGGGCTCGGGGGCTCGTCGACTTTAGCGGTTTCGTTATTGCGCGCACTGACTTATTCGCAATCTGAAATGCAGGGTCAGCGCTGGCAGTGGGAGATCTTAGATTGGGTAAGAGATTTCGAAGCATCTTACCTGGGCGTGCCGACTGGAACCCAAGATTATCTTGCCGCTCTTTTTGGGGGGCTCTCGTGCTTTGAATCCGCCATTGGCGGTGTCACCCACACCAATTATCCCGAATCAGTCCAACGCTCGATTAACGACCGATTACTCGTCATTTATTCCGGCGAACTCCATGACAGTGGCTCGAGTAATTGGGAAATATACCGTCGCGCGATGGAACAGGACCCTTCAATGCTAGCTGGGTTAAAAGCCATCCGCGATGTCGCGGAATCTCTCGATACCGAACTTCGCAAACCGTCGATCGATTGGAAAGCCCTTGGGGGTCTTATCAACACGGAATGGGATCTTAGGAAAAAAGTATTTAAGGTTGAAACAGCTCGTATCGACGAATTGATTACATTCTTTCGATCCCACGGTGTGCTCGGGATTAAAGTCTGTGGCGCGGCTAAGGGTGGAAGCCTGATGGCCCTTGTTGAGCCTGAGAAGCGTGCTGCCATGATCGACTTATGTGCCAAAGAACGTATTCAAGTCCTTAGCGCTCAAGCTATCTCCCAAGGTGTTGAAGTTACCTAGCTCTCCCCTCAGTCCCTTTTTGGCTTCTGGTTCGATTCGCATGGCAAGAAATCGGGGCGGCCGGATTCGAACCGGCGACCCCCTGCTCCCAAAGCAGGTGCGCTAGCCAGCTGCGCTACGCCCCGATGAGAAAAAACGATCTGATATTGGTAGCATACCGCGCGTTAGGCGTCACTATGCTAAAACATGGACTTTTTTGGCAGTTTCCGCTACTAAGTGGGGCTTCAAAGGAGCAAATGATGTGGGTGCGGCTATCGATTTGTGTGGTTGTGTGCGTGGTCTTTCCAGTGTGGGCAGGGGAAGTCCCTGAGGATTTTGAAAGTCGAGGGACTTGGAGGATAAGGCAGGGCGAGACACATGTGGCGGAGGTTCTTGGGCTTGCGTCTAAAGTTAAGGACCCCAGTTCCGCTCCTGAGGCGCAGGCTAAGCTGGATGAATTATTAGGCCTTAAGCTTACGGGTTTGAAGTGGAACGATTCTATGACCGTTACGGCTACCGAAGCCAACATCGTTGCACTTTCCGATAGTCTGCAAGTGACATCGAATCTGTCGGCGAAGAAATTGCTCATTGAAGCGATGGGCTTATCCTGGAAGAGAACTGGGGCGGACCGTACAGCACCCCTGTCATCTGAGGCAGCCATCCCAGAAGAGCTTCCCTTAAGCTTAATGAAAATTGCTAACCAGGAGCCAGCCCTTGCCCCTTACGTCGGCAGTGCGATGACTCGGCTAAACAAATCGACGTGGGCGATTCTAGCCAAGAAGGGAGAATTGCCGCCTAGGGTGGCCACTCAAGCCAGTCGAAAAAATTCCGCCTCGAAGCTCGTCGGGTCTAGGCCCACTCAAGGCGGTAGGGTTTCGTCGACTCGCTCAGGCCCTAAATATTTGGATTCCGTGTTGTTGGCAATTGAACACAATTCGGCCTTAGAAATTGCCGAGATATTGAAAAGGCCACTCTCCAAACTGAGTTGGGATGGGACGGAGAATGCCCAAGTCATTGAAGATGCGATAACGAAAATCATTGCCTTGGTTTCGACGGTAAAGGCCCCGGTCCGAAGAGGGGTTTTGGTCGAATCATTGGGGCTAGCACTTCATAGGCACAATGCCCCAACGGCAGATCGATTCACGCCGGGCGGGAAACTCTTTTTGGATGTCCAGGAAGTGCTCGCTAAAATTGCCGCGACAGAAAGCGAGACTAGTTTGGTACAAGCCGCGGATCTTGCCTTAAACCGGATCAATCGGCCCTACCTTACTTCCAGGGTAGTTAGGGCAAAACCAATCCTCGAAACCGATTCTGAGTCGTCAGGAGCCGCGCGTTCTGTTGTGAAGCGCAGTCGCTCAGTGGAGACATCTGGCCTTGAGTATTTAAAAAGCGTCGTATCCGTGGTTGAAGAAAAATCAGAGTCTGAAATTACTTTAATTTTGGAAAATACCCCGACCAAGCTTCAGTGGGATGGGAGTGAGAATCCCCAGGTCATTGAGGCATTGCTTCTTAAAATCAACGACATGGTATCGAAGGTAGAATCCTCAACGAGTCGACAAGCTCTGATCAACGCGCTTGGCGTAACCCTTAGAAAGGGGTTTGCCCCAAGCGGCGAGCTATTTACGCCTAATGGAGATCTGTTTATAAAGATCCAGCAAACGTTGGCTGAGATCGCTAGGACTGAAAGGGATTCCACATTGTTAGCTGCTGCGGATCTTGGGTTAAATCGTCTGAATCGTCCGTATCTGGCCTCTAAACATGTTCAGGGGAAGACGGCTCCATCGAGGCTGCGATCACGAGGTCCGAGAGTGGACCGCGCGAACTTAGCAGTCGAAGGCAGTGTTCCGATCACGGAGATCTCAGTACGAGATTATCTTGCGTTCTTGCAGGAAATAAAACTAATAGGCGAAATGCCGAATGGGAATCTCTTCGCAAAATGGGCGAGTGATTTCCTTCAGATTGATTCAAATGGCGCCAAGATGATTGTCGAGCCGAACGATCGGATTGTCGACGACTTGAAATGGTTCATGGAATCACTCACCGACAGTGACCTCGTTGTCCGCGCAGCTGCCGCTCAGGGGGTTGCGATGCTCATGAAAGGACGACGGCCTTTGAGTCTCGATGAGAAGGAATTGGTAAGAGAAATGACAGAAGTTCTGAGAGAGAATGTCTCAAACCCGCTTAGGGATGTGGAAGTGCATTCTGAGCCGGATGTTTTAGCGCATATCGCCCATCAAGATATGGTTCTTAGTATGCGCGATCTTGCCGCGACAATGCGCGCGTCCGCCGATTCGTCGTTAATAGGACTCGCTGACGAGATAGCATCCCAAGCAGACCGCCTGGCCAAACAAAATCCAATGTCCGCCCGGCGCCTGATTCCACGTGGGATTGAAGAGGATATCCGAAGGAACTCAACTCAGGCGTTAGTCTCGCTCAAAAAACCTTTGGTTCCTCAAAGCGTTGCACGGCGTAATCGTCCGCCAAAGCCTTCAGATTCTGAGGCGCCACTTGAGAATCCCTCAAGTCTCTTAGGCCTTCTTCTTCATGATACGGTTCAGGCGGCTCAGGCGGCTCGGAGTCTTGGGGACTATGCGTTTGATCCCGAATTGATCATGACTTGTTCCCTCGAGGAACGAGACCGGCGTTTCGATTTACTGGTGAGGGCATTAGAAGATGCTGACTCTGCGGTTTCCCATGAGCTATTAAAGTCCTTTGAAAAATTTATTCCGAATCTACTCCCTGAGCTAGTTCCCGCATGGCTTAAAGTGCCGAGTGTTATTCACGATGCGCTGGTTGGATTGGGGCTTTCATTGGATGCGGAAGCTTCGAGGCGAGCGAGCGCTATCTTTGATGCCATTCGACCCGAGTCCGCAGCCCCCTTTGCAGAGAGGCTTCACGAGGCTTTAAATTCCTCGGATAAAGCCACCAGAATTCGGGCGCTTGATTGGGTGAGTGGACAAACTCAGAAAACTCGGGCCTATCGTATTGCTGGTTGGCTGGAAAATTCGGTCGATATTCAAATGGTGATTGCCCGGAACTTGCTCGATCAAGATCCGGATATCCAGTTAAGGGCGGCAGATATCCTTCACCATCGAATCGGTGGCCGTCGGATCAAGCCGAATCGTTTCTGGAGCAAATTTTTCTTAAACTTAATAGATGGGGAAAATCGCTTTCTGAAGGCAGTTGGTTTATCGGTGCTTAAGGATATGGAATGGCGCAAACACCCATCACTTCAAGAGGACACTCCCTCTCATCTCTTTGATGCGATGGAAAACACATCGGATATGGTTTTAAAGACGGCTCTTGCGTATACCCTAGGTAAAGCTACCATCCTCGACGTCGGGGTGATTCAGGATTTGACGAAGTATGCCGACGGGACGAAGACTGGGGATCCGGCGCTTCGTCGATGGACGGGGTTTGCGGTCATGAATTCGTTGGGTACGATCAGGGGGATTCGCGATACCTACCCCACGACCTACAGAGAAATTGCAGTCTCGTTGGCGAATATCAGTAAGGTTCAAGGTGACGGACCCTTAAGCGAGGGCGCTAAAGCGGCGACTAAAGAGATTGCTGGATCCTCGCGGTCGGGCAGCGCTGTGAATCGCTTTAACGACGTCCTAAATCAGACGAGTGTGGTTGATCCGACGCACGAATTCATCATAAATTGCAATCAAGGCTATGCAGCCTTAAACGCAAGATAAGTTACGAAGCCATGATCCAGATCAGTTCCGGTCGGTTAAGCGGCAAGCCGTAGACAATGGCATTCTGTTCAAAGGCTCTGCCTAGGTCCACCGAGTCCTGCCTCGATATTCCCAAAACGCAGAATCCCGCTTCGGGTTCCCAATCGCTCCCACTAGGGATAGCCGCGGCGGGCAGGAATTTCATGGCGTGGGTGATCAACCAACTGCGAAGCTGACCATTGCGTCGCGCATTCTCTCGAACCGAGAGTTTTTCTGATCGTGGGTTACTGGCCGTTATAAAGCAGAAAGGGTAGGTGCTCAGAATGGATTCGCAGGGAATCTCGCCAACCTTTACCATTAGGGTGTTTTCCCCGGCGTAGACTTCGTACCGGGTCTGTTCGTAGGCGCGGGCCAATTCCACGGGTGTTGTTGAGATGGTCATGCCCTTGAGATCTACCCTAACTCAAACGATCCTGCCATTAAATGCGTGATTGGCGACGAAAATGGGCGCTTTAAGAAGCCTTTTGGCGTTTAGCCTGCCTAAGGTGAATGCGGCATCCTAATTGCACACCCAAGGATACCGGAGGTCGAGCGATGAGTCGCATTCAGTTCGGAATATTTATCGCGATTGCGATCGCAATGGTTGTCGTTGGCGGCTGCGGGACAGAACCCAAACCCCCTGAGGGCGTTAATATGACGCCAAAGTGGAGTGCCGAAATGCCGGTTTTGGTCGATGTCCCTTAACTCTTCGAGTTGGATTTGAGTAAGCCCGTACTTAAAGCCGCTGAGTGGTTGTATTCGAGTGCCGAATCCAGGATGAGTTGAATGAGATCTGCGTAGGGTAGTCCGCTGCATTTCGCGGCCTCGCCGAAATCCTCTTCCTGAGATAGATCAGGGTTAGGGTTTGCTTCTAAGAAATAAAATCTCCCGTCGTCTTTTAACCGTAAATCAAAACGAACATAACCCGAAAGTGACAGCGCTCGGTAGGCTACTTGGCAGGCCTTTATGATCTGCTTCTCGGTTAGGGGCGAGATTCCTTCGGCTCGTTGAGAATCAATCTTCCAACGCTTCTGATACTTGGGGTTAAATTTAACTTGATAGGTAGCCACCGTGTGTTTTGGTTTCTTTCCAAAAATTAATTCCCAAATAGGAAGTGTTCTGAGTGGCTCATGCCCTATCATCCCAACGTAGAGTTCTCGCCCTTCAATAAAAGCTTCAGCCATCACATCCATGCCGGTCGTGTCATGAAGAAAACGAATCCGCTTGATGAGCGCCTTTTCGTCATCGACGACCGAAGCCTGTGAAATCGAAAGCGAGGATTCTTCAAAAACGGATTTCACAATGACTGGGTAAGGGATTGTCTCAAGGATAGAAATCTTCTGTCCCTTAGGGAATAACGAAAACCATGGCGTCGGAACGCGATGAAACTCAAATAACTTTTTGGTGAGTGCCTTATCACGCGCCAAGACTAGCCCCTTACTGTTGCATCCCGTGTAGGGGATCTCGAGTAGCTCAAGGTAGGCGGCGATATTAGGTTCATGCAGGACGGAGCCGTTGAATTCATCTAAGAGATTCATGATGATATCAGGCTGGTGTATTTTGATAGCCTCAGTGACAACGTCAATCGAGTCCGACACGCCGACAAAACGCGCAGAATGGCCGAGTTCGGTGAGCGCCGATAAAATATCCTGCTCCATAAGATTATCTTTGGAATTGGTTTCTGGTTCAGGCAAGTGTCCAGGGTAAGTCAATGCCAAGACGTTTAATCTTGAAGTTCGTTTTATCATTGTGGGTATCGGTATTAAATCTGGGAACGAGTCCAGAGATGGAATCCGAGTTCTCGGACCAAACTCCCAGCCATTCGTTTTAGATTTTTATTAAACGTTAAGACGCTCGCTGGTGTAATGGTCCGGCGAGAAAGTTCGTCTAAAATTAAAATCTCAAGCGCACATGAATGGAGCCAATCCACTTCGGCTTTAAAACCACACATGGCGACAAGCTGAGTTTTTTTCAAGAACATTGCGAGTTCTTTTTTGGGCGCACTCAGTGTTTCGCAGGCTCCAAAATGAATGATCCGACCGCGACCCTTAGCGCCGAATTCAAAGAGGTCTTTCAGAGGGATGATCTCTTGACCAATCTCAATCGCGCCTGGATGGCCGTGGAATCCAAGATAGAGAATGGGGTAGGTGTTGTACTTCGCCTTGAGCCATTCCTGGATGACGACGCGAAACTCAGCCCGAGTTGAAGCCGTCCGATGGATGAACGGAATATTCCACTGGCTCTGGATGAGCTGGAGAACCGGCACGAGGCTTCGGCGACGCCTGAGCCCTGTTTCCCAATCTCCTTCTAAACATAAAACGCCATTTCGCATGTTTTTCCTGTTCCCTTTATTCCCTTGGATCTAGTCGATTACTACGGCTAACCCCGCCATGACAACCATGATACTTGCAATTGTGATTTTAGCGGCCGAGCCGGCAAGTCTTCCTAGAAAGGCGATTGACCCGGTCTGAGAC
>Ga0105164_10000493_pt1 | contig 27756 bp, 30 predicted proteins | sample VDWuncwatermetaG_FD_89674 | JGI IMG/M metagenome (GOLD analysis project Ga0105164, IMG submission 89674) | Wastewater microbial communities from Netherlands to study Microbial Dark Matter (Phase II) - VDW unchlorinated drinking water | ecosystem: Environmental > Aquatic > Freshwater > Drinking...
GCGCGCCATGAGGTCCTTGACGTTGACTTTCTCGGTGCTTCCCTTCGCTGCCTTCGCGACATTCTTGCCCTTTGCCATGACTATTCCTCCTTCGTGTGAATGGCGCCGGATGCGGAGCCGCCTCGCGGACGCCCTCCAGCTCGATGATATGTGTGATCGCTCATTAGACCCTGCTTGCTTCGATCCGCGGAGCCACTCCGGCCCGCACCGCATTGTTTCTGAAGCTTCAGTTCGCCGCACCGGCGGCAAGGACCCCTTCCGGCACGTCGCCCTCCGACAGGAGTCGATCCATGTCCAGGAGCGCCACCAGCTTGTCGCCGGATTTGCCGATGGCATTGAGGAAGCTCACGTCCACTTTGGCGCCGAATTGCGGCGGCGGCTGGATGTCTTTCTTATCGATATTCAGCACATCGGACACGGAATCCACCACCAAGCCCATCACCTTGTCCCGCACGACGACGACGATGATGACGGTGAAGGCTGTGTACTCGATCGTCGGCATGCCGAACTTGGTCCGCAGTTCGATGATCGGCACGATCGTCCCTCGCAGATTGAGGACGCCTTTGATATGCGAGGGCGTATTGGGAATCTTGGTCACCACCGTGTAGCCCTTGATCTCCTGGACCCGGAGAATGTCCACCCCATACAACTCGTCGCCGAGTTGGAAGGTCAGGAACTGGCTACCGTCCGTCGTCAGCCCGATCTGTTGATTCAGCTCTTTCGTCGCGGTCTCAAGTGTCGCTGCGGCCATGTCATCCTCCTCTTAAGAGTTTCTGGGCTTTGAGTCAGGTGGCTCGCTATCCGAGAACCATCGTGACAAACTTGCAACTCGGAACTTCCGATTTCTGGTCCGATAGGTCCCCTATCGGATACTCCGACGGTAACTTAAGCTCTCTCGGCTCTCCCCTGCCCCCTGTAGAGAGGGCACATCACCGTTTCCTTCGAACGCTCGCCGCACCCGTTCACCGGTCCCTTGTCGAATTGCCGCCTGCACGCGTATGGGCAACTCCCCGGATGCGCCACATGAGCCGGGCCATGGCAAGTGCTGTCTGCGCCGCTGCACCACCTCGATTCAACCGCTTCGGATCGGCCCGCTCCTGCGCCTGGGCTTCTGTCTCCGTCGTGAGCACCCCAAACACGATCGGCACCACGGTCTCTAGCGCCGCCTGGCCGATCCCCCGACTCACTTCCGCGCTGATGTACTCGAAATGCGGTGTATCGCCACGAATCACCGCCCCTAAGCAAATGACTGCTGCGAATCGCTGGGTCCGCGCCAGTGTTCGCGCCGCCAGCGGCAGCTCGAACGCCCCCGGCACCCGCACCACCTCGATCGCCGCCTCCGCGACTCCCTTCAGGGTCAGTTCGGCCCGGCAGGCTGCAAGCAGCCGCCTGGTAATCCCCTGATTGAACGTCGCGACGACGATGGCTATCTGCCATCCCGACGCATTATGAGAGCCCTTTCGCAGTTTCATGTATATGCCGCTACTGTCGTACGGTCTGAAAGTCATCAAGTCCGGGAAGGAGCATGTTGCCGGCTCGACTTTCGACACGAAGACGTTTTGACGTTCAGACCGCTAGGAGCAAGTGCCCCATTTTTTCCTTCTTGGCGCGCAAGTACCTGACATTGGCCGCGCGGGGAGCGATCTCGATCGGCACACGCTCGACGACTTTGAGGCCGTAGCCTTCAACCCCGACGATCTTGCGCGGATTATTAGTCAGCAGTCTGATCCGGTGCAAACCGAGGCTCACGAGAATCTGCGCGCCGACACCGTAGTCACGCAAATCTTCCTTGAATCCCAGCTTCAAGTTCGCCTCAACCGTGTCGCTGCCCTTGTCTTGAAGCCCGTACGCCCTGATCTTGTTAAGGAGGCCGATGCCTCGGCCCTCCTGGTTGAGATAGAGCAGCACGCCCCGCCCTTCTCGCTGAATAATTTCCATGGCCTGATGGAGTTGATCGCGGCAATCGCAGCGCAATGACCCCAGCACATCGGCGGTCAGGCAGCCGGAGTGCACGCGCACCAGCGTGGGATCGCCTCCCTCGACCTGCCCTTTTACCAGCGCGATGTGTGTGGCCCCGTCGATGTCGCTTTCGAATGCGATCGCCTCGAAATCCCCGAACTTTGTCGGCAGCCTCGTGCTGGCCATCCGCCGCACGAACATCTCCCGCTTCATGCGGTATTCGATGAGCGCCTTGATCGTGACCATCGTCAGCTTGTGCGTCCTGGCGAACTTCGCCAGCTCCGGCACTCGCGCCATCGTGCCGTCGTCATTCATGATTTCGCAGATCACTCCGGCCGGATACAGCCCTGCCAACCGCGCCAGATCGACGGACCCCTCCGTTTGTCCGGCTCGCTTCAAAACACCGCCTTGCTGCGCCTTCAGAGGGAAAATATGGCCGGGCCGCGCCAAGTCGCCGGGCTTGGCTTTGGGATCGATTGCCACCTGGATCGTCCGAGCGCGATCGGCCGCCGAGATTCCCGTCGTAATCCCGTGTTTGGCATCGATCGACACGGTGAAGGCCGTGCCGAATGTGGCGGTGTTTTCAACCGCCTGCTGCGGCAGGTGCAGTTCTTCCACCCGCTGGGGTGTCAGAGCCAAACAGATCAACCCGCGGGCATGTTGGGCCATGAAATTGACGGCCTGGGGCGTCACATGTTCGGCAGCGATAACGAGATCGCCTTCATTTTCACGATCCTCGTCATCCACTAAAATGATGAACTTTCCCCGTTTAATATCCCGAATGGCGGCTTCGATGCTGTGAAAAGGAGAATTCATATGCACCCTCAATTGTTCTTCATGGCCTACTGCGAAAGAACTCGCTGCGTTGTTTCCTCTATGCCGCTACCGGCTCCCGTTGCCGGGCGATTTCCAGCAATCCCCGGACATCCAGGATGAACCCAACCGTCCCGTCGCCGAGGATCGTGGCGCCCGCGATACCCTCGACCTTTCTGAAATTCTGCTCCATGCTCTTGATGACGACCTGCTGCTGGCCGAGAATCTCGTCCACCATGACCGCCACCTGTTCCCCTTCCGTCTCAAGGATGAGAAGAATGGCCTGGGTGGGATCGGTGATCTCCGGCTGAAGTGAGAACACCTCATACAGGCGCATCATCGGCAAATAGGTGCCTCGCACGTTGATGAGTTCGCCCTTACCGACGACTGTCTTGATCACATTGGACTTCGGTTGGATCGACTCCAAGATGGACAACAGCGGCACGATATACGTTTCCTTGCCGACCCGGACGGTCATGCCCTCGATGATCGCGAGGGTGAGCGGCAGCTTGAGCGTAAATGTGGTTCCTTTTCCTATTGCCGTCTTGATGCTGACGGTGCCGCCCAGCGCTTCGATATTGCGCTTAACGACGTCCATGCCGACGCCGCGGCCCGAGACGTCGGTCACCTTCTCCGCCGTCGAGAATCCCGGCTTGAAGATCAAGAGCCAGATCTGGTCGTCCGACAACTTGTCGTTCTCGGAAATCAACCCCTGCTTCATCGCCTTGGCAAGAATCTTGTCTCGATTCAAGCCTCGACCGTCGTCCTCGACCGTAATGCAGATGCTCCCGCCTTCATGGAAGGCGTTCAGCCGGATGGTGCCGAGTTCAGGCTTGTTGTTGTCCAGACGTTCTTCCGGCGGTTCGAGGCCATGGTCGGCTGAATTCCTAACCAGGTGCGTGAGCGGATCGTTAATGGACTCGATGACGGTCTTGTCCAATTCGGTTTCTTCGCCGGACAGCACTAACTGAATTTTCTTGCCGGCCTTGGCCGACAGATCACGGACCAGTCGAGGAAATCGAGCGAAGGCCGTGCCGATCGGCAGCATGCGGATGCTCATGACCCGTTCCTGAATCTCGCGCGTGTTGCGCTCCAGTTGGGCCACCCGCTCCAGCAGCACGGGCATCTGGCTCATCTCGAAGCGGGTGCCGAGATCGCTCAGCATCGATTGGGTAATCACCAATTCGCCCACCAGGTTGATCAGTTTGTCGATCTTGTCGGTGTCCACGCGAATCGAAGCCGTATCGGTTTTCTTCGAGTGAGCGGACGCCTCCATTTGTCGCTGTTTTTGAAGTGCCTGCTCGACTTGCTGAGGGCTGGCGGCATGTTGCTCAATTAAGATCTCGCCGACCCGCTTTTGTTGCGCCAAGGCCCCATCCAGCGTTTCACGCGAAACCACGCCGCTCTCAACCAGAATCTCGCCAAGGGGCTTGGGCTCATCCTCACTGCCGTCAGGCGTGAGGGGTGCGGCGTGAGGGAGTGCAGACGGACGGTGCCCCTCACCCTGTGCCCCTGACTCCTTATCTCTTACCTCTTCAATCGTTAGGACGCCGTCCTCACGGACGAATTCGAACACCGCCTCGACCGCCTTCCGATCCTTGCCGGTCTTGAGTTGCATCTTCCAGGACAAGTAGCACTTCTCCGGGTCCATCTCGGCCAGGTCCGGCAACCGTGAAGTATCAATCGTGACCTGTAAGAGGGGTCCAATGTTCCCGAGCTCTTTCAATATCTGCAGGGGGTCGAGGCCTCGCTGGAACAGCCATTCCGGCGGAGTCCAATTGATGGTGTACTCATGCCCATGGTCGGCTTGCTCCACAGACGCCACCTTGACGGATTCGGCCGCTTGGGGCGAAGACGACACCTCCGACGAGCTAGCCGCCGCCAGTTCGGTCGTGAGCCGCTGAACCGTCTCATCGTCTACGGGCGCGCCAGTCTTCGCGGCATCGATCAATGTATTGAGACAGTCGGTGGACTTGAGCAACAGATCGGCGATATACGGCGAGACGGCCTTTTGCCCGTTTCTCAGCAAATCGAGCAGCGTCTCCATCTTGTGCGTAAATTGCGCAACCGCGTTGAAGCCGAACATGCCGCTCGCGCCCTTGATCGAATGGGCCGAACGAAAGATCTTGTTGAGGAGATCCCGATCCTCTGGATGCTGTTCCAGCTGCAACAATCCTTCCTCGACAACGGCCAGATGCTCCGCGGCCTCGTCAAAAAAGGCGTCTTGAAATTGTGCAAATTCGTTACTCATCTTGAACCTCGTCGTCCGCTGGCAGGTTTCACGTTTCGGGTTTCGAGCTTCATGTTATCGGATGGCCGCTTTCCTCAACTTGCACCATAAAACTAGCAACTCAAAACATTCCCCGTGGTTGAAACGCTATGCCGGCAGCACTTTAGCGATAGTTTTCAGCAAGACGTCCGGATTGAACGGCTTGACGATCCATCCCGTTGCGCCGGCTTCTTTGCCTTCTTTCTTTTTTTCCAGCGCCGACTCCGTCGTCAGCATGAGAATCGGCGTGAATTTGTAGGCGGTCAATCGCCGCAGTTCCTTGATCAAGGTGATCCCGTCCATTTCCGGCATATTGAGATCCGTCACGACGATATCCAGCTTGGTTCCAGCCGCGACTTTACTCACCGCGTCTTTCCCATCTTCCGCTTCGATCACGGTAAACCCGGCGTTCGTGAGGGTGAATGCGACCATTTGCCGCATGGTGCGTGAATCATCGACGACCAAGGCTATCTTGCTCATATTGCCCCTCCGGCTTCAGTAGGCCTCGTTCTAGAACAGCGTCACGGAATCCGTCTCGTTCTTGGATGGCTCGATGTCTATGGGTACGGGCTCGAGGTAATCAGACATGCCCCCCGCCTCATGCAGGCGGCGTTCGGCATCCATCGTGTAGCTGCGCTCCATCCGCTGCAGCGCCGCGATCTCTTGTTGTGCCTTCGGATTCTCAGGCCCTTCCAACAACACCTGCACGTGCTGCCGGAGTTGGTCCAGCGCCGACCCGACATGCTCCAACTTCTGCCGCGTAATGTCCTGGAACTGCATCGCCATCACCACCTTCGACAAACTGGCCGCTTTATCTGTGGCAGTGATGGCCGCGCTGGAAGAGGCCAGGACTTGAAGATAGCCCATCAGCTCCATCGCCGCTCGCTCGGTTTCTTGTGTCACGGCCGCCATGTGCGCCTTAAGAATCGGAATGATCTGCACGGCATCGTTCCCGAAACTTTCCCAGGCTCGTCGATGGGCCTCACGCCCCACATCCCCGACGGCCGCCGCCCCTCTTATGCTTCCGCCGGGCACTTTCGATGAATTCATCGTCTTGTTCTCGCTCCACTCGTGGCGGTCTTCCCGACCCCGTAGCGTATCGCCTTCAGGAAGGCTCCTTGCAGATGGCGCCTCTGCCCGCACCGCCGGACACCGGTTCCTCAGCCTCGCTCACAATGGTCATCATTCGCTGAGTGACCCGGTAAATCCGAGCTGATGTAATCTTGCCTGCAAGTCTTTGGAGATCCCTGACACGAACATTCGGTTCTGCTTTTTAGCGGCCAGCAGCAGCTGAATCGCCGCCGTATCGACTCTGGCGACAGCGCTGAGGTCTAATGACACCAGCCCATCATTTGTGAACAACTTCGTCAGTGAGTCTTTGAATTCACCTGCTTCGAAAATAGTGATATCCCCTTTCGGAGCGAGATGCCTGGGGTTCTGATTATCCGCCTGAGATGGTTGCGGGGATGATGATGCCGTGGCCATAGCGCAAGCCCCTTCCTGACTGAAAGTACTGAATCCTATTGTCGGCTGCTGAGGGTCAAGACTTGAGTGCCGACCGCATAACGCGTGTACCCCACCTACGGTGTCGGCGCTCGTCCCTCTCCGGATAGTTCCGGAACAAACTGCGACGCGTTCAACCGCCCATCGTCAGTCGATCGTCCGAACACATCCGTCTCGTTCTCTGTCTGCATAAGAGGGGCGAGCGGAGCCTGTTCAAGAATCACGACCTCGACTCGACGGTTCTTGGCCCTCTGTTCCGCATCCGCATTGGCCGTGATGGGCCTGGTGTCGGCATGCCCAACGGCCGCCAGGTGATCCGCCGGTACTCCGTAGAGCTCCGACAGCACCCGCACCACCATCACCGCCCGTGTCGAGGACAATTCCCAATTGGACGGAAACAGCGCCGTCCTGATCGGGACGTTATCGGTATGGCCTTCGATACGCGTATGCCGGTTCAATTCCAGGATGACGCCGCCCAATCCTTCGAGAAATGGCAGCGCTTCAGCGCGAACCGTCGCTTCGCCGCTATTGAACAACAATCTGTCGGGAATCGTGAGCACGATATCCCCGTTGGTTCTCTGGACGATAGTGACGAACGCCACCAGGTCCTTCACTTGCTTGTCGCTGATAGCCTGGATCTGCTTGTTGAGACGTCGAAGAACCGTCTGCTTGGCATCGGATGAGTTTCGCCCCTGCTGAACCGATTTAGCCTCGCCGATGTTGATGATCCGGTTTTCTCCAGAATGATTAGAGAGTGGATTCAGCGCCGCCTTGATTGATTCGCTGACGGTCCGATACCGCCCTTCATTGACGGACGAGATCGAGTACATCACAACAAAGAACGCAAACAGCAACGTAATAAAGTCCGCATAGGAGACCAGCCACCGCTCGTGATTTTCATGCTCTTCGTGTTTATGCTTCGCCATTGACGACCGTGAAAGGTGAAGGGTGTGAGTCAGCCCTCTTCATGGCGTCCACGAGACACGAGAGTCGCTCGCCTCGCTGAGTCGAAGCCGGCTTCACGAACGACATCATTTTTTCGCTTCCTTCGTGCGTTCGCTGTGGGGAAGAAAGCTTTCCAGCTTCTCCTGGAGCAATCGGGGGTTTTCACCCTGGGCCAGTCCTACCAGTCCCATGATGATGACGTTGCGTGACCCGGCTTCCTCCTTCAACTTGAACTTGATCTTATTGGCCAGCGGCAAAAAAAAGAGGTTGGCTGCTCCCACGCCGTAGACCGTAGCGACGAACGCCACCGCAATACCGCCACCCAGTTTTGAGGGATCGGCCAGATTCTCCATCACGTGAATCAGCCCGAGCACCGCGCCGATAATGCCGACGGTCGGTGCGTACCCACCCGCGGCTTCCCAGACCTTGGCCGCATGGACGCCTTGCTCCTCATGGTGTTCCACCTCAATCTCAAGGATCTCGTGCACGGCTTTCGGATCGGTTCCATCGACGATGAGCTGGATTCCCTTCTTCATGAAGGGATCTTTGATGTCTTTAAGTTTGCCCTCAAGTGCCAGCAACCCTTGTTTCCGTGAGACGTTTGCAAGATCCAGGATCAGCTTGATGGTTCCCTTATTGTCGATATGGGGGCCTGCGATCGCCAGAGACAGCGAACTGAACGCCTTCATGACCACCGACAGCGGATTCTGCACACAAATCGCTCCGAACGTCCCGCCCATCACGATGATGAAGGCCGTGAGCTGCATAATCGAGCCGATGTGCCCACCCTCCAGTATTTGGCCTCCGATAATGGAGCCCAACGCCAGCACCAGCCCGAGTATGGTTGCAATATCCATGATGCAAGCGCCTCATTTGAATCCGAACTGAGCCAGGATATCGTCGGCAACCTGTTGTTTCATGGCGGTCGTGTTTGATGCCTCAAGTTGTTTGAGCAGGTCGCTTGCGGTTCCGGAGTCGGTCGACCCATTGCCACTCTGCTGGAGTCCAAAGATGACGACGAGTTCCACCAGCTTGCCTTGGACTTCATCGAGAATCGTCACAAGTTTCTTCACTCGCTGCGCGACTAAGTCTTGAAAGGACAGGGCGGTCATGATCTCCATCAGATGCTTGTCGTCCTGCATCAGAGCGGAAGTCACCTTCTCAAGTCGTTCCACAAGTGTCTTGCAATCCATCGCCCGCAGGATCTCGACAACTGCGGAGAGATCTTTGGCGATCTGTCCGTGACCATCCTGAATCATCTCCGTCAGGCGCATCACTTCCAGCGTCCCGTCTTCCGTCATTTGTTTGAGATCGCTCAAGTGAGTCGACGCTGCCGGAAGCTGCACACTGCTGGACGTGAGCTGAGGACTGGCCTCCGAGAGGGTCTTCATCGTGTCTTTGACGAAACGAGCTAATTCACCGAGTTCTTCGTACAACTTATGCCCGCCGTTTTCCACGCTGCCTCCATCATTACAGGTTCTGACGGTCACCCTCATGCCCCAGACTATTTGAATATCTTGCCGAGTTTTTCTTGCATTGTCTCAGCCGTAAAGGGTTTCACGATGTAATTGCTGACGCCGGCCTGCACCGCTTCAATGAGGTTGCTTTGTTGAGCCTCGGCCGTCACCATCAACACAGGAATGGCTTTGAGCTTTTCATCCGCCCGAATGGCTCGCAGCATGTCGATACCCGTCATGATTGGCATGTTCCAGTCGGATACCACAAATCCGAACGTATCGGCTCGCAGTTTTTGCAGCCCTTCCTGTCCGTTTTCGGCTTCTTCAATATTGGCGAATCCTAACTGCTTCAGGATATTTTTGACGATTCTCCTCATTGTCACCATGTCATCGACCACCAGGATCTTCATACTTGGATCGGCTGGCATAACGTCTCCTTTCTCTTACTCTACAGTCACAGCGACGAGGTCCGACGGTCTATCCAGAATGGGATGGTCGGATCTTTCTACGACCGCTCGGCGCTTCATCCAATATCGGCACATTGGCCCAGCGACCTGAGCCTGAATGGCTTGCATCAGCGCAAACTTTCTCCTATGGGTGGGACAGGGTCGCCGTGCGTGGAGGAAGATGTGTTCCCAAGCGGCAGGCTCCGGTCGGATCATGCCCACCACTCATGACCATGGCGCCTTGCCGTCTAGGAGTGGGAACGTCGAGTTCCTTCTGCCAATCAATAAGGCAGCCACTCGTCGGTCACGAGGCTTGTCGAGACCGACCATGCATCCACTCATGGATGTCACGGCGAAGGAACCGCCAGTGCTTTCCGATTTTTGATGCCGGCAAGTCACCGACTCGGGCAAGCTTATAGACGGTGGACTTCGGTACCCGAAGGAACCGAGCCACCTCCATCACCGTGAGAATTTCTCCCTCTCGTACGGTGACTTCCTCGGTCTGAATCGCCGTTGCTGTAGATACTTCATTATTCATGACAACTGAGGTATCGGCGTGGCGGTTTGAAAACTTGAGCACCCAATGGGAGCGAATCTCGGGCTCCACCCTTCGCTTCACACCCTTTCCACTCGGATGCCTGATGCCCATTCATGTTTCTCCACGACCGACCGACAAAGGATCTGCGACTGGGCCTAAACCAATAGGAACTGAACACAATGGCGCGTGTGATTTCGGTCGCGTCGGGAAAAGGCGGGGTCGGCAAAAGTGTGGTGGCGGCTAACCTGGCTCTCCTCTTGGCACAGAAGGGGCAGCAGGTGGTGCTTGTGGATCTTGACGTCGGCGGCGCCGACGCACATGTGCTGGTCGGCCTCCTCAATCCGCCATTTACCCTGACCGACTTCCTCAACCATCGCATTGAGCAGTTGGATGATCTGGCTCACCCGCTCCCCATTCACCCGAACTTGCGGATTATTCCCGGCACCGGCGATACCTTAGCGACAGCGAACATGTCCTATTCACAGAAGAAACGCCTGATCCGGAATTTTCAAGATATCCGCGCGGACGTGATCGTCGTCGATATCGGAGCAGGAGCGAGTTATCATACTCTCGATTTTTTTCTTATGGCCGACCATCACGTCGCCGTCGCAACGCCAGACCCCACCTCCGTCTTGGATCTCTACCGGTTTCTTAAGCTCGCGGCGATTCGTCGTGTTTTATCGATGTTCGTAATGCGGGATGTGATGGCGGAAGGCCTAGCGAACCGGGATTACAGCAGTGTGGAAGAGGTGTTGGACGTCGCGGGCAAGACGGATGAGTCCGGTCGTGCGATCGCAGAAACTACCCTGCGAGCGTTTCAGCCGACCCTCATCCTCAATCGCGTATCGGGACGCGCTCGCGTTAACGTACTCCAGCTGAGGAAACTGCTCAAAGAGTATGTTGGTGGCGATTTGACCCTGCTGGGTGAGATTCCGGACGACCCTGCGATGGAACAAGCGGTACGTGCGTACGTCCCGGTGGTTCAGCACGCTCCTTCCTCACCCGCTTCGATTGCAATCAACAAGTCAGCAGATGCGCTATTGCAACTATTCTCAAACCCATTATCGCGTGCGGCATGACTGAGTGTGCAAGATGCGGACAGCCTGTGGTGTTTATCGTTACAGCTATCTTTCAAGAGATCAACAAGATCACTCTCTCCTCACCTCAGATCTGATCGGTTACCGATTTCCTCGCACAATGACTCCGTACCATCCGAGGCCATCATACTCCTGGTACCCAATGGTCTTGGCATAGGCAACCACTTCGTGCCCGCTGTTAACATAAAAGCCTCGTTGACGTCCTTGATGATTCAGCATGAACGGCTGCAAGATCTCTTGATTGTCTGACGCAGCGATAATGCGAAGACCTTTGTCAAGTAGCATCACGCGCGTGCGCTTCCAGGCTTCCTCTGAAATCGATGCCTCTTTCTGAACAATGGTTTGTGATTGCTGTTCCCAATCGAAGACGACCCCCAACACACCGATCACTTCTCCGTCTATCCGCCCTTCCTTCCGGACAGCGGCTGCATACACGGCGACTAGTTTACCCTCATGAAGCGGGTCGGAATAAATATCGTCGACGACGTACTCATCTCCTCGCATTGTTGCCATGGCCTTCTGAAACCATGGCAACTTCGACCCATCGGCGCCGACTATCCTGGGAAATTTACTCGGCTGTGAGCAGGCCAGGATCGTTCCGTCGACACCGACTAAGACGAGATTGAGGTAGACTGAATAAAATCGATTGATCAGCCCAAGTCGTTCAGAGGCATGATGAAGGGCGGGCCGGGCCAGTGATTTCAGTCCATGCACCAACGCTTCATCCGTCGCCCACCAACGAACATCCGCGGTACGCTCAAACAAATTTCGCACGATCAGCTGCACGAGAGTCTGCGCCATCTCTGAAAGACGATCGCACTCTTTTTCAGTAAACTGCCGTTCCAGCTCGCTTGTCTCTTCACCGATTGCCCCCAGCTCTCTGGAGGCCTCGGTGGCTTGCCCAGCCAAGTGTTTGACTTCCATAGCGACCACGGCAAATCCTCGACCGGCTTCACCGGCTCGCGCAGCTTCAATCGTGGCGTTCAGCGACAGCATGGTGATCTCATTGGTGATCCTCGCATTCCTATCTGATAGTCATCAATCCGTTGTTGGACGTTCTTGATAACTTCTTTAATGCTGGACCGACTCATAGTATTCCCCCTCGACCTGGGTGATGTGGTAAATGAACGTTAGCGGGCTAACCCGACTGACTACGGCGCGCCCGCAGCCGTTCTGCTTGTGTATGGAGAATGTGGCGGATCAGATATTCCTGGTCGTCGGGCTTCAGATCTACGAATTCGGTGGCAACAGCAAACTCCAGTCCATCGGCCTGAGGGACGGAACGAATGACTTTGACCAACGCCTGGATGAGCCTGAACGGCGGAAGAATCATCTTGATCGCGAGCTGGTCACCGGCGGTGAACTCCCGAAGGGAGACGAACCCCATGCCTCCCCCGCTCAGATTGACATCCGTCGGTCGCGCCATCGTGACACTTGCCGGATGAGTCATTGCCAAAGAATTGAGGATGACTTCAAGTACGTAGTCGACTTTCATGATCCAGGGGAGCACCGGTGAGCCGATCAATGACTCTCCCGTACGCGCGAGCAGATCCGCAGTCGGTTGCGTGACGACGGCAGAGATCATCTCCGGGGTGGCGCTGATCGCTTCGACAGGAACAGCGGTTCCTGTCTCGGTCAGCACACGATATTCCATCAGCACTCGATCATCGATTCTGATCCATTCTCGCCGTTCATCGGCGGCGCTCAAGGATGGGGCGGACGGTGTCGTGACAGGAGACGCCATAGTCAGGTCACTTTCAAGGCTATGCGGCACAACTCAGCGCCATAGCGCACGCAACTCCCGGCGGTTTCGGAGCATGAAGGACCACGCGATTCCGGCCGTGGGCCTTTGCATCTTTCAGCGCGGCATCGCCGACCATCATCCACTCAGCAATGGATGCTACGGCATTATTTTGAACCGCGGCCAAGCCGATACTTGCCGTGGTACGAACCTGTCCGGCCTCGATCGTAAAGGGGTATCGCTCAACACGCTCGCGCAACCTCTCCGCAAGAGAATGAGCCTGTTGCCTATTGGTATGCGGCAATACGACCGCAAAGGTGTTACCTCTATATCGACCCACAATATCGCTGTCGCGCACCGTCTCCCGCATAAGATCAGCTACCATCTTGAGCACCTGATCCCCAACGGTATGACCGAGGCGATCATTGACGATCCTGAAGAAATCCAAGTCCAGCAGCAAAAGACAAGCCGGCACACCGTAACGAAGTCCAACACTCAACTCCCGCATCAGCGCACTCTCAAATGCTTGAGGGTTAAGCAAGTCCGTGAGTGGGTCATGAAGAGCGTTCGTCCTTGCTTGCTGATGTGTCTTGGCATGACGAAGGGCAAGCGACAGAGCGGCACCGACTGTCTCAAGCACTTCTCGTTCGCGTGGAGTAAAATGATCTGGATCTTTCAGTTGAACAAGGAGAAGGCCACTCTCCTCCGATCCGAGAGTAAGAGGCACCTCTTGTCCCAGTGTCGAATCCTGTTCTTGCATGGACGCGTGCGACGCCGACGGTGGAACGAGTCGAAGATGCCGCGAACGGCCGCCCCTCGGAGGAGCCTCCGAGTCAGCATCGTGAGCAGGAGATTGGCCGAGTCTGCGCATCAAATACCGGCGCACCTGCGCCTCCCGTTCCCGATTCTGGGAGTCCGACCAGATCCAGGCTCGGTTGCGGTGTGATCTCACAACCCCGACCATAACAGGATCGAGCAGGGGCGCCAATCCTTTCGTCAAAACCTTGATGATTTCTTCTTCGTCGGGCGAGGACGCAAGGGCATCGGTAAGACGATGCAACGCGGTCAACCTTTGGTGGTACTGTTGCAGTTCGTCCTGAGCCTGCGCCAACTCCTGCGTGACCCTAGCCAATGCATCGGATAACATGCTCGTATCGGAAGGTGTCTGCTTGGCCATCGCCCGTTCCTGCTCCCCTCTGCTACGCCTTCATGGATACGGTCACCGATGTCGAAGGCTGCCCTCCGAGTCGTTGCTGAAGACCGTAAAGACGCTGTTTAGTCGCCGCGCCTCTCCCAATAACGATACCAACACAGCTTGCACGGTACGCACACGATCGCGGATCTGTTCATCAAGCTTCAGCAAATCGCTCGCCTCTCGAAGCGGCGTCTGCATAGCTGCTAAGAGTGCACCACGCTCACCATAATATTGAGCAATAACATCCCATTGTCCAAGTACATTCGCTTTCGCCGCAGTCTTCGTGAGCCGCACGATATCCTCCTGACCGTTCATCTCTGTGCGGCTCATCGTACACCGGCCAGATGAGTCTGCTGCGCCGCGATCTCCCGCCACCCCTCGCGAAGCGTGGTCAGGCAACGATGCGGACCATCGAGCCGGCGCGCATCGTTACAGGCATTGGCCATGACCAGTTCGCTGAACATGTACTCATAGAGACGATGCAAGGACCGTGCGATCTCACCGCCCTGTTCGAAATCAAGGACGCTGTTGAGCTCTCCGATGATGGAAATGGCTCGTCCGAGGAATCGGCCTTTGTCCTTTGGACTGTTCGACTCGATCCCGGCCCGGGCGAGTTTGTAGACCGTGGATTTCGGAACGCGCAGGAATCTGCGCCACGTCCGCAATGGTCAACATCTCGCTGTCCGCCGTGAACACATCGTCAGGATTGAGGACTGTGGTTGCGGACGCGGCATTATTCATGACAACTACGTTATCGGCTTCGCCGCAAGAACACTTAAGCGCCGTGGAGCGCCTCTCGTCCTTCGTCTATGCGCAGGACGATAAGCCACTCGAACCGTGCTCATGAGAGAGGAGGCATCAGAAAACTCGTCCAACAACCGATATTCGAGCAGCAGATTGTCGTCGATGCGGAGCCACTCCCGGCGTTCGTCCGAAGCGACGCTTACGGGCACGGGCTGATGGGGCATGGCCTCTCGATGCATGGCAGATTCTTCCGGTCAACTACGCGACGGCAAGGACGGCTGCGCCCTGCTGGGGCGCAAGATGGCGCCCGGCATGAATGGTTACACGATTGCGCCCTTGGGATTTGGCCGCATACAGCGCCGAATCGGCCGCAGCAATCCAGTGGCCGACGGTGGCCAGAAGCTGCAGTTTCTGCTCGGTGAACATTTGCGGTTCCTGTCGGGCGACAAGAATGGCTCCGAATGCCTGCGACCCGATCGAGAGCGGGATATCGATGCCAATGCTGCCTTCCAGGAGAGTGGGTCGAAAAGGGGGCGATTGCAGCGGCGTCGAGTTGGAGCCGGATCAGGGGACAAGCCGCAACCGGCTGGGGATACGATACCTGGCGGCGTCTTATCACGATCGTCGAGTTTTCTAGAAAGCGCTGCCCGCAGACGCTTCGCCAGGCCATAATGGTCTGGCGTTTTCGACCACGTCCAGACATGGTCGGGGCGCGTTCGCATCACTCCCGCAAATTCCGCTGGAATCACGGAGGGCAGCTTGTTGAACAAGGTGCGAATGACCGCTTCAGACTCCAAGGACCCGGAGAGGGCCTGGGTGAGTCGATTCAGCGCCGCAAGGCTTCGATTCCACTGTTTCGGGAGATGCCGCTCCCCGGCAAGAATCTCGTTGGCTTTGGCCAAGCTGGACGAGAAGTTTCGGACATCAATAAACGCGTCTCGATTGCGGAGCCCTTGCCCAACCGCTTCCACTGCACGGTCAATGTCCAGCGGAAGCGTGAGATAATCGAATGCTCCTCGCTGTAGAAGATACGCCACTTCACTGGCTCCCAGATCGCGCCCTAGAAAAATCACGCAGACATCGCTCTGCAGCTCTGCCAGCTGCTCCAATAGCGCACGCGCCTGCATGCGGCTTACAAACCGGCAGATCAGTGCATCGACGACACCCTCTTTGACTTTGTCGATCGCATTCGAGGGCGTTTGACACTGGGCAATGAGGCAGTCGGATGTAGCGGGATGCTGATGGAGCAGCTCTGCAAAACCACGCGGGGGGAGCGAAACCAGAAGCACACGCGCCCCTGCGCGATTGCTCGCCGGCGCTTCATGCGCCTTCACTGGCTACCGTGCCGATGGATCCGTGAACGTTTTCATTGTGCTGAATCCTCTTTTACGACGTTGCGGCTAAGAGGCTCCTCATGAATTCCTGCTATTCTGGTGGCTTCTCTTTATACGCGGGTTTCTGAAGAAATCTACAGACGATCGTGTGCCGCGCCGGTTCCCGCTGTAGAACCAGCGTCGGCATATGCCAGTTTGAGCACTTATTGATAGGTTCGGACAAGATTATGGATTGTGCCGAATTCGATGCCCATTGTTATTATCCTTCCAGAAACGAAGGATCACAATACTCTACGCGCTCACGCGAATCAGCTGGCCGGACGATCGACCAGCCGCAGCCGCGTAGCCATCCATTGCCTGCCCGCCCACCTTCAGTTGTCTGAGCAAGACCTGGATCAAGTTTTTCCATTCTTCGAGACGAGACCGATTGGCGTCTATCTCATTGAGTACGGCTTGAATCACCGTTGCCACTCCTTCTGCCGCAGCCGAATGATTCGGCGAGACTGGCGGGTCGTTCAACATCACTGACAGCTTCTCGATTTCAGCAAGAATGTCGTCCATATCCGTCAGGCTGCTTTCCACAACATCCAAGTTCTGAGAGGCGATTCCAGCTGAACATTGATCGAGCAAGGGGCTGAGGGCGCGATATCGTTCCTCCAGGAGGTGTTGAGAGACCATCTGTTCCTTATGCTCTGAGAGCAAGCCGCGGGGCCGATTCAGGTTGTGAATAGGATCGTATCCCCGCCCCCATAGCAACCGAAGACGCAACATTGTTCTCAGAGGCTGGTACCTGTTTTGCCTGCTGAGTCACCTGTTTCCAGGCCTCATTCAGATCCATCAGCAGTTTGCGCACCCGCTCAAGCGGTTCAGTTCGTCTAGCAAGATGCCCCTTCACAAGTTCCTCATGCATGTAAAGATACAATCGATCCAGATTCATCGCAATCTCGCCGCCCACTTCGAGATTGAGCGAATTGCGCAGCTCGCCAATGATGGCCAAGGCGCGATAGATGGCAATACCCGAGGCCAGGGTATTCTGCTTCTCGATCTCCTGTAAAGCCTGTCCGATCCGGTAAATCGCGCCGTCATACAACAACACAATGACCTGCGCCGGATCGGCCAGGGCTACATTGCTGACCTGATAGGCGGCCACAGCATTAGGACTACTCGATGCGCTCACAGCTATTCCTCCTTCGGATACAACGGTTAACGACGCTTTCCAATCGTGGGAAGATTCGCGAGTTGATTACTCAGATAGTTGCTCGTCGCTTGCAACTTGCCGAGGAGAGATTCCAGCCTGATGAGTTGGTCTCGAAACCGCTCCCCCTCTTGATCGATACGGGCATTAAACTTTTCAATGTCCTTCTGCAGCCGATCCACGGTGCCTTCCAGCCCCTTCGATTTCGACCTCAGGATGCCGACGGTCGGATCGGTATAGGCAGCCAGGGATGACACGAGCTGGTCCCCGACGCCCCGCGTGACGTCAATCGTGCCGAACAGCCCGGTCGACGTGCTTTCCGTACTGATCGACAGACCATCTTCTCCAAATCCCGAGTTACTTTTCAGCACATTCCCACGGCCTGTTGCCGCATGGTCATTAATCGTGCCTGCAATATCGGCTCCCTGTGCCGTCCGTCCAACCGAGCCGATGCCCGTTTGTGTGACGCCGGCTTGATCGGACACGACCGTAAAACGAACGTCCGCCCCATAGTCTTTCGACGTGATTTTGAGCCGTCCGCCGTCGTTGGACGCCGACAGGCCCACACGATTCGTCGCAAATGCGCTATTGACCGTGTTAACGATATCGTTAATTCTCTGGCCTGCGCTCAGTGAGACGGTGAACGATGTCGTCGTGGGAGTTGCTGAGCTGTAGTCGCCGCTGTAACTAAAACTCAAGACTTCGGCGCTCGTCAATCCGGTCGATGACAGGTCCTGAATCGTCACATCCGTGGAGCCACCAAGAATGGCTTTCTGTGGCGCCGTCGTAATGTTCAGCCCATACCGCCCAGGTGACGTCGTGGCACTCAGACCGACGAAGGTCACGGCACTATCGCTCGGCGTGCCAATGCCGAGGAACAGCCTTCGTACACCCTCCGGATCTGAGCTGATCGCCGTGGACAATATGCCTTCATCCACCGAGAGTGCACCGGTCTTGCTATTCGACGTAATGCCGATCTGAGACAAATTAGCCTTCCCCGTGGTGAGGCCGGGAATCTGGCCACTGATGATATCCTTCAATTTCTTTTGAATCGCGCGCAGGGTCGGATCTCCGAGCAAGGGGCTGGCTTGCGTGCTGTTGGCCGTGAAATTGAGTTGCTCGTTTAGAAACGTATTGAACTCGTTATAGGCCGACACGAAGTTCTTGATCTTCTCCGTGGCGCCGGCCGCGTTCGACGAGACCGTCAGGATCACACCGTTCGTGGCATCTGCTTGCAGCAGATCCATCGTCACGCCTTGGATGATATCCGTGACGAGATTGCTCGATTTGGTATAGGTGGTGCCGTCTACGACCACGATGGCATCTTGCCCGGCTTGCAATGTCGGCGCGAATACATCCACCGAGAAACGATCGCCAGCGGCCAGGGTGCCGGTCGCCCCGAAGTCGATCTGAACGCCTTCATTGGTGGTCCCGGAACCATCGATCGCTGTGGCAGCCGTCGCTGCCGTAATCCCGCCTCCGGTGGTGTCGGTGCCGGCGGTCGCGCTATAGGCCGCGCCCCCGTAGCCCAAGTAGGTCAGACCCCCATCGATGGAATACTTATACGTGGCGACGCCTGGCGCTCCGCCGGCTACGGCCTGAATGAGAAAGGTCTTATTCGTCGAGCCCGTATAATTATTGCCAGCATTCGAGGTAATCGTGCCGCCAAAACTATTCCCGGTAAAGGCATAGGCAGCCTCGACCTTCTTGTTCGTGAAATCCAACGTCGTATCGTTATTCGTAATGGTGACGCTGTTCGAGGCGCCATTCTCATTGGTGGCGAGAATGAGCCGATAGGGGTTGGAGCCCGTTCCGTCGTTGATGATAGAGGCCGTGACACTGCCGCCCTTTGCATTGATCGCATCGCGCAGAGACTGTAGCGTCGTACTGGCGGACACCGCCACGCTATATTCTGTTCCAGCCGTACCGACCTTGAACTTGAAGGTCCCGTCGATTGTCGCCACGGACGACGTATTCTGGTCGACAAATCCATTGGCCGCCAGCTTGCCCGCTTGGGCCAACTGCTTCACCGATACAGCATACGTTCCCTTGGTTGCCGCGCTGTTGGCGGTCGCCGTCAGGAGCGAGGCGCCCGCCGTCGTCTTCCCGACTGCCACGGTCTTCACATTGAAATTTGCTGGATTATTGACGGAACTGGCCACGGCCAATAGCGTGGAAAGCTTTGTGCTCACGCTCACCACCGCGCCGACTTCTTTCTGGAAGCCAGCCTGCCTGGCCTTCAAGAGCTCAACGGGACGCCGCTGGGCATCCTGCACTTGCTGGATGAGTTGCTCGAAATTGATCCCGGACGATAGGCCGGATGAGGTAATACCCATATGTCTGCTCCCCTCTCCTAGTCTATATCGGCAGGGAGCACAGAAACTTGAGGAATTAGACAGTCTTATCGATCAGCGGGCCGAGGAGGTTCCGGATGACATCCGATGCGATATGCATTTCTTCAGCAGGGATCTCGCGAATCACCGACCTGGTCGTCGGATCGACGATGAGGACCGTGACCTCCTTAGTCACCTGATCCACGCGCAACTGGAACCCATAGTCCGACCGCGCAGGCACCGCTGGTGTCGCCTGCGTAGTCTCCGGCTTGGTTTCAGGCGCTAACACATCCGTCCGTCTCCCTGACTGAGACGGCGGCGCATTGGACAACGAAACATCTCCGTGAATTTTGCTCACCATAGCGATACCTCATCGTCCTGCGAGGATGAGGCGCAGACCCCACGGTCCGCGCCTCATCCTGCTGTGACCTAGCCCTGCAGGAGCTGCAGCGCTATCTGCGAGGTACTGTTCGCCTGAGACAGGATCGCCGTGCCGGCCTGCACCAGGATCTGGTTTCGCGTGAATTGCGCCGTTTCATAGGCGAAGTCCGCGTCCTTGATCCGAGCCGCCGCTGCTTCCTGATTCTCAGCGGACACCGTCAAGGCCTGTGTCGTCAGCTCGAGCCGGCTTGTCAGCGCTCCGACATCAGACCGCACCTTGCTGATCTGCGCAATAGCTGCATCGAGAGACAGAATCGCCGTATTGGCGCCGTCTTGCGTCGTGATGTCTAACACGGCCAACGAATTGTTGAGGTTCGTCGTATAGGGCACACCCGTATTCGCCCCACCAAAGTCCGTGGTTCTTCCGGAGAAACTGACGTCCGCCTGCGACGTCAGCCTGACGGCGCCACGGTACTGATTGACGCCCTGGCTCGCACCGGTAATGGTGGTCGCATTGGCGCTCCCTGAGAATACCGAGATATTTCTTCCGTCTGCGGCTGACAGGACTAATCCCCCCGAGCTATTCACGGCTGCGGTCACCCCTGTGGATGCTGTCTTGGCATTAATCGCCGCCCGCAAGACGCCCGTGCTATCACCGGCGGCAACATTAGCCGTCGCATCGATCGCATAACCGTTGATGAAGAGCTCATTGGCCGCAAGTGTGCCGGCACCAACAGTTGTGGTCTGGGAAAACGAGTTCGTAATGGCTACCCCAGCCACGCCGGTCTTCCCCTTCACATTATTGATGGCCGCCGCTTTGGCAATCGCGCCGGATTGGCCGTTATAATTACTGACCTCACTCGCGGCAGTGCCAGATCCCACCACTTGGCTCGCTAACCCGATAGAACTCAACTGCGACCCCGCCGACGTGGCATTGAGGTACGACAACTTGAGATCGGTTCCTTTAGTGGCGACCAAGGTGTACGTGGACCCGTCGGTGTTCTGCCGAGCCGTGACATTCGTGATCCCGGCCGCATTGATTTTGGCCACGAATGCCGAGACGAACTGACTGTTCGTCGTATACGCCGCGCTGCTTCCTGAGTGGATGGACGTGCCGCTCACGTTGGCCAGACTGGTGATCGCCGTCCCGTTGATGTAGAGGCTTCCGACGCCCGTCGCCAACTGAATGGCGATGTTGTTGCTGGTCGCCGAAGTTCCTCCGCCTGCTGCCACGCTGGCAGACGCGGTCGCTCCAGATGCACCAACCGTACCATCGCCTAACTGGAGGGTACCGCCGGACTGGTTGTAAAACAACTCCAGCACTGAGACTTGATCGTCCGTGGCCGTGGTCGCTCCAACCAATTGACCGTTGATATTAAATTCGCCCGCGGTGATGGCGCCGTAGCCACTTTGTTGGCTGCCGCCGACCGAACCGATGCCGTCATCGATATTGACGGAGAAGGCCGCGAACTTGCCAAGCTGGGCGGCGCGCACGTCCCCCAACGAGAAGGAGATCGTTTGGTCGGCGTTGGCGCCGACCTGAATCTTGCCGGATGAAAACGAACCATCCAGCAACGACGCACCGTTGAACTCTGTCGTGCTGGCCAACCGATTTAATTCCGCAACCAGCAAGGTAGACTCACCGTGCAAGGTTGAACGATCGGACGCCGTATTGGTATCGCTGGCTGCTTGCACGGCCAACTCACGCAACCGGCCAATAATGTTGGTCGCGACATTGAAGGCACCTTCCGCCGTGTTGACCAAGGATCCGGCATCACCGGCATTCCGCACGGCCACACGCAAACCTCGGGACTGAAAACTCAACTTGGTCGCAATCGACAATCCGGCTGCGTCGTCCGCTGAACGGTTGACCCGAAGACCGGATGACAAACGCTCCAACGACTTGGCCAGCAAGTCGTTGTTGTTTCCCAAATTCCGTTGCGCCGTTAAACTAGGGATGTTGGTATTGACTGTTAACGCCATTGGATATTCCTCCGTGAGAGATTCACTACTGGAACATTACGCCGCCGCAACATCCGTGTTGCTGGCCTGAATGAGTTCGCTTCAATGCCGCGGGCACCTTGTGCGCAACGCCTCCTTTCGCTGTGATCATGAGGTTGACATTGGCTTGTGTATCGGATGATGGCCCGACGGACTTGAGAGGCATACCGCTGAAAATCGTGATTGTGCCGGTTAGTGGCGGCTTGTGCTCATTAGCAGATCGACAGCAGATCGACGTGAAGCAGGTTGGCTGCCAGGTAGCGTTGAGAGGTGAGAGTGGGGTCGAAACTGTAGAACACGACCAAGGTTCGATGGCGGTCGAGATCAAGAAATGCCGGATACCCGGCTTCGAATTCATGTTGATACTGGTAGCCTTGGGGATCTTCGAGCAGCCGATGCCCGTTCCATGTCGCGCCGAAATCCTCGCTCACGCTGATGCCGACGCCAGGCGTCGCAAGCCCTTGAGGATTTCCCATATGGTTTCGATACCCGAGTAACAACAAGCCTGACTTGGTGAGATGGAGCGAGGGAGACGTTCCCCATAGAGACATCGGCTGAGGCGAAGACCAACTCTGCCCATCGTCTGAGGACAGACTTTGGAACAGTTGTCGTACATCCGGTCCCACTCCCTGCTGGCGCAGAACGGCCAGAATTGGCCCATCAGGCAACTCCACCAACGTCGCTTCGTTGAAGCCGGCACAATGCACGACCTCGTCTTGCGGGGATGGAATCCTCGTGAGCGGGTCGTACCCGATAGTGACATGTTCACCCCATGTCTGGCCCCCGTCTCGCGAACGAACCAGGCCAGTCCGCCACGGTTCATCGGTTTTCCGCTTCCCCCAAATCGGACAGAGGAGATCGCCGTTCCTCAGCTCAATAATTTTCCCATAGGCAAAGGGCTCGATCACATCTGTATGGATTGGAATTGGATCGGACCATGTGGACCCATGGTCATGGGAACGCACTATCAATAGATCGGCTTCATGTTGATCCCACTTGCGCGTAATCTTGGTGTCACAGCAGGGATAGAGTACCGTGCCATTCCTAAGCGTGGTCAAACCGACAGAGAGGTTGATACAGCCGTCCTGCTTCTTCGAACGCACAAGAGTGACAGGGCGGTCCCAGGTCCGCCCCTCGTCCATGGAGCGAATCAGAAAGGCCTCTCCACCAGGCTGACAATCGAATTGGGTGCAGAAACTGACGAGGAGATCCCCGTTCGCAGCCCTCGTGAGACCTGGAAACAAGGCCTCATCGCAAGAGCCCTTGTAGACGACGAATTTCTCTACGATGGCCAGAGATGAAGGGCAAGAGACAAGAGGATCCTGCCTCCCCCCCTCGCCTCTCGCCTCAGGCCTCTGCCCCCTCTTCATTGTGTCGTCGCCAACGACACTTGGCGCTGATAGAGGGCCGCAATCTGCAACATCAAATCTGTCTGATTGGGCACCAAACGGAGCATGTTCTCATAACAGAGTCCCGCTTCCATGTAGGCCCCCCGCTTGAGATAGAGACGCGCCAGTTTTTCAAAGGCGTCGAGATCGTCTTCTTCCAATCGGCAGGCCTCTTGGAGGAATGTTTCGGCTTGTTCCTCAGACCCCTGTTCTAAGGCCAAGTCCCCCATCGCCTTGTACAGATCGGCTCGTGAGGGATCGAGGGCCAACGCCTGCTCCCAGGCTTCAACTGCGCCGACCCGCTGCTCCAGCTTCAGTTTGGCATGGCCGAGCTTCGCATAGGTTTCCGCAGTGGGATGCTGCAGAGCCGCTTGCGTCAAGATGGAAATCGCCCTGGTGTAATCTTTCGTCCGGTAATAAAACCACCCGGCCTCTTCAAGAGACTCCGTGCGAACCTTCCCTTCGAACTCTTCTTTCAAACGAGCCGTGCGTGTCTCCCAAGCCTGGTGCTTCACCTGGACATCTTGCACCAATCCTTCAAGCTTCCGATCGGATCGCGTGAGGCCTTTCAACCGCTCCAATACACCCAGAGCTTCACTGGTCCGATTGGCGGCCAGGAACAACGAGGCGGCAAACTTCAACGTCGGGACATGATCCGGGTTGCGCGCCAACGCCTTCTGCACAGCCTGAAGCGCCTCACGTCCATACTCGATTTTTCCATAGGCAAGACCATACCGATACCAATCCTCCGCTGTCGCGTCGGTTCCCGGCGGCTTGCGCTCCAGCTCACGAGCCCGTTTCAGCTTATGGATCAACCGATCCAACGGTACTTTCAGAAGGCCTGCGGCTCTAGCGACGCTGGGATAGTACACTTCAGCCCGGGTAATCTGTTGCGTGATCTTTTCATCGACATCTTCAATTTCATCGATTTCCGCAATGGCATGCTGCACCATGTAGAGCTCCAAGGCATAGTTCTGTTCACCCAAGAGGTATAACACGCGGCCATGGCGATCCATTTCCTGCGTGAGCGTTTCAGCGGTCATCGACAGCTTGCCGAATTCCTCATCGTTCATCTGTCCCTTGTCGATTCGCTTCCGAAGCTTGCGCACCACACCGAGGATCTCCTTGCACTCCTTCTGTATCGAGCCGAGTTCCCCGCTCACGCCATCCATCTCTCCCAGTAGCGCGTCCATCCTGACTCGGTCTTCCTGTTCGCTCTGATGGCGCAACATCCCCTTGATGTCGATCTTCGGCACCGCACAATACTCGTCTATGACATCCCGAAGCCGCATCACTCGCGCGCCGGCTTTCTTTGCGCCAGCTTCCGTCGCGTCGATGATGAGGGCTTTTGTGTCCTTGAACGCCTTTTCGAAATGGTGAATCGCATGTTTAAATGAGCCCATCGTGCCCACCGGCTCCCCGAAGATGTCCTCAACAGTGTCCCAGTCCTCCGTACTGACTTTCCACAAGGACAGATCGGCCGCATGGATCTGATTCTTGGGAAAGGCCAAGTCCTGCCCGATGAGTGTGATGGGATCGCAACCCATCAGCCGAGCCAGGTGGAAGGAGAGATGGGCAACCGTCGTCCCGGATGCGATGTCCCCCTTGTCGTCAACATATTGCAAGAGCCAGTCTGGGATGCGGTTCGGGACATGAGATTGCGTAAAACGGGGGCCCTGGAACGCCCTGATGCTTTCGTAATATCCCCCGCAGTGATAGACCAGGGAAATTTCAGGATCGATCGGAACGTCTTTGAACTTCTCGAAATTGATCTGGTTGAAGTCGATGGTGGTCACGATATCCGGCTTGATCCCGAGCGGCAGCAGCAAGCGCAGCGCCGTATCGACTGCAATGATGACAGCGCGCCCATCCAGTTCGCGGAGGAGATGGATGTTTTTCTCCAGTGAGGGCCCCGCCGAGACCAAAACAGCCGGACGCCCCTGAAACAGGTTTTCCAGACGTTTGACTCCGGCCGATTGGATGACCTCTGGAAAATTCATCAAAAAGTTTTCCATGAGCCGTTGACCGGCCTTTAACGTCGTGTTGCGATTCAGAATAATGGCGCGGGACTCTTTCTGCGTAATGTCCTTGAGACGCTCATAGGCCTCCGGGTGGAGTCGCAGCGAAGGTCCGTAGCAAATGACGTCCACCTTTGCGGTCATAAACTTCACGGCGAGCAACTGAATCCATCTCTCCAGTCCAATTTCATGACCGGTGAGGATCCGTACGAAGTCGGAACTCAAGACTTCGGTGAGATCCACGTGCGTGAGCGCTGTCTTCAGAATAGCCGGATCAGCCTCACAGATCACCACGGGATGTTTCTTCTCTAACTTCTTTGCCAGTTCGATCGCGAGATATCCCAGTCCGAATCCCAACAAAATAGAGGCATTCTCTCCTTTCATCTCTTGTTTCTCGGCCGAGCGCCTCGCGCTGCTGATCGGATCTTCCATATTGTGGAGCAATACGCGTTCTCCCGATGGCGACGTAACCCAGGCCGTTAACACTCCCGGTTGCTTTGAGGGAACGACTTCGATATGGCTGCAATCAACCGGTTCGGTCATCATGGCGGCCACTTCTGGGTTGCGCATCAGGAGGATGGCAAGGTTCTGTTCAAAGAAGCTCATAGGAGGAAAGTCCTTTCGATAAGGCTACACCGTGAGGGCCGCACGATGCGGGCTCGGACGCCGGATACGTTCGGGAAACACCTCTTGCAACATTTGAAGAATCGATCGTCGGCCTAGCGGCAAATCGCGCCGGGAGTCGTACCCCGCCGTCGGTGCCGGTTGGGCCCCTTCATAGGTGCGGCGCTTGAGGCCTCGATGGGGGATTTCGATATGCGGCGGGATGATGAACATCTCGTCGACTTCCAAGGCGATAGACGATTCGTCTTCCGTCATGAGAAGTTCGTACATCTTCTCGCCAGGCCTGACCCCCACAATCTTTCGTTCGACAGCCGTGGGATCGATACCCTGATCCGGCGAAAAATGCTGGATGACCGCCTCCGCCAGGTCCCCCATTCGCAATACCGGCATCTTCAAGATGAAGATCTCCCCTCCGACCATTCGGTTCATCGCCTTGAACACCAGACTCACGGCTTGCGGAATCGACAAGAAGAAGCGGGTCATATCCGGGTCCGTGATCGTCACCGGCTTCCCCTTGACGATCTGATCGATCCAGGCCGGCACGACGGAGCCCCGGGACCCCAACACGTTGCCGAACCGGACGCAGGCGAACTTGGTCCCGCTGACACCAGCATAATGGTGCGCGCTCGTGAACAGTTTTTCCGCCAGTAATTTGGTTGCGCCCATCACGTTCATCGGATTCACGGCCTTGTCCGTGCTGATCGCAATAACCTGTTTCACTTTATTCGTGATGGCGGCGTTGATGACATTCTGCGCGCCGATGACATTCGACTCGATCGCTTCGAACGCGTTGAACTCACAGAGAGGCACATGTTTCATCGCGGCCACGTGAAAAATCACGTCGGCCTCGACCGAGGCGCGATTCAATCGTTCAGGGTCTCGCACATCTCCGATGAAACAGACGAGGTTCGGCAAACGCCCCAGTTCCTGAATCAGCTGATATTGCATGTGCTCGCTGCGAGACAACACCCGAACCATCTTGGGATCGTAGGTGAGGAGTTGTCGCACGATCTCGGATCCGATGGAACCGGTCCCCCCGGTCACGAGGATCGTCTTGCCTTCGATGAACTGCCTCATGCCGCCACCTCATGATGAACCGTGTGCGTCTGCGCACGCAGGATCGCGCGCAATCCCTCATCCAATGTTGTCGTGGCACGCCAGGATAGAGCGGATAGGGCCCGATCGATCGCCACGGTATTGCGCCGTTCACCGCCGGTATGTTCCGGGCAATATTGCCCGATCGCGGGAAGCTCCAACACTTCTTCAATATGGCGCAAGAGCGTGATCACGCTGGTGGGAACGCCTGATCCAATGTTGACGCGATCAACCCAGTCAGACGTCGTCAGGGCCTTCGCAAACGCCGCGGCCACGTCCTTCACATAGACGAAGTCTCTGGTTTGCGCCCCATCGGCATCGATAGAGATGCGTTGCCGGCTGCGGATACAGTTCAACAGATAGGGAATCAATCCCTTGGTCTGAGCCGGGCCATACACATTCGACAGCCTAAAACACATCACCTCTGTCGTCGGGCTGAGCAGCGAGCAGATGATATCTTCCGCCGCGCATTTCATGGTGGCGTAGGGTGAGAAGGGGTGACAAGGACTCTCTTCCGTGGCATTGAGCACATCCCCGTAGACGAGCGCGGAGGAGGCATGGATCACGCGCGGCAGACGCTGACGAAGACAGGCCTGCGCCAGATTGAGGGTGCCTCTCACGTTGACGTCCAGATACCGATCCACCGGACCTTCGACTTGCCCGGTCAGATTGATCATCAC